>Ga0172367_10010093_pt1 | contig 10228 bp, 8 predicted proteins | sample Lak10m_FD_114542 | JGI IMG/M metagenome (GOLD analysis project Ga0172367, IMG submission 114542) | Freshwater microbial communities from Kabuno Bay, South-Kivu, Congo - kab_022012_10m | ecosystem: Environmental > Aquatic > Freshwater > Lake | place: Democratic Republic of the Congo: South-Kivu...
AAACAGAACGATCAATGACATGCCAATTAGTCCGGATGCAAGTGCACCAATCAGTTGAGGTAGTGTTCGCAGATTAGAAGGATCACTTTCTGAATCACGTATATCAGAGGGTATCGTTAAGGCATAGAATAGGATGGACATTAATACCAATTCAGTGTAGGGCAAATGGTCGAGATGAGCAGTCATCCAAACAGGTAAAATCAATGTGAAAAAAGTCCAGCAGGCACTGATCACGATAGATTTCATGTAGGCCAAATTCCTTAGAAACAGAGGATATAATCCAACAACTAAAAGAAAGAATGCCGTCATCAAGAGTTCCCACGGATGAAGCGTCTGCCAGGTGGTAATGAACAAGATGAGTCCTCCCACAAAAATAAGGAATGCAATCAATTTTTTATTGTGATCATATTTTGGCAAGCCACAGAGCAGATAAAAAATGGCCGTTCCAATGGCGATGAATAGAGGAATAAAGAAAGATGTAATTCCAAGGTGAGATAACCAGTCAGTCGCAAGCACGCCGCCGCTTAAACCATTAATGAACGATGAAAAGAGGCGTTTTCCCAAGAGGCTTCCAGTTTCTTAACGAGCTGTGCTGTGTTTCGGTTGTATACCAAAGTACGAGAGGGTCCAAATGACACCTTTCCAAAATTTTATTTTTTCTAAAACGGGATTACAGACAACAGTCATGACGCAATAATAGTGATCATATTTGCCATTGTGGTGCCTTAAGTGATGCGCGGTGTCTTGAATAATATGACATTTTTGAAGCAGCAAGGCAAACCAGGGCCGTTGTGAAGACTCCTGATGCGACCATTTATGAATTAAATTGGCTTGTGCTCCAATGATAACGAAAAGCAAAAGTTCCCATGAAAAACCGATGAATAAACTAAATACAAAGAGTAATCCGCCAACGATGTAGACGCCTTTTGTTAGATTCCAGTAAGAAAGTTCTACCATTTTCAGTGGAAATTCATGATGAATCAATAGACCATTAATTGGGGACGCAAAATACCTTGGATTCATTTGAGCATATTGATCAACATAAAAATGAAACATGCCAGTCGCAAAATCTGCGAGGAGGATGATCAATATTATTTTTATGAATAGCACTAGCTGTTTATAAGTTAAAAATCATTCAGATGTTGCGTTCAGGCAATCTGTTCAAGTACGGTGTCAACCGAGATTTGCTGGATGCAATGACACGTTTTTTTCTTTTTGCAATCCGGACAATGCTCATCTTTGACCAATATACGCACATTGCGCCCCAACGCTGCCCACCTTCCCGGATGGATCGGTTTGCGCGGGGAGAAGAGTCCAATGGTACGAATACCGCCAAAACCGGCAATATGAAGTGGTCCGGTAGAACAGGCTACCAGATTTTTACATCGTGAAATGAAAACAATCAGTTGAGACAGATCCATTTTTCCGGTAAGGTCAACGATCGAAGGATTTTCAGGAAGTTCATGGCGAAAGAGTGACCCTTCTTTCTCGGTCCCCGTGAAAAAAACGGTATATCCTTTATGTGTTAGCTTTTGAGCAAGAGAAACATAAGATGCAACAGGCCATTCAAGTGCACTTCCTTGAGATTTTGGATGAAGAATGACCGTTTTCTCATTGGCATTCAAAAGTGCATTTAGTGACTCAGGGATTTCCACTTTCGGAACACGGAAGGCGTGCAAACTTTCAGTGATTTCTTCAAGTGTAGGAATCTGTTTGAGCCCGAGCGGCCGAAGCAATTCGAAATTCAACTGGGCTTCATGCAGGTCTGAATTCTTCCTTGAAAAACCTACCCGTTGATTACAGGTGAGTAAGTGAAAACTTCTATGAGAAGTTCCGATCCGCAGAGGAATCTTCACTTTCTTAGCAAGTGAGGCAATGTCCTTGTTCGGAAACACATGAATGATCGCATCGGCCTTCAATTCATGGAAAAAAGACATTTTTTCTGCCGTGGGAAGCTCTTGAATTTCAGCCCAGTCAACAAAGCGATCGATTACTGAAAAACAATCGACTACAGGGCGTGTGTACCCCTTGCCGAGATAGATGAGTTCAGCATCTATAAAGTGGTCCTTGAGCCAGACACACATAGGCAAGGTCAGCATAACGTCGCCAATGCTGTCTGTACGGGAAATGAGAATTCGTTTCATGTATCTTTTCGTTGAAGATCGAGTAGCTTTCTGTATTTTCTATATGTGGCGTAGGCACTGAGTCGTGAGATAGTAAATCCTGTACGACCATCCAAAAAACCGGTTTTAAGAAAATAACTTTTTAAAAATTGCGCAACAACCTTGATAAAGATCTTGCCATAACCGGATCGTTTACCTCGTTGATGTAATTCCCTTGCTGCGATGTCACCAAAATATTCAATTTGTTTGAGGTGATCTTCCCGGGTATAATAGGAATAATGCAGAATATCTCCTTCTAAGAATCCTGTTTCTTCGTTATCGAGCATGTCCAGGCGGTCGTGCGGATTTACACCTTGCCAACGCCCGTGTGCTTTGTGTATCAATCGTACTTTCGTGTCAGGATACCAGCCGCAATGTCGAACCCACTTTCCACAGTAATTAGTAAGTCGGTTCATGCGGTATCCCTTGAATGTTGGATTTTGTTTGATTTCCAGAATCGAACGCTTCAAAACATCATCTAATGCTTCGTCTGCATCAAGTGAGAGGATCCAGTCAAAGTTCGCCTGATCGATGGCATAATTCTTTTGCTGAATGTGTCCTTCAAAAGCATGTGGAATAAAACGAACACCGAATTCACTGCAAATATTCTCTGTTTCGTCTTTTGAAAAAGAATCGACAACAACGATTTCGTCTGCAATGTCTTTAATGGATTCGAGACAGCGCCGGATATTCCGTTCCTCATTGAACGTGATGATCACAACCGAAAGCTGGATGCTCATGAACGGCTATTTGATGCGGATTTGTTGCCCCACGCTTAAACGGTTCACGTTAACGCCCGGATTAAGTCGTGAAAGCTGGGTTTGAGTGAGGCCATTGCGATCAGCGATCTTGGCAAACGTGTCTCCCGCTTTTACAGCGTAATATTTTTTGACAGGTTCTGGCGCCGGTTGTTCTTGCACAGGCGTTTGAATAACAGGTTTCGCTTCGCCCGTTTTGATTTTTAGGCGCTGTCCGACATAGATGTTGCTGGTGCGCAGTGCATTCCATTCCATCAGTTGTTCTTTTGTCACTTTGTATTTCGAAGCAATGGAAACCATAGTTTCTCCCGATTTCACTTTGTGGTATACATAACTCTCCACCGAACTCGGCGTTTTAACTCCAAGCGAATCGGTCACATGAAGCGTATCCAAAATAAGCGGGTCGACAATAACGGGCGGTTTATATACTTGAACAGCAGCACCGCCATATGAACGCTTTTCCATCTGGAATAAACTATCCTCCAGACTAACGAGTAAACCAATCTTTTCAAGTGGACCTGTGATGCATTGGCCTGGATTCGTCTTGGGAATGTACGTGGTTTTATATACCGGATTGAGTGATTTAATATCATCTACCGGCCAGTTCACGAGTTTGGAGATCGTCGCCATATGTACACCCCCAGACAAACACATGGTATCTAATTGTGCGTAATGCACTTTAGGTTCAACAGGCGTGATATTATGCTCCGCATGATAGGTCAATAAATATGCTGCAGCGAGAAAGTTAGGCACGTAAGCTTGTGTTTCGGAAGGTAAATAAGGACGCACTTCCCAATAGGTTGTTTTGTTTCCCGACCTTCGGATGGCGTGATTCACATTGCCAGGCCCGGCGTTATAGGCTGCGAGAGCAAGGTTCCATTCGCCGTAGATTCCATAAAGTTGTTTGAGGTATCTGCAGGCAGCATCGGTAGCGAGCACCGGGTCCATCCGCTCATCTAAATAGGAATTCTCTTTGAGGCCGAAATACAGCCCTGTTCGATACATGAACTGCCAGAGTCCGAGCGCGCCTGCGTGTGATTTAACTTGTGGACGCAATCCACTTTCGATCACCGGTAAATATTTAAGCTCCAGTGGTAATCCGTATTCAGATAGTTTTTCTTCGAAAAGATCGAAGTAGAGATTGGAGCGTCCAAGAATGATACGAGCGAAACTTCTGCGGCTCTTGACAAAGAATTTGATCGTGGAGAGCGTGGCCTGATTGCATTCGAATTTGAAAGGAGTTGTTTCGTTCAGTTTTCGGAGGTGTTCGCAGTATTGCTCATCTGTGAATTGCGGAATATGATCAGGCTCATAATTCAACGACTTGATAATCGAGTCATACTCGTTTTTGTTGACGTAATCTGCATAAAAAAGGCGCAAACTCTGTTCAACCGTATTGATAAAAGGATCTTTATGAAGAGTATCTGATGGTCTTACCAGATGAGCCGCTTTCTGCGCTTGAGCAATGTTAAGCGAAAGGATAAAAAGGAAGACCAGTTTCAGTATCTTCATGCATCTTGATTGTTATTGATAAACGAAGAAGCGATCGAAAAAAGGTCTTTTTCACCGAAGGCACGACCCATTATCTGAATCCCGAACGGCATTCCGTTGGAGTGCTTTCCAAGGGGAAGAGATATTGCCGGATGTCCGGTAAGATTGGCATGTACCGTAAAAATATCCTGAAGATACATCTGGATCGGGTCTTTAACGGAATCAAGTGCAAAGGCTGTAGAAGGCGTTGACGGGGTAAGAATAACGTCATATTGACGCAAGATCTCATCCGTCTTATCTCTCAAAACACGCCTCACTTTTTGAGCTTTGGTGTAATAAGCGTCGTAATATCCATGTGAAAGCACAAAAGTACCAGCCATGATTCTTCGTTTCACCTCTGGACCAAAGCCATGAGATCTCGATTTTTTATAGGTGTCTTCCACACCTTTAGCGTCTGAAGCTCGGTAGCCATAATGAACACCATCAAAACGAGAAAGGTTTGACGAAGCTTCTGCCGTTGTAAGCACATAATAGGTTGGAACCATTTGCTCAAGATAAGGAAAAGAAACGGTTTCAACAGTATGTCCGGCAGCTTTCAACGCTTGAATTTGTTTTTCAAGGGTGTCGCGTATCTCATTATCCATTCCCTCGAGCTCTGAAGCTTCTTTCAGCACGGCGATTCTTAAAGCCGACTTCGATGTAAAATCACTATAACCTTCCACAGGTTTGCTTGAGGCCGTGGAATCGAACTCGTCGTTACCTGCCATGACTTCCAATAACAAGGCAGCGTCATTGAGGTCGTTGGTAAAGGGCCCGATCTGATCAAATGAGGAAGCATAGGCGATCAATCCATAGCGACTGATGCGGCCATAAGTTGGCTTCAGACCATAAGTTCCGGTAAACGAAGCCGGTTGACGTATTGACCCTCCTGTATCGCTTCCTAATGAAGCCGTACACATCCCCGCAGAAACAGCGACGGCGGAGCCTCCGGAAGAACCACCGGGAACAAGAGAGTTGTCAAGATTATTTTTTACCGGACTAAAAGCAGAATTTTCGTTGGAACTTCCCATCGCAAATTCATCGCAATTCAGACGACCGATAATGACCGCATCTTCATCGAGTAAACGTTGTACTGCTGTTGCGGTGTAAAGCGACTCAAATCCCTCAAGGATTTTGGATGAAGCACTCACCTTATGCCCTTTGTAACAGAGGTTATCTTTCAGACCAATGACCATTCCCGAAAGTCGTCCCATTTCTCCGCGCGCACGTTTTTCATCAATACGAGCCGCTTGGTCAAGTGCAGAACGTTCGTAAACTTCGAGAAAGGCGTTGAGATGGGTATGTTGATGAATGACATTCAGATAGCTCTTTACAACTTCAACGACGGTTGTACCCGAAGCAAGAGCAGATGTTACTTCAGCGAATGTTTTATACATGAATGGAACGGGGAATTACTGATTCTTTTCCTCGGCTTTGGTTTCACCCTCACCCTTGGAGGCATCTTTGAATTCTTTGATCCCTTTACCCAAGCCTTTCATTAATTCAGGAATCTTCTTACCACCAAACAAAAGCAGAACAACACAAAGAATCAGAATTATTTCAAATGCACCAAATTTTCCCATGGCTAATCTTATTTCAAATCAGTTGCAAAAGTACGTAAATTAATGGAATAGCCATTCCGCTCATGTTCCTTAATGTTAATTAAACAAAAAAGCCCTCCGAAGAAGGCTTTTATCATTTATTTTCAACCGTATGTTAGAGTTTACGGGCCACTTCCTTCTCTTCGAAGGCTTCGATGATGTCGCCGATCTTAATGTCATTGAATTTGTCAATATTCAAACCACATTCGTAGTTGTTTTTCACTTCCTTCACGTCATCTTTGAAACGTTTTAGTGAACCAAGAACTCCGGTGTGGATAACGATGCCATCACGAATGATACGCACCTTAGATGAACGCTTGATCAAACCATCCAACACGTAACATCCCGCGATCGTTCCCACTTTCGTGATATCGAATGTTTCTCGCACTTCTGCCGAACCTGTGATCTGCTCTTCGATATCCGGCGAAAGCATTCCTTCCATCGCCGACTTGAGTTCTTCGATCGCCTTGTAGATAACGGAGTACAAGCGGATATCGATCTGCTCGTTTTCTGCAAGTTTTCGTGCACTCAATGATGGACGAACCTGGAATCCAATGATGATCGCATCTGATGCTGATGCAAGGTTCACATCGGCTTCGGAGATCGCACCGACACCTTTGTGTACAATGTTGATCTGGATCTCTTCGGTCGACAAACGAAGTAGGGAATCGGAAAGGGCTTCGATCGAACCATCCACGTCTCCTTTGACGATCACGTTCAATTCTTTGAAGTCTCCAATCGCCAAACGACGACCGATCTCGTCGAGCGTAATATGTTTCGTTGTACGTAAACCTTGTTCACGGTAAAGTTGTTCGCGTTTGGTTGCGATCGCTTTTGCTTCGCGTTCATCATCCATCACGTGGAACTTGTCTCCTGCACTTGGTGCGCCATTGATCCCCAGAATAGAAACTGGTTGCGCCGGGCCGGCAACTTTCAATATATGTCCGTGTTCATCATGCATCGCTCTTACGCGACCATAATTCCGTCCAACAAGAATGACATCACCAATTTTCAATGTACCTGCTTCAACAAGCATGTTGGTAACGTACCCTTTTCCTTTATCAAGCGAAGATTCGATCACTGTACCAAGTGCATTCTTATCCGGATTTGCTTTCAGATCAAGAAGTTCAGCCTCGAGCAATACTTTATCCAGAAGCGCATCGATATTCAGGTTCTGTTTTGCAGAGATCTCCTGACACTGGTATTTTCCACCCCAGTCTTCAACCAGGATATTCATTTGTGAAAGCTGCTCACGGATCCTGTCTGAATTCGCACCTGGCTTATCGATCTTGTTGATCGCAAAGATCATTGGAACGCCTGCAGCTTGAGCGTGAGAAATCGCCTCTTTTGTTTGAGGCATCACGTCGTCGTCTGCTGCAACAATGATGATCGCAACGTCTGTTACCTGAGCACCACGAGCACGCATCGCCGTAAAGGCTTCGTGACCAGGTGTATCGAGGAAGGTCATTTTACGACCGTCTTTCAATGTCACTGAGTAAGCTCCGATGTGCTGGGTGATTCCTCCGGCCTCGCCTTCAGTTACGTTCGCGTTACGGATCTTATCGAGTAAGGATGTTTTACCATGGTCAACGTGTCCCATCACCGTAATGATCGGTGGTCGGGCCAGGAGGTCTTCTTCGCGGTCTTCCACAACCGGAATAGATTCCTGAACTTCAGCACTTACGAATTGTGTTTCGAATCCAAATTCATCAGCTACAATCTGAATGGTTTCTGCATCCAGACGCTGATTGATAGAAGCGAAGATACCAAGCGACATACACGCTGAAATGACCTGAGTAGGTGTCACATTCATCATGGAAGCCAACTCTGAAACCGTAACGAATTCGGTAAGTTTCAGGATCTTTTCTTCCAGTTCTGCCATTTCCATTTCTTCCTGACGGCGCTGTGCTACGAAATCACGTTTTGCACGACGGTTCTTGGAAGCCTTGGATTTACCACCCTGATTGGAAAGGCGCGCAAGTGTCTCCTTGATCTCGCGCTGGATATCTTGTTCGGTGATCTCCGGTTTGTCGAATTTCGGAGCACCACCTTTTTTAACATTTTTATTGGCATCTGAACCGCCACCTGCAGTGTTGATGTCGATCTTCTTGATGCGCTTACGTTTTTTTCGCGCTTCTGCTGCAGCATCTTCACCCGGTTTTCCGGAAGTTTTTGGCTTTTCAACAGGAAGTTCAATTTTACCGAGGACTGTTGGACCAGATAGTACTTGACGTTCCACTCTAATCGTTTCGATTTCCTCTTTGGCTGCGGGCGCTTCTACTACCGGTTTTGGAGTTTCCTTTTCTGGTGCTTTTTCCTCAGGTGCCTTAGCTGGTTCGGGTTCTTTCTTATCCGGGCGCGTCTTGGTGTTGAGACTGTCAAGATCGATCTTTCCGACCACTTGTACCTTTACATCGCCCTCACGGTCAGCTTTCGCAGTAACTACCTCTTCCTTCTTAGGCTCTTCCAAAACGATGCGTTTGATCTCTTCAACAGTGATCTCTTCAACATCTTCCTCTTCCTTCTCGGGAGCTTTTGTCTCAGGTTTTGAATCCCGCAGGGAAATCGTTTCACGACGCTCACGCTGTGTGCCCGAGAACTTTGATTGTTCTTTCAGAGTCTGATCAGCAGCGAATTCCTTTTGAAGGATTTCGTAGTGCTCCGGTTCAAGCTTGGTATTTGGATTTACCTCGATCTTGACGCCCTTGGATTCGAGAAACTCTACAAGAGTAGAGACCCCGACATTGAGCTCACCGGCTGCTTTTCCTAATCTTATTGGTTTTCCGGCCATAAATTATGTTCCTCCTTTTCGCTGTTAGTCAATTAGTTATTCGAATTCTGCGCGAAGAATTTTAAATACTTCTTCAATAGTCTCTTGTTCTAAGTCTGTACGCTGTACAAGGTCCTCAACGCTGATCTCAAGTACTGATTTCGCGGTGTCGCATCCGATAGCCTTAAGCTCATCAATGATCCATCCGTCGATTTCATCTGCGAATTCTTCAAGATCCACATCTTCAACGTCTACTTCACCTTCTCTGTAAACATCCAGTTCATAACCGCTCAATTTTCCGGCAAGCTTGATATTGTGTCCGCCTTTACCGATTGCAAGGGAAACCTGATCAGGTTTTAAGAACACTTTCGCGCGCTTTTCTTCTTCGCTGATATCAATAGATGAGATCTTTGCCGGTGAAAGTGCACGCTGGATCAACAATTGAGAGTTATTTGTAAAGTTGATCACGTCGATATTTTCATTACGTAATTCACGCACGATACCATGAATACGCGACCCTTTCATACCTACACAAGCTCCAACCGGATCGACACGGTCATCGTACGATTCTACCGCAACTTTTGCTCTTTCTCCTGGTTCACGAACGATGCGTTTGATCGTGATCAGTCCGTCAAATACTTCAGGAACTTCAAGCTCGAACAAGCGCTCAAGGAATTCAGGAGCCGTTCTTGACAAGATGATCACCGGTGAACTGTTGCGCATGTCCACTTTAGACACCACTGCACGAACCGCTTCACCTTTCTTGAAATAGTCAGATGGGATCTGTTCAGATTTCGGTAAGATCAATTCATTTCCTTCATCATCGATAACCATGATCTCTTTCTTCCACACCTGATATACCTCACCGGTAATGATCTCGCCAACACGTTCTTTGTATTTTTTATACAAATGATCTTTCTCCAGCTCCATGATGCGCGAGATAAGGTTCTGACGCAGTGAAAGAATGTTACGACGACCAAAATCAGCAAATCTGAATTCCTCTGTTACTTCTTCACCGATCTCAAAATCGGGTTCGATCTTGATTGCGTCCGAATAAGCGATCTCCGTATTTGGATCTTCCACTTCTCCGTCATCCACGATCTCCTTGTTCAGGAAGATCTGAACGTCTCCTTTATCAATGTTTACAATGATGTCGATGTGTTCATCGGTATTGAATTTTTTCTTCAACATCGCACGGAATACGTCTTCCAACACATGCTGCATCGTTTGCTTGTCGATGCTTTTCAATTCTTTGAATTCCGAAAACGATTCAACTAATTCAAGGCTGTTCATGTTTACCTATTTAAATGAAATTACAATTTTGGTTTCCTTTATCTGGTTCATTGGGAACACATGTTGCTCCACAATACGTTCTTTCTTTTTCTTTCCCTCGATCTTCTCCATGCG
>Ga0172367_10010095_pt1 | contig 10223 bp, 10 predicted proteins | sample Lak10m_FD_114542 | JGI IMG/M metagenome (GOLD analysis project Ga0172367, IMG submission 114542) | Freshwater microbial communities from Kabuno Bay, South-Kivu, Congo - kab_022012_10m | ecosystem: Environmental > Aquatic > Freshwater > Lake | place: Democratic Republic of the Congo: South-Kivu...
ACAGCTGCCTACCAACCAGATTAAAAAAAATGTACTGTGGATGGCCACCGATCGCGTCCCTCTGGTCGTAGACGAAATAATAATAATCGTCGTTGATCGCAAAATCAGAGCCAAAAGCGGGGGAGAAAATGACGAGAAGCGCGAGCGCCAGAGGTGTCCCGCAGGCAAGACCATCGAAAAATCGAAATCTGGAGAGAGCTAGTGACATGTTGCGTTAATCTCCAAATACTACACAGGACGTCTTTCGTACGATCTTGATGTGACACCATGCCCCTCTATTGGATCATGAAAGTCGTCCAAATCTGCAAGAGGCATCGATCAACCGCGCTACTGTCACTACCGCCTTTTGGGACCATGGAGCCTCCACGCTGCCGAAATTAGCGGGAATTAATGGACTTCTCTATGATTACATTGTGACATCCCTTAAGCTGGTCATAAATGCGGCTAAGATACTCCCCAATAATACCGAGAAAAAGGCTGATGACGCCAAGCATAAATAATAGCAAAAAAACAACTGTCGCAAACCCAGCTGGCCATTTCTCTGACGCGGTCATGTATGTCACCAGATATGCCACCCCGCCAACGCTGGCGGTAAGCGTTACAAGTACACCAAAATAGGACGCCAGTCGCAGTGGCAGTGCAGAATGCGCAGTAACGGCATCAATGGCCAGCCGAAGATTGTGACGAAAACGAAATTTACTCGTACCGCGAAGCCGCTTCCTGCGGTCATAGGGAACGCCCACTTGGCAAAATCCCATGGTCGCTATGCGGCCTCTGATATAAATATCAGTATCACAAATCAACCGAAGCTGCTCAATAATTACTCTATCAATCAGTCGAAAATCGCCTGCGTCCGCCGGAAGAGGCGTGTCACTGATACTATTAAGCAACCGATAAAATAGCCGCCGTATCGCGGTGATGACGAATCCCTCCCGACGGCTTCTTCTAATGCCATAGACAACGGTCGCACCGCCCTCCCAGCGCCGAAGAAAGTCGGAAATCATCTCTGGCGGGTCCTGAAGGTCACAATCCAGTTGTACCGCCACGTCGCCGGTTGCCTTCATGTAGGCGGTATAAATTGACCTCTGGTATCCAAAGTTCCTGGAAAACCGAAAAACCCGAATGCGTCTGTCTTTCTCTGCAAGGGATCGCAAAACCTCAAAGGTCTGATCCGCGCTATGATTGTCAGTAAAGATAAACTCAAAATCGTATTTCTCGGCCTCAAGTTCTGCGACCCCGCTCACAGCCTGATAGAATGAAACGACGTTGTCCTCCTCGTTGTAAACCGGGCACACAATCGATACAGTCTGCCGGGCGGGTCTCCGATCAACAATCTCGGCTCCCGAGGGCGCGGGCGGCGGCGGGCTGGTCTCAGTCATGTTCCACACTCTGTCTGATCTGTTTAAGAGTCAACTGCCGCATCGCCGTCACGTTGCTGCCCTGGTAGTAGGCCTTGTACCAAACTACTGTGGCGCGTATCGATTTGCTGATGTCGTTAGGGGGGCGCCAACCTAGTGTAGCCCGCGCTCTTGTCGAATCTAGCATAAGGATAGAAGCCTCGTGTGGCGCCGCGGGATCGGAGCGGTCCACCCAACCGGCGCCGTCGTCCCAGGTGGCGACCAGACGCTCTACGACATCCTGCACCGACAACATGTGCTCCCCGCCGGGACCAAAGTTGAATGCTGTCGCGAACTGCGCCCCGCCTTCGTAAAGGGCCTGGGCCAGCATAAGGTACCCCGTAAGCGGCGCGGCGACGTGCTGCCACGGTCGAACGGCGGCGCTATTTCTTACAATAAGCGGACTTTTTGCGACAAAGGCCCGGACTGCGTCCGGGACCAGTCGATCCTCGCTCCAATCCCCCCCGCCGAATACGTTGCCGGCCCGGGCGGAGGCCACGCCAACCGGGGAGGCGGTGCTGCTGAAGTAGGACCGCCGATACGCCTGAACCACAATCTCAGCACATGCCTTGCTGGCGCTATATGGATCATGTCCTCCTAGCGGTTCATCCTCCCGATAGGGCCAAAGCCAAGATCTGTTCTCGTAGCATTTATCTGTCGTTACCACGACCACGGCGCGTACTGATGGTAACCTACGGCACACTTCCAGTACATTAAGGGTTCCTATGACGTTGACGTCAAATGTCTCAACCGGGTCCCGATAAGACCTCCGAACCAAAGGCTGCGCTGCCATGTGGACCACAATCTCGGGCGCAAACCTAGTCATTACGTCTGTTAACGTCTCCCGATTACGGACGTCGGCCAGTACGCTGTCGCACAGTTCGCTCACACCGAGCGCGCAAAACGAGTTGGGACCGGGGTCGGGGGCAAGGGCATAGCCGAACACCTGCGCTCCAAGTTCACTCAACCAAAGAGTCAGCCACGTCCCCTTGAAGCCGGTGTGCCCCGTTAAGAATACGCGCTTGCCTCGCCAGAAATCAGCACTTGGTAAAAATCTCGATTGGCTGCGGCCTGTTATCATCGTTGTCACCAAACCTTCCATGGCGCTTGCCCGGTCGTCCACAAGTCCTCAAGCAGTCGTCTTTCTCGCAGGGTGTCCATGGGCTGCCAGAATCCCTCGTGGAAAAAGGGCATCAACTGTCGTCGCTCAGCCAATCGCTGCATGGGTTCTCGCTCCCAACTCGTCTCATCTCCGTCCACAGTGTCCAAGGCTGCCGGACTCAGAACAAAAAAGCCGCCGTTGATCTGGGACTCCGACGCCTCTGGCTTCTCCCTGATGCCGGTCACCTCACCGCCGTTGATTTCCAGCACCCCGAATCGACCTGGCGGTCGCACCGCGGTTACGGTGGCGAGCCTGCCATGATGGCGATGAAACTCAGTCAGCCGCCCGATGTCGATATTTGCTAAGCCATCTCCATAGGTCATGCAAAAAGGTTCGTCATCCAGATAAGCGCGAACACGTTTTAGGCGCCCTCCAGTCATAACATCCGCGCCAGTATCGACCAAAGTGACTCGCCACGGCTCCGCATTGTTGTTGTGCACCTCAATTCGACCGCCTCTTATGTCAATTACAGCATCGGATCTATGTAACAAATAATTTGCAAAATACTCTTTTATAATATACCCCTTATAACCAAGGCATATGACAAAGTCGTTTACTCCCCAGTGGCTATATATTTTCATAATGTGCCAGAGAATTGGGCTTCCCCCAATCTCAATCATCGGCTTCGGTATACGGTTCGTCTCCTCACTCAAGCGCGTCCCAAAGCCACCAGCTAACAACACAGCCTTCATTAAAGTAACTCCCTCGCCATAGTCGCAAAGATGTCAACAGTGTAGTCGCGCTCGGCCTGCCCGATACCCGGCCACACGCCAATCCAGAAGCTGTCATTCATAATCTTGTCGGTATTTTCAAGCGTGCCGACAACTCGATGCGGAGTGTGTTGAAAGGCAGGTTGCTTTACGAGATTGCCTCCAAAAAGCTGTCTGGTCCCGATCTTACGCGCCTCTAGGTACTGGACGACCTTTGAGCGCTGAAGCGGTGAGCCATCTCGCACCGTGAGCAAAAAGCCAAACCAGGATGGAGCCGCTCCAGGGGTGGCGACTGGCAAAATAAAATGCTCCTCGAGTCCCGCCGCTCGAAAAGCGTCAACATAAGCTACGAAATTCTCCCGCCGTCTTGCGACAAACTGTCCAATCTTGCTGAGCTGGCTTAGGCCCACAGCCGCCCGCATATCGGTCACCTTAAGGGTGTAGCCGATATGTGCGTACGTATACTTGTGATCGTATCCCGCGGGAAGTTCGCCGAGCTGCCACTCAAATCGCTTGCCGCAGGTATTGTCCTTGCCAGGCGGGCACCAACAATCCCTTCCCCAATCGCGATAAGATTCAACAAGTCGCAGTATCGACCTGCGGCTCGTCAGGACGGCCCCCCCCTCTCCCATTGTGATATGATGCGCGGGGTAGAAGCTAAGCGTCGCCACATCGCCCCAGGTGCCAACCTGTCGCCCCTGAAAAGTCGCTCCCAAAGCGTCGCAGCAGTCCTCTATCAGGTAGAGTCCGTGATCCTCGGCAAGCGCCGCTACCGCAGCGACGTCGAAGGGGTTGCCAAGCGAATGGGCAAGCATGATTGCCCTTGTCTTCGGCGAAATAGCATCGGCCAATCTTGCTACAATCGCGTTCCCAGTCTCTACGTGAACGTCAACGAAGACCGGAACGCAATTATTCTGAATAATTGGACCGACAGTGGTAGGAAACCCGGCAGCGACGGTCAAAATCTCGCTCCCCGCCTCGATTCTCTTGTCGCCTAACTTAGGCGACGTCAGTGCGGTAAGGGCCAGCAAGTTCGCGGATGATCCGGAGGAAACAAGCCGCGCGTACTTTGTGCCACAATACTCGGCAAGGCCAGTCTCGAATGCCTCGGAGAAGCGTCCCGCTGTCAACCAAAGATCCAGGCTGGCGTCCACCAGATGTACCAGATCTTCAGCGTCCAGCACCTTTCCCGATGCCGGAATATAGGTCACTCCGGCCACAAAATCGCGCTTCGGCCTTAGGTCGAAATAACGACGACAGGAATCGAGAATACCGGCCCGCCGTTCCGTCTCCGCGTCAACATCGTCACTACTCATATACGATCCCCTCCAGGCGGCCCCCTCAGGTATCCCTTCATTTGCACTTTATCCAATGAGGGGATACCTGAGAGCGGACCCAGCCAGCTTGTCGTCACGGCTGGGTGCCGATTCCTTACTACCCAATGGAGAAAGCGCTTGTCAAGACCCTCACCGATCCTCCCGACATGAGAGGCTGAAAATCTATTCATCCGGCCCTTTGTCTCGCTGTCATTGGCACAGAGGGATACCGTCATCCTCAAGGTCGCCGCAATTCTAGAATTATCGCTACAACCGAAGTTAGGTTATGGCTCATCCAGTGTGATTTCGTAAATTCTAAGTGCCGCTGGGTCAAATCCCTTTAAGAACACCAAGCGGTATCCCGGGAAGGACACCGGGCGACTGAGGGCGAAACGGCGCGTCTCGCCAGCACGCCATGGCTCGGCTGTCCGTGCGTCCAGCAGGTCTGGCTGCCCCTCGCGGTCCAACCCGAATAGCTGCCAGGACGCAGGCATTCGCATTCCGGTCTCTCCGGCGGACAAAGAGTAGCCAACCACCTCGCGCCGGAAGGGATAGCGCACGTCGACAGAAATGGGAAACTTGTCAGCCTCCCAAAAATCGTTCAATTCCGTGCTGCCATCGAATGCCTTCGTCGCGGGATGCTGCGGCGATCCAGATGACCCGACGATGTCGGGATAGGGGCGGTACGGACGCGACGGCGGGACCGCGGCGCTCAGGTTGATGACGGCCCGCGCAGCCGAGGCGCGTCCCACCGCCTCGTCCTTGTCACCAACGGTGATGCTTGGGACAGCCAAGTCCGGAGAGATTGAGCGCAGCGCACCACGAACCATTCCGCTGACGTTCTGTGGCGCCATGGCAGCACTGAAGACAAATTCGTCACCGACAATCCTAACACCTGTGTAAGACTGTTTACCCGGCAAAATCACATGAAGAGAGCGCGAAACGCCGAATTCGGTCAGTTGTCGCATTAGCTCCCCTCTAAGGTAGGCAAACTCAAATGCATTAGCGGCTGCGGTGTGACGCAAATTAAGAAAAGCGCTGGCTCCACCCAGCATCAGCAGGCAGCCCAGCGCCGCCGCCTCCAGCCTACGGCATTCACACTTTTTCCTTCCGCACAGCAGAGACGCGAACGACTGGACCGCCCAAACGAGTGGAAATACTAATAGGACCTGCGTCGGCAGGGCAACCCGAAAAGGATAATACGTCGCATTCGATACAGAATACGGCGTCAGCGTCAGTAGGGTCATGCACATCCAGGCTCCGGCTGCGAGTATTCCGCTTGTCCAACCAGCCCGATGCGTCTCAGCCGGGGGGGTGACGCCCGTAAGTCTCAGAATGACTGAGAGGCCCACCACGGCAAACAGGATAGCGGCACCCCAGCCATCACCATAAACATCCCAAAGGCCGGCTGCCTTCAAGCCTGCGTCAGCCGCGTAGCTCGTCAGTCTTTGTCCCAAATCACCGCTGATCGAGAACCGATAGGGTCCCAGTCTCTCATATGCTTGCTCCAACTCAGGTCTATACAAAAAAAGATTGGTGAGATAGCCAATTTGCGCAAGATAATAAACGGTCACTCCGGCTACAAACACCAAGCCATTCATGCTGCTGACAAATATCACCTCCCGTTTGGTCAAGTTTGGCTTAAGGAGCAAATTAGCACCGGCGGGAGCCAAAAATAACATGGCCCACGGTTGATAGACAAACAGCGCCCCCACCAGCAACGCGGTCGCACAGAGCACCACCAGCAGGTTGCGTACGGACACAAGCGCTCTGTCGTGGCTCGCGTGCTGAAGGACCATCCCGGCTCCCATAGCAAACCATGCCGCGCAAAAAAAAGGCGCCATGGTTACCCAAGTCGCCCCGGCTTGAAACCCCGGAAGGGTCGCCATAAGTCCAGCGCCAAAGAAGGACTGACACCAAGAAACCCCGCCTCTGACTAGGGCGCCAAAAAATGACCAAGCGATAGAGAATAGCAGCAACACAGATACAAATCGGATAATCGCAAAATCCTCAATGTCATCAACAAGCAGATACAACGGGAAAGCCACGACGTTGTAAAGCTGTCGCCCCACCAAATTCATGAACTGATAGGCCGGAGCAAGCCCCCACGTCCCCCGGTCCCATTGTTGGAAAAAATCGTAGTCATCATGCTGTGCATAATCCACAGAAAAAACAGGCGAAAAAACCACAAAAAGAAATAGCGCCAGGACACAAGGGCCCAGAAGCCCGCGCTTCACCGACGCGATCGCTCTGTGATCGGTGGTCGACGCCACTGCCGCGCGTGAGTCTGGATACCCGGAATGCCCTGCTATGGCGGCGTCCTCCGCCGCTGCTGATCTGCCCCATCGCTTATCCTGAAACTCTTGAAGTGTCCTTGTCATTGCGTACCCCCCTATTCCGTGCGGATATTTAAACAAACCCCAGCCGTAAGCCGTCGGCGCTCTGGGGCTGAGGGACATTCCTTCGCCTAAACTTTCAAATTGGTAGAAGCAGCCAGTATATATCTGCGATTTACAATGAAACCGCTCGAAGTATATAACACCATGCCAAAAGCTACACCAAATAACTCGCCAGTGCCCATCAAGCCAATCAGAATGTACTGAATGACCTGAACGAAAAGCAGAAGGACTGCATTGCCGGCCAAAAATTTTCCAAACAACCCAAGCGACAGCTCAGTATGCCGAAACGTGAAAAGGCCATTCAGGACAAAACTGGACGCAAATCCGACAAAATACCCTACCATTGTGTATAACATATAATTCATTCCGATGTATCGACACGCGGCCATCAACGAAACGGTGATCGAGGTGTTTATCAAACCGACACCCCCGTACCTGAGTGCCTCAGTGATGAAGTCTGCGTGCCGACACATGTTAAATAGAACGACGAGAGCAAGGCGCAGGCGGCATGGAGGAACTCGCGGACTCGTGCGTGCTCGTTTCTCAGGTCCGGGTCGTCTAGAAGTTGCCATGCGCAGCCTCACCACGGATCAGCTCAGCGATGGTGCGTCGAACACCCTCCCTCAAACTAACCATTGGCCGCCACTCCGTGGCGGTGCGGAAGCAGCCGTTGTCTCCGACCAGCCGCATGGCTTCGTTCCGGCGATAGGGAATGCCGCCGAAATTCAGCAGTGTGGCGGGCTTGCCCAGCTCTTCCGCTACCATTTGCGCCAACGTCCGTACGGAAACCGGCTGTCCGGTGCATAAGTTGAATGGTCCCGTCGCATGCCTGTCCGCGGCGCCGACGGACGCGATCAGGCCAGTAACTACATCATCAATGTAGATAAAGTCGCGTACTTGCTCGCCTTGCGTAAGGTCGACGCGCTCGTTTGCCAGCAGCTTGCGTACTAGTGAGGGAATGAGGCGATAGCTCGCTTCCCCGGGTCCGTAAGCACCGAATAGTCTTAACCATACGAAAGGAGGTCCTGCTGTTTTGGCCGCGGCCGACGCAAACATGCCAGCGGCCGCTTTGGATGCACCGTAGAGCGCCTCTGTTGTCAATGGCGCATCCTCCCGCAGAAGCGGCGTCCCAGTATTTATTGTGTACTCAAAGCAGGAGCCGCTGTAGACGAGGGCTCGAGCCGCGATCTGGCGGGCCAAGTCGACGAGGGCAACGGTTGCTCCGACATTCACGGCGAACATCTCCCCCGGATGCTGCTGCTCTGGTCGAACGCCGTAGGCGGCTAAGTGAAAGACGACATCAACTTTGGGTAGGCGGGGCGCTGCTGCAAGTAATTCGTCCGCAGTCATGGACTTCAATAACACAAAGTCAGCTCCATCTGGAATGTGGACTGTGTCGCGAACCAGTAATGTCACTGACACGCCTTCTGTCAGTAGTTTCCTGACTAGTGCGCGTCCGATGAAACCGCTTGACCCGGTTACTAGCGCCGAGGTAAATATATTCCCACTTCCTTGAGCCAAGCTCATTCGCATCACCTTTTTGGTAATATCACGGCGACGGCCGGCGCAGCCCGCTGTGGGTGGGCCGACTACGGCCAGCCAAGTGGTCGCGTGTGTTGGCCGCCCCGTGCCTCTGATAGTTACGCGCTCGCATTGCTCTACCGAGGGAGTTCCAAATATCGGAGTTGCCAGCACCCTCAAGAGTTCCCACATTTTCTAGTGGTCTCAGAGCCTGACCAAAAAGTTTTCCTTTGTAGATCAAGCAGATGTCCTGTCACTTCCGCTGTACGAGGCTGGAGAGACTGCGGGTTTTAGCCGTCTGCTAGGCGCTTTTGCAACAGTGCATCAGATACAACAGCTTGATATACAAAGAGACCTTTTTGGACGGACTCTCAAGGGTCCAAGTGCAACTGAAGTTTGTCTTGCCATTTATGACCTGCGTCTGAGAGCGGTAGGCATCTCGGGAACTGGTAGCGATTTCGCAAAGTTGATGCTGCCTAAATGCCACGTTGTGGGGGGCGTGTCAAGCCGCGAATGGCGCGAGGTTGGGTGTCAGATGAGTGGGTTCGGGGGTGGTGCGAGGTCAAATATTCTGTTGCGCCTGTGGGCGGCCTCTTTGGCGGTCGTTTATGGCTCAGCGTACCGGATGCGGCGTACTTTTGGTTGACAAGAAGGCATGGAGGAATGGAATATTGGGTTGGCGGCTGTGGTGGGTGCGTAGTTCACGCATATCGCCCGGCGTCTGGCTTGACGGAGATGTCGAGGCATGCCAGTTTCGGAGTGCGGTTCGGTGGGGTAAGTGACGCTGGGTCGGTCCCGATTTTTTTGGTGAGAGCCTGAGGGCATATGTCCCAACCATGTTTTTAGTAGTATGCGGACTCATACACATAGATTTTCAGACTTTGAGATAATGCGGCGCCGGTTTGCTGCGGCGCGCACTGGTTCTAGGCGACAGTCATTGGGAGTTAACGGGGGAGATCACCGGGGTGTTGCCCAATCAGCTTGGCTCAGACGACATACATCGCCTCTACCGGTCATTGCGGCGCATACGCCGGATCGAGGAAGAGGTGGCGCGGGTCTATCCGACCGACAAGATCAAGAGTCCCGTCCATCTATCCATTGGCCAGGAGGCTGTCTCGGTTGGGGTTATTGACGTTCTGACCGATGACGACGTTGTTTCGTCGAGCTATCGGGGGCACGCGACCTATCTCGCCAAAGGCGCCAGTCTCGAGGCGATGATTGCCGAGATGTACGGCAAGGCCACCGGCTGCGCCGCCGGCAAGGGCGGTTCCATGCACTTGGTCGGCGTGGAGAAGAATGTTCTGGGAGCCTCCGCGGTGGTGGCGACCCACATTCCCCAGGCCTGCGGCTACGCGCTCGCAGTCAAGCGCCGGCGCTCTCAGGCGGTCGTGGTGGTGTTCTTCGGCGACGGCTCGACCGAGGAAGGGGCCTTTTACGAGAGCCTCAATTTCGCCGCGCTTCACAAGCTCCCCGTCCTGTTCGTTTGCGAAAACAACGGGTACGCCATTCATACGCCGCTGGCCAAGCGCTGGGCGACCGAGCGGATGTGCGAGCGGGTATCCACCTTCGGCATTCCGGCGCACAACATTCCGGATTCGGACGTATTTGCCATTCGGGCGAAGACGGCGGAGCTGGTGGCGGATATCCGGGGCGGGGCCGGCCCCGCGTTCCTGGAGTGCCACACCTACCGCTGGCGCGAGCATGTCGGCCCGGCCGAG
>Ga0172367_10010096_pt1 | contig 10222 bp, 1 predicted proteins | sample Lak10m_FD_114542 | JGI IMG/M metagenome (GOLD analysis project Ga0172367, IMG submission 114542) | Freshwater microbial communities from Kabuno Bay, South-Kivu, Congo - kab_022012_10m | ecosystem: Environmental > Aquatic > Freshwater > Lake | place: Democratic Republic of the Congo: South-Kivu...
AAACTGGTATTTCGCAGCACACTGATAACTAAGGAGTAGACTATGGGATATATCAGCGCACAGCAGACACGGTACTCGCACCTGATGTCATGTTTATTCTTGCTTGCGATACTTTTGTTCAGTGCCGGTAGTGTCAACGCTGGTACGGTCATCAATCAATGTGACGACTGCCACGGGATGCCGCCTTCAGACGGCATGCGCAAAGGTAACCCCAATTTCAGATCGTATTCGAGCGCAACATCCGGCAACCATCTGAGTCATCTGGGTGACGCTCCTGCCGCTTTGGACTGTTCTATCTGTCATGCACCAATTGCGTCGAATGCCTATGGTCATCAAAATGATGTTATTAATATGGCCAACAGCATCAAAGGTTATTCGACCGCTACGAAACGAGCCAAATACAATAAAGGCGTCTTCTTTAATCAAACCTCCGTACCGTTTTTATCTAATGCAACCTGTTCAAACGTAAACTGCCACTTTGAAACAACCACGAGCACATGGGGAACAACGCCATTTTCAACGACTAACGACTGTAGCGCCTGCCATTCGGTACCAGGAACATCTGCCCCGCACACCACGCACGAAGGCTATTACAGTTTTGCCAGTAATGGATGCAACCATTGTCACTCGGATTATCTTACCAGTCTTAATTTTAGCCATGCCACCAGTGCCGGCGGGCGCGGTATTCATGTTGTTCTGGATAACGGCGCGTATACCGGAAGCGGGTTAAATTATCTTCCCAGCCAGAGTGCCTCTCGCTCTTTCGGCAGTTGCAACAGCAATTATTGCCACAGTAACGGCAAGGGTGGCGCACCCAATGTAACGGCAACCTGGGGCGGTAGTGTTACGCTTGATTGCGGCGGTTGTCACGGCATTGCAACCAGTGGAGGAGCCGCTGCGCTTTCTGGCCGCCATGATAAACATGTTAACAACGCAGCTTACCTCGGAAGCAACTTCGTTTGCGTTGATTGCCACGCCAGGACAGTCAGCGATAACTCGACCATTTTAGACAAGAGCCTGCACATCAACAGTTTCATAGATTATTCCGGACTCAAGGCAGGTCGAAACTATAGCGACTGTTCCAACATTTACTGCCATAGCGATGGCAAGGGCACCCACGTCAATCCCGGTCTCTGGACCGCTGCTCCACGTACACCCGACTGCAAACTCTGTCATGGTAGCAAGACGGTTGCTCAGGGCGCTGCGTTTGAAAGCGTTGCAGGTGAGCCAAACTACACCAACGGGGGGCAGGGGGCAGCACAGGCCAACAGTCATGAGAAACATACGGTCATTGGTAGCGGCTCCTGTGTTTACTGCCACAGCAGCACAACATCAACAGGAACTGCGATTCAAGCCGGTAGCATAACTCATATCGACGGCGATAGTACCGTTGTTCAGGGTGGCGGCAAGTCCTTTAATTACCAGTCTGCCGATAAGAGCTGCAGCACCAGTAGTTGTCACAGCGGTGGTGGTATTATCGCAAATCCTCCGCTTGCCCGCTGGGGCGCTACGTTCTCCTGCACCGGTTGCCATGGCGACGCCACCAGCGGCACACTGTCAGGTGAGCACACTGCGCATGTGAACAACGCAGCGGTTATCGGCACGAATTTCGGCTGCGTTGAGTGTCACGCCAAGACCGTCAGCAACAATACCACCATCGGAACACCGGGGAACCACCTCAACAGTTTTGTGGACTACTCCGGCAGCAGGGCCGGCAAGAGTTCAACATATGTTACCGCTAGCGGTGTCTGTTCTGCTTCTTATTGCCATTCAGATGGTAAAGGCACGCAGATCAACATGACCGCCGCTACCTGGAGAGGATCAGCAACACTTGGATGCAACGGCTGCCACGGAACAACGAATGGTCTTGGTGCGCCTGACTATACCAGCGGTGCTGCAGGCAGTGCGACGGCTAACAGCCACAATAAACATATCGCCGCAGGAGCGGCCAGCTGCAGCATCTGTCACAGCGCCACTACCCTGACCGGTACGACAATCGCAGCGGGTAGCAGCAGCCATATCGACAGGGCCTTTACCGTCGGAACGAACGGAACGATTGCAGTCACGTATGCGCCGGATACCAAAACATGCAGCACGACCTACTGTCATAGTGCTGTTCAGGCTCCGGGGGGTGGCGCTACAGCTCCGGTCTATGGAGCGCCTGTTTGGGGGGGCGGCGCCATGAACTGCACCAGTTGCCACTCAAATATGTCAAACCTGACTGAAGCGGATACCCTTGATCCTGCCAAGGCTGTGGGTAGCCACAAGCGCCACGTGACGGATGCAGGATTCAGCTGTTCCCTCTGTCATGGCGCAGACTATTCGCCGACTACCACCGGTCCACTGCATGCCGACGGTACGATCAATGTTGAATTTACGGCCAAAGGAAAAGGTACGACCTACTCACAGGCAACCGGTAATGTTCCGGGTAACGGCTACGGCACCTGTTCAACCAGCAAATGCCACGGTCGTGGTACCCGTAACTGGGGCTTAAATACAAGTTCACCAGAGTGTGAAAAGTGCCACGGTTCGGCCAACACGGCCCAGACAACCGGCACGTTCAAGGATACCGCCGGAGGTACCGGGAGTGCCTATGTTGGTACACATGTCTCGCATCTGGCCGGGATTCACAATTATTCAGCTCCAATAACCTGTAACCAATGTCACATCGTGCCGACTTCAGTTGCCAGTTTCGGCCACATGACCAGCCTTCCGGCCAGACTGAACTTTGGTCCGTTGGCAAATATGTCCAGTCATGCTCGTGGTCAAGCAACCAAAACCACCATGTCGCCAACATACGCAGCTTCTTCATGCTCGAACACCTACTGTCATGCCGGTATGAGATATTATTCTGCCGGTACGTACACACCGCAGGGGGCCAGCCCTACTCCGGTATGGGGCGATCCGGCCTATCTGGGAAGCTCCGGATGCAACAAATGTCACGGCTATCCACCTGCCGGTCCCGCAGGCAGTGAACATTCAACCAGTACCAATTGTAACGCCTGTCATAGTCACGTAGCCGCATCGAACATTGCGTTTAACGACAAGACCAAGCATATCGATGGAATTGTGCAGACAACGAAAGACGAGTGCCTGGGGTGTCATTCAACCACAAATGCCTGTGTAGCAGGAGATCCGAGCTGCGTTGCACAGAAGCTTGTCGGAGCGCACATCTCCCACACCGATGCCGACCTGTTTCTGGTGGGCAAGAAGCTTTCCACCGGTGATTATACCGACCAAACCTGGATTTACAGCATTCAATACGTGAATGGATTTCCGAAATACGGCTGCGGCTTTTGTCATCCGATGGATGCGGGTACGCATAAAAACTCTGTTATCGAGCTTGATATGGATCCAACTCATAGTCAGGCCGGTACGGTTAAGACCAAAAACAAAGCCGGTGGACCATGGATTGCGTCACGGGTAACGGGTACAAATGTCGTCTGCTCAAATGTCTACTGCCATAGTAACGGCTTTATGAGCGGTACTCCAAGTTCGTATCAATATCGGAACACACCAGACTGGTATGCAACGGCCCCATGGACTGCCGTTGACAAATGCAGCCAATGTCACGGCAACTCACCCAACAGCGGCGGCAGTGTCGGTTCTCCGGCTCATGCTAAGCATGTCGTTGCCAACCATTATAAAAATATCTTCTCGAACTACAGCGGTAAGTTGCCTGAAGCTGGTGTGGTCGGTTCGGGTTCAGTTCATGGCGACCCGGCCACCTCTACGACCTTCAACTGCAACGTCTGCCACTACGCAACGGTAAAAGTCTCCTTTAATGACAAGGGAAGTGTCTGCAACAGCTGCCACGTGGCATCCGGTTCTGCACCGCTGAAGGGATCCCTGGATGTGGATACTACCAATACAAAACATGTAAACGGTGTTGTTGACGTAGTCTTCATGGATCCTTTTGTGATCAAATCAAAAGCCCAGCTGCGTGATTCGATCACGACGGTCAGCCAGCTGAATTCAAGTTGGATCAGGGTAAAAGGTTTCAAAACCTTTAGTTCGCATGACCTCTCCAGGACGACGCCGCAATATACGGCAGGTACCTGTTCGACCGTGGCCTGCCACAACGGCACCCATATGGAGTGGAGCACGCCGGGGCCATTGCTCTGTGCCGCCTGTCATGTAGATTTGCCGCAATAGATGATCAGTAGGGGCGACCCCGGCGGGTCGCCCGGATGCAACAGCCAAACAACGTCAAAAGCAGGGCGACCGCACCGGTCGCCCCTACAAAAGATTGATTAATAAAAAAGGCGGGTGAAATCGCATGGGACAAATAATCGGCAAAAAAATCAAGGGCATGAGCTGGAAGGCGCGGATTTCACTTGTAGTGTTATTCACACTGTTCGCCAGTACCTTCATCTACCAGGGGTGGTATCTGCCGCTGCAGACACAGGCGGCGATAAGTACGCAACAGGCGATGACGGGCATCTATCACGCCGCAGCCTATCCAACGACCGTGCCGACCCAGTTTGCCGTTACAGCCGGAACGAACCGGCTTTTGGTAGTGGCGATTTCGTCATCACGAACGACTGCCGGCACTCAGACAATGACCGGTGTCACCTACGGCGGGGTAGCCATGACCCAGGCTGTCGGAGACGCTGCTCAAGCGACAAGACAGCATACCTACCTCTTTTATCTGCAAGATAACGCCGTCATGGATGGCACGCCAAAAAATATCGTTGTCGCCATGTCAGGTGGCACGTCTTGGAACAATGATGTCTTTGCCGGTGTTTTCTCCGGAGTTGACCAAACGACACCGATCACTGACTTCAAGAATATCAACGCGGGAACTAGGACCGGCACGACAGTTGCGTTTGCAACAGGTCTGACGGTAAATACCGGTGATCAGGCCGTGGAGGTCATCAACTCAACCAGAACCGCCACAGCCGTGACAACACCCCGGACAATTACACCTGCTGCAAGCTGGGCATCAGTACTAGAGGCCACATGGGCTGCCACTGCTACGCCATTTGCTGCCGGTAGAAATGCCGTCTTAACCCGCAGTATACCGACGACAAATACGGTCGATACCTCATCAACCACATTTTCCGGTACCTGTCTCCGATCAATGTCCGCCATAAGTCTCAAGGTTTTTGGTGATACAACTCCGCCTGCCGTAATGGCATTTACCGCTGCAACGCCGTCCACCAGCCGAAATATACCGATCTCCTCATTCACTGCAACGGATAATATCGGTGTGACCGGTTACCTGATAACTACATCAGCCACTCCGCCTGCTTCCAGCGACGCCGGTTGGACCGGCACAGCCCCGACTACCGTTACTGTTACAACAGACGGTACGTTTACCCTCTATCCCTGGGCAAAAGATGCTCAGGGGAATGTATCCGCCGTTTTTGCAACTCCTCGCACGGTGGCGGTTGATACGGTTGCGCCAACCGTAACGATCAATCAGGCGGCAGCCCAGACGGATCCCAGCGCATCTGCGACGATCAACTTTTCCGTTGTGTTCAGTGAGCCGGTCAGCAACTTTGTCACCGGTGATGTAACTATCAGCGGTACCGCCGGGGCTACGCTGGCTACCGTAACCAACAGCGGTACAGCTTCTACCTATAACGTTGCGGTAACCGGTATGACCGGCAGCGGAACGGTTACCGTCTCGATTCCGGCGGGCGTTGCGACGGATACGGCCGGGAACCTCAGCGCTGCATCAACCAGCACCGATAATACCGTAACCTATGACATCTCACCGCCGACCGGACTGACACTATCGTCACCACTGGACGAAGCCATCGACCAGGCTCTTTCGGTTCCGCTACAGGTCACAGCTGCGACAGACAGCAGTGGACCGGTTCAGTATTATTTCCAGATTTCTGCGGATAATACCTTTGCTACCGGCGTAAGCACCAGTAACTGGCAGGCCGCTATCAGTTACACGCCGGCGACCCTTGCTAACGGCGTTACGTATTTCTGGCGAGTGAAAGCTCGCGATGCTCTTCTTAATGAAACGGTGTACTCCACACCACGCTCATTTTCGACGCTGGCTGTGTGTGTCCGCAACAATCCAACACTAACGCTACTGTCCCCGACCGGTAGTACCGCTTCAACGATAACCTCGGATAATGGAACCACAGCCTATAACCTCAATGTTATCAACAATGACTACGGACCCTGCGGGCCGACTCAGTTTAACCTGACCGCCTCCGATACGGACAGCGGTAACAACTTCGATGCACCCACGCTCAGCTCCGCTGCCGTAAGCTTGGCACCCGGAGGACAGACGATTGTGCCGGTAACGGCAACCGTAACAGCAACAGCCGGTAAGATCAGCGGTCAAAGCATTACACGAGTGCAGGCGGCTGCCGATGCAAATCATGCTGCCGTGACATCCAATGATGTTACCACCACGATAAATATCGTACCCTGCTCTCCGCAAATGCCGTTATTGGTCGTTGGACCGGATAAGAGCTATGTCGATAAAGGAAGTTTGGTTGCCTACACCATCAGTGTCAAGAACACCGATACCGGTACCGGATGCTCACCGACTACCTACAATCTGAGCGTTGTTTCAGATACCAATGCTACTGATTTCACGGTACCGTCCGTTTTGAGTGCGCCCAGTATAACGCTGGCTGCCGGCCTGACCAGTTCGGTGACGCTGACGGTGTCGGCCAAAGCGACCGGTGCCAAAAATGCTATCAATGTAACCACCATCGCCGCTGCGGACGCCGCTACGACGCCTGTGCATGCGGCGCCTGCCAACGTCACCGCAACGTCTACAATCGGCAATCCGCTGCTGCATAATTCTGAAAACCTGACCTCGGCCAAATGGAGCGCCGTAGGTGGCTGGGGTGTTCCAGGCGGCAAGTATGGCGAGTTTGTCTGTACTACCTGCCATGTCCTTGGCGGAACTGCCACGAAAAATATCAAGGGAATCAGGGAGTCAATCACGACACCAGATCCCTCAAAAGGATTTTTGCCGGGCGATGGACAGCCGATAGTATTTAACAGAACCAACAGCACCAACCCGGATCAAGGTTCCTTCGGGTGGGATGCCGGCAAGAGTCCCCGCAGCAGCTCTACCAAGGTGTGCGAAAGCTGCCATACCTCGAAGGCGACTGACAGCACCAATGGTGTTCAGCACCATGTGTATGCGACCACAGCTGCACTCGCCAGTCATTATGACGGCCAGGATTGCATAACCTGTCACTTGCATAACAAGGGTTTTGGTCTTGGAGCGACATCATGCTCTACCTGCCACGGTAACCCTCCTTTGACCGGAGTTACCGGTGGCGCCCATGGAACTCATACAGCGGTACTCAATTTCACCGGATGCGGTACCTGCCATAACGACAATGCAATGCTTACAAGTTCTACCTCTAATGGAAAGATTGATATTGGTTTCAGTGCTTTCGGGACTACTACCGGAACGTATGACGGGCGTGCCGGAGTGACCTACAGCGCCGGAAATACTAACAGTGGCGCTCAGAGCTGTTCAAATGTCTACTGTCACGGCGCGACTATGGCGCCTAATGGTGGTTCCGATATCAGTCCCGTCTGGGTGACCCCGTCAACCGGTGCCTGCGGAACCTGTCATGGTGCTACTGCTGCCAATCCGCCAACTCGGGGCAGCCACATTAAGCATGCCGGTTCGGCAACAGGTCTTGGCATGGCATGTTCCGACTGCCACAAAGGGTTTGTCCCGGCATCAATACCGGCCAATATGGCGGAACATGTCAATAATCAGTCTGAAACCGCACTGGATATAACCAAGAGTTATATCGGTGCTACGGCCACCTACAGCGGAACTGTTGCCATGCTTGATGCGTATGGCAGCTGTAATAATGTCTATTGCCACAGCACGGTGCAGGGTGCTAACGGCGTTGGTGCCGGTACCAGTAAACCGCAAACGTGGGGAGCAGGCGGGCCGCTGGCCTGTAATGCCTGCCACGATGATATGTCCGGTGCCACAGCTACCGGTAGTCATATCAAGCACGTTACCGGCTACAGCATGGTCTGCGCAACCTGCCATGTCGGTTACACCGCAACAACGGTAAATTCAGTAAATCATACCAACCACACTATCGAAGTAGCGCTTGTCGCACCAACCGCTCCTAACGGCGCCTATGGTGGTGGCACCACACAGGGTGATCATGCGGCGGGTGGCGGCTATGGAACATGTACAACCAGCTACTGCCATTCCGATGGCGCCGGCAATTATCCGGCAGTCAACGCCGTGTGGGGAACATCATCCACAGGTGCCTGCGGCAGCTGTCACGGCGTAACGGCGGCAGCGCCGCCTACCTCGGCTGCTCATAGTCGTCATGTCGGATCCGGTACCGGCAAATATTCCTACAGTTGTGCCAAGTGTCACTCAGGTGTGACAAGCGCCACAGCCGATTCCACCACGACACCATCTATAACCACCACAACGCTTCATGTTAACAGTACAAAAGAAGTTGCCTTCGACACTTTCAACACCGGTGCTTCCTCATGCGCTTCCACGTACTGCCACAGCCAGGGTACCGGTGCTACAGGACAAACCGGCGATGCTCGTGCCCTGTTGGCATCCACAGCTGTTCCTGCCTGGACATCAACAGCAAGTTGCAGCATGTGCCACACGGGCGGCACCACAACCGGCCCAACCTACGCAAACGGCGCGCCCAAGAAGAACAGCCACGATGCTCATACCAAGGCTGGAGTTGCCCTTACCTGCGACACCTGCCATTACGATACCACCACCACTGGCTCGACGATTACCGATGTTACCAAGCATGTAAACAAGACCTACGATGTTACCCCCAATACGACCAAAGCATCGTTTACCTACTCTTATGCAGCTACGGGTGGCACCTGTGCTGCAGATCGCTGCCATGGCGGAGCAAAAACATGGGGCACCAATACGGCAGATGCAACCTGCGCAAAATGTCATGGCGTCAGCGGCACTACTCCTGCGGCGTATACGTCTGATCCTAAAACCGCAGCCCCCGGCTATAATGGTACTGGTCGTGCTACCAGTGGCAATGTTGTGGCAACGGACGCTAAAGTCGGCGCACATGACACCCATCTGCGTGGCCTGAATACCATTTCCAACCCAGTGGCCTGTACGGAATGCCACGCCAACATCAATACAACCAGTACCGCTTTTGCCGGACATATGGATGGTGCCGGGACGTTAAGTTTTGGTACCCTCGCTACCAGCGGCGCCGGTACTGCTCCAAGTTACAGCAGTATTGCTGGTACCTGTTCCAACACCTATTGCCATTACGGCAAACCGGGCAGTGGCTATACTGCGGGATCTGCTGTCTCGTGGGTCAATACCGGATTACTGACCGGAACACCAAGTCTTGCCGGTGACTGCAGCGCATGCCACGCTTCACCGCCGTCCACCACAGGCAACCATTCCGGCGTAACCAACATCAACCAGTGTAACGGCTGCCACAACCATGTGACCGCTTCAGGAACATTCAGCGTTCCTGGCCTTCATATCAATGGCATTGTCGAGCAGCAAGGCTGCAGCGGTTGCCACGGCTGGCCTCCTACTACCAATGCCCACACGGTCCACATTAATAATATTATTGCCGAAAAATCATTGGGAGGTCTTCCGGGCGGATTTTTGAACAATGAAGTATGCGGAACATGTCACAATGTCAGCGCCTTGACCAAACATGCCGGTACTATCGGTAACGACGGCACATCCAGAAATATCTACCTGCCAGCGCCATACGGCAACCAGACCTCGTATCAATTCGGTGCAGTTGCGCAGAGTTATGACAAAGTTGGAACCACGAAATGTTCGAACGTAAGCTGCCATCTTGTAACCTCCAAAGCCTGGGGTACGCCGCCAACAACTGCCTGTCAGTCCTGTCACGGTTATCCGCCGGTGACGACTCTGGGCGACCCGGACAACAAGCACGTAACTGGCGCGACTGCGGTAAATCATATCGGGACAGGCCCGACGGTAAATACCAAAGAGACCTTTGTAGCCGCGCATGGCGGCTGTCAGATCTGTCACGGTACGCAGGATAGCGGCACAGGGAGCCAGGCGCCGCATGCCAATTACAACGTTGCTACAGAACACTTCTCCGCGAACGGCAGCATTAACATGAACGGTGATACTACAGCGTCTGCCACCGTGAGCACGCGCTATGATGCCACAATCCGTGGCTGTTTATCTGCCTGCCATGCCAGTACCGCCCCGTATCGGATGACAGCTTCCAACAAGACCCTTGCCTACGGTGCATACGGC
>Ga0172367_10010097_pt1 | contig 10222 bp, 10 predicted proteins | sample Lak10m_FD_114542 | JGI IMG/M metagenome (GOLD analysis project Ga0172367, IMG submission 114542) | Freshwater microbial communities from Kabuno Bay, South-Kivu, Congo - kab_022012_10m | ecosystem: Environmental > Aquatic > Freshwater > Lake | place: Democratic Republic of the Congo: South-Kivu...
GTTTCAATCCACGCGCCCGCGCGGGGCGCGACTTCTGTCCCGTATCGTCGGTACTATCCTTGCCGGGTTTCAATCCACGCGCCCGCGCGGGGCGCGACGCTGCGCTTGCGTACTGTCTTTTGGCGTGATCTATGTTTCAATCCACGCGCCCGCGCGGGGCGCGACCGGAGGCCGGACCGGTTCACGCCGAGGGTACGCATGTTTCAATCCACGCGCCCGCGCGGGGCGCGACACCTGATTCCTGATAACCGTGACAAATTTTGTCAGTTTCAATCCACGCGCCCGCGCGGGGCGCGACATGTGCATTACCAGATACTGTGGGGGTGGAGTTGTTTCAATCCACGCGCCCGCGCGGGGCGCGACGCGTACAGTTTTTTGGCGTGGTCGATGTAGGATCTGTTTCAATCCACGCGCCCGCGCGGGGCGCGACCTCGCAAACGGCGAAACGCTGGCAGATGTCGCGTCGTTTCAATCCACGCGCCCGCGCGGGGCGCGACCGACGAGGGAGTGCAAGGACTGTCACAATGTATGGTTTCAATCCACGCGCCCGCGCGGGGCGCGACCGGCGCTGGCGTACTGTCGTTTGGCGTGATTAATGTTTCAATCCACGCGCCCGCGCGGGGCGCGACAACATGTCAAAATGCCGTATATAGTTAGATCAAGTTTCAATCCACGCGCCCGCGCGGGGCGCGACACGCGGCGGCGCGCAGCACGAGCAATCGCCGACGGTTTCAATCCACGCGCCCGCGCGGGGCGCGACGCTGAAAATGAACCCCACTCAGCGTATATTCGGGTTTCAATCCACGCGCCCGCGCGGGGCGCGACAGCCCCCATCGTCGCCCGGCTGTTGGCCGGACGGTTTCAATCCACGCGCCCGCGCGGGGCGCGACGCGTACAGTTTTTTGGCGTGGTCGATGTAGGATCGGTTTCAATCCACGCGCCCGCGCGGGGCGCGACTAGGGGTTACAGATCTTTTTTCCTGCTTACATCTGTTTCAATCCACGCGCCCGCGCGGGGCGCGACGCGGTCCTGCGGAAATACAACAGCAATATCAAAGTTTCAATCCACGCGCCCGCGCGGGGCGCGACCTGTGTATAACTTGGTGGGTTTTAGTACATCGTTGTTTCAATCCACGCGCCCGCGCGGGGCGCGACTTTGGCAGCGTCAGCGAGTATCGCCGCATCTTGCTGTTTCAATCCACGCGCCCGCGCGGGGCGCGACTGCGGTCCTGCGGAAATACAACAGCAATATCAAAGTTTCAATCCACGCGCCCGCGCGGGGCGCGACATAATTACCGGACATGGGCCGCATAAAATAAGCGTGTTTCAATCCACGCGCCCGCGCGGGGCGCGACTGCAATATTGCCGCCCTTCCGGACGCGCCGGAGAAGTTTCAATCCACGCGCCCGCGCGGGGCGCGACCGGGTACAACATTGCAGTAAAGGACCCTAACTGGTTTCAATCCACGCGCCCGCGCGGGGCGCGACGCAGTACGAAACAACTATCCGTTTATCATGCAAAATATTTCCAAGTACCGCGAACCGCTCTCTCCGACCGGTTCGACGTTATCTCTCGATTCGAGATAATAACAATTCCTTTCTGTTTTCAAAGATCTTGGTTTGCGCGAACTTGCTTATGACACCGTGGGCGCTTCCGGTTCGCGGAGTCAGAACACCAATGGTCCTTCCTGGTCAAACCCTGCATTCGATCCTACATGTTCTACCCGGTTTCGCCAGTTAGCCCCGAGGAAATAGAAACGTAGGCTATCCTTCCCCACATCGATCTCCTTAATCAGTCGCGCCTTGAGCACGGCCCACTGCGCCGGATCCACGATGCACTCGAATACGGAGTACTGCACTCGCTGGCCGTAGTCTTGACACGCCTTCGCCACCCGTCGTAGGCGACGCTGGCCGGATTCGTCGTCCAACTTCACGTCGTAACTGACCAGCACCATCATCCCCCGCCCTCCTCATTTCCGGATGTACGGCGGATAGCCGTCCAGGTCCCCCCGAAGGTGGCGGGCGAGCAGCAAGGCCTGCATATGCCACAGGAGGCCAATTGGCATCTTCTCCTTCAGGAACGGATGTTCGACTTCCTCCTGCTTGCGTTTCTGGTAGGCGACGATGACCTCTTTGCGCGTGTCATCATCCATCATCACCGCGCCGGCTTCCTGTTTCAGGAATCCCTTCGACCGCACCTGTCCGAGATTGATCAGAGACAAGGCAAGGCGGTCCGCGACGACGGCCCGGAACTCCTCCAGAAGGTCCAGAGCCAACCCCGGGCGCCCTGGCCTGTCTCTGTGCAGAAAGCCGACCGCTGGATCCAGGCCGACCGTTTCGAGCGCGGAACGGATGTCGTGCGTCAGCAACGTATAGAGAAACGACAGCAAGGCGTTGATCGGGTCGAGCGGTGGGCGTCGGCTCCTTCCTTCGAACCGGAAATTAGGTTCCGCGGAGGTAATGAAGTCGTCGAAGACTCCGAAGTAATCCGCCGCTGCCTCCCCTTCGATTCCGCGCAACTCATCCAATGGAAGACCCGGCGATTCCAGCCGGGCGAGGCAACGCTCCAGCCTGTCTGCGGTCGCCCTAAGCCCGGCACCTCGCCCGTCGTGCCCATGATCCCGCGCCGCCCGGAGCACGACGTTCCGCGAGTTTGCAATCTTGCCGGCGAGGACATATCGCGCCATGGAGGCGCTCCTGCCGAGGTCGTCCGCCCAGCGATACTGTTCCCGACGCAGCAGCACGTTTCCCGAAACGGGGCCGCGCACCTGCGCGAGGAAACGACCGTTCTCGGTAAGGAACGAGACGCCCACGCCATGCTCCGCGCAGTGCCCCATCAGAAACGGGGAGCAGGAGACCTGCCCGAAGCAGACCACTCCGCCAAGCGTGTGAATCGGAATCTTGGCTTTGTCGACGCCGTCCACTCGCACGACGACGCACTCCCCTTCCTTCGCGAGATAGCTTCCCTGCGTCGTGACGTACAAGGTGTTCAGGTGGTGTCGCATGGCGGCTCCATCATTTTCTTCAGCCAGCTCTCGACCTGGCGTTTCTCCCCAACCTTCTCGGGGAGGCACGACGGCCTCATGGAGCAGTTGTCGCACCTCTCCGGCCTGTAGACGGGAGACGGTGTCACCCCGGAAATCAGCAGTTTATGGACCTCGTAAGCAATCTGCTCCACCTGCTCCTGCAAGTTGCGGTCCAACCCAACGACTTCTCTTCGGCGCTCCTTTCCGTAGAACAGCGCGCCCTCCGGAACGCCGACCCCAAGCATCTCCTCCAGGCACATCGCCTGCGCGCAGAGTTGGATGCGGTCCCAGTCCTCCCGTTTGCGCCGGCCCCGCTTGTGCTCCACGGGATACGGCACCCACACTTCACCGGAATCGCGGTGGAACTCGACGACATCCGCCTTGCCCGAGAGGCCAAGACGGAGGGAACGGAGCGCAACACCGAACACCTGCCGGGTATCGCGGCGATTTTCCGTTCCTCCCGCATCGACGCGTTCGTGCTGAATGCGCCCCTCTGCCGTAAACCGGTTCTCCGTCCACGCCCGCTCTACGTGGATCAGCGCGCACTGCCTCTGGCAGAAGAGGTAGTGCTGGAGCGCGGAGAGCGGGATGAGGTCGTCCTCCGAATACACTCCTTCAGACCCTCTCGATCACCTCGACGCCGGCCGGGAGGCCGGCTTTGTCGACGGCGATCTCATAGTCGCCGAACGAACGGGGGGAACTAACGCCATCCTTCTTCCGGACGACGACCCGATCGAAAAGGGTGTGGGCGGGAGCATTCCCGAGTTTGCTTTCGTGCTTGAAGACCACAAGCTTCCGCGTTGCCATCTGTCCGCGAGCCGCCGAACGGTCGTGCTCGAACATGTTCGCGAGCGCGTCCCAAAAGAGCGCGAGGTCGTCATCGGAGAAGCCGGTCTGCTCGGCCAGCGGCGCCGAGACGAATCCGTGACAGCGATAGACGCCGTAGGGGATAGTGAACTTCCGACCCATCGTCCGGTTATCACCCTGCTGTTTCTCCGCCTCGGCTTCGGTCGCAACTGCCATTCGCGTGATGCTGTGTTCGAGCGTAACGACAGGGTCGATTGACCTTGCGAACGTCAGCTGGATGGGGCCGCGAACTTGACCGCAATTGACGCCTAAGCTCATAACTGCACCGAAAGTCCGGACGTCGAAAAAATTCCCGCACATCCACTTCCGCGCATCATCGACCTTGTCTCCACCCTTCCGTTTCTTACCGTCACCAGAGAGGTCGACACCGAGCGCTCTATACGCCTTCTCGTGCTGCTGGTTGAGAATGGCCTTCTCCTTCACGTAGATATCGAATGGCGGTATCCCTCCCTTCGAAAGTTCGACGAAGTTCCGAACTTTCCGCTTGAGGCAGACATCGGTGACGAGGCCGTTCCCCGTCTCGGGGTCGACGCGCGGGAGGTTCCCCGAATCCGGGTCGCCGTTCGGATTTCCATCGATGACGTCGAAGAGAAGGACGAAGTCGTAGCGGTTCTGGATCGAGGCGGTCATTCGGCAGTCTCCTTTGCGGTAGGTTCGTCTTTGGTCTTCTTCAGGAAGAAATTCTGTGTCTGGTGATAGTAGCCGATCGCAAAACGCCCTTGGTCGGCTAGGTCAAGATGCGCCGGGAAGTCGGACACGCCATCGAGAATGGCCCCGATCAACTTCTCAAGGATGACCTGCGCCCCCGCGTTCTCGAGTTTCGCAAGGTGGTGGTTCTTCAACTTCATCAGGTGCGGGAAGACGACCACCGGTGTGCTGGACGCCCCGCCGTAGAAGCGGTCGCGGATCGTCGCGTTGATCCCGGGGCTCGCCAGCGATTGGGCCCTCTCCAACGCCGCGAAGAGCCGGCCGAGCCGATAACCCGTGTTCGAGTTGCTTTCGTCGAGCGCCATTCCGACCTCCTGTTCCGATGGATTCTTGATTCGAGCGTTCCGGGCGAGAACCGCCTTGATAACGGACGCGCGTATATACGGTACCGACCGTTCGGCGCGAACACGCCGGATCGCCGTCGCCAACAACATCCATGGGTACGGGGTGTCCTCGAGAATCGACTTCATCGTGTCGCCCGCGAGGTTCGGCAGAACGTTTTCCGATTTTCCCTGCAATGCAGTAGAAGAAAGGAGCCGGAACAGCGGAAGCCGGTCCGGGTCTTTTGGACTGTGGACGATCGCGATGTCGGTGAAGTGCGCTTCGATGTTCCGGACGACCTCGCCCACCGTCCCCGCGTGCCAGAACCGGACGGCAGCGCGGGCAGCGTTAGGGGAGAGCCCGAGGACGTAGAACGGCATGAGGTCTTCCGTCGACGGTGTCGACGTCCCGTGCCTCGGCGCGGCAAGCGCAGCAGGAATCGTCGTCGTGTCTTCGGGAATCTGCTCATCATCGGCCTTCCCGAAGAGATCGGCCATCCATGACTCGACCTCGTGTTCCTTTTCTGCCCAGAAGACGGTCGATGCGTCGCCGACCTGGAACCGGTGCCTCGACCCTTTCGCCAAAAGATGGTTGAGGGCGGTCGTATACGCGAATGCGGCGTTTTTACCGACGGGAGAGTTCGCACCTTGCCCCTTTCCGAACGAACGGAAAGCGGGGAGATTGAACGAGACGATGTTGCATCCCGAGGTCTGCCCGCCCCAAACGTTCCTGATCGCCGGATGGAGTTTGGCGATGGGTTCGGTTCTCCCCGTCACCAGGCAAGTTCCTTCGGATCCGCCCTCGGTCGAATCCCCGTTCTCATCGACTTCCCCGTGGCTACCCGCCTTCCTTTTCAGCACGTCGAAAACGGCCGGCCGATCGGAGACAAGCCCAGCATCCTCCTTCATCTTGAAGGAGAGATTCGCTCCGATCTCCTCGACCTCCTGCCATGAGGGATGTTCAAACAACGGAGTGAAATCATTTGATCTGATGAATTTCGATACGGCGGCAATTCCTTCGTCGAACGACGGATCGGGAAACTCCGCGGAAAACCGTTCGAGGGTCGCTTCTTGCATGTCACATGCCCGACGAGCGTCTTTCACAGGGTCCTTCTTCGGGTCGGGTTTTGGACGCGCGAAGAGATAAGCGGGGTTGTCCCAAAGAATGTTCGCCCGGATTCCTGAAGACCTCTTAGCGCCTTGGGGGACGAGAAACGCCGGCGAAGACTTCTTCTTCCCTTCGATCTTCCGCATGTCGTCGAGTCCGACGAAGTGGCCGCCCTTGTCGAGAACGATGACGAACGGAATCTCCTTCCGCTCGAACCCGAGCGGGACGTCCTTCGCCAACCGCCGGTCGTAGTAGTCAGCCAGCGCGCCGAGAACAGATCGGTGGATCATCCGCGGGCCCCCTTCTCGATGAAGGGAGGAACAGCGACCGTCCCATTCCTCAACTCGGCCCGGAAGAAGCGCGGCATCGGCTCTATGCCCGTGAAGTCGATGTCGTGGAGCATCCAGCCCAGGTCACGGGTTTCGTCGATCGGCATCGGGAGCACCCTGTCATCGGGGAGCCAATCGAACGACGCCGCGAACTCGCGGCAACCAAGATATGGGCGATGGAAGCATTGTCCCTTCTCGACACGCCGCTTCAGCATCTCCTCGAACTTGACAACATTTTCCTCGGGACCCGCTTTCGGGGTCATCTCGAAGTGGGCGTGTACCGTGTAGGCGACGTTGCGCAGGAAGAGCCCCGCCCTTTGCTGGCGTTCGTCGTCGACGAAGAAGCCGAGCGTCCCTTTGCCGTTTTTCATCGCCGTCATCGCCGTGTCGATCGACGCGACGGCGCCGACCTCATTCCGGCGAACCGACTCCCACCGGATCGGCTTAAGGACATCGATCCGCGACACGACCCACGCGATCGCCGGCTTCCAGAGAATCGCTTCGAGCACCCCGCGTGCCGCCGACGGCGTCATCACGTCGTAGGAGACGCGCTCGACCTTCATCTCGGGGCGTGTGAAACAGGCATTCTCACCCCACACCTTCACCCGGAATGTTTGACTTCGTTTTACCGGATCATCCATGCGACCTCCTTTCGATAAATCGTCAGACAACAAGTTCGTCGGCGGGAATCACTGCCGACCGGTCGATGCAGAAACCGAGCGTATCGTCGTACTGACCGGAGTGTACCTGGGCGAAGACGCCAGGGGCCGCCTCGATCGCCCCGCCCTCCCGGACCAGTTGCGCGTGCTCCGCTTTCGGGAGGTTGACGACAAAACGCTGGAGTTTCCTGAGCAGCCACCTCTCCGGCCCTTTCTGCTCCAGCAGGCGGATCAGGGAGTCTCCATCTCCGTAGCGAACGACAATCGACCCCATCGACGATTCGTCGATGATCCGGAACTTCGCGGACGCCGTCCGGAAGGCGATCTCGCATCCCTTCCCCTTCCAGGCATCGAGGTCCTCGACGATTCGGTGGCGATCGAGACCATCCCCTTTTTCCCAGAAAAGTTCCCGGAAATACCGCTCGAAACGGTCTGGGGCGAGCGGATCCGCGGACGGTTCCGCCAGAATCTGGCGCCCCCCTTCCTCTGCCTGCCGTAGGTGGCCCGGAGGTGAACGCCGCGGGGGCACAAAAACGACGACCTTACCAAGCTTCGCCATCCGTCCTTCACGGTTGCATCGGCCCGCCGCTTGAGCGATCGAATCGAGACCGGCAAGAGCTCTGTAGACGACAGGGAAGTCGAGGTCGACTCCCGCCTCGACGAGCTGCGTCGAGACGACACGCGTCGGGACTCCGCCCAACAAGCGTTCCTTGATCTTAGCGATGACTTCCGACCGATGTGCGCCGCACATGCGGGCCGAGAGATGGAACGTCCCGGGAGGCATCTCGGCGTGGAGCGCCCGCGCGTCGCCTCTCGTATTCACGATGCAGAGAACGGAAGGATACGTCGCCAGTGCGGCAGCGATATCACCCCACTCCCGTGGCGTTTTCAAGTTTTCCGGGATCTCTACCTCGACGCGACGGAGTCGCTCGGCCAGCGCGGCGGGGTCGTTGACGATCTCATCGACACCGGACAAGCCGTCGAATCGGAACGAGGGGGTCCTGATCGGTTTGAACGCAGGCTGCGTCGCGGTGCAGAGGACGAAGGTCGTACCGTAATTTCTCTTCAGTTCGTCGATTATCCGCAGGATCGGCACGAGGAAATCGGTCGGAAGGAGTTGTGCCTCATCGAGGACGACGACGCTCCCGACAATGTTATGAAGTTTCCGGCACCGGCTCGTTCGCGACGCAAACAGCGACTCGAAGAACTGGACCGACGTCGTGACGACCACGGGGGCATCCCAGTTCTCGGTCGCGAGGCGGCTCCGGCTCGTCTCCTCCTCCTCTCCCCCGTCGAAGTTGCTGTGATGTTCAAGGACGGCATCGTCGCCCAACGCGTCGCGGAACACGGCCGCTGTTTGCTCGATGATGCTCGTGTACGGAATGACGTAAATGACACGGTTCAAACCGTGACGGACGGCATGGTGCAAAGCGAAGGCGAGCGAGGAGAGCGTTTTCCCTCCACCGGTAGGAACGGTCAGGGAGAAGATCCCCTTGGGGCGCGCAGACATCTCGACGCACCGATGGAAGACTTCCAAACGCAAAGCGTTGACTGGTGTCGGAAGCGCATCGGCCGTCTTCTTTTCCATGAACGTATCGAACCGATCGAGAAGTGCACTAACCAACGGGAACCCTCCCCGCGCCTCGGATCTCCCGGAATCCATGAACCTCTCGGTGTCGAGGAAGTCGGCATCGACGAGGCACGAGAAGAGCATCCGGATCCAAAGTGCCGGGTCAAAACCTTTGGGAGGCTTATCGAAAGAGGATGCAGGCGCGAATATCTCGGGAGGAATGTTCTCAGCTCGAATCACCGGAAGCCGATCTGCACCGGCCAATCTTTCGGAGAGTGACTTCTTTCCGATCTCTACCGGCGACCAGTCCGGCAATCCCGCGTGGTGCCCGGCAATAGGATACGCGAGAATGCAACCTGGCCCGCCCAATGACTCCCTGGCTCGAACGGCGCCGATAGTCGAATGATCGACCTTTCCCGGCCGTGTCTCGACATGCGCATCGGGATCGATGCCGGACTTCGAGCGAAGCATCTTTTGGAACTCGGACGAATATTTCCCCAGGTCATGCCAAAGGCCAGCCAATCGGGCCCACCCCGATGAACCGAACTCGGCCGCCATCGAGGAAGCCAGTTCAGCAACGCCGATAAGGTGGTCTTCCAGCAGATGGAATCGGGATTTATCTTCGGAGACGTGCGCGAGGAATTCCGTCAAGGGAGCAATCCTTCCGCTCTTGGCGCGCTACCGTCCTTCCTTCTTCGAAGAAACGGAAGCGATGCGGTTCACTTAGGACGTCGATCGCTGCAGCGGTATTTTCAGATATCCCGTGGGCGTCAGGGTCTTCAAGACGAACGGGAGATCCACGATGGAGAGAAGATCCCTGTCCCCCGTCACGAGGTATTCGGCGCCTGCGGCACGGCAGCATTCAAGCACCATGTCATCTTTCGGGTCTCGACACCGTTTTATTCTTTCTCGCGGATGAACCGTCCTTGCAACCGCGACCACTGCCGCGATACCGGCAATCAAGGCTCTGAATTGGTCGAAGTCGATTTTCCGGCTTGCTAGAAGGATGGACGGAACATCGCGATATTCTTGAAGCAATTCGGGGGAAACAGATATTTCGTATTCCGAGAAGGCTTTGCGGACAGCGGCCCTCGGAGTGCCGCCGAATGCGAAGCCGGACACCAGCACTCCAGTATCGAGGACGACGCTACTTTTTCTTCGCGTAGGTCTTGCTCCGGACGACCTCGATCGCCTTTTCCACATCCCCCGCCGTCAACGTCTTTTTCCTGAATGCCTCACCCGCTATCTTGAAAGCCGCCTCGAGGCGGTCTTTCGGAGACAAGACGGAGAGTATGTAATCGTCCGGCGAGATCCGTTTCGCAGTGGAATTCATTCGCTCACCTCCAAAAAATCCTTTCAATTCCAGTACGATGCTATAAGTTCACGCTATCAAAATCCGGCGGCAGGTTCCAGCACTATTCTCGACTCAAACGGAAAATGGGAATTCCGCACCATCGATAATTATTGGGGAGCCCTGCGACAGTCGCCGTCGCGATGTGGGAATTTTCCTGCGAGGAGGCGGCTTTAAGGAAAAAATCTCCTCGGAGGGCTTTGTAACTGCGATAAAATCGATTCCGAAGCAGAGCCCGGCGTTCACCCTTGAGTCACCGAAAGAGGACCGATGGCACGAAAGCGCA
>Ga0172367_10010100_pt1 | contig 10220 bp, 6 predicted proteins | sample Lak10m_FD_114542 | JGI IMG/M metagenome (GOLD analysis project Ga0172367, IMG submission 114542) | Freshwater microbial communities from Kabuno Bay, South-Kivu, Congo - kab_022012_10m | ecosystem: Environmental > Aquatic > Freshwater > Lake | place: Democratic Republic of the Congo: South-Kivu...
CTAAAGATACAAAAAAAAGCCCTCAATGGGGCTTCAATGCTGGGGTAAAAAGAGTCTATCCTTCGACGATCTCAATAGAATCAATGGAATCTCCCTGACGGATATCATCCACCACATCTACACCTTCGATCACTTTTCCAAAACACGTATGGTTTCCATCAAGATGTGAGGTGTTGTTCCGTGAATGACAAACGAAGAATTGTGAGCCTCCGGTATTACGTCCCGCATGAGCCATTGAAAGAACGCCACGATCATGGTATTGCTTGGCTCCGCTCAATTCACAATCTATCTTATAGCCTGGTCCGCCTGTTCCAGGCATTCCTGTAGCTCCTTCACGTGTATTTGGGCATCCTCCCTGAATAACAAAATCAGGAATCACTCGGTGCCATTTCAAGCCATTGTAATAACCTTCTTTTGCCAGTTTTACAAAATTTGCCACTGTATTTGGAGTCTCTGCGCTGTATAATTCAACGCGCATGCTTCCTTTGTTCGTGTTAATGATTGCTTCCATAATTGCTGATAATTTGGTCGCAAATATACGAATGAGATATGTGAATCATTGAAAATAGGCATCCGGATTCTCCACATGGGCAAGGTTGCTTATTTTTGTCTATGCAGAAATTCACTTTTGACAGGCGCATCACCGGACTTTTTTCAGAGCAACAAAATTTATTTGCGTACGAACAGGAACATTTGTTGCATTTTATAAATCGAACTTTTTCGATTGAAAATTTTGAAAAGCAAGTTCGAGACAAAAAAAGTGAGTTTACGGAAGAGAAACGTCAGACCTTAGTTTCTGAGTTGCGCAAACAGTATGCTTCTTTGCCTGCTGCAAAAAACGTAGCTGAAAACATTGATTTCCTCGAAAAGGAGCACACCTTTACTATTACCACCGGACATCAATTGTCGCTGTTTACAGGTCCTGTTTTTTTTGTCTACAAGATCCTGCATGTCATTCGCCTGTGTGAAGAGTTGAATCAGAACTATGATGCCTATCGATTTGTACCGGTTTTCTGGATGGCCAGTGAGGATCACGACCTGGAGGAGGTAAGAAGTACTGATGTATTTGGAAAAACCTTGTCTTGGGAAACTGATCAACAAGGTCCTGTAGGGCGCATGAGCACAGAAGGAATGGACGTGCTGAAGTCGGCGGTACGGTCATTTTTTGAAGGTAGAGAAGCATCCGATGTCGATGAGATCCTGGAGAGTTATTCCGGCAAAACTCAGGCTGAGGCAATGCTCCGTTTGGTACATTGTTTATTTGGACGTTATGGATTGATCTGTTTGGACGGCGATAATCGTGCATTCAAGAAAAGCTTCATTCCATACATGGAGAGGGAACTCAAGGATTCATTTTCCCATGATAACGTCATAAATACCAATCGCAAATTGGAGAAAGAAGGGTTGAAAATTCAAGTCAATCCGAGGGAGATTAATCTTTTTTCTCTGGAGCCCAATGAAAGGAGTAGAATCTTGAAAGAAAAAGACGGTTTTTTTGTGAAAGGTCACGGTGTTTTAAGTCTAGAACAAACCCTTCAACTTTTGCACGAACATCCGGAGTCGTTTTCGCCCAATGTGGTGCTTCGTCCTCTTTATCAGGAATCTATTCTTCCCAATGTGTGTTATGTTGGCGGCGTTGGTGAGCTAAGTTACTGGCTTCAATTGAAAGGTGTTTTTGAGGCTGTAAATAGTTCTTATCCACTAATTCAGGCCCGCACATCAGTTTTATATCTCGATGCTACAACGCTTAAAAAACTGGAGAAAGCGAATTTGCAACTGGAAGATCTATTTCAGGATAAGGAAGTATTGAAACGTGATAAACTGAAAGAGCAATCCGGTGACGATTTGAATTTTACAACCTTAGATGCGTTGGTTCAGCAATTGAAACAAGAGCTGGTAAGTAAAGTGAATGGGGTAGATAGCGGTTTGCAAAAATACGCAGAGGCAGAAGTCGTAAAACTGGATAAACAACTGGAAGGAATCAGAGAGAAATTAACCAGAACGATGAAACAGCGTCATGAAAATCAAATGAATACGATTGATCATTTGTTTCTGAAACTTTTTCCTGATGGTGTGATGCAAGAACGCGCTCTTAACATATTCAGCATGTGTCCTGATGGCAGGGTCCATGATCGAATTTCTCAACTTCATTCCTTGATCGATCCGTTTGATTCGGATTTAGTCATATTGTTAGACTGAAATAATTGATCCTCACATGCGTTTCTAGTACTACTTTTGTTTTATGCGTTCACTGTCTGTTTTACTGATATTCCTGCTCAATACCTTGACACTGCTGTCTCAGGAAACAGTTATCTCCGGACGTTGTACCGACAAAAAAGGAAAGGTTCTCGAAAATGTTCGTGTGTATATCCGCGACGACAGTTCCAGGTTTGTTTTTACGGATAAACTAGGGGCTTTCAGCTTTAACGTATCATCAGGTGTTTTACTCGAACTTACTTATGAATTGAATGACCAGAAGGAGTCTCGAAGCTATCAGATTCTGAACAAGGAAACCCAGCGCTTACCTGATCTCAAATTCAATTTTGTATCCATCGTCGAGGTCGAAGTAGAAGCGAAACGACAGGATCCCTTCGAGTTACCAAAACTGCCAAAATATGATGTTCAGAAGATTCCGATGGGCAGTGTCGAAAGATCTCTGGTGTACACGACGGCAGCGGTATCCAATAACGAATTGACCAGTAATTACAACGTGCGTGGAGGTAGTTATGACGAAAACCTTGTTTATGTGAATGGGTTTCAGATCTATCGCCCTTTTTTAACGCGTTCCGGACAACAGGAAGGAATGAGTTTTATTAACTCAGCGCTGGTCGAGTCGATCAGTTTTTCCGCAGGTGGATTTGATGCGCAATATGGTGATCGTTTGAGTTCGGTGCTTGACATAAAATACAAACGACCGACTTCTTTGAAAGGATCAGCAATGGCTTCTTTCCTTGGCGTGGAATCACATATTCAGCATGCACCAACAAGTAGATTTGATTTTCTGGCTGGAGCACGATATCGTGCTAATGGGTATCTTTTGAATGCCTTGCCAGCGAAAGGTTCGTACAACCCCGTTTTCTGGGATGCTCAGCTTCTGACGAATTATGCGATCACGGAGAAATTGACTTGGTCGCTGATTGGACATTTTTCAAGTAATGAGTACCGCTTCTCTCCACAAACGCAAAAGACAGATTTTGGAACTGCCAATGAAGCCTATTCCTTTACCATCTATTTCGACGGAAAAGAAAATTCGCGCTTCCAGACGATGATGGGAGGTACATCCCTAAAATGGAAGCCTAACAAACGATTGGATCTTGATCTCTATTCTACTGTATTCAATACAGATGAACGCGAGTACTATGATATTCAGGGACAGTATTTTATTAATGAACTTGAAAAAGATCCATCCAAAGAAAATTTTGGTGATTCGATAGCCGTTCTCGGAATCGGCACCTTCTTAAACCATGCGCGAAATCGATTAAATGCCACTATCGTCAATACCTATCATCAGGGAAGGTTACAACTAGAAAATAGTTATAAAGACGATGAACGTAGGTTATTCAGAAATCACGTCTTGTTATGGGGTGCAAATTTTCAGTATGATCAATTCTCTGATACGCTAAGCGAGTGGAAAATGATCGATTCCGCCGGTTACAGTCAACCGCAAGGTTCGCCGAATTCGGTTGAGCTTTATGAAACGATCAAAGGAAGATTGGCACTTACGGATTATCGCATTACAGGATTTACGCAACTGAATGCTTCCTGGTCAAATACGAAAAGAAATTTGCCTGTGTCCGTTTCTCAGAAAAAGGGATTTATTTTCCGTAAAGTCGTAAACACATTGTCGGACACTATTCGCGAATCTAACTCAAAATGGGCTTTAGCAATGGGAGTGCGAGGTGGATATACGAGTGCAAATCAGGAATACTTTATAACTCCGAGGGTCGCAGTCACGTATTTCCCGCGAGTTTATATGGTCAACAGAGGCAAAGTGTCCAGACGTGATGTCCGTTACCGTTTCGCTTCGGGATTGTACTATCAACCGCCCTTCTACCGTGAGTTCAGAACATTTAATGGTCAATTGAATATGAACGTGAAATCGCAAAAGTCATTTCATGTCATCGCCGGAACAGATGTGTATTTCAACATGTGGGACAGAGATGTTCCTTTCAAGTTTACCGCCGAAGCCTATTACAAATACTTGTGGGATGTCAATCCTTACGAGATCGATAATGTTCGAACAAGGTATTATGCGGATAACAATGCTATCGCCTATGCTTATGGACTTGACCTCAATGTTCATGGACAATTTGTGGAAGGAATTGAATCTTTCTTTAAAGTCGGGTTAATGTCCACGAAGGAAAATATTTTGGACGATTCCTATAAAGTGTACTATAATGCGGCAGGAGAAAAAATCATTTTTGGTTACAGCGAGGACCAGGTGGTGGTAGATAGTGTCACCATTTATCCGGGAAATATTCCACGACCTACAGATCAATTGCTCAATTTCGGTGCACTCATTCAGGACCGTATGCCGGGTTATGAAAGTATTAGTGTACAGATGGGGCTGCAATTTGGATCCAGATTGCCTTACGGTCCACCTGATCATGTGCGTTACAGAGATACCTTGAGGATGAAGTCCTACTTTCGCGTAGATATCGGAATGTCCTATGACTTCATGTACAAAAAACGCTCCTCCACAACATTCTGGACTCGGAACTTCACTGATGCCATCCTTTCCTTTGAAGTCTTCAACTTGCTGGGAATAAATAACGTGCTGTCAAAACAATGGATCCAGGATGTCGAGGGTCGCTATTACTCAGTTCCTAATTACCTCACACAGCGTCGATTCAACCTGAAATTGATCCTCCGATTCTGATCTTGTTACTTTTTTAAGAAGTCGTAGTTCTCGGGATATGAGAACGATGCTGATACTTGTAGCGATGTTGTCCTTGGTAAGGATGAGCGCTGTAGCCCAAATGAACATTCGTGAGTATATTTTCTTCAGAGACACGGTGAAGGTGGATAAATACAAGCCTGTTACATCAGGTTTTCCGTTTGTTAAGTTCAAAATGAATCCGGGCGAACATGATATTCTCAACTTGGAGGAACTCAAGAAATTAACGCAGCAAACGGTTGTTGGGGTAGATCTGGTCTATTCAGATTATCCGCATGATGCTGATTTCACTGAATTGAATCGACTGCGAATCCTTGAATTACTTCAGTTCTTACCATCGGCGTTTAATAGTCAGGTGGTGAAATGGCAGCTTGTCAAGCAAACAGGTGTCAAAAATGCCAATGCGATGTCTAATTATTTTCATGGCTTCGTGATCTATTACAGGCCAATGCCCACATTTGCGGAAGAAAATATGCAGATCATGGATGTGATCGATGGTCGGGCAAAACCGGAGGATTCAACCTTGCTTAAAGTGTTTACTCGTAACAGTTCTTGGAAAGATATGCTGGTGGTTTGTGATGTGACAGGGAGTATGTCGCCCTATACGAGTCAGTTACTTTTGTGGATCAAAGCCAATCAGAAGCTCAAGACATTCAAACAAGTGGTTTTCTTCAATGATGATGAGGAAAAAAGTAACGATCAGACAAAGAGTTTGGACACCTCAGGCATCTGGACACTTGAGACCACAAATACGGACAAAGTAATAAAAACGGCTTTCAAAGCAATGAGTACCGGCGGACACATGGAAAACGATCTGGAAGCCATCTGTTATGCGATCAAAAAATACCCCGAAAACAAAGAAAATGTGGTACTGATTGCCGATAACTGGGAAAATCCCTGTGACATGCAGCTTGTCGAATTCCTGAAAAAACAAAAGATCCCGGTCAAAATCATCATCTGTGGTGTAACCGACAGACTCAATGTACTTTACCTTGACCTGGCGAGGGCAACCGGAGGTTCCATTCATACCATGGAGGAAGATCTCACGGAACTTGCTAAAACAGGAGAAGGAAAGACGATCAAGATCGGGAAAATGAAATTCCTCCTGACATCAGGTAAATTCGTCCAGATCTAGCAGTCACCCTTAATTTCGAAGATCTCGTAAGACTCAACGAATTTCATTTTGTTTCTTAAGAGCGCATTGATATTGTCGCCAAGATCGATCATGTCGTCATCATCTTTGTCACAGATCCAGTTGATCTTTACATTGGTTTTCTTTGCAGCATTGAATTCGATCAGCTTGAGGAAAACAAACAGTTTCTTTGTGCTCAACGTATTGATGTACTCGAAATTTAAATTAATCGTGGTGAAATCTTTTGGGTTCTCCAGGTAATCCGTGGTCCAGCTGAATACATTCGACCAGAACTCATTGGGATTGTATTCAATGGCTCTACCATTGATCGTGATCTTTCCAACTTCTCCATTCATTTCCAGAAAGGGACTTGTTGCTGTGGCGTTTTTGATAATTGTTTCCATGACTTTGTTTTTAATTATGAAACAAAGTTGCGCGTGTTGCTCACTAAATTGAATTAAATCTCAATTGTCCTTTTCAAATTAGGTTTATTGCACTACGTTTCTTTCCGTATAAATACGTAGCTCCTCGCGTAGGTATACGAACACGGGATCATGAGATCATCATATGATTGTCTTCCCTGAATTGCACCAAAGTCGTGTAAAAACCGCCTTTTTTCTGCCTATTTTATTATTTTTACCCTTCAAACAGGCTCAACTACGTACATGGAAAACGTTACTCCTTACAAACCCGTAAATAAAGTTCGAATTGTAACAGCTGCATCGCTTTTTGACGGACACGATGCTGCGATCAATATTATGCGCAGGATCATTCAGTCAACAGGTTGCGAAGTAATCCATCTTGGACACGACAGATCGGTAGAAGAAGTAGTCAATTGCGCTATTCAGGAAGATGCACAGGCTATAGCCATGACATCCTATCAGGGCGGTCACATGGAATACTTCAAATACATGTACGACTTGTTAAAGGAAAAAGGCGCACCGCACATTAAGATCTTTGGCGGTGGCGGCGGAACCATCCTTCCTTCAGAGATCGAAGAGTTGCAGGCCTATGGTATTGCGCGAATTTATCATCCGGATGATGGAAGAGCCATGGGCTTGCAGGGGATGATCAATGACCTCATACAGAAATGTGATTTCCCGGTGGGGATCAATCTGAATGGAGAAGTAAAACACTTGAAGGAAAAGCATGTGCCTTCCATCGCGCGAGTGATCTCTGCTGCAGAGAATTTCCCGGAGGAAGCAGCAACGATACTTCAGGAAGTTGATCAGATGGCGAAAGCTGTTTCCATTCCTGTACTGGGGATCACAGGAACAGGTGGTGCAGGAAAATCATCATTGGTGGATGAATTGGTAAGGAGATTTCTGATCGATTTCAAAGAGAAACGCATTGCAGTAGTTTCTGTGGATCCGTCCAAAAGAAAAACGGGTGGCGCTTTGCTCGGGGACCGAATTCGTATGAATTCGATCAAAAACGAGCGCGTTTACATGCGTTCCCTGGCAACACGACAGTCCAACCTTGCGTTATCAAAACATGTGGCAGAGGCGATCAACGTGCTTAAGGCTGCAGCATACGATCTTATTATCCTTGAAACGTCAGGGATTGGTCAGTCCGATACAGAGATCCTTGATCACTCGGATGTCGCATTATATGTAATGACACCAGAATATGGTGCTGCGACGCAATTGGAAAAGATCGATATGCTTGATTTTGCTGATGTGATCGCCTTGAATAAATTCGATAAACGTGGAGCATTGGATGCGTTGAGAGATGTCAGAAAACAATTTCAGCGAAATCATAATCTTTGGGAGCAGGACGTAGATACCATGCCTGTTTACGGAACGATCGCATCGCAATTCAATGATCCGGGAATGAATTCCCTTTACAAGGTGATCATGGACAAGATCGTCGATAAAACGGGTGCACCACTGTCGTCCACATTTGCAATCACGAAAGAAATGTCTGAAAAGATCTTCGTGATCCCACCCGACAGAACGCGCTATTTGTCTGAAATCTCAGAAAATAACCGTGCGTATGATAAATGGGTGAACGATCAGGTTGCTGTTGCAGAAAAATTACATGGATTGCATTCTTCCATAGAAACGTTGAGTAATTCGTCTCTTGATGACCGTGATCGTTTAATCAAAGGATTACAGGAAGCGTTCGAACATGAAAAATTGAATTTCGATCCAAAGAACTGGGAGATCCTTCAGAAATGGGAAGAGAAAAAAGCGCTTTACAAGAATCCGGAATTCGAATTTAAAGTTCGGGACAAAGTATTGAAACTAGCGACGCATTCCGAATCACTTTCGCATCTTCAAATTCCAAAAGTGGCTACCCCGAAATACACAGGATGGGGAGATATATTACGTTGGTCTTTACAAGAGAATGTACCTGGAGAATTCCCTTACACATCCGGACTTTTCCCGTTCAAGAGAGAAGGGGAGGATCCAACGAGAATGTTTGCTGGTGAAGGTGGTCCGGAAAGAACAAATAAACGATTCCATTATGTTTCCCTTGGAATGCCGGCTAAACGACTCTCGACGGCGTTTGATTCAGTGACGCTTTATGGAAATGATCCGGATGTTCGACCTGATATCTACGGGAAGATAGGTAATTCCGGGGTTTCTATCTGCTGTCTGGACGATGCAAAAAAATTGTATTCAGGTTTCGATTTGAGTCATCCAATGACCTCCGTATCCATGACGATCAATGGTCCTGCACCTATGCTGTTGGGCTTTTTCATGAATGCAGCAATCGATCAGAATTGTGAAAAATACATCAAAGCCAACGGTCTTGAAGCAGAGGTAGAGGCGAAAATCACAGCCATATACAAAGCGAAAGGGACCGAACGTCCGAGATATCAGGGTGATCTTCCTGAAGGAAACGATGGCCTTGGACTTATGCTGCTTGGTGTTACCGGAGATCAGGTACTTCCACGCGAAGTGTATGAGCAGATCAAGGCCGATACATTGAAGCAAGTACGCGGAACGGTTCAGGCAGACATCCTTAAGGAAGATCAGGCACAGAATACATGTATTTTCTCTACGGAATTTGCGCTTCGACTGATGGGAGATGTGCAGCAATACTTTATTGACAAAGGTGTCCGTAATTTCTATTCTGTTTCGATCTCCGGTTATCATATTGCGGAAGCAGGTGCGAATCCGATCACGCAGCTCGCATTTACGTTGGCCAATGGATTTACTTACGTAGAATATTACTTGAGTCGTGGGATGGATATCAATGATTTTGGTCCAAACCTGTCCTTCTTCTTCTCGAATGGGATCGATCCTGAATATGCGGTCATTGGTCGCGTAGCCAGAAGAGTATGGGCGAAGGCTCTTTCCAGAAAATACGCCGCTAACTCGAGAGCGCAGATGTTGAAATACCATATTCAGACGTCCGGACGTTCACTGCATGCTCAAGAGATCGATTTCAATGATATTCGTACCACGTTGCAAGCGCTTTATGCGATTTATGACAACTGTAACTCGCTGCATACGAATGCATACGATGAGGCGATCACTACACCAACTGAGGAATCTGTGCGACGTGCGATGGCTATTCAGCTGATCATCAACCGCGAGCTGGGATTGGCGAAGAATGAGAATCCTCTTCAGGGATCATTTATAATCGAGGAATTGACGGATCTCGTTGAAGAAGCCGTACTTTCAGAATTTGACCGCATTACGGAACGTGGAGGAGTGCTTGGAGCTATGGAAACCATGTATCAGCGCTCGAAGATCCAGGAGGAATCCTTGCATTATGAAATGCTTAAACATACAGGTGAATTCCCGATCATTGGTGTAAACACGTTCCTAAGTTCAAAAGGTTCTCCAACGGTACTGCCTAAAGAAGTCATTCGTGCTACAGAAGAAGAAAAGCAATACCAGATAGGAATGCTTGAAAACCTGCACCGAGCAAATGAAGGGAAAGCGAAAGAAGGAATTCAACACGTGCAGGAAGCGGCAATCCAGAACAAAAACATGTTCGAGCAGTTGATGGAAACGTGCAAATATGCTTCTCTTGGTCAGATCACCAATGCGCTGTTTGAAGTGGGTGGCCAGTACCGCAGGAATATGTAACCAGCAATGAGTTTCTTTCGTTTCTCGGCATTGAAAGAACCGAAATACCGTCTCTATGTGTATTTCAGTAGCTTCGTTGTCCTGTTTGTCTCCTTGATGACCTTTGTCGAGATCAGAAACGGGAAGTTCTGGACGAACGATCTAC
>Ga0172367_10010101_pt1 | contig 10220 bp, 6 predicted proteins | sample Lak10m_FD_114542 | JGI IMG/M metagenome (GOLD analysis project Ga0172367, IMG submission 114542) | Freshwater microbial communities from Kabuno Bay, South-Kivu, Congo - kab_022012_10m | ecosystem: Environmental > Aquatic > Freshwater > Lake | place: Democratic Republic of the Congo: South-Kivu...
CGGAGGCCTGCTCCCTGCAGGCCTCACAAGGCGACCGACCGAGCAAAGATGGGATACGAAGTAAGCGGAATTGATTTTAGTCAGACCTAGTAGACATAATCTTGATTCCATGACTTTGAGGAAGTTGATCACTTAAACTCCCTTTTAAATTCTAAGTCGATTCCAAAATATCCGCGTGATTGAGCATCAAAGGACTTTGATCCAGTTGTCCCTTCTTGAAATCTCCGTTCCTCATAGGAGCCGACTGTCGACAAATTTGTATCTATAAGATACTGGAGTTTTACTTCGCGGGACTGATCTGCACCAACAGCTATGGAAGCGTTAAGTTTTTCGGCTAACTTTTTAGAAGCTATGGCCTTGGGCACTGTAATACTTTTTGTTGAATCTAATTGGGAAGTCACTTGCAAGGTCCATCCGGTGGCCTCCTTGACTTTGCGATCTAGTTTGATAGTCTTCAATAGTTGATTCGTAACCTCAACTCCCGTCTGCTGAGCTTGAGCGCCCGATTGACCCTTCTGATCTAAATCACTGCTGGTCATTCCTAGGGCCAACAATGAAATGATGTCTTTATCACTCAGAGTCGGAATACTGGATAGTTTGAATTGAGGACTTTTTGCCATCCCCTGAACCAATAATGTGAGATCGTAATCCTGAACCCGTGATTGCGCAGTTATATAAAGTTCAGGATTAATTTCCTCCGCACTATTGAATTCAACGACTGCACTTTGTATTTCAAAAATTTTGTCCTTAAATAATAACTTGGATTTCTTTTCCAATTGAACTTTGCCCACCAGAGAGGGATTTGTTGGAATTCCTTTCACTTGAATTTTTCCAGTCAATTCCCCATCCACAATGGAGTTCTTCATCAATATTCCCTTTTCAAAATTGACTCCCAAATCCAATAGGAGAGGTTCGAACTGGGATTCCTTCACTTCTCGCGGCAAATAAACACTCCGTTTGATCGCTTGCGCCGAAGAACTTTCATCGGCAAACTCTTTGTCAATCAATCCCGACGTCACCTCATAATTGCCCGCCAAAGTATAAGGAAACCAATGTCCGCTAATCAAAAAGTCTCCATTCCCATTAGAATGAACTTTATCAGGAATATTGAGATGAACCTCTCGCAAATTGACCTTGAGCTGCACGGGTATTGTTCGCAATCCCTCAAACTGCGCATGCCCTTCCACATCAATTTTTCCTCCCGCAAAGGATCCTTTCAAAGAAGTAATATTTGCACGACTCTGAGAGAAACTGATTTCACCTTGAATCTTCTCAAAAGGATGAGGAACCCCTTTAACCTTGACAAACATCTGACTCAAATTGGCCTGTCCCAAAACCTGCAAGCCCTTTTTTGAAAGAAGGAGTTCCGTTGCGAAACTCAATTTGCCACCAAAATCCTCAAAAAAGGGAACAAATAAATGCCATAGGCGAGCATCCGTTTCCGCCTCGAATTTAAATTTATTTTCTTTGAGATGAGAGTTTGCCAAGGATCGCAAAGATAAGGAACTCGAATTTCCATCCAATTGAAAATCTTTAACTTTTATTTGCCCTTCGTAAAAATCAATTAGAATGGGTTTAACATTGCCAATAAAGAGATTTCTTCGCCGCAAATAAAGTCGTTCGATATTTATTTGCCCGGTAAGTTCTTCCAGAAGTCCTGATTTGGAACGCAAATCCAAAGAACCTGTCATATTCGAGTCATAGTCGCCAATCAATGCACTTCCCCCAACCAATGCCAATAGCTGAGTATACCCAAAGTTATCGATTCGAGCTTTTAAAGAAAGTTCCGAAGTTTTTGATTCAAGAGGAACAGAAAATACTGCATCCACCCTCTTATCAAACAAACTTAATTTACCCCAAAACAATTCTCGAGTCGCTTGCAACTCCAGTGTAGAATCAGCGAGTTCCTGATCTTCAATGACCGTATCTGCAATTTGTCCTTTAATTTGAAAGAAGGGCTCAGCAACGGGCCCCTGAACCACTGCCGCCCAATGAAGATTTCCCAAGATATTCGGGGAAATTTGATGTATTTTAGTCGTATCTTCCAGGCGCCATCCTGTACCATCGATATTCAAATCCATCTCTTTATCACTGCCAATCTTTCCTTGGACGCTCAGCTGGGCTGAGCCTTTTTTTAGATAAACTTCATCCATCTGCATATTGCCATTTTGACCATTCACATTGGCCTGCAATAGGTCAAACCTTTCCCCTGCAATTTCCCCGGGACCAAATTCAGAACGCCATTCATAATTAAGTTTCCAAAAATCTAAAGGACCTGAAAAGTTCAAATCTCCCTTTCCGCCTCCCAATATACTCACAGGAATGTGTAACAATTTGTCTGTGGCAAAGGCGATATCTTTTAGATCTAACTCCTGAAATTGAATCTGTCCCTTTATATTTTCTTTTGTTAAATCCAACCCTAACTGACCTTGATAATGACTTCCTCCTAATGTCCCACGCAGGTTGTTAAAATCTAAATTGCCTCGGGAATAACTCAAATTTAAATTAAGATGACCCAACTCAAATTGTTCAATACCGAAGTTTTTACTCTGTATTTTCATATCGAAAATACCATGATTTGAATCTCCACGCGTACTTCCTTCCAAAGCCAAATGCCCTCGAAAATTGAGATTCACGAGGTTTTGAATGTTTTTAAAATCTAAATCTTCGGTTTTAAATTTGATATTAAAGCCTTTTTCAAAGAGAACTTCGCCTTCGGAACTTCCATGACTGTCTGGCATATGGACATGGGCATTGTATTGGACTCCGAGTTTGTTAACCTGTACTTTTCCTTCGGCAGACATGGAATCCACTTTCACAATGGTTGTCCCTCGAGCACCCTTTTCCGAGCGAATATGCAATCCCTGACTTTGAATTCCCCCATCACAAGTTAAAGAAAAATCTTCAAGAACTTTACCTAAGCAAGATAATTTTCCTGTTAATTGAGCATCAACAGGAATTGTTTTCAGATCCAAGGAAAGAAATAATTTCTGGATATCCATCTCAGGAACCTCCAGAAAAGTTGAAAAGTCCAAATTGGCGTTCATTTTAATTTTTGAATGGGTGAGTCGGGCACGCCCAGAGGGATGAAGAAGTAAAACTTCTGAAAATATCAGCTCATTATTTTTATAATCACCCTGAATTGCGGCATCGCCAATAGAAATTTTATCAAACTTAACGTTTTTTGTTGTGCATTCCAAATGCCCTGTTTTATTGCCCTCTTCCAACAAATCCAGATTTCCGGCAAAACGAATCTCCCCTTCAAAGGTAGGTAGGTGCAAAGTTTTCCAAAGTTGAGGCAATTTGGCATGGGCAATACCCATTGGGACAAACGATTCCACCTTCAATTGCAATTGAGGAGATTTCAATAAATTTTTTAAAGGAAATAATCTCAAACTGGACTGTATATAACCTTTTTCGATATTCAGTAAAACTCGAGTCAAGTGAATTTCCTGCGGATCCACTTTTCCAAGGAGATCTAAGGATCCATGAACTGAGTCTGAATTATTAAAAGTATAAATAAAATCCCCAGATTGCGCTTTGAGTCCTAATGCCCCCTTGCCCTTTTCAAAGAAAAGGGAGGCTTTATTAAACTCGAAATGGCTTTTCCATTTTTGAGATTCCATTGTAAAAGTACCATGATTCAATAATATTTTTTGAATGGGAATTTTATTTAAAACCGAAAAAATCTTTTCCGCAGGAATTTCATCGGAGCGGGAAGGCCCCTCCAACAGCGGATCCACTTGCATTCTCATTTTCCATTGATCTATTAGAATTCCGCTCAAACGAATCTGCCCAGAGAGCAATCCTCCAAAATCAAAATACATCTCAATTTTTTTTGCCTCCATGTCCCCCAAAAAGGAGACATTTTTATCCTGGGGGATCAATGTCACATTCTCAGCATGAGCGGATAAAGGAAATAAGCGGATTTCAAATTTTTGAAGTTGGATATGAACAGGTAATTTTTCTTCGGAATATTGACTCACTTTTTCAATGACTAAAGACTCTAACTGCGGAAGCAAAATATTTTTAAATAAGTAAAAGCCAGCAATTCCTACCAAAAAGGGGGTCAACAAAATATAAAATATTCTTTTCATCCCAACCCCTGCCATTCTCGCAACAGACTGGTTGCACTTCGATAAAGCGGGCGTGCGGACAATAAGCTTTCTAAGACCTCCAGAGCCTTATTTTTCTGCCCCAATCCCCAGTAGGCCTGGGCGCGAAAGTAGGCCGCAGCAAAAAAAGTTTCGGGATTATGGGCAAAGAGTCTTTCCACTTCATTGAGTGTCTCGATCAATTCCAGGTGCCTTCGTGCTTCTAAGAGGAGCTCCACACGCAACCAAAGAACACTTTCCGTGAGAGGAAGTGGATTCAAAAGTTCAATCGCACGGTCCCAATCTTCAAACCACCGGAGCATAATAACCAGATTGTAAATCATTTCCGGCGGAAGACCGTCTCGTTGTTCGAGAATGCTGTGATTAATCTGAGATAGAATTTCTTGAAATTCACGTTCAACGCCGTTGTTCAAATTTTCGGAGCGCAAAAATTTTTCAAGAGAATAGGACTTTGGGGCCCTATTTTCTTGAGCATGGCGAGAAATAATTTCGTAGGCATGAATTTCTTGATGCAATCGTATTTGCTTCTTAACATCCGCATCCTTTGGAAATCGCTTCAACAGAAGTTGAACACATTTTTTCTCAGATTCAAAAAGCTGCTGAGCCCGAAGACTGAGCAATTGCCCTAACATCTCCATCTTCTTCTCATGCCAAGCGAGCTCTAATTCTTGGACTCGATTATTTTTATTCTGGGACAACTCCGGAAAAATCTTTTCTAGATTGGAAGCAATCAAAATTTCTTGGAGAGCCTGAGATTCATCAATTGCCTCCTTTAATTTTTGAACCAGATCCCCTGGAATTTCATCCAAACTCAAAGCCAGGGAATCAATCATAAATGCCCAAGGAATTTTATAATCCGAGCGATTCATGTGCCGAGCAGCAAATCCAATCAGCGTCGAATAATAACCTGCATTAAAAAGAAATTTATAAAGTTCATTCAGGAGGGCAGGAATAAAAAAGCGAGGAGAGGATTCAATTTTTTGAATAATTCGATCAGCCACAATATCTGTGCTTCCAAATTCCAATAACAATCTCTGAATTTCTATCTCGATTGTCTTCAAAAAATTCCTTTCCCACTTCTGAAAATAGCGAGCCCATAATGTGTCTCATTATTTTGCAATATTAGTAAGTAAATCAGGAGACTTAACTCATCATATTAGGACCTTTAGCAGATCCTATTTTTAAAGGGCCGATGGGAAGTTATTGTTGCTTCTTTTCAAAGATGCACCATGGGCTTTTTATTTGACTCCCTCGACCTCTGTGGCTAGGGTCGGTGCTATCAAATAGAGAGAGGACAATCCCATGAAAATGCACCCTGTTCGCGTTTACCCATCTAAAGAAAAGCTAGACCGTTCTAACCAACTTGCTTGGAAACTGGCCGAACTTGCCAGCGACAATACGCCGATCCGTGAAGATGTGATCGACATGGTTATCAATCGAATTATTGACAACGCTTCAGTTGCTATCGCCGCTGCCAACCGACGCCCCGTTGCAAATGCTCGATCTCAGGCCCTGACTCACCCCGTAGGTCGCAATGAAAAGCGCCAGGGAGCTACTGTTTTCGGAATGCCCAATGAAGAAAAATTTTCGCCAGAATGGGCTGCTTGGGCCAATGGCACTGCCGTCCGTGAATTGGATTTTCATGATACTTTTCTGGCGGCTGATTATTCTCATCCCGGAGATAATATTCCGCCAATTTTGGCCGTCGCCCAAAGTTTGGGTTGTAATGGCCAAGACTTTTTGAGAGGAGTTGTGACGGGCTATGAAATTCATGTGAACTTGGTCAAAGCCATCTGTTTGCACAAACATAAAAAAGATCACATTGCCCATCTTTGTCCAGCCCAAGCAGCTGGGATTGGAACTTTGTTGAAGCTTCCAACAGAAGTTATTTACCAAGCAATCCAACAAGCTGTCCATGTATCCTTCACCACTCGTCAATCTCGCAAAGGTGAAATTTCTTCGTGGAAAGCCTATGCCCCAGCCCACGCCGCTAAATTAGCCATCGAAGCCGTCGACCGCTGTATGCGAGGCGAGGGAGCTCCTTCACCTATTTACGAAGGGGAAGATTCTGTCATTGCCTACATGTTGGATGGAAAAGATGGAAAGTACCAAATTCCCCTTCCAGAAAAAGGGGAGGAAAAGAGAGCCATCCTCGAAACGTACACCAAAGAACATTCCGCCGAATATCAATCCCAGGCATTGATTGATTTAGCAGCTCGCATGAAAACAAAAATTCACAATTTCGACGACATTCAATCAATCCTGATTCATACTTCTCATCATACTCATTATGTGATCGGCACGGGGGCCAATGATCCTCAAAAAATGGACCCAACAGCAAGTCGAGAGACCTTAGATCATTCGATCATGTATATTTTTGCGGTAGCTCTGCAAGATGGTACTTGGCACCATGTTAATTCCTATGCACCAGAAAGGGCACGCCGTCCTGATACGGTGAGTCTGTGGCATAAAATATCCACAGTCGAAGATTCGGAGTGGACGGAAATGTATCACGCCGTAGATCCCAATAAAAAACGTTTTGGAGGACGTGTTGAAATTCATTTTAAAAATGGTGAAAAATTGGTGGATGAATTGGGGGTTGCCAATGCCCATCCCGCAGGAGCAAAACCTTTTAAACGAGCTGATTACATTCGCAAATTTGATACTCTTACAGAAGGTATCATTACTAAGGCGGAGCGAGATCGATTTATCGGGTTAGTAGAGAAACTTCCTCAATTGACGGGGGCGGAACTTCAGCAATTGAATGTACAAATTTCCAACGATAGATTGATTCAAAGCAAACGCGATGAGAAAGGAATCTTCTAATGTTATTTTCCCAAACCACTCCCTCTGAAAAAAGAAAGAATTTTCGAGTTGCTCTAAAAAGTGGAAAACTCCTGCGATTTCCCGGTGCATTTTCCCCCTTGGTTGCCATGCAAATTGAACGTTTGAATTTTGAAGGTGTTTATATTTCTGGGGCCGTTTTGGCCAATGATTTGGGCTACCCCGATATTGGCCTTACCACTCAAACAGAGATCGCTTATCGCGGCCGACAAATTTCCCGAACCACCAAATTACCGAGTATTATTGACATCGATACTGGCTTTGGAGAGCCCATGAATTGCACGCGCACCGTTATGGAGTTGGTGGAAATGGGATTAGCAGGATGTCATTTGGAGGATCAAATGAATCCAAAACGTTGCGGCCATCTTGATAACAAATCTTTAGTTTCCTGCGATGAAATGGTCAAAAAAATAAAAGCCGCTGTGAATGGAAAGACTTTGGATCAACAGTTTTTAATTATTGCCCGAACAGATGCACGAGCATCTGAGGGCTTGGACAAAGCCATCGATCGAGCAAAGGCCTATGTCGATGCTGGCGCTGAGATGATATTTCCAGAAGCTTTGCAAGATGAAAACGAATTCGCTGCCTTTAGAAAGGCTGTTCCTGTGCCTCTTTTGGCTAATATGACTGAATTTGGAAAATCAAAATTGTTGAATACTCACCAATTGCAGGACCTTGGTTATAATGTCGTAATTTACCCAGTGACAAGTCTCCGGTTGGCAATGAAAGCCGTTGAAAAAGGATTTCAGCAAATTCAATTGGATGGAACTCAGGAAAATATTTTGGGAGAAATGCAACACCGTAAAGAGTTGTATGAACTTGTTCGCTACGAGGATTACAATGCTTTCGATCAAGATATTTTTAATTTTAAAATTTAATAATTTAATAATTTAAATGGAGCCAATCATGAATCAAAATTATATCAATCCAGATTATGTTGCTGAACCCGACAAGGTAAATACAAAAAAGGGACTTGAAGGCTCGGTTATTGATACCTCTTCCGTTTCTAAAGTCAATGCGGATACCAATTCTCTGATTTACCGTGGTTATCCGGTTCAAGACCTTGCTGAAAACTGCCGTTTTGAAGAGGTCGCTTACCTAATGTACAACGGGGAACTTCCAAATTCATCTCAACTGGTAGAGTTTGAAAAACAAGAGCGACTATACCGTGAAATTTCGAAAGAAAACTTGCAAGTTATTCATGCCTTGCCAAAGAAATGTCATCCTATGGATTCTATTCGCACAGGGGTCAGCTTTCTTGGTGCTGAAGATGAACGCATCTGGGATAGCAGTCTAGCTACCAACAAAGATAAAGCTTTGCGTTTACTTGCCAAAATTCCAACCATGGTTGCTGCGGATTTTCGCCATAAAAAGGGCTTGGATTTTATCGCCCCTCGATCGGATCTAAGTTTGTCTGAAAACTTTTTTAATATGTGCTTCGGTAAAATTCCCAACAGAGACGTCGTGAAAGCTTTTGATGTCTCTTTGATTCTATATGCAGAGCACAGCTTTAATGCTTCAACTTTTACAGCTCGAGTGATCACGTCAACTGAATCCGATATTTATAGCGCCACTGTCGGTGGAATTGGCGCTTTAAAAGGACCATTGCACGGTGGTGCCAATGAACAAGTCATGCATATGATGAAAGAAATTGGCGACTCCGCAAAAGCCCGCGAGTGGATGTTGAACGCCCTTGCGAACAAACGAAAAGTCATGGGCTTTGGCCATAGGGTTTATAAATCGGGCGATTCCAGAGTTCCTACAATGAAAAAATACGCCCAAATTATGGGTCAAGTGACTGGCCAAACCCAGTGGATGGATATGTATCAGATTCTAGAAGACACGATGGTTGAAAAAAAACGGATTTATCCCAATTTGGATTTTCCTGCGGGCCCCGCCTACTACATGATGGGATTTGAAATAGATTTTTTCACGCCTATTTTTGTGATGGCTCGAACAACGGGTTGGTCTGCTCATATTATCGAACAAGCTGCCAACAATCGAATCATTCGCCCTTTGAGTGAGTACATTGGAGCCTCCCAGCGAACGATTGTGCCTTTGGAGGAACGGAAGTAGACTTCAGGTACTTTGAGGGCTCGCCGGAGCTGAATTTCAAATGAAGAAATCATTTCCGAGCGAGCCCGAATTGCAAAGCTAAAAACTATTTCTTTTTAGTAGTTTTTTTAGCCGCTTTTTTAGTAACTTTTTTAGCTGCTTTTTTTGTAGCTTTTTTCTTTGCCATGTTTTCTCCATTTTTTGGTTGTTGTGTTCGGCTCGAACACTGACCACAAATTCTGTTTAAAACATCCTTGCAATCTTTGCTCTTACCTTGCCTCTGACTTTATTGTGATTAGATTATATGGTTTCTGTCAATAGCGTTCACAAAAAGGTCCTGTTCTTTTTTTATTTTTCTAATTTTCAATTGAATTAATTTGATACAGAAAGCGTTGTTTCTGCGCCTTGCCCCGGAGTTTCTTCCACCAAAACAGAAATTTTAGTAATTCCAACTTTCTTAAATTCAACAAAAAATATTTCCGCCAAAAGCTTTGAAAACAGCTCTACACTGGTGTTTGCAATAGGCAGCAGCACAACCTCATCTGCTGGAAAAACATAAAATCGATCCCGAAATTTAACCTCACAACTATTATTATTTATTTGAATTTTCATCTCAGGATGAGACGCAGGTAACAAAACTCGTTCATCCCATTGGTCCAGATTTTTTTTAATAAATTCTTTGAGTGTCCCAAAATCGACACAAAACCCCCTAGTAGCAACCATGCTGCTGTCAGAAAAACCAAACTGGGTTGTAACCGAGTAATTATGTCCATGCAAACGCTCAGCATTTTTTTCATCAAAAATGAGAAAATGGGCAGCCGAAAATTTAAGGTTTTCCTTTTTGAGATTAAGCTGAAGTGATTCCAAATGAGTTTCTCCTTTTTCAATTCTTTCAGAGGCTTATACCAAATCCGAGTACAAAGCAGACCAAGACGTCGACCGAGGGCGACGCGGAGGCCTGCTCCCTGCCGGCCGCACAAGGCGACCGACCGAGCAACGAAGGGATACGAAGTAATCGGATTTGGTATTATTCTACGTGTCCTGGCCAACGATGGTCTACGAATTAAATGAGTTTGGTATAATTAACGATGCGATGCTCAGGAAAAATAAATCAATATTAATAAAGCACTACTAAGGAGTCCCTAAGTATGTTTACATTGGCAGTCCCTTGAAAAATACGAACTTTACACCAATTCCACTTACTTC
>Ga0172367_10010102_pt1 | contig 10220 bp, 25 predicted proteins | sample Lak10m_FD_114542 | JGI IMG/M metagenome (GOLD analysis project Ga0172367, IMG submission 114542) | Freshwater microbial communities from Kabuno Bay, South-Kivu, Congo - kab_022012_10m | ecosystem: Environmental > Aquatic > Freshwater > Lake | place: Democratic Republic of the Congo: South-Kivu...
ACCTGCCGATCACGGGCGACGGCACCTGCAGCGATGGCGGCCAGGATTATTGTCTTGCCAGCGCCGGTCGGTGCCACCAGCAGGGGTGCGCGTGCGCCTGAGCGGTAGGCGTTGCGGAGATCGTCGATGGCCTGGTGCTGGTATGGCCTCAGCTGCATTTTGTTGACGCTTGTCAGCTCATGCTATACCGTGAGGGCTGTTGCATCAAGGAATGGACAACGCCACCTACCACGCCCACCCAGCAGTCAGCAAGAGCCATCTCGACCAGATTGCCCGAAGCCCTCTGCATTACTGGGCGCGCTACCTAGACCCGAAGCGTGAGGTGCCAGAGCCGACGCCAGCCATGAGGCTGGGCACAGCTGTGCACACGCTCACGCTTGAAGCCGACACATGGGAGCAGCGTTACGTCGTTGCGCCGCAGGTTGATCGCCGCACCAAGGCAGGCAAGGAAGCCTGGGCCGAGTTTGAAGCTGAAGCAGGCGAGCGCGAGCTGATCAGCGCTGAGGATCGCGCCATCGTCAGCCGCATGGCTGAAGCGGTGTGGGCGCATCCCGCTGCTGCGATGCTGCTGCATTGGCAGGGCAAGGCTGAGACAACCCACATGTGGATGGATGAGCCGAGCGGGCTGCAGTGCAAATGCCGGCCGGACTGGCTGACGAACGATGGCTGCCTAATCGTTGACCTGAAGACCACCGAAGATGCCAGCCCACAGGGCTTCCGCAAGTCGATCGCCAACTTCCGGTATCACGTCCAGGCCAGCTGGTATCTGGATGGGATCAAGCAAGCCACCGGCCACCGGCCAGATCAATTCATCTTCGTGGTAGTCGAAAAGAAGCCACCGTATTGCTGCGCCGTCTATGCGGCAGATCAGGAGATGATCGAGATTGGCGGGCAGCACGCCCGGCGCGATCTGATGCGGCTGGCCGAATGCCACAAGGCTGGCCGCTGGCCTGGCTACAGCGAAGAGATCGAAATGATCGGGCTGCCTGCATGGATGCGGCCGCGGCCTGATGGATCCATTCCGCAAACCACTGAAATTGAGACTTACTGATGACTGATTCCACAGCAATCACGACCACCAGCAACGGGTCTGTCTTTTCAGGCATCGCTGCTTTTGAGGACGCCCAACGCATCGCCAAGGCGCTGGCCAGCAGCACGTTGATTCCGCCGCAGTTTCAAGGGCAGCAGGGCTTTGCCAACTGCTTAGTGGCGCTTGAGATCGCCAACAGGATGGGCATGGGGATCTTTCAAGTGATGCAGAATCTGCACATCATCCATGGCCGGCCTAGCTGGTCGAGCCAGTTCATCATCGGCCTGATCAACGGCTGCGGGCGCTTCAGCCCGCTGCAGTATGAGATGACCGGCCAGGGCGACACGCTTGCCTGTGCGTGCGTGGCCACTGAGCTGAGCAGCGGCAAGGATCTCAAAGGTCCGACGGTCAGCATGGCAATGGCCAAAAAGGAAGGCTGGGCGACCAAGGGCGGCTCAAAGTGGCAGACCATGCCTGAGCTGATGATCAGATACCGGGCTGCTGCATTTTGGGGGCGGCTTTACATCCCTGAGCTGTTGGTGGGCATTCATAGCCAAGAAGAGGTGCTCGACATTGAGCCGGTCCGCGTAAGCCCTGCAGCACCTGCGGCTACGCCGCTGGATGACTTAAATGCGAAACTGCGCCAACCTGAATCGGCACCTGTCACCGAGCCTGTGATCGAGCCTGTGAGCGATGAACTGTTCTGAGTTTCTGAACGACGTGCAGCTGGCTGCTCGATGGCAGGTCCATCGGCAGACGCTGCTGCGTTGGCGGCGGCAGGCAAGCGGTCCAGCCTATGTACGGATCGAAGGTCGCGTGCTCTATCCCCTGGCCGAGGTAGAGCGCTACGAACAGGCCAACACCATCACCCACGACTGACCCATGACTTTCAAAGCTAATGGCGCACTGTTCAGGAACACCGAGGAGAAGCTACGGGCGCGGCTGAAGGATCGCTACGACGCAAGCCGTAATTACCCGATGTACGACGGCGTTATCAGCGTGCCGGCCGACCAGGCGTACGCGATGGCGAAGTACCTGATGGACGCTAAGCCGAACGAACGCGATCAGATCCCGATGCGGATTAGCGGATGGCGTAAGGAGCCGGCCAGCGGCGGCGATGCCTATGTCTCGATGGCGATCGAGCCGGACTACAAGACGATGAAGGCGATTGAAGAGGCTGCTCCTGCTGCCGATGCAGCCGCTCAGAATCTGGCGCAGGCGACTGGTGGCCAGGTGCTGACGATTCAGGCTGATGTGTTCTGATGCAGCAGGATTAGCTCAAGCCGTGCGATCTCATGAACGGCGGCTTGCAGCATTTCTTGCTGCCGGTAGGTTTGCCGCAAGAGCATCGCTGCGACGTGGCCGGCTTTCGGGCTGGCCTCTAGGGCACGGCAATCAGCCTCTAGCTTGAACATCTTTTCAGGTGGGATTTCCACCTGCAGCCATTTCCCGAAGTCCATTTTGACCGGGGCGTATGCCCCATGTTGCCAATGCAATGCCCGAAGTGCTCAGGAACGGATCTGCGCACACCGATCACGAACAGCAGGCTGCCCGACCAGACCGTGCGCAAAAAGCGGTGCCAGAGCTGCGGGCATGAATGGTTTACGGTCGAGTTGGCTGTGCCGAACTATGCGGTCGGCTGGGCTGTGGAGCACCAGCGCAAGCCGGTTTTGCGTGTGCCGGTCGAGCTGACCACGACGTATGCGTTGTCGCGTGGTAGCCACCTTGAGGCGAAGGACCAGATCGAGCTGCTGCGGCAATCGAACCGGCGACGGTCTGAGGAAGCGACGATGCGATACCGGCGCATGAAGGAATGTGACTAAACCCGTTGCACGGTTCACCGTCTGCGGTGTATGATTCGGGGGTCGAACACGAGACCACCCATGACCACCCAACTGCAAAGCATCGGCACCGTCAACGCAAAACCAGCCGCCGCGCTACAGCCTGGCGATATCACGATCTGGAACTTTGGCTACCGCTGGGAAGTGGTTGGATTTGCCAAGCAAACCAAGTCGCAGGTCATTGTCGAAATGATCAACATCGAAGGTAAGACTTGGCAAAAGCGCATGGGCAAAACACGTCTTGTCGGGCTCGCCTGAGCCCTTCGGGGCTCCCACCACCCACATCGAACCATGATCAACAACCGCTGGATCAACCGCGCTGCTGTAATTGTCATCATGTTTGGCTTTTACGGCATCGGCATGGCCGCTGGCCGCGATCAGGCCACACTCGCGCACCACAACCACCCCGCCTGCCATCCGAATCTGAAGCCATGACCATCCCGAAAATGCGCCGGTATTACTTCACGATAAAAAGCGCCAACGTGATCGAGTGCGTCTGGGCGCACAGCCTGACTGATGCCAAAGCCAAAGCTGCGCTCACTTGGCTCCCATGGTGGAATGAGCTGGAATGGCTCAACCCTGTAGCCATCACTGATCCGCAGATCCATGCCTGACACCGGCCAGATGATGCCATTCCAATGGCGTGAAGAAGAAGCCGGCAACCATGGCGAAGGCATCAGCCGCCCGCGCCATGGCAGCCGCACCCGTGAGTTTCGGCTGATCGTCTACCCGCAAGGAGCGCAGCCGATGACGTGGATCACCCGCGCCGAGTCAAGGCGTGATGCGATCAAGTACGCGCAAAACCGCTGGCCGGCCGCAGAGGTGGAGGTGGCATGAGCGATCACATCCGCGCCAAGCTCGAAGCGCTGATCTCAGACTCGGGCATGTATAACGCCGGCAAGCAGGAGGAGCGCTTGCGCCTGTGTCATCTGATCGACTTTCGCCTTGAGCAGCTCCGTAACCTGACCGGGCACCCACATGCGACAGCACGTCGCGAAGAACTGCTGAACCTCCGCAAAGCACTGAAAGATGCTGAATCGCGTCCAACTTGACCAGCGCCGCGTCGAGATGATCGAGGCGTTGTATGTCGCCTCAGGCCGCACCTGCGGCACCTACGCCGGCCTATGGGAGCAGTTCAGCCGTGACCTGGCTGCCAACTTTCGCGACACCGACTACGCCGATCTTCATGCCGCTTGCGTGCTGGCTATTGGCGAAACCGAAAGCCATCTTGCCGACAAGCACGCGCAGCAGTGCATCGAGGTGTGCCGTCAGTTTTTGCTAGGTGAGCGCTGGCAGTGAGCGATCCTGTCAGCAGCCCTGACCACTACCAGGGCGAGATCGAGTGCATCGACGCGATTGAGGCTGCCCTGACGCCTGAAGAGTTCCGGGGCTACTGCAAAGGCAACGTCCTGAAGTACGTCTGGCGCGAGCGGCGCAAGGGCGGCTCTGAGTCTTTAAGCAAAGCGCAATGGTATCTCGCCCGCCTGCTTGGCATCATGGGCGCATGATTAACCTGCCCGCTGGTTTGACCTGGCTTGAGCGGTTCGCCGTTCTGATCTTGACGCGCAGCCCTAACACCAGCCTTGTGGTGATCAAGCCTACCTACAGCACCCAGGTGTACGTCGCAGCCAACACGAACGATCCAATCGCTGCGCACATCGTCGGCACGATGGAAGAAGAAGCCGAGCCGCCCAGCATGTTGCTCGAACGCCTTTATCACGCGCCAAGCCACGGCGAAGAGGAATGATCAGCCTGTACGGCGGCCGATTGCTTCTCTTCTGTGATCGCGCTGATCGCACATGGCACGCCCGTGTGGTGCTTGGCACCAAACCCGAGCAGCAGATCGAAAGCGATACCGGCACCATCCAGCTGCAGGAAGCGCTATTGCGTGCGCAGTCTGTCTACAAGATGGCAACCGCCAGCATCAGGCCAGAAGGATCGCCGCCGAACTGCTGGGAGTGTGTGCAGTGGGAGGTGACGCGCAAGCGATGCAGCCTTGAGTTCCCAGAAGCGCATCAGACTGGCGGCCGATTTGCTGCGCGTTGTGAGCTATTTGCACCGGATCGGTGAGTCATGCCACGCGAATGGGTCACGCCTATGCGCGAGCCCTGGTGCGCCTTGATCCACCAGCTGCTGCAGGCGATCGATCGACACAACGGATGCTATTTCGCAACGGGTGATGAGTGGCACCTCAGGCAAGCCGAGATCCTGCGCCAGTATGTGATTGAGCTGAAGCGATGGATCGTCAGCCATGAGCGAGCCGGTATTGATTAGCCGCCACGATCGTGATGGCGGATGGATCGAAACGCTGCAGCCGGCACATGGCGGCGAGCTGTTTTATCGCAGCTGCGCGCATGGTTACTGCCGGTACAGCTCGGACCTATGGCAGGCGGAGCTGTACCTCAACCATCTACTCGCTGCCATTGAATGATCGCCCATTCGCGGGCTGCAGACCAAAACGATTGTGCGCGAAACCAATCTACCCATGGCTTGTGGCCTTTTTGTGAGTTGCACATCAGGCAGCAGCTGACCAAGTTTTCGCGCACCGTTAGGCCGCCATGGACTTTGGGCACGATGTGATCAAGTGTGGGGCTACGGCCGAGCGGATCATCGCAATAGGCGCAGCGATAATCCCAGGCCAGGTGGATCTGATCACGGGCGCTACGGCGTATGACCAGCTTAGTCTCATCAATGTGATGCTTGTCCACTGAGATCAGGCGGCAGTGGTACCGCATCAACCATCAGGTCGAGAATGTCATCGTCGTTTCTGATGTATTCCGCAATGTTGCTGTAGATGTCAGCCAGTAGCTCATCTGGATCCGTATCGCTTCGGACGATGACTTTGGCGGTAATCTCCACGATGTACGCCCGCACCGTCCGACTGCCATTGCGCATACGGTAGCGGCCGCAACCAAATCAGATGACCTACGCCCTCTCGATCGGTCCATGGCTGGTCGGTCCATTTCCGACCAGCGCTTGTGCGCAGCATTGGGCAGAAACCCATGGCTGCGACAACTGGGAGCTGCGCGAGCTGGATGACCCGTGCGAAGCGCCGCTGCGGATCAGTAATCCCAGCGCACTCGTGGCCGGCCAGCGCGAATGCCTAGGTGTATGAACTGCGGTGCGGCATAGCCCAGCGAGTATGGCCACTCTTTGTCGCACCATTTTTGCACCGCCATCATGTCAGCGCCGACGATGTAAAAGTCCACAGCACCCTCGCCAGCGCGTGAGTACAGGTGCTCTGACTGCTTAGCACCGCCGACCGCTGCATTGACCGCAGGTGGCCGATAGCCGCTGGTGATGACCACCGGATTGCTGCCAAATTGGCCACGCATCCGCTCAAGAAATGCCGCCAGCTCTGCCGCAGTATCGACCTGATGCTGATGATCAAAGCGCCTTGCCTCTTGATCAAGCGCAAACTCACCGATGCGGATATGTGGCGTGATGCGTGATGCGAACGGACTATCAGGTGTCAGCTTGGCCGGTTGCTGCTGAATCTGTGGTGCTGCCTTGCTGCCACTCCATAGCCTGCCTTCTGCTTCACGGCGGCGCTTCAGTCCAGCCTCGAAGCTGCTGCCGGGGTTGCGGTACAACAGCAGTGCAGCAGGCACCTCAGACCATTTGCGGTCACGCAGATTGGCGGTGATGGTCTCAAAATCCTTGGCACCGTAGAAACCCGAGCCTAGGTTGTAGGCAAACGACACCAGTGCACACTTCTGGTGATCTTCCATCTGCTGCCAATGCGGCACGGTGGTGCGCAGTTTGTCGGCGATGCGATCCACCTCCTGCCGTAGCAGCATGTCTGCTTCTACGCGGTTGATCTTGTCGCCTTGCTTTACGCGCCTGCCGTTGCTGTAGCGCGTGGTGCCCCAGCCGATCGTCCATACACCCGCGGGGCAACGGTATGCATCAAGATGACACCCCTCGAAGTCTTGGATCAGCTTGAGCGCTGCGCTTAGGTCAGCTTGCTTGCCGTCTTGTGACCATGTGGCAAACCACGGCTGGTCGCGGTTCAGCAGATCCGGCGCAGCCTTGAGCAGTGCTGCTTCAAGCTCGACGATGGCTGCGGCCTGGTACGGCAGGTTGCGCCAGTAGCGAAACAGCGATTCAAGTCTGACTGGTGTCTTCGCCACGTTGCCACGGTGCATGGATGGACATTGCGCCACCAAGCAGGCGGCTGTCGCCAGTCTGCAGCTCATCGTCGATTGGGTGCTCGACGATCACCGGCTCTGGCTCTTTCGGTTGTGCTGCGTGCCAGTCAGCTTCGGCCTGGTCCAGCTTGGCCGGTAGGGTCAGCTCAAACCACCACCGGCGCCAGCCAAGTTCTAGGGCTTTTTTGGCTTGATGCTGCGGAGGATGTGAAACACCAACTGGATGATGCTGTTGTCCTTGAGCGGTGACATGCCGATCAGCTCGCTAGCAGCAGCGACGATGATCCAAAACGCAGGATGGTGAAGGAAGTCCACGGTTCAACGATGTGGGCGTGCTTCTAGCGTAGCGACGCGCTGTTCAACGCCATTGATCCGCTGAAATGTTTCACGCCGATCTTCTTTAATGTCAACATGCAACACCTCTAGCTGCGTGGCGATATGCTCAACGGCTGCCGTCAGCCTGATCACTGCATCACGCGCTTCATCGTTGCGCTTGCTGAAGCCCATCGCGCCCATCGCAGCCACGCTGATGGATGCCCCAGCAACAGCAGCGACCAGCTCGATCATGCTTTGAGTTTAGCGGCCTTGCCCGCGCAGAGGCTTCTTGCCGCGACGCCGTGGGCGGCTGTGCTGACCTTGCCCCTGGCTCGTGGTCTTAGGTGAACCGGGCTGGTGCTCGATGCGGGCGGTGCCGGTTTTTGACTTGACGGCCACTTGTAGGAAGTTAAGAGCGATTTACCAATGTATCGGTGGTTTTAATAAGGCGCGTAGTGGCTGGAACTACTCTGCTGCAGGCGGCTCATCCGCCGGAAGTGGCTCGTTGCCTTCTTCGAGCCAGGCTTGAAACTCGGGGTTCTCGGCAACGCAGGTGACGCGGATCAGCCCGTCATCGTCAATTCGGGCATAGACCTGAGAACTTTGAGGGCTAAGTTTTGGGAGAGCTTGGTAGTTCATAGTTCTGCACTCCAGCCTAAGTAAGCGGTTGTGTTGTTGTTAGCAGTCAATACAGTGGCGTTGCCAGCGGTAATACCAGACGTTACTGTTACGGTAGCTTCCCCAGAGTGAACAGAAGCAGCGTTAAAAGTTAATGCTGTAGCGGCGACACCACTTCCTGAGCTGTTAAAAAGTGCATAGTTGCTTGCAGTTCCGGTTGTTTCTAAAGCAGTAGGGGCAATCCTCATTAAAACCGGAAAAAGCACCGCAGCAAAAGCAGTGGTGGTGCTAGCGCATTGTCCCCAAATACTGAGCCTTGCATAGTTATTGCTGGCGCCACTACTTACAACGCGGTAGTAATACCTCTGACACAAGGCCAGCTCCTGCCCGTAGCTCCTGCGCTCGAACGGCGTGGCGACGGTGCCCGCTTCGAGCTGGACGCCGGTGATGTAGAACGTGGCGCCGTTGGTGCCGACAACGCTGGTGGCTCCGGTGGCTGTGTACAGAGCCGAGCCTGCCCAGGCTCCGGCAGTACCGCTGTAGTTAGAGCCAACACCCGCGCCAAAAGTAATCTGAACACCAACTTCGTTGGTCTTTAACCACGTTCCTGAAGTGTCCCCAGGAATCGTAATTGTCTTAAACTCCCAAGTATTTGCAGCAGAAATAGAGTACGAAAAAGGATAGGATCGATTGCTGGCAGAGTTTTGCAACGAGCCACCAAATGTGCCGGTCAATGAACTGCGAACCCAGAAAGACAAGGTTGCTGTTTTTGCATTTGCAGTCCCGTAGCCTAGATCTGCAAAGTTAAAACCTTCAATTCTGTGTCCAATGCCAAAGACATCAGATGCAACGATTGAATACGCAGAAAGAGAGGTCATCCCTAAGTATTTTTCAAAACCATCGGGAGGCGTCACAGAGCCTGCGTTCTGTTGAATTGAATACTTTGAAGATTGGGAACGAAACGCCACCCAACGATCTACGATATAAACATCAGCGGATGTGGGCGTCACACTCGCCCCAGCATTGCGCTGGTCGATCCGCATGTCGCCGTTGATGATGCGGTTGCGGCCACTAAGGCTGCCGCTGGTGGGGAACGCCAGCCCGTTCAGCGTGGCCTGACCGTTGGCGTCCAGTGTGATGGCGGCTGATGCAGCCGAGCCATGCTGGATGTTTGAGACTTTGATGGTGCTCATGATGTCACCTCCTCATTGGGGTAGGGAAAGCGAGCACGAATGTCAGCGACAGTAGACTGCCACTCTTCGATGGTTGCCTCGCCGCGCTGCGCTTTGAAGAACAGCGGGTCGGCTTCACTGGCGTAGGCGGCGGCTCGTGCCTGGCGGGCTTCCATCCGCTGCGCCTCAGCTTCGACGGCGGCACGATCGTAGGTGACAGGGTTGCCATCGGCGTCAAACGCATCCTCGCCAACGGTGCGGACCACGTTGGGATAGAGCTGGTGGATGGCAGAAGCAAAGTACATCATGCTGCTATCTCCAGGAGGGTGATGGTTGAGGCGGCGCTGCTGGTTTGCACAAAAGCAGTTGAACCGCTTGAACTAGCAAATTGCGTCTTGTAAGTCACTGCGGAAGTTGTTGCAGGAGAATCCAAATAGCAAGCCGAAGCCGAGCCTACGCCGTTTTGTGCGGTACTTCCTGTATTTGCTGCCACGGTTTCAAAATCAAGAACATTAGTAGATCCCCTTAAAAGCCTTAAGAGGATTGATAGGTTTGATGTTTGCTTGTATACGCCCGCTTGATTTACTAAGACCAACACTTTGCTTGATGCAGATGTTGGCGTAATCGTTGCAGTCAGTCCTGTATCCGCAAATGTTGCACTACTGCTGCTTGTGCTCGTCGAATACGTCGCGTTCACCACCTGCAGCACATTCCCCGCCCGGTTGAGGCGGTCCAGCGTGCCACCCGTGCCAGGCAGCGTGAAGGTCTGATCGCCTGCGACGGCTGGGGCGTCGATCTCGCTGTAGCCCGATGTCGAGCCTGTGAGGCGTAAAGGACTCATGGTGTCACCTCCTGATTGTGGTTGTTGTTAGTCATGGGAGTCATTAGAGAAGGGGACTACAAGCCTGCAGCGGTGAGGCGAGCCTCAAGACTTTCGATCTTGGCAACAGCTTCCTGCAGCGCAGCCGTTAGCAGGGGCACGAGTTTGGACTGGTCGATGCCTTGGTAGACAGGTTTACCATCTTCATCAACTTCATCCTTGACACCAGTAACGCACTCGGGGACGATTTCAGCAGCTTCGTGAGCAATAAAG
>Ga0172367_10010103_pt1 | contig 10219 bp, 10 predicted proteins | sample Lak10m_FD_114542 | JGI IMG/M metagenome (GOLD analysis project Ga0172367, IMG submission 114542) | Freshwater microbial communities from Kabuno Bay, South-Kivu, Congo - kab_022012_10m | ecosystem: Environmental > Aquatic > Freshwater > Lake | place: Democratic Republic of the Congo: South-Kivu...
AAAGAGAGCTGGGAAATGGTGCGCCACATTTTTTACATGTGTAATATGGAACACCCACGTCAGGTGCCAGGGGCACCTTCAACCTAGAAGGTCTACGACCTTCTGTACACATTGAATAGGTACCTAAGTACCTAAGAACCACCAAATGTTAGGTATTTTAGTACCGGTCGGTTGACATAGTCAACCTTTGAATGGTTCTTCGAACCATGTACCTAAGTACCTAACACATTACACGTGTAATGTTGGGTGCCAAGGACGGGTGCCGAGGACGGGTGCCGGGGGCACCCTACAACTAGAAGGTCTACGACCTTCGTCGGGGGCACCCTACAACTAGAAGGTCTAGAACTAGGGGGCACTACAATAACAACAGTAACAGATTTTGCGGCGCCCCCTGTCCCAGCTCCTACATTAACCTAATAGGGGATATTTAAAACCCCTCGTACTCATCCTCCTGATCATAACCACCAAACCCGAAATCATCGGATCCGGTGGACGTAACAGATGCCCGACACCCCACCTGATCCAGCAGGTGGAAGATCTGATCAACCTCCGGCAAAGGGAGCCCGTTCGGCACAATCGCCCATGGACTGGAGGATACCTCCACGTTGCCACGGATCGACTTGCCGTAGTGCTCCCCCTCGGGCATCACCGCCACAGGTACGTGACCAGTGGCAGCAATCAACTGATTCCCATCCTCATCGAGAACTGGAACCAGAGTGCCCCGGACCTTCTTATCACCAATGGTGAGAACATCCCCCCCAGTGACCAACTCAAAGATCGGGACTCCCGAGTAGGTGAGCTTGGCCTGAAGCACCGGCACGATCTCCTCTACCGTAGTAGAAGGAGTAGTGACAATGCCAGCGTGCTCGCAAGCCATAGCCACGAGCATCGCCCCAGCCTTCTTAGAGATAACGTCATCCGTTGAGATGACCAACTCCAAGAAGTGGTACCCATCGGGCCGCTGCTCGACGAAACGCCGAGACGTGCGAGTGGCCATCCCCTTCGGACCAAACGGCAGGACCGATAGTTTGACCAACTGCGGATTCGGCAGATCCGCCACAACCCGAAGGGATCGTGTGGTTCCGCCGCCCACCTGCGTGACCTCCAACCCAGCCAAGGCCTGAGCTTCGGAAAGCCCAAACGCCTCAGCCTGCTGGATGATGGACTCGGTGGGCTTGTCCATCAGAATGGTGGTCCTGGTCATGGCCACCTTTAGGTCAGAATCCCCCAGAAGGAGGAACTGACCACCAGTGTTCGCCTTCCCCGCGTACGAGGAAGTGACACCGGGGATGTGAGCGACCCCCGCATTGAGGTAGGTGACGCGATCGCGCCACACCTCCGGAAGGTGATCATTCCCCTTGGCCTTCAGAACGCGCTGGGCATTCCGAAGACCGGAGGAAAGTTCCCGTTCCCCACGATGGTCAACGATCGAGAACCCTCCCAGTGCGTAGCTCATACGTCGAACATACTCACTAGAAAGGAACTCCTTCCCGGGCTTTGACTTAGGCGTAGCGCCCAACTCGTACCCCAGGTAGGAAGCAATCGCCGCGAGATACTTGATCTCCGAAACATTCTTCCAATCGGAGACCAAGCAGGCGAGGGAGTTCGCCCAGACCTCAGTCTGGTGCGCGCCTCCCAAGACCTTCTGGCTTCGAACAAGACCACCAACGATCTTGTCGAAGTGCCCCTGAATCAGGGACGCCAGAGGCATCGGGGCCGAAAGTTGGGACTTGCAGGCCGCAAGAACCGCATCCAGCCACATGCGGTCCCAACCAACGAACTCAATGTCTGACCAGACATCGAACCCGTTGGCCTTGGCCTGCCCGGTCAACGCATAGGCCGCATCCAGCATCACCTGCTCCAGGTGAGCGGACATCTTCTCCTCGACCTCTGGGTGGCCGAAGCGAAGAGACTGAATCCCGGCCTGCGCGATTCGACGAGTCCGGGGACCCGTCTTCAGAACGCAGGTTCGCACCTTCTGGCCGTTGAGGACCAACGTATGGACCTCCACGACCTCCGGTGCCGGGATCCGAATCTCGACCCAGGTCTCGTTAGTGGTGAATGAGCCCTCCCGTAGGAGTTCTACGTAGAGGGTTCCATCCACCCACTTCTTGACATGGAGCGGACACTCCCCGCCCTCGTAAGAGCGGGAAGCGTGCTCGATCAGCTTGGCGTAGTTCACTTGAGACCTCCCATCTCGTGAACCATGGGCTCTCGGTACATCGCATCGAGCAGACGCTCGGCGGCACCGGTGCCCTTGAACGGGTGGTAGGGCTCCCCACGCTTGACATAGGCGGCCAGGAGGGCCGGATTCTCACCGACCAACTTATCCATGGCTACCTTGCCATCCGTGGCACCCTCCGGCAACCCACTCTTCAGCAGTTGGCCCAGAAAGCTGAGCTGCTCCTGCGAGAAGTGGTTCACATCGTCCGGGTGCGCCTCATCACGCATCAGGTACTGCCCAACTAGGGACAGTAGATGCTCGATGTGTACCTTCCCCGCAATACAACCGAGGAAGGAATCCGCTACCTGAACGATCATGTCGGCGCCCGACTCATCCTTGCGGGCATCCATTACCCCCTCGGTCATCGGGGCGCCGAGGTCCAACGCCTTGCAGAAGGCATCGAAGGGAGACAATCCCAATCGAGCCGCCTGCCGCACGGCGTAGGAGCAGAGGATCCAGTTGGCGCGCGTGAGCAGCCCAACATACTGCCCACGAACCAACTGACCCTCGAAGGACTTCCGTGATGACCGGCGAGGTGCCGCCAGATCAAAGAAGCTAAGAGATCGACCCCCAACTCCCAGTGGAGAGTTTCTTACAGGTGTAAGATTCTCCTCACGGAAGGAGAGCCCGGGACCCTTCGACCAGCACCCACCCTTAGGTGGGGCAAGGACGAGGGCCAAGTCACCATCGGCATCACCCTGAAACTGGTGAACGAACCAGCCCAGGTTGACGCCAATGGCCTTGGGAAATCCCTTGGCCACCCGGAGGATCACCGGGGAACAACTGGTCTTCGTGATGTTCGGGTAACGATTCCCGAACAAACGAACACCGTCGATGCGAGCCGCCAGACGGTGCGCGGCTCCCACGTCCCCCAGGTCTTTGCCCTCGGTATCCCAGACCTGATCCATCAACTCGATCAGATCGAGGGGAAGGGCCTCCGGGTAGTGGCGCCGAGCAGCGAGTGCCAATCTCTTGGCATCGCTCGGGCACACCCAGAACTCCCCCGGGGCGGCGGGACAACCAATCGTGTGCCGCATCAACCCCGCCCAATGAAACTGGGGGGTCCGAAGCGCGGCCACGGCGGCCCATTGGGACCGATTGATCAGGTGAGACTTCACCGGACTACCAGACAGCAGGTAGTCGGCGAGATTCAGCCTGTCATCGGCCATGACATAGAACGCCGAGGCGGAAACGCCTTCAACGTTCTTGTCGATGCGCTGAGGCCGAAGCTGATCCTCAAGCAATGCCTGAAGATCGACCTCGACCCCAGTCTCCAGTTCCACGATTGGCGAATCGCCAACCATGAAACCGAGAACCGTCCCACGAAGGAGGGGATCTGCGATCCACTGCCCACTCTTCGAATCGAAGATGTGGGTGCGGATGAGCGTCACCCCGCCGTACCGCCGAAGCGGCGTGAAGGATGTCATGTTACCCTCCCTGGTAACCGACATAATGACAACGGGTCCTGAAGAGGGAGCTCCAGAACCCGCCGTCGGAGAAACTAGATCCACCCCATATTACTACGGGGGACAGGAGAGGTGGACCCAGAAATGAAGGGTGCCAAGTTGGAATGCCTTGGCCTTTAGGACTTGGGACTTGTCGGCCAAAACAAACCAACAAAGACACCCCCCAAATCTTAGGGTGCCGGGGGCACCCCGTTGATGCGTCTGGGCTTCATGCGACTAACTTTCCGTCGAAGGAGGTAGGATCCGACTCGATAGTAGGCAACATGGCCCCAAACCAACAGGAGCCAGATTGCCCATGTGAGAATGAGTAGTTGGATCACCCCTTCACCTCCTTTGTGGGGATGCCCTTCTTCTGGGCAATGGCGACCATGTGCTCGGTCCCCTTGCCTCCGGGGAATGCGACCACCCCGTTCGCAACCTTGAGCATCTGCTCGTTGCGGAGGTAGCCAGCACCCCGGCCATTGGCCTCCCAATCGGCGGGATACTTCTCCACCGAAAGGTTGTCCTCAAGGGCGTACCGGAGGGCCAGCGAATCAGCCCCCCGAGCACACCCTGAGACGATGATGACCCTGTGGGTCTCCCGGATCTTAGAGAGCAGGTGGTTCAAGCTCTCCTTGAGGAGGGAGTAGTCCCCAAAGTCGCGTCCCCCGCAGACGATGACCCGGAAGTCGGGTTTTTCATCTGGGCTTGGGAGGCTCAACTGCTCCCTTTTACAACTGGGGAAGTTGGCCTCCATGAACTGCACGATCAGCTCGGTGTGGCATTCCACCGAGGAGACTGCGCAGTAGCAGGCGAAGTGGATGACGCCTCCGTTCGCCCGTCCGAACTCCGAGAGCTCCTTCCAGGTCTCCATGGGGAGCCTGGAGAGGAGGGCATTGTACCGTTCGGCATACTCTGCCCAGGTGAGGGGTTGGTACCCCTCCCTCTTCTTGAGGCCTGCCACCCAGGCCCACTGGGGAGCAAACTTCCTCCCGAGGGAACCCGGTGCAGACTTAGTCGTCACGTCCAGAAAGCCCTGAACGGACGACTTTGTGATGTGAGTTCTACCAATGAGCATTGGTGACTCCTTTCTTGGGTCGGTTGGTAGTTATTGTAAACTTAAGGAGCTGGGAAGGTTTTTTGGGGGCGCGCAAACTTTTGCGCTTTGAGTCTAACATAGTTAGACGGGACGCGCAAATTCTATTTGCTTTGAGTGTGGTTTTCACCACACGCGCAAATTCATAGGTGTTACTAATTACACGTGTAATCAGTAGACCCATTATTTTTGCGGCGCCGTTGGGCAGGGCCCAACTCTTAGCATTTCCTGTAGGAAATGCGGCACCATTTCCCAGCCCCCTAATTTACAATCTAGAGAGGTTTCCTACTCAAAGAGCCAAGGGTACTGCTCCATGGCTTCCTCAAGAAGGAGAACAACCTTCAACCCATCCTGTGAGATCTCGACCAATCCGTTGGCCAAGAACTTCACTCGGATGAGGTTGTCCTGCTGAGCACCTCTCCTGCTCTTTTGGGAGCGCAGAGTAGCCCAATCGGATCCCACCTGCGAACAGGTGAAGTCATGCCCCATTTTCTGGTAAGCTTTGACAGCCTCCAGAATGGCCTTCCGGGCATATAGCCCTGACCTGTAGTACTCAATCGCGAGCAACGTACACTCGCGAAGAGTATGCTCTGACATGTTATCCTCCTAGATAAGGTGAGAATTCCCCTATCAGAAGTAGCAGGGGTGAATTTTTGGGCACCCCTAAACCCAAGGGTAGTTTACACTCATACCCAGGAGTTACCAACTACTTGAGGTACGGCGCGTAGTCCCGCGCCATCGCCTCCTCCTCGGTCATCGGGCGGAGGAGCTTGCGGATGCCGTCGCACTTCCGGGAGCAGCACCCCCAGAACTCCTCTCCCTTGCGGGAGAAGAAGGCGTGCATGACCCCCTCACACTTCGGGCACTTGGGGACCTTAAGTCCCTTCACGTCGGGCCGCGCGACGGGCTCGTACTCGGAGAAGGACTCGAAGCCCTTCTCATTGTACTCGCGGAGGGCCTGCTGAGCCGGACTCAGCGGGCGGACGATCTTGGTCTCCACAGGCTTCTCCTTCAGGAAGGTGCGAACACCCTCCTGGATCTCCACCGACTTGACGTGGTACTTGCGGGCTGCCGTGTTGGCGACCCCCACCAGCTCCTTGCCCTTGGTCCCGGCCTCGTAGGCCGAGACGACGAACTCGACGGCGTTGTTGAGGCTGTTGTTGCTGGACATTTGATCTCCCTCCTTGGGAGTTGAGGGTTTCCCCTCTGGGATTGGGAACATGGTGCCGCGCAAAATGTTTGGCGGTGTGTTTACCACATTCCCTGAGATGGATAGGTACCTAAGTACCTAACGGCGCGATTTTTCTTACACGTAGGCCTCTTACACGTGTAAGATTTTCGGGCGCAGTAAAATTTGGGGGCACATTTTCCAATGGGGAGAAGTCTTTCCCATTAGATTTTTCGCGGCCCCTATTTCCCAGTCCAGTTTTCCTATTTACACCTAAGGAGGACTAATTCTTAAGTGTGTCGAACAAGGTCCCCCATATAAGGAATCGAACCTTAATTTAAGAACCATCTGGGGGAATTTGAGAGGATTGTCAGCCCTCTCTAGGAAAGCAGAGCAGCAAGTGCTTTCCTCAGTTTGTGGGGCGCCCCAACTACTCGTGCATAAGCAGCAGCACGAAGTAGTAAGTGGGGATGGCCACGAGGATCCACAGTCCAACCTTCTCCTGGATAGCCTCCCACTTAGAGGGTTTCGCCGCCTCAATCTTCTCCTTTCGGGAGTTGACGAGGGCGATGGCCGCCTCAAAGTCTTCCATGTAATTTCACCTCCTTCCCTACGGGAGCAGGGCTCCCTTCATTCGGAAGACTTCGGCGGACAACGTCCGCCTTGTTTGGAAGACTACGTCTTCCTACGTCTTCCCAGCTCAGATTTTAATTACCACCAAAGAGAGCTAATTTTTGGCGGCCCCCTACATCCCCAGCTTAGGAATTGAACCTAAGATGAACACCAGTCTGGGGAACCTTTTGCTACAACCCTAACTGGGGCATCAGATGGGGAGGTTAGGCCTTGACAAACCACAGAGCAACAGTGTGCTCTACCGACTGGCTCTCTTCGATCAGGCACGTATGCCCGATCGACAGGGCCTGGGCGATGCGCAGACACTGGTCGCGGCGCTCAACCGGTGCCGCTCCAGCCGCCTGCGCCGTCATCGAGTAGGCCGAGATGGCCTGCTCGACATTGGCGGGTGTACCTGCGTACACCTGCTTACTATTATGGTACACTACGAATGAGAACATTCCTGTTCTCCTTTCTGGCTTACAGTGTAAGTAACATCCTTACATGTAGCCAACGACTTGCGTCGCATCCCCAGCCTAGGTTATGAACACTAGGTTAAGACATACACTGGGGAAAGTAACTCAGAGGAGCAACAACTGTTAGTTAGACGTGCTGAACGTAGACCTCAATGGCGTACTTGCCGCCAGTGGTCGAGGAGATCTTGCACCCTTCGTTCTTTGCCAGCCGCGCGAAGAGGCGAACGGAGTCGAGACGCCATTCCTGGGTAGTGATCTTGGCGGCGGCCAGCTTGGCCTTACCGCCTTGGACCGCAGAGACCACCTCGGCCCACGTGTTGCAGACGACTTCCTTCTTGATTTCTCCATCGGTAATGAAGAGGACAACCCATGCCAGATCCATCGTGGATCTCCTTGGTGCTTCAGTTTTACATCGTAAGCACCATTGGATGTTGTGACTGTTGAGTTAAGCAGTTTAACCACATGCTCAGGTGGTGGAAGACTAGAAGATGGGCTCTTCTAGTGCCTCCAACAACTTCCAAAGTTGGACACTGTTGTTGTGGGGGGCGCAAATCTTGCGTGGGAGACTAGGAGCTGTAGTTCTCCGCTGTTCTAGTCTCCCCGTCTATCCTGTACCCAACAATCTGGGTTTCGCCCCAGAGGTAGGATGGTTTGAAGCATCCTGCTGTATCGCATTCCAGGATACAGTCTAGATGCTCCTCCCACGTTGTGGCCACAGCGAGGTTGCGCAGGGCCGCCCGACGCCGGAGCCATTGCGGTCCTCGGGTCACCAGCAACCAGGCGATGAGGAACGGGGCCGCTGGTAGGCCGACCATCAGGAGGATAAGGCCCCCCCACTCTCCAAACCAGCAGGAGATGGGGAGGAGCCAAATCCATACTCCTAATCCCAGGACACGCCTCGCGTCTGGGATTGCTGCAGCATTTCCAGCAGCCGACGCAATCCACTCAGTCGGCTTCTGAGTGGCATACGTCTTTCCATCGACCCCGGCCCTTACGTCCGGGTCTTCCTCTGATCTGTATCCCATCACGCCCTTGTGGTCCAGGGCGTGGAGTGACTCGTGGGCCAGGGTCCTTGGCCGGATACTACCCGGCTGGATCCTGATCCTGTTCTGACCCGGGGTGTAATCCGCCGGGGCCCGCTCTCCGGCTGTGACCTCCGGCGTACCCACTGGGTACGTCGAGGTCTCTGCTGTGATCTCCAGGCTTGCGCCTGAAGAAAGGAAGAGTGCTACCGGCACTACCCAGGGGAGGGTGGCCAGTACTACCGTCAGCGCGAGCCCCATCCAGAACAGTCTCATTTATTTCCCTCTCCAATAATCCATCCTCCAGAGCTTACTCAGGTGCATCTGGAACCTGGACCTGTCTCACCCAGAAGGTTGTACCTTCTGGGCTTCGGGAGCATTGCCCCCTCATCAGTTTTGGGGCGCGCAAAAATCTTACATGTGTAAAAAATTCGTGGCCCCCTTATACTCCCAGAGTAGTTTGTTTACATACTCAGGTAACTCTACAGTAACTACTGATTAGAAGAACGACAACCTAGACGTACGACAACCTAGGCATGGCGGCCATAACAACGGCCACCATCAGGTCATCCTTGGCGTCCTGCAGCGCCTGCTGGGTCATCTGTGCCACCTTGTGGGCGGCGTCGAACTTGGCCTGAGCCTCTTTCAGGGCTGCCTCGGCCTTGGGGTCGTACCCAGGACCCAGCAAGCCATGGACCGACCAAACCTCCTCCTCCGCGCGGCGCAGGGCCATGAGGAGGGGAGCTACTACGGTGAGGGCTTCCTCGTGGGCGACCTGGGCGGTGCGAACTGCGCCGACGGCAACCTGGACCTCGCTAGACATTGTGGGATTCTCCTTTGGGTGTGGTAGGTCTGTATCATCTTGGACACAGTACCTATTACTCCATTCACCCTGATCCCATTGATCTTTACCCGGACCTTAAACTACCCAGGGGCAAAAACTACTTACCCCCCCATACATTGGGTTTAGATCACCCGGTGGGCTTCTTAAATTTCTGGTAGGTTCTTTAATTTCTGGTAGGTTCTTAAATTCCCGGTAGGCTTCTTAAATTCCCGGTGGGCTTTTTAAATTTGAGTAAAAAGGTGGATGTTGATTAGTCTTACAGACTACGGGAGATTCATCTCCCTTTACGGAGGACGTTGTCCTCCTAATCTTCTCATCGAACAGAGTTCTCCGAATTGTTTATATACATATACTGGGTACAGTTTGTATTGGTACTGGGGGCGCCGCATTTTCGACAGAAAATGTTATAAGTTGGGCCTGGAGGGCAGGGCCCTCCTAAGGAGGGTAGTCTATTGCCTACCCAAAGCCCAACGCCGCAAAAATCTTACATGTGTAATACTGGAAATTTACGAGTTCCCGAATGCGGGTATACTAGATACAGGGGGCGCGCGATTTTCAATTGCTCCGAGTGTGGTTTTACCACACGCGCAAAAGATATTACATATGTAAGAAGGTGCGCCCCTTCAGGTTCTCCGGAGATTCCGCATGGCATTAGTTCTTGGAAGTGTTCTATTAGAAAACGTGGACAAATTCAAATCCAGGGTAACCCGAGCGGTGGCTGGGACGCCCCTTATTCGTAGGGTGGCCTCCGTTTCTCCAATTCAGAAGAATGTAACTCCCCACGTTGTTCCCTCACCCCATGTTCCTCCTCATGCTAGAGAGGGTTCTCCCCGTATTAAGCTTCCCAGTAGATTCGTTGGTGGTGGGCCGCCCCCGAGTCTTGGAAGTTTGGACTCCGCAGTTGAAGTTGCTGGCAGTAGGGGTGGGGTTGTTGGGAAACTTGAGAATATGGCCACACTGCTCCGAGAGAGATTTAAGGCCGCTCGTGGTGAGCATCTATCGCAGGCCAAGTCTGTCCGGTCAACCATTAATATGATGGGTTCCGAGGCCGATACTCAAATTCTAAAGTTGGAAAGACAATTGCGTAGTGCGGCGGAGAAATATACGGAGGAGATTAAGCCTAGTAACAATAGATTAAACTCGGCTTTAGCTGAAGCATTGGAAGCCAAAGCACAGCGTTTGACGGGTAAACAGCAGAAGCTGGAGGGTTTGGAGAACATTGCTATTCGTCGAGAGCTTGCTCGATTGGAAAGCCTTCCAGATGCCCAATGGCCACATTGGGCCAGAAGGGAGAGAAGACTTTTAAATATCGAGCGGTCCAAAAATCAAATT
>Ga0172367_10010105_pt1 | contig 10218 bp, 10 predicted proteins | sample Lak10m_FD_114542 | JGI IMG/M metagenome (GOLD analysis project Ga0172367, IMG submission 114542) | Freshwater microbial communities from Kabuno Bay, South-Kivu, Congo - kab_022012_10m | ecosystem: Environmental > Aquatic > Freshwater > Lake | place: Democratic Republic of the Congo: South-Kivu...
GCGAGTTCGGCCTCGCTCAGGATTTTTTGCGCGAAGCGCTCCCCATGACGATCCAGACTGGTCTGAATGCGACGCACGTCACAAATGTCGGTGCCAATGCCGTAGATCATGCCGCTTCACGAATGCAGCGCAGGTAATCCTTGATGGTGGCGCTGTAGCCCAGCTCCAGCGCATCGGCGATCAACGCGTGGCCAATGGATACCTCGCTCACGCCCGGCACCTGGGCGATGAAGGCAGTGAGGTTGTCGCGGTTCAGGTCGTGGCCGGCGTTCACTTCAAGGCCTGCGTCCAGCGCCGCCCGGGCGGCCTTGGCAAAACGCGCCAGTTGCACCGCTTGCTCCGGGGTACCCCAGGCGGCGGCATAGGGTTCGGTGTAAAGCTCGACACGGTCCGCACCGACAGCCTTGGCCGCCGCCATGGCTTTGGCGTCGGCATCCATGAACAGGCTCACGCGCAGGCCCCAGGCATGGGCCTGGTCGATCAAGGGCTTGAGCACCGGCGCGTCAAGCGGCAAGGTCCAGCCGTGGTCACTGGTGAATTGGCCTTGCGTGTCGGGCACAAACGTGACCTGGTGCACCGGTAATTTTTGCGTCACCAATTGGCCTACCACATCCATCAGGTTGTGCAAAGGGTTGCCTTCGATGTTGAATTCCCGGTCCGGCCAGTCCTTGAGCAGCTTGGCCAGCTCGGGCAAGTCACTGGCCCGAATGTGACGTTCGTCCGGGCGCGGGTGCACGGTGATCCCGTCGGCACCGGCTTGCAGGCACAGCGTGGCCGCGCGCGTGACGCTGGGGATACCCAGGTGCCGGGTATTGCGCACCAGCGCGACCTTGTTGAGGTTGACGGACAGGGAAGTAGTTTTCATAGGCTTTGCAGGTCGATCATCATTTGCCGCGTGCGCAGGGTCGGCACCCCGCAATGGTAATTGAGCAGGGTGCGCAATTGGGGCTTGAGCGCACCGGCCACCTCGGCGCAGGCGCGCAACACGGCGGTCAGCGGCACGCGCTCGCCCAAGGCCTGTTGCAGCGCCGTCCACTGGGCACCGCTCAGGCTGCTGCGGTCAGCGTCGCCGGCCTGGCGCAAGCCGCCCTCGGGCACCAGGCTGTAGTGTGCATCGGGGTGCAGCGCCAGCAGTGTCATGGTTTGGGCATCGAGCAGGGGCAACAGGCCAATTTCACGCAGAAACAACAATTCAAAGGCACGCAAGGCCGCCTCGAGCACTTCACCGTGTTCACTGGCAATGATCTGCACCACACCGGCGTACACATCAAACAGCAGCGGATGCGGGTCTTCACGCGCCAGCAGCAGCATGAGCAGTTCATTGAGGTAATAGCCAGACATCAGGGCATCGCCCGTGGGCATGACATGACCACCCTGCCATTCGGCGGCTTTGAGCGTTTTGATTTCAGCCTCGCCGCCAAAAGCCAGCTGCAGCGGTTGCAGCGGCAACAAAATGGGCCGAAAACTGGAACTCGGCCGTTTCACGCCCTTGGCCACCAGCGCCATGCGGCCGTGGTGGCGTGTGAACACCTCCAGAATCAGGCTGGTCTCACTCCAGTCGTAGCGGTGCAGCACAAAAGCCGGTTCGTCAGAAATGCGCTTGGTGGCCATCAGTGGTGTTCAGTCTTTGCGCGCGGGTCAATCCAGCCAGCGCACCAAATAATACAGTCGCAAACCCTCAGAAGAGCGCGACGGCCCCATCACCTCCACCGCATGCTGGTTGAGCTCGGGCCTGGCCCGGGCGCGCGCTGCGGCCTCGTCGGCGAGCACTTCCACACAGTTCTCGGGGAAGCGCTTGCGCGCGCCGCGCGTGACATGCGCAATGGCAAAACATGCCTGCATCATTTGGGGCACATCGGGGTCAATGGTGATGCCGGTGGTCATGTCTGTCCCCTGAGAATTTGAATGTGGGTCAATACCGGTGCGAGCAACGGCTCCAGATGCCGGCGCATCAACGGTCCGACTGCGGTGGTTTTGTTCAGGATGGGCTTGGCATCGGCATGACTCACGCGCCCAAGCGAAGCCATCGCTTGCGCCTCACGCCGGAAGCCCTCTGGCCAGTCTGCCTCAATGGCGAGCTCACCTACCCCGGAGAAATAGCGCCCCAGTATGTCGAGCATGAGATAGACCGCCTCGGGTGCCGGCGGCTTGTCAAGTACCAGTCCACTGGCGCGCAGAAAGCTCTGGCCGCTAGCACCATAACAGCGCACGGTGATTTGGCCCCAGGGATCACCAACGGCTGCGCGCTGCGCCAGGTCACCGGGAACAAAGCGCTCGGCTTCCCCAGGCAAATCATCCGGCCGGTGCTCCAGAAAGCCCAAAAGATAGTGTGGTCGGTGTTTTGCCTTGGCCCACAGCTGCGCATCTTTCACGGGATCGAGCAAGCCAGCACCCACCACCGCACGCACCGAGTTCATGGCCTGGATCGGGTCTTCTTCGAACGGCAGGTGTTCAATCAGAAAGTCGGCGAGAACCTGGCCCATGGCGCCGCTTCGCACCAAGGCATGATTGAGCATGTAACGCGCCACATCCATGCCGGGCAGTGCCCACCAGGCACGCCGTGCCAGTTCATGCGTCAATGTGGGTGCCTGCGCCACGGCCCTTACTGCCTCGGGCTCACCCAAGAGCAGCAAGGCCTGCAAATTTTTGGCGCTGGACTGGCCCATGCTGGTCCAGCGCATCAAATGCACCGGGTAGCCGCCAGGCGATCCCATGGCATGGCCGCCGAGCAGCTCGCGCACACGCTGCACATACAAGTCCGGGCGGCAATTGCGGTGCAGCAGCACCCTGGCCTCACCCTGGGGAGTCAGCGCATACAGCGTCATGGCGCCTTCGTCGATGCGCACGGCGTGCACCTCGCCGGCCAGCAACACGTTCAGGCGCAAATCGTCTTCCGGGGCGAGCTCATTGGCCATATCAGTTGAGTTGAATGCGCAGACCCCAAGGCACAATGGCTCCGCCTTTGACCAGCCACAACACCGGGTAATTGGGTGGCACTTTGGGCATGTCGCCTTGCGCATCGGTGAAATACACCAGGGCATCCGGTTGCGCGCCTGCGTGTTCGATCCAGTCGAACACCGGCGCAAAGGCCGTGCCCCCGCCACCTTCGAACTTGCGCGGCAGGCGAAACTCATCCCAGGGCTCGGTCACCCATGGCGCGCCTGCCGCCAGCGCCGCATCGCAGGCAAACAGGGTCATGCGCACGGGCAGCGTGCCCTTGATGGCATTGAGTTCGCCAACAAATTGGGCCAGGTCGGCGTCGTCGATGGAGCCTGAGGTGTCCAGGGCCACAAAAATGTCGCCAGCATGGCTGCGCAAACTTGGAAAAATAGCCTCCCCACCCATTTCGCCGTTGCGCCGGGAGGGACGCAGCCAGGTGTAGTCGTCACGCGCGGCTTGCGACAAATAGTGCGCCAGTGCGGCACGCCACGACACCTGGGGCGCCAGCGCCTCATCGGTGAGTCGCGCCAGCCCGCCCGAGAGTTTGCCAGCTTCGCGGGCGCGCTGTGCTGCGGCGGCCAAGTGGCGTTGCCATTGCTGTTGCAGGGCTTCTTTTTGCTGCGCGGTCAAAGGGGTTGGCGGGCTGTCCTGTGGTTCATCTGGCGTCTCTGCTGCGCCAGCGCTCCTGGGTGTGGCATCATTTACGTCCGGGTCGGTGTCCTGCGTGTCGCTGGCGCCCTGCTTGCCGTCCTTTGGCGAGTCGCCGGCACCGCCACCTCGGCCCTGGGCATCGCTGTCGCCGCTGCCACCCTGGCCGCCTTCGTCATCGTCCCACACATGCTCGTCCAGGGTTTCGTTGTCGAGGCTGTCGTCCAGGCAGGGGTAAATCTCTTCGGCCGCCATGCCGTGGTAAAGGTCGAGCACTTGCGCACCCGGCGGCGGTGCAAGGCCCTCGTCGATCAGCAGCGGGTTGACGGCAAAATCGCAGGCCAGGTCCCACTTGCGCTGCACCCGGCTGCCGCGCCGTGCGAAATGTCCCAGCGCGCAGTGCAGCGCCTCGTGCGCCAGGGCAAACTGCACTTGCGCCGTTCCCAGCGAATCGATCCACTGGGGGTTGTAATACAGCTTGCGTGCATCGGTGCCGGTGCTGCGGCACCAGGCGCCCGCCTCGACCAGGGGCAAACGCAAGACCAACGCGCCGAGAAACGGTTTGTCCAGAATCAGCCGGGTGCGCGCGCCGGCAAGCTTGGCCGCCGCAGCCTGACGTATCGCATCGGTCAGCGGGCGAGCGGACTGGGTCGCCAAACCGGCAACCAAGCCCAGCCCGCCGTTATTCGTAGAGGAGGACGTCGGCAACGACATTGGCCCACCCGGAGAACTGAGGCACGGCGAATAAAGCGGAGCCGATACCGCGGTGCATGTCAGACACCAGCATCACACCGATTTCCTTGAGCGGCAGTCGTTGGGCATAGTCGAGGATATGGCCCCACACCTGGCGCTCTTCAGGCTTGCCCTTGACCCGCAAAGCGCGACCGGCCAGCGCGGCGGCCACGGCGTATTGCAGGTCGATCTCAACCGGAACGGTGGCCTCGCGCCCCTCGGTGATCGCATCGAGATCTGGCAGACGCTCCAGGCTGTCGATGAAGGCGGCACACTCCACACCCGCCGCCTGGCCGACACAGGCGGTCAGGGCTCCGACCAGCAACTGCGGGCTGTCACCAAACTTTTGCAGGGCACGGTGGGCAAACTCCCACGAGCGCGGGCTCGGAAACGCCATTTCTCCAGCCAGGGTGCGTCCGGCATCAAAGGCGAACAGCAGGTCGGGCTTGAAGCGCAAAAACGCAATCAGCCGCTCGTCAATGCCATGGGCATAGGCCCAGGAAGCCCAGTCATCAAGATTGGCCGTGACCTCAAAATGGGAAAAGCGGTTGGCCAGTGGTGCCGGCATGGCATAGGTCACGCCGCGGTCGCCCTGGCGGTTGCCTGCGGCAAAGATGACCCAGCCGTCGGGAACACGGTAATCGCCCAGACGACGATCCAGGATCAGTTGGTAGGCGGCGGCCGACACCGCGGGTGGCGCCGAGGTGATTTCGTCAAGAAACAACACACCGCACGGGCCGTGGCGCTGCGCATCGGGCAACAGGGCGGGCACCGCCCATTGCACCACGTCGCCGACCCGAAACGGGATGCCGCGCAGGTCGGAAGGCTCCATCTGCGACAGGCGGATGTCAATCACCGGCGCCTGGTGGCGCTCACCCACCTGCGCCACGATTTGCGATTTACCCACACCTGGCGGCCCCCACAACATGACCGGGGTATGGTGCCCCTCAGCCGTGCTGAGAAATTCGCGTTCAAGGACCAAAGTAAGCTGGGCGGGGCGCATTGGCAGGCGGTAAAGTCAATCGGCAGGTCTATATAGCTTGAAATATAACCTGAGATGGAAATAGCCCGACGCATCCACCGATACGCCGTGTGACGATTGATGCGGCGCGCAGCTGGGCGCTAGCACCCAACTTTACGCGCAGGACGCGCAAGGCAGAGCCAGGCAGCCTTGGATTTCGCTCAACAAAGCTGACACCGCCGGGCATTACCACGGCTTGATTTGTAAGAGTCTGTTACCGGCACACAGACGGCATCAACGACTCACTCGTAGCCAAACGAGCGCACACGGGCCTCGTCGTCGGCCCAGCCCGAGCGCACCTTCACCCACATTTCGATGAAGACCTTGCAGTCGAACAGTTTTTCCAGCTCGACCCGTGTTTCCGTGCCGATGCGCTTGATGCGCTCGCCCCTGTCGCCGATCACCATCGCCTTGTGGCCGTCGCGCTCGACCACGATGGTGGCGGCGATGCGCAGCAGGCGCTTCTGGCCCTTTTTTTGTGGCGGCTCTTCGTCGAATTTGTCGATGACGACGGTCGAGGTGTAAGGCAGCTCATCGCCGGTCAGGCGAAACAGCTTTTCGCGCACCATCTCGGCTGCCATGAAGCGTTCGCTGCGGTCGGTCAATTCATCGGCGGCGTACCACCAGGCCTGTTCAGGCAGGTATTTTTCACAAATACCCAGCAAGCGTTCCACGTCCTTGGCACTCTTGGCCGACATCGGCACAAACTCGGCAAAAGCGTGCTTGTCCTGCATGGTCTGCAGCCAGGGCGCAATGTCGCCGCGGCGGTGCACGTTGTCGAGCTTGTTGGCAATCAGCAGCGTGGGGATTTTTTTTTCCAGCAATGCCAGCACGCGCGCGTCGGCAGGCGTAAAGCTGCCAGCTTCCACCACAAACAGGATCAGGTCCACGTCGGCCACTGCACCCATCACGGTCTTGTTGAGCGACTTGTTCAGCGCATTGCCATGCAGGGTCTGGAAACCCGGCGTATCGACAAACACGAACTGGGTCGCGCCCTGGGTGTGCATGCCGGTGATGCGGTGGCGCGTGGTTTGCGCCTTGCGTGAGGTGATGCTGATTTTTTGCCCCACCAGGGCATTGAGCAGGGTGGATTTGCCCACATTGGGTTTACCCACGATGGCGATCAGGCCACAGCGCTGGCCCGCGGCCGGCGCAGCGGTGGCGCTGGCGGGGCGCATGTCGCGGCGCATGCCGGCCAGCAGGTCTTCCAGGTTGGATTGCACCTCGGGCACCGGTGCGTCGATATGGGGCGTTGTTTCTTCAGGGCGAGTCATGACTTCACCGTGGCTTTCAAAATTTGCAGCATCGCCGTCGCTGCGGCCTGCTCTGCCGCACGACGCGAGCCACCGATACCGCGCTCGGCACGGTTGAGCTCCGGGATTTCGCATTCCACATCGAAGCTCTGTTTGTGCGCTGCACCCAGCGTGGCCACCACGCGGTAACTGGGCAGTTTCAGTCGGCGTCCCTGAAGCCATTCCTGCAGCTCGGTTTTGGGGTCCTTGCCAATGGCATCCATCCCGGGGTTGATCTGCACCGCCTGATACAGCCGCTGCACCAGCGCTTGCGCGGCAGCAAAGCCACCATCCAGATAGACCGCGCCAATCACGGCCTCCAGGGCATCGGCCAGAATGGAAGGCCGCTTCTGTCCGCCCGAGCGCAGCTCGCCCTCACCCAGCAAAACCACATCCGGCAGCTCCAAGGACAGCGCCAGTTTGTGCAAGGTGTCTTGCCGGACCAGATTGGCCCGCACCCTGGACAAATCACCTTCGGGCAAATTCTGCAGGCGCCGGTAGAGCATGTCGGCCACGACCACGCCCAGCACCGAGTCGCCCAAAAACTCCAGGCGCTCGTTGTGATCGGCCGAAAAGCTGCGATGCGTGAGCGCGCGCCTGAGCAAACCTGTATCGGCAAATAGGTGTTGCAAGCGCTGTTGCAGGGCAGCCAGCCCCGCGTTCAAACCACCACCCGGACTTTCAATTCGATTGACCACTGTACTTGAGGGTCAGGTAGGCAGGCCCTACCAGTTTGAATTCGCGCTGGTACGCAAAACTGACCACGACCTTGTCATCTTCTTTGGTCACATCGAGGTCTTTGGCCGTGATCGAACTGATGGCATCGATGCTCGCAGCCCGGTCAAAAATCATGCGCACTTCAGGCACCGTGTTGCCCTCTTTGGCTTTGTTCACGGCTTTCAGAATGGTCTGGTATTCGATCACGGTGGGCACCACCTGGGCTGCAAGCACGCCCGTCACCGCGACCAGGCCCCCCACCAACAGCAAACCGATCAAGGTGACGCCACGCTGGCCGAATTTTGAAGAGGAAATCATGTCAGTCTCCAGGTCAATTGAAAGAGCCGATGCGCTTGAGGTTGGCGAAATTCATCCAGATGAAAAAAGCCTTGCCGACGATGTTCTTGTCCGGCACGAACCCCCAGTAGCGCGAATCGAGCGAGTTGTCACGGTTGTCGCCCATCATGAAGTAATGCCCCTCGGGCACCTTGCACACCACGCCTTCAATACTGTAGCGGCAATTGGCCTTGAATTCAAATTCATCGGCCCCCGCAATGAAAGCGGGCCGCGCCGGGTCGTTGAGCAAACGGTGCGGTTGATTCCCCAGGTTTTCTTCGAACTGGGGAAAGTAGCGCATCGTGTCTTCGTCAAAGAACTCGGGTAATGCATTGATTGGCAGCGGTTGACCGTTGATGGTGAGACGCTTGTTCAGGTAGGCCACTTCATCGCCAGGCACCCCCACCACACGCTTGATGTAGTCCATGCTGGGCTTGGGCGGGTAGCGAAACACCATCACATCGCCGCGCTGTGGCGGTGTGCCCTCGGTGATCTTGGTATTGAGCACCGGCAGACGCAGCCCGTATTGGTATTTGTTGACCAGAATCAGGTCACCCACCCACAAGGTGGGGACCATCGAGCCCGACGGAATCTTGAACGGCTCGAACAGGAACGATCGCAGAATGAAGACGCCGATGATCACCGGGAACAGCCCCGCCGTCCAGTCCAGCCACCAGGGCTGCGCCAGGATGCGACTCTTGGCCTCATTGACGTCACCATCGACCTGGCTGATGCCCATTTTGCCGAGTTCGGCGTTGCGCGCCATGGTTTGCGCCTCCAGATCGGCAGCCGCCTTTTGCCGCTGCGGCAGAAAGTAGAAGCGCTCGGCCAGCCAATACATGCCGGTGACCACCGATGCCAGGAATAGCAGCAAGGAAAAATTGCCTTCGAGCGCGCCAAAATACCATGCGCCCATGTAAGCGACAAAAGCCGCCAGAATCGCAGCAGTCAGCGCCTGCATCACGCATCCACCTTCAGAATGGCCAGGAAGGCCTCTTGCGGCACTTCGACCGAGCCAATTTGTTTCATTCGTTTTTTACCTTCCTTTTGCTTTTCCAGGAGTTTGCGCTTGCGGGTGATATCACCGCCGTAGCACTTGGCGATCACGTTCTTGCGCAGTGCCTTGATTGTCTCACGGGCAATCACGTTGGCACCGATGGCGGCCTGGATCGCCACGTCGTACATCTGACGCGAAATGACCTCGCGCATTTTGGCCACCACCTGTCGACCGCGGAACTGCGCCTGCGTGCGGTGCACGATGACTGACAGCGCATCGACCTTGTCGCCATTGAGCAAAATGTCGACCTTGACGACGTCGGCGGCGCGGTATTCCTTGAACTCGTATTCCATCGAGGCATAACCGCGCGACACGCTTTTGAGCTTGTCGAAGAAGTCCATGACGATCTCGCCCAACGGCATGTCGTAGGTCAGCACCACCTGGCGGCCCTTGTACGCCATGTTGATCTGCACACCGCGCTTCTGGTTGCACAGCGTCATGACCGGGCCCACGTACTCTTGCGGCATGTACAGATGCACGGTGACGATGGGTTCGCGGATTTCATCGAGCCGCCCCTGGTCGGGCATCTTCGACGGGTTTTCCACCATCTGCACTTCGCCGTCGGCCTTGACCACCTGGTACACCACGCTGGGCGCGGTGGTGATCAGGTCCTGGTCAAACTCGCGCTCAAGCCGCTCCTGCACGATCTCCATGTGCAGCAGGCCCAAGAAACCGCAGCGAAAACCAAAGCCCAGCGCCTGGCTGACTTCGGGTTCGTAGTGCAGCGACGCATCGTTGAGCTTGAGCTTTTCCAGGCTGTCGCGCAACGCGTCGTATTCGCTGGCCTCGGTGGGGTACAGGCCGGCAAACACCTGCGGCTGAATTTCCTTGAAACCTGGTAACGGCTCAGACGCCGGTGCCACCGCAGCATTGGCGTGGCGGATGCAGGTGAGCGTGTCGCCCACGCGCGCCGCTTGCAGCTCGCGAATGCCGGCAATCACATAACCCACCTCACCGGCGTGCAAGGCGTCGCGCGGCTGATCGGCCGGGGTAAAGACACCGAGCTTGTCCACGTCATGGCTGCTGTTGCTGGCCATCATGCGAATGCGGTCGTTGCGGTACAGGTGGCCATCGACCACGCGCACCAGCATCACCACACCCACATAGGCGTCAAACCAGCTGTCGATGATCATGGCACGCAGGGGGGCGTCGGGGTTACCGCGCGGCGGCGGAACCCGCGTAACAACAGCTTCCAGAATGTCGTCCACACCCATGCCGGTCTTGGCCGAGCAGGCGATGGCCTCGGAAGCGTCTAGGCCGATCACGTCCTCAATTTCGGACTTGGCAGCCTCGGGGTCGGCCTGCGGCAAGTCCATCTTGTTGAGCACCGGCAACACTTCCACGCCCAGGTCGAGCGCGGTGTAGCAGTTGGCCACTGTTTGCGCCTCCACGCCCTGACTGGCGTCGACCACCAGCAAGGCGCCTTCGCAGGCCGACAACGAGCGACTGACCTCGTAGGAAAAGTCCACGTGGCC
>Ga0172367_10010106_pt1 | contig 10217 bp, 5 predicted proteins | sample Lak10m_FD_114542 | JGI IMG/M metagenome (GOLD analysis project Ga0172367, IMG submission 114542) | Freshwater microbial communities from Kabuno Bay, South-Kivu, Congo - kab_022012_10m | ecosystem: Environmental > Aquatic > Freshwater > Lake | place: Democratic Republic of the Congo: South-Kivu...
CCGAAGGAAAACCTTTTCCCGACAATCAAAGGATTGAAAGGTCCTTTGGGTTGTTTGAACTCTGCACGCTATGGAATTGCATGGGGCGCAATCGGAGCAGCAATGGATTGTTATGATGTTGCTCTGCGTTATTCGAAAGAACGCGTTCAGTTCGGAAAACCAATTGGCGGATTCCAATTGCAGCAGAAGAAACTTGCAGAAATGATTACTGAAATCACGAAAGCACAATTGCTTTGCTGGAGACTTGGTGTTCTGAAGAACGAGAATCGTGCTACACCTGCACAAATCTCAATGGCAAAACGCAACAACGTGGATATGGCGTTGACCATTGCACGCAACGCGCGTCAGATGCTCGGCGGAATGGGAATCACAGGAGAATATCCGATCATGCGCCATATGATGAACCTTGAATCCGTTGTCACCTATGAAGGAACACACGACATTCACCTGTTGATTACAGGAATGGATGTAACAGGATTCAATGCTTTTGTTTAGACGATAGACGTTTGACTCTAGACTGTTGAGTCGTTGTGGCGAAAATGTAACGTCAACCGTAACGAACACATAAAACCGCTGTTGAGATTGCTTCCATTGTCGCAATAACTCCGCAGCGGTTTTTTTATGCAAGCGAAAAAGGCGGCAATTAGCCGCCTTTTTCGCTCTCTAACCGATTTGTTATTGCTTTATAACATTTACCGATTTACTTCCATTCTCAAAATACACCGTTATGTAATAAACTCCGCTTTCAAAATCATTCATATCCACTTCTGCATTCACAGTTTGAGGTTGTACTACATAAACCGTTTGTCCAAGTGAATTGTAGATCACAATTCGCTGCATCGTTTCATTTGTTCTGATCTGCAACTTATCATTCACCGGATTCGGATAAACTGAAACATCATTCAATACATTCTCCTGTGTTGCAATACCTGTGCAGATATCAACCTGTAAACTTGCACCTGCTGTGTCGCTGCAACCGTTTACATCAGAATAAGTGTACAAAACATAATGCGTACCTACTCCCGCAACAGAAGGATTGAAATTCCCGTTGCTGATACCGTTTCCTGAATACGCTCCGTTCGCCGGACTTCCTCCTGTTACTGCAAGAGCTGGATCAGACAAACAGAATAATGATTGTGCCGGTGAGAAGGTTACAGTTGGATTTGGGTTCACCGTAACTGTAAACAGTGCAGAATCTGTGCAACCGTTAAGCGCGGTACCGCTTACAGCGTAAGTTGTTGTAGTTGCAGGAGACAGAACTTGAGTAGCAGCAGTTGAACTGTCGTGCGACCAGAAATAAGTGTCAGCGCCACTTACATTGAGTGTTGTTGTTTCTCCCTCACATATTTCGTTAACGCCGCTAACAGCAACAACAGGAGTAGCATTCACAGTTACGTTTACTGTTGCACTTGATGAACATCCATTCGAACCGATTCCAACCAATGTATATGTTGTAGTAGCTGATGGCGTAACCGTCGGAGTTTGTCCCGTAATCAAGCCTGGGAACCAAGTGTAATTTGTTGCACCGGTCCCGGATAATGTTGTGCTGTTGCCCGAGCAAATCGTTGCGTTCGCAACTGTTGCAGTAACTGTAGGTGTAGCCTGAACCGAAACTGCAACTGTAGCGGTGTTAGTACATCCGTTAGCAGCAGTTCCGGTTACAGTGTACGTAGTTGCGGAAGAAGGAGTCACGGAAACTGATGCTCCGTTTGTGTTGATCGGTTGCCAGTTGTATGTTGCCGCTCCTGATGAAGTCAATGTTGCAGCATTACCGTTACACACACTTGAAACGTTTGAGGAAGCAACAACAGTCGGACGTGCAAGTACGCTCACCGAAACGTTGGCAGTATCTGCACAGCCGAATGTGCTCAAACCAATTACCGTGTAGGTTGTTGTAGATGTAGGAGACACAGTAACAGTTGTACCTGTGAGGTTTCCTGGAGTCCATGTGTATGTTGAAGCACCTGACGCGGTAAGTGCAACTGAAGTTCCTGAGCAAACTGTGGAGTTGCCCGCACTTGCCGCAACTACAGGTGCAGCTTGAAACTGAATCGTAGTGAAATCAGTTTTGCCTGCGCATGCGTTCGTGGTGTTTACAATTGCAACTTGATAATTTCCTGCGGCTGTTACATTCAATGATGTTGAAGTTGCACCAACAACAGGAGATCCGTTCAACAACCATTGATAAGTTGTATTTGCAACAGTAGAAGCTGTCAACGTCAACGTATCTCCGGGACAGCCGTTCAGTGATGAAGCCGTTACAGCTACATTAGCGCGCTCTGCACAAGTAGTAATCTGCATTATCGATAATGTGCTTGAAACTTCATTCGCCAGAATAAGCAACGCATGACCGTTTGGTGAAAGCGAATCTGCGATATAAATAATTCCTTCAGCACCACGATCAGGGCCGCCGGTTACTGTACGGTGATTTCTGTAACCGGTATAAACAGGGGATGCAGGATTGGAAACATTGAACATCATTGCGCCTCCGATTCTTTCCAATGCGAGGAACGTATACTGTTCGCCATTGATACTTGCTACTGCTGTGCCTTCAGGTTCCGGTCCTTTGTCATCGCTTCTGTTCTTCGCAGTTCCGGTGCCTGTTCCATTGCTCATGTTGAACAAAGGTGCGTAAACAGGATGTGTTGAAGTGATTCGCTCCAACTGATCGCCGCTATCATAAACTTGTGAGCCGGTTGTTCCATTCCAAATTGAGAATGAACGTGCGCCATACGTGTAAATCTGATCGATGTCTCCGTCGTTGTCGGTGTCGCCCAATTTATTTGTTGCATTCAATCGGCCAAGGAATGTATTCTGTTTCATTTGAGCAGCGTAAGGAAACGCAACAGGATCGAGCGTTAAACTGCCTATACGCGATTCTTCATTCAAACCGGAGTACGCACGTGAATCGCCTTCGTTCGCAGTTATCAGATAAATCTGATTATTCACCGTGTAATGACTAACGGCGTCCGGCTGATACATTCCGTAAACAGGAGCTTTCATCAAAGCAATTCCGCTTGTCTGATCCGATGCGTCCAGTGCCGAAGGACCGGTCATGTAATTCTTATACCCCAAAGGCATCAATTGTGTTACTGTATTGCTGATGAGATCAATCTTTGCAATCGCATTGTTCTCCTGCAATGTTACCCAGCAAATCGAATCATTGTCAGCAATGGTAACATATTCGGGTTCGAAATCTTTAGATGCGATTCCACTCACACCATAAATGCGGATTCCCTGTGAACGTAAAGACGCTTCCTGACCGTTGAAAGACGTAAATGTGATAAACGTAACATTCGACTGCGTAATACTTGCCGGGCCTGCAGCAATATTCACAACACAAACAGAACCATCAGGATCATTAGTATATGCCGTGTTCGGTTCGCCTTCGCAAGCAGTGATTACTTTATTCCCAGCATGATTGAATGTGATCATATCCGGCATTGCACCAACTTTCACTTGTGAAATAAAGTTTCCGTTATAGTCAAGGAAAACCACTTTTCCGGAATCCTGTGGGTTCGAAGAGTTTTCAATTGCCATTGCAACAACTGAATCACGAACAGCAACACTGTTTATATTGCCATAAGTGGAAATGTTGATAGAAGTAATCAAAGTCGGATTCGTCGGAACTGAAAAGTTCACGATGTCAAGTTTTGCACCGATGCTGTTTGCGATATAAAGACGTTGCGTTGAAGGATCGTGTGCTACGATTTCAGCGGAGTTGCTTCCCGATGCACCATTCTGGAATGTAGAAAGTGAATCCAGAAACAATTCGTTGCTTGCAAGAGGTACAGGAGTGTCATTGTCTTTAATGTAAACATGATGCACCGCTGTTGGAGAAGCAGTACAATTGTAAAGGGGTGTAATGCCGAAAGCGATATACTCGTCAGCTTCCGCAGCAACATCGTTTACAATCGGGAAAGTTAAAACCTGAGCTCCGGATGTGCTTGCAGGTACCAGAATTTCAATTGGTGCTGATGTGAAATCAGCTCCGCTTGCTGTAGAATACGGTAATGGTGTAATGCGGAATGAAACCGCAAATGTATTTGGATTGGTAACATTCACAGAAACGCTTGCAGTGCCGGCATTTTCATTAACAAAAGTGTGTGTTGATGCAAATGTCAATGTCGGAGAACCCACTGCTGTTGAAAGCGTGATGTTTGTAGTCAGATCCGTCTGCGTTGATGACAAAGTCCAAACACGCGGAGTAGTGAATGTTCCCGTTGTCGGATTGAAAGTTCCCGCTGCGGAAAGATACTGCGCAGAAGCAGGATCAGGTGCAAGAAAAGAAGTTGATTGCAATTTGCCTCCGGTGTAGTGTTCGTTGTACGGCATTTGATAACCATCCAATCCGGCATTTACAACCGCAGTTCCAACGGCACTTCCGTAAAAGATCGCATCAGCAGGAACTGTTGTTGAAGTTATTGATGCTACAGGACTGCTGAATACTGCAACACCATCTGCGTTGGTCCCTCCGTTGCCAACAACTCCGCCTGTTGCAAAGTTTCCGAAACCGTCACCATTGGTTGTTCCGGTGTTTATGGAACGCAAAACAGTTCCTGTTGTGACCATAGAACTCCCTCCAACATACACCACATTACCTGCAGTTACACTTCCTGAATTTATTTCAAACGCATAAGAAAGCGAACCTCCGGAAAACCATCCGGAAGCATTGGCTGTACCGTTGTTACACACTACTACAGTGTAAGGTGTTGTTGCGAAATTAATGGTGCGTGTTGCAACCAGTTCTATCAATTCAAAAGGTGAATCCGTTCCTGATGGATTCGGCAATACTTCAGAAATAATAAGTCCTGCGCCTTGCTGTGCATTGAGCAATCCGCACATCAGAACCAGAATGGGAGTTAAGAGTCGCTTCATTTTCAGATTTTTTTAGCGACACAAAATTCCGAGACATTACATTGCTGTAGTTTAGCACAGCATTAACTCAACTTGAATGTTACTGTTACGTGTTAACGCTGAACACATGTAAACGAAATATTGAATTCACCTTCAAAACAATAAAAACTGATGATATAATAAGGTGTAAACAACGAATCACATAACTTAACACAACTGTTTCGCGTTAATTTCATTTTAAGTATTGCAGAACATAATGTCGGTAACAACCGGCGCGTTGAAGAATAGTGATCAACCTTGAAATCGCAGTACGAAACCCTTCTTAACATTTCTTAAGCAGGTTCATTCAACGCTGCAAACCTTTCAATTTGATGCGATTTCGCTGATTTATGGAATCTGGCACAGCCCTTGCATCTTGTATTGTGTAACGGATCATGTAACTTTTTTCTCCGTTGCGAGTTATAAGGGTAACAGCTACCACAAGAAGTTTCACTTTCAACACGCACACTATGAAACAGCTACACTTCTTGCGTCCTGCGGCATTGCTTCTCACAATTGCTGCTGCACCTGTTCTGAACGGACAGGATTTTCTCAACGGAAGTTTTGAGAAGAATGGAAACATATGCATGATCAATGCGTCAGTTCCTGTATTCAACGCAAACGTAAAGAACACTCACGCTTTCGGAAGTTTCCGTAAGCCGGATATTGCCAGCAATAATTGCGGACACGGAGATGCGAAAGACGGAAATTGGTTCATCGGTCTTGCAACAAATGTTGAAGGCGCAGTACGTTCAGAAGCTGTAACACTGGAGCTGAATGCACCATTGGTGAAAGGCAATCAATACAATTTGGTTTTCTGGACACGCAGTCGCGTGAATGCATCCAACATTGAGCTGGGCTTAAGTGCAAACGATTCCACTGCAGGAAACATTTTCTACACTGTTTCTTCCGGAACCATTACTCCGGAATGGAAAGAAGTAAGTGTACGTTTCACTGCTGCTGAAAATGCAAAATACATTTCAGTGCGTGCGGTGAATCCGAACGGTAATTCAGGAATATGGCTGGATGCATTCCGTTTGAGCACTGTGTTCTGGCCTGATCTGGTTGTATTGCCCGGTCCCGTAAAGCAAGGCAATGCAAGCTTGAAAGTGAAATCAGATGCAACTGCGAAAAAACAGAATTATGATGTGGATGTTTATCCGAATCCGAGCAGCGGAGTTTTTAAAGTGAATGCAGATACTGCGCAGGTACTTTCTCTCGTTGTATATAATACCTTGGGAATGCCGATTGAAGAACACAAAGCAACTGACGAGGAACCGATTCCTCAAAGCATAGATCTTACATCACAACAACCGGGACTTTATTTTCTGGAGCTGGCAACAGCTGAAGGTAAAGTCACCAAAAGGATAATCGTGTCGCGGTAGATCTTACTGTGACTGGTGTGCGAAGACCGTCTCTCCCTCCCGGGATGAGGCGGTTTTATTTTGCCCTCAATCCTGCAAAACGGCGTGTCCTAAATTTTTTCACGACCTTCCCGTGACTTTTGCCACCCGCATGCTTTATGCCTTTGAAAAGAGCAGAAAATCATGTTCCTCACCGCAAAAGGCATGTTTATGAAAATGGAAACCAGGTATCACGCAACCCGGGAAGACATTGCTGCTGAAGAAGCCGAAATCAACGCTGCAAAGCGGGATCCCCGCGCCTTTGGTCCTTTGTACGAACGGTATTACGAAAGAATATTGCGCTTTATTTATCAGCGCACAGATTCTAAAGACGATGCATATGACATCGCGCAGCAGACATTTATTGCTGCGTTGGAAAACATCGGCAAATATAAATTCACCGGTGTTCCCTACTCTGCCCTGCTTTTTCGCATAGCGTTGAATGAACTCAGTCGCTACTACCGCAAAGCGAAGGTGCGCCAGAGCGTAAGCATTGATGATACTCAGGTTGCAGATGTACTCACTGAAATCGGACAGGAAAACAGCGGCGAAACAGACGCTCGTCTGATGAAAGCATTACAGCAACTTGATCCTGAAGAAATGAATTTGCTTCAGCTGAGATTCTTCGACAAAGTTCCGTTCAAAGATCTCTGCGACATACTTGAAATTTCCGAAACCGCCGCAAAAGCACGTGTATATCGTTTGCTTGAAAAAGTAAAAACCATTTACACAACATTACTGTAAGCCATGGAAAACTATAACATTGACCGAAACCGAAAACCGCTCACTGACGCTGATGTGCAGAAAGGGAAGAACTTTGATGCGTTCATGAATGCGTACACTGCGAAAAAACCTTCGTTCTTCCGAACAGGGAAATTCTACGTGCTTGCCGCAGCCGCCGGTACTGTCATCGCAGTTGGAGCATACATGCTCACCACAACTTCAACACCGGGAAATACAGTTGAGTCAACCGCATTCATCAATCCGTTGTTCGAAGAGGCCCGCAATCCCGACACTTCATTTGTAATTGACTCGAAAGAAGGCGCGCTTTTAATGAACAGCAACGGAAGCATGATTCAGGTACCGAAAAATGCATTCCTCGACAGCACCGGAAACGCAATTGAAGGGAAAGTGGAATTGCGTTACAGAGAATTTCACGATGCAGCCAAAATTTTCATGGCCGGAATTCCTATGACTTATGATTCTGCAGGAACTCAATATCATTTTGAATCTGCGGGAATGATTGAGATCACTGCTTGGCAAAACGGGAAACCGCTCAAGACCAATCCGGATTCATTGATTCATGTAGCGATGATTTCGAACAGCGACGAAGACAGATTCAACACATATTACCTCGATACAACTGCAAAGAAGTGGAAGTACATTAACGATGAAAAAGCTGTTGCATTCACACTTCCGAAAGAAGATTCTCTTTCTTCCGCACCTAATGTAAAGACTGTTGATGCGCCTCCGGTTCCGCCGAAAGTTGCTGACAAGAACAAACCTTCATTCGCAATTGCATTTGATCCTGCAGAGTTTCCTGAACTTACTTCTTACAAAGGCGTACGTTTTCAGGTAGATGAATCTGCAACTCCATACAACAAGGACGATAAAAAAGTTGCGTGGGAAGATGTTGCCATTGAGCGCATGAAAAAAGCGGATGTGCTTCGTGTAATTTTCACTGCAGGATCACGAGAAGCTGTTTACGTTACAACACCTGTTGTTGACGAAAAAGATTTTGCAAAAGCGAAGGCTTCCTGGGAAAAGCGCAATGCGGAATACGAGACTGCTCTTAAGGCGAAAGCGAAGCGCGAAGAAGAATTGGCGCAAAAGAACGAAGAAGCTATGCTGGAGAAAGATCGTCACCGCATGTGGGTGAATGATACCATGGCTGCACGTGCAATGCGAATGAGAATGGCTGCAAATTTGCAGAGCAGTACTCAAAGCATGATCATGCGTGAATTTGTAATCTCCGATTTCGGAATCTGGAATGCAGATTGTCCTTCTTCACTACCGGACGACTGGATTGTGAATGCCAAGATGATTGACGGCACAACGGGCAAGCCGATAGATGCACACATGTTCTATCTCGTTGAAAAAAACAAGAATGCGCTTTTCATGTATGCAAGTGGCAATCTCGGTCAATTCGGATTTGCAAGAACCGCAGACAATATGATCTGGGCAGTTACAAAAGACGGGAAGCTTGCAACCGTTTCGGTGGATGATTTCAAAACTGCTACTGCCAACGACAAAAAAGAAGTTACATTTAAGTTCACAATCAGCGACAAACCGGTTGCTAACGGCTCACAAGCACGAGCGCAGCTCGGAATACCTGATGCAACCGGATCGTAATATGCGTCAAATATTATTTCTTTTTCTGATTGGTATCGGTTTCGCAGCGCATGCGCAAACCGATACTTTCATTGTGAAATCTGCAACAACAACAGTGCGCATTGTTCCAAACGACTCGTGGTTTTACATCAAAGAAGATTACAAAGTCAAAATCACGTGCACGGGTAAGAATAAACTGAGTCGCGTTGAATTGCGCGGAGGAACAGCAACGAAGAAAGATTCCATTTACACTTTACGTGCAGAAGGCGGCGCAGAAGCCGTTCTTGTTGTTTACGAAAAAGATAAATCAGGAAAAGAAAAAATTGCGCTTTCGAAAACATACAAATTGTTTTCACGGGAATTGCCGGTGGTTACGCTTGATCACGTGCCGGAAGATTCAGTAATTGATCAGTTGACGGTTATTGCGTTGGGAAGATTGCACGCAAAGACCAAATACAGTCGCGAAGTCTGGCGCGTGGACTCATTCTGCCTTTACATGCGCAACGGCGCAGCGGGATTCGATACGCTGTATTCCAAAACGAATCAGATGACTCCTGAAATGAAAAAACGCGTTGATGCAATTGACGTGAAGAAAGGCGGAGGCATTCTGATGTTCGATAAAATTTATGCTACATCGCCTGCAGGTAAAGCTGTTGAGTTACCGCCATTGAGAATATTTCTTTCTACAGAAGCAAGGATTCGGTTTGGGTTGTAGAGGTAGCGCAGTCAGGACTCTCACAAGCGCAGTCAGGACTCTCACAAGCGCAGTCAGGACTTACACGAGCGCAGTCAGGACTTACGTCCTGACTGGGTTCGAGGACTTACGTCCTGACTAGGTAAGTTGACTTACGCCCTGACTAATAACCATTGCTACTTTACAATCACCCGTTCCGTACGCGCATCTGCGCCACGTTTCACAGTAACGAAGTATACTCCTGAACCGAATTCTGCAACATTCAATTCACGACGAGTAATTGCATCCGACTCATTATTCTCCGAATAAACAATTCGACCAGCAGCATCACTAACAATAATTTCAGAAAATCCATTCGGTGCGTCAACTACAAATTGACCATCGTTCGGATTCGGATACAACGTAAATCGTGTGTTTACATTCCATGATACAGGAATTGCAGTCGTCAAAGGCTGAGAGCGAAATTCCAGTTCATCAATGATCAATGTATTCCCGATCTGCGCAGCTGTATTCGGGTTGTTTACATCTGAGCCGATAGTAATTGCAACGGAATCAGGTGTGAACCACAATGAAAACGGAAGTGTTCTGAGTGTATACGAAGTTGCCGGCAAAAGTGCATCAACCACATACGCTGTATCACCTGCATTCGGCCCGGTGAAAATCGCGAGGAACAAGGCAGTATCATTCGCGCCTGCGAAATACTTGTAGTGAAACTGCAACGTATCTATCGCATTCGTAAACGGGAAACCACCCATTGGAGGCCCGTTCTGCACGAAGTATCCGTTAGTGATGTATGACGGTGAAGACATTCCCATCCCTACATCAAAGTTGGAAAGTGAAACAGCATATTGACCTGCATAAGCATCTGTCGTGCGCGCTACTGAATCGCCGGC
>Ga0172367_10010109_pt1 | contig 10216 bp, 9 predicted proteins | sample Lak10m_FD_114542 | JGI IMG/M metagenome (GOLD analysis project Ga0172367, IMG submission 114542) | Freshwater microbial communities from Kabuno Bay, South-Kivu, Congo - kab_022012_10m | ecosystem: Environmental > Aquatic > Freshwater > Lake | place: Democratic Republic of the Congo: South-Kivu...
ACAGAATCGCTCAAAAGATCGACGATTTTTCCTTTTCCTTCATCGCCCCATTGGGCTCCAACAACAATTTTGACACTCATGATGTGGTCAAGTAATTTATTGACAAAAGAAAGCCCCCAACAGCCAAGCCGTGGGGACTATGTGATATTTGTTTCACTTTGATTCAAGAAATTTCAAAGAGGGCTTTGAGTCTTGTCATCTCGAGAAGTTTGCTCACTTGTTCCGTGATATTTCTTAGAGAACATTGTCCTCCAACTTGTTTCATCGTTGCTTGAGCACTTATAAGCATTCCCAAGCCGGAACTATTCATAAACTTCACTTGCGAGCAATCTATAATAATATGCTTATGCTCTTTGGAAAGTTCTCGAATTGCATCATTGAATGATAGCGCATCGGGTCCGCCGAGCATGGATGCAGGCGCCATGATGACATGTGATTGCATATGTTCACCTGTATCATTCATGGCAGATTCCATTATGCCTTTGCAGCTGATTTTTGACGATCAAATTCTACTTGCAACTCTTTGTGTTGTACTTTTTCCATGAACCAAATCACAAAAGAACTAGCAATATAAATGGAAGAATATGCACCGGTTACAATACCCACAAGCATTGTGAATGCGAAACCTTGAAGCACTTCACCACCAAGTAATACCAATGTGAAGAGCACCAATACTACAGTCATGACTGTATTCACTGTACGAGACAATGTTTCATTGATACTGAGATTCATCAATTTGATGAGATTCATACCTTTATGCAATTCACGATTTTCTCTGATACGGTCGAAAATAATCACGGTATCATTCACCGAGAAACCAACCACGGTCAAGAATGCGGCAATCATAGCCTGATTGATTTCAAGATTAATAATGCCGAGTGAACTGAATACAGTCACCATTGCAAGTGTAACCAATACATCATGCAAAAGTGCGATTGCAGCACCAACTCCATAGAGAAATTCAAATCGAAATGCGATATAAATTCCTATGGCAAGAACAGCGAGTATAACTGCAATGACTGCTTTATTTCGTAATTCCTCACCAACCTTCGGACCAATGGAGTCTTTCTTGAGGAGATTCACAGATTCACCGGGAATTGCTTTTTTGATTGCATCAACAACTGCAGGAGTTGGATCATCGGAATAGGATGTTGCAGGAATGCGAATCAAGTATTGATTATCAGCACCATATGATTTTATCTCAGCACCAGTCAATTTAGCTTCATCTACAGCAGAGCGAATCTCAGCTACTTTATCAGATGAATTTAATTGAACTGCTATTTCTGTTCCACCGGCAAAGTCAATCCCGAAGCGCAAACCGAGTGCGAACGGAGCAACAATACCGATTATGTTTAATACGAGCGAGAGCCACACCAATGTGCCACGCTTGCTCAAAAAATCAATATTTGTTTTTGAAAATAATTGCATCGTTTTCTCCGATTCCTTAAGCCATGGTGGATGGTTGTCCGAAATTAATTGACTTGCCATTTGAGATCATCAATTCAATCATGGCGCGTGATACGATAATCGCTGTGAAGAATGTTGTGACAATACCGATCATGAGTGTCAAAGCAAAACCTTGCACAGGACCTGTTCCAAGAAGGAATAAGATAAGACCTGTGAGGAATGTTGTCACATTGGAATCCACAATTGCAGTCAATGCTTTGCTAAATCCTTCATCGACTGCATTTCTGAAACCACGACCTTTCAGCATTTCTTCGCGAATACGCTCAAATACAAGAATATTCGCATCCACTGCCATACCGATTGTCAAGATAATACCTGCGATACCGGGCAATGTTAATGTTCCTCCACCTGCAATCACAAGCGGAGTCAAGATTGCAAGAATGAGCAACACATTGATGATAACGGCGAAGTTTGCCACCATACCTGCAGTAGAGTAGTATAATCCCATGAAGAGAACAACAAGCAAGAATGCAATGCCCATTCCCATGAGTCCACGACGAATGGAATCTTCACCAAGCGAAGGTCCAACCAAGCGTTCTTCAACAATTTTAACGGGAGCTTTCAATGCACCGGCTTTGAGTACGATCTCGAGAAGTCTGGCTTCTTCAGGACTATCCATACCGGTGATTTGTGAACTTCCACCTGCGATTTTATTTTGAACAACAGGTGCGGAATACACTTGATCATCCAAAACAATCGCTACTTTCTTTTTGATATTCTTGCCTGTCACATCTGCCCATTTTTCAGCGCCTTCTTGATCCATTTCCATCATGACGACAGGAAGATTGGTCATTGGGTCTGATGATGCACGAGCATCTGTTACATATTCACCTGTCAATTCCGCTTGACGAAGCACGCACCACATTGCATAGGTTGTGTCTTTCAAGTCTTTTGAAACAAATTCAGGTTTCGCTGAACGAAGAAGTTGCAAGTCTGAAGGAATGAGTTTTTTCACATCAGGTCTATCAAGAATTGACATCAATCGAGGATAGATTTTTGATGGGATATACATTACATATTCGACTTCAGGGACTTGTGATTCATTATAGAAATAGGATGGCTGACCATCTTTGCTAATGAAACGGCCTTCTTGATCTAATGGGAAAATCTGAAGAAGTGTGGTCAACTGATGATCTTTCGCATAACGCTTCCCTTTCTCTTCATCTTTGAGTCCTTTATATGGATCATCTGAGGTTGCAGTTTTTGCAGTGTCTTTCTTGGTTGTATCACCAGCGATTGCAGATGTATCAGCTTTCTTGTCTGTTTTGGCTGCTACTGCTGTGGTGTCTTTTTTCACTGTATCTTTCGCAGTGCTGTCTGTACTTGCGATTGTTGTATCAGAACCTGACTTCGCACCGGAATTCTTTGCCAAATATGCATCAATGCGATACAGCGCTTTGACAATATCAGCAGAATTGCGCACAAGTTTGAATTCGAGACGAGCAGTTGTTGAAAGCAATTGACGCATTTCTCTTTCATTGTTCACGCCGGGAAGTTCAAGCACAATACGACGTGATCCTTGCTTGGAGATATTTGGTTCGCTCACGCCGAATTTGTCGATACGCTGACGAATGACTTCCAATGCTTGATCAATGGCGCCATCTACATCTTCGCGCAAGCGCTCTTTGACTTTTTCATCGGTTACATCTTGTACACCCGGAACGTCAAAATAGGAAATAAGTGATTTTCCTTTAGGGCGAGCAATACGATCGAAATTGGAAAAGAACACATCAAGATAATCTTCACCGGAAGCTTCTGCTTGTGCATGAGTTGCTCTGATCACGGCTTCGAATGTTTCATCGAGTGTCTCACGAGCCGCAGTTTCACGAAGCAAAGTGTCAACAGCCACTTCCATCATGACATACATACCGCCTCGAAGATCGAGTCCCAATTTCACACGGTTCATTTTTGCGGTGCGATATCTCTCACCATTGGCATTCTCAAATGCTTTTAATGCCGTGCTGTCTTTGCCATGAATGGCTTGATGCAGGGCTTGCATTTCTTCCTGCTCCAACAAATACGCATCAACGGTTGGCCATAAAATCACGGCGGCCGCAACAAGCGGACCCAAGATCAATAACCAGCGTCTCAATTGTTTATTCTTCAACGCTATTCCTCCGACATTTCGGTATGGTTTGACTTCGGCAAAAGCCGACTACACAAAGAGTGCGAAAATACAGTATCGATGGCAATTAAACCAATGAAATTAGTGAGTATCCACTCTCTCAATGATGATTGCAAGTCCTTGACCCACTCCAATACACAAGGATGCTATGCCATATTGGACATCATTTTTCTGCATGGTTCTGGCCAAATGTCCTGCAATTCGACCTCCGCTCATGCCGAGTGGATGTCCAATGGCTATGGCTCCACCATGAATATTTACTTTCTCAGAACTTATCCCCAATTCTCGAATACAAGACAATGCTTGTGCGGCAAATGCCTCATTCAGTTCAAAAAGTCCGATATCTTCAATTCGCAATTGTGCTTGTTCCAATGCTTTGCGAATGGCATAGACAGGTCCTATTCCCATGATTCTGGGGTCAACACCGGCTGTTCCGGATGCCACATATCGTGCTATCGGTTTGAGTCCGTATTTCTTGACGGCATCACCACTTGCAAGCATCATCGCCACTGCTCCATCATTTAATGAAGATGAATTCCCGGCTGTGACAGAACCGCCTTTTCTGAAAGCAGGTGACAATGTTGCGAGTGATTCGATGGATCCATCTTTTCTAGGTTGTTCATCCTTGGAAATGATGAGTGGATCACCCTTTTTCTTTGGAATGGAAATAGGGACAATTTCATCGGCAACATACCCAGCTTCTTCTGCTTTGACTGCTCTTTGATGTGATTCCAATGCAAAAGCATCTTGATCTTCGCGAGAAATACCGAATTTCTCCACGAGATTTTCTGCAGTTTCACCCATGGATTCGAGTGGGAACATTTGTGCCATCGCAGGATTTGGATAACGCCAGCCAAGTGCGGTATCATAGGCAGTTAGATTTCCGAATAATGCAGATCCGGTTGCATTTTTCGGGAAAGAATAGGGCGCGCGGGACATAGATTCCACACCGCCGACAATCATAATATGTGCCTCTCCGGACTTAATGGCTCTCGCGCCTTGGATGATTGCTTCAAGCGAAGAGGCGCAGAGTCTATTTACTGTCACTCCCGGCACGGAATGCGGAAGCCCTGCCAGCAATGCCGACATTCTGGCTACATTTCTATTATCTTCGCCGGCCTGATTGGCACAACCAAAAATCACATCATCAATTGCATCGGGATTGATGCCGGTTGCATTCACGACTGCTTTGATAACATGAGCACCTAGATCATCGGGTCTGATGGAAGACAAAGCCCCGCCATATTTTCCGACAGGTGTTCTAAGTGGTTCTATGATATAGACTTCTTGCATTATATAATCTCCGATTAAGGTACTTCATCAATTCCGCCCGGATGCAATGGATGACATTTCCCGATGCGTTTTATGGCTAACCATGAACCTTTCATTGCTCCATACTTCTCAATTGCCTGCATCGCATAGACAGAACAGGTTGGATGAAAACGACAATTATTCCCTAAATACGGAGAAATTGCCTTTCTATAGAAGGACAAAAGTAAGAGCAAAAAGGACTTCACGGCATCATTTCCTGCTTTCCACTAAAATACTGGATTGCTTGTTTCAATACATCGTCAACTTGTGGTTTGATTTCCCTTGTGGTAGCTTCCGAATGATGTTTCATTGGTTTTTGCCAGACAAAAGCTAATGTCATGAATGGCACTATGGGATTTGCCTTGACAAATGACCGTACGGATTCTCTGACAATTCTTTTTATGCGATTGCGGGTAACTGCGAGCGGGACTTGTTTTTTTCGGACTGCACAAATGATGAAGAGGTCTTGATGTCCGCCTTGAGGTGCATCAGGTTCATTGGCATGTCTTCTCGTTCTGCAATGCACAACCAAAGAATCGGATGCAAATTTCTTTCCTCGACGAAATGCCGAGGTGATTTGAGCTCTTCCTTTGAGTGCGCGGATCTTCATAGAATACAAAGAGGGCCTCTAGGGCCCTCAGTAAATAAGTCTATTTCAGGAAAATCAACCTGAAACGGTCAAACGATGGCGACCTTTCGCTCTTCTTCTTGCAAGAACTTTACGGCCATTTTTTGTTTTCATGCGCGCACGAAAGCCATGCACATTTTTGCGCTTGCGTTTGCTTGGTTGATAGGTTCTTTTCATTGTATTATGCCGAATAAATCATTATCAAAGAGTTACGAAAGTACAAACTTGACTTGAAAAGGACAAATGTTTTTTCGTATTGAAATTCAAGAAGCGAAGGATTGTGAAGCAAATTCCTTCAAATTTGCCACTTTTTGGGCAATTCCATTCGCGTCGAGTCCAAGTTCAGCTAATAATTCTTCTTGGGTACCATGATCCACAAATTCATCGGAGATTCCATGCATGATCAATTGACATTTGTATTGGGCATCAATTGCGAATTCTGCGACTGCGCTGCCAAAGCCACCTTGAATTTGTCCATCTTCGACTGTCATGATGATATCATGATTGGCAAAGAGTTCGGCAAATAATTCCGTATCAAGAGGTTTGACGAATCGTGCATTTACCACCGTAGCATGAATGCCTTGTTCTTCCAATAATGCGGATGCTTTCATGCATTCATGTACCATTTTTCCAATTCCGACAAGCGCAATGCTATGTCCGGTTTTGAGAATTTCACCTTTTCCGAGAGGAATGCTTTTGGGTTCAACAATTTCCACTCCGAGTCCATTGCCTCGTGGATAGCGAATGGCTGAAGGACCATTTGTATAATCTTTGACTGCCGAATAGAGCATGTCGCGCAATTCTTGTTCATCTTTCGGAGCCATAACGATCATGCCTTGAATCAAGCGGAGATAACCGAGATCGAGAACTCCATGATGTGTGGGACCATCCGCTCCAACCAATCCCGAACGATCGAGTGCAAAAACAACATGCAAATGCTGAAGTGCGCAATCATGCACGATATTATCAAAAGCTCTTTGTAAGAATGAAGAATAAATCGCACAAACCGGTACGATTCCCTCGCAAGCCAATCCGGCGGCGAAAGTCACGGCATGGCTTTCTGCAATTCCGACATCAATCACTCTTTCTGGGAATGTTTTTGCGAGTATATCAAGTCCTGTACCATCTGGCATCGCTGCTGTGATTCCAACAATGCGATTGTCTGTCGCGCACAATTCCGTCATTGCTTCTCCAAATACCTTTTGATAGGATGGTGGAGCAGGTTTTGTGGGAGCGGCTGATGGAAACGATTTTCCGGTGATTTTATCTACTTTTCCAATTGCATGAAGAAATTGCTTATCCGCTTCTGCTGGCGCATAGCCCTTCCCTTTTTGAGTGATGACATGCAGAAGCGTTGGACCTTTCGCATCCTTGAGATTTTGGAGCATGGTCACGAGATTATTGACATTATGTCCATTGATCGGTCCAAAATAATTAAAACCCAAAGCTTCGAAGAGCATGCCCGGTGTAAGTAGGGCTTTGAGTCCATTATCCACTTGATGGGCAACTTTACGAATCCGATCACCGACAGTATCAATTTTCCCTGCGATATCCCAAATGTGTGAACGTAATTTCGTACCGGTTGGTGATGAAAAAATCTGAGAGAAATAATTGCTCAATGCCCATACATTTGGTGCAATGGACATATTATTATCATTCAGAATCACCAAAATATCACGATTCTGCACACCACAATTATTCATTGCTTCATAGACCATTCCACCTGTCATCGCCCCATCACCAATCACGGCAACAACGCGATAATCATCATTGGTGAGATCTCTCGCAGTTGCTAAACCCAAAGCTGCTGAGATACTGGTACTGGCATGTCCGGCACCGAAAACATCATACTCCGATTCTTCTCTTTTCAGAAATCCGGAAAGACCATCCTTTTGTCGAATAGTATGTAATTCATCCTTTCTACCGGTAAGAATTTTATGCGGATAACCTTGATGTCCCGTATCAATTACGATTTTGTCATGCGGTGTATTGAATACATAATGTAGCGCAACGGTCAATTCAACGACACCAAGTCCGGCTCCAAAATGACCACCAACTTTTGTGATGGTATCCACCATATATTCTCGTACTTCATTGCTCACATCACGCAGGGCATTTTCAGGCAATGCGCGTAAATCAGCTGGAGTATTGATTTTGGATAGATAGCGGTATTCTGAAGGAGCTGACATAAATATTCAAAAGGTGCGATAAATCTGAATATAACATTCAGTACATAATTCGTTCAATCACGGGCAAGTTAACGCATTGCAGGCTCAAGCGGTTCCATTAATGCAATTTCATGCCGAGCCAATCAGCTCTATCATAATATGGTACTCGATGCTTCATGGCTTCGAGAACATCATCAACATATTCCGGCGTTCGTGCACCGACCAATACCGATCGAATGCCGGCCACTGATCTTGCGGCATTGATGGCAGTTTGTGATAAAGTCAAACCTTTGAATCCATTACCGAATGCTTTTTTGACAACGGAACGTACATATTCATTTCTGCGATAATCAGCATTTGCAATTGTAGCATAATATGAACTGATCATATTCACGATTTTCGATGTTAATGATGCAACTTCAATAGCCCAAGTAAATACATTCTGATTACCAAGTTGATTGATAGCTGTAAGAGCAAAGGCCATTTTACCAAGAATGATATCTCTTTCTTTATTCCAATCATCAATCGTTGCGAATGTATTCCATGTCACTTGAAGTGCATTGATGGAAGTGATATAGGAAATAAGCGTATTCTTGATTTCTTCATTTTCCACACCGAGTATATCAATATGTTCTGTGAAAGAAAAAGCAGCATGTGCAATACGTTCTATCTCACTTTTCAATTCTTCAATATTTGGCAATTTCACATCATGTGCATCAGAAAGTCTTATGATTTGTCCATGCCTTATGCCATTCAAAGGTCTATTTACCAAAGCCACCAAATTATGTTCTTCAGCAAATTCAATCAATGTCAGTCCTTCATCATCTTGATTTAATTCAGTGGCGGCTTCCGGTTCAACCAAATTAAATGGAAATTGAATAATCATGAAGTGATGATCTGCCTTAATGGACTTTGCAATTTCAAGACAGCGTTCGGCTGAGCAAAATTCAGGATGATCCGTTGCAAATGGGAATGAATTTGAAGAAATACCATAATATCTGATCAATCCTTTGTCCACCATGTGTTCCATACATTCAAATGCTTTTTTGATGCGGGCATAGAAGATATCCCTTTTTTCATTGATGGTTAAGACATTGGATAGGGATTGATCCTTGAAGAAATACTCAGGATTATGCAAGAGAAGTCCATCCACATAATCAATGGACATTCTATTCAGACTATTCTGTAATTGTTCATTCAGAAAATCGGGGTGCATGGAATGATATACATCATCTCCAACTTTCACCAGATCGGGCATTGCATTGCCACTTGCTTCTTTGCGCTTGGCTTCTTCGAGTAATGGTCCTTGTAGATATCCAATCTTTGTGATAATGACCAAATCAGATCTTTTGGCTTGGCTTTCCACTGTTTTCAGAACATTTCCAATAAGTGATTCACTTGCTCCAAGTGCATAATTCGTGGATGTATCAATAAGATTGATTCCACTAGTAATGGCTTTCATCAATGAAAATGCATGTCCCATATCGCCTAATTTCACGCGATATGTTCCAAATCCTACCATTGAAACAGTCTGTCCCGATGGCCAAATCGTATAAGGAATCTTCGGAAATGCCGAAGCATATTCGTTTGTGGTGTCTTTCATAAAAACATTAGATCGAGAAGGAATTGGTTGCGCTTATAAGCGATATTGCACCAATACGGATGAAGTGAATCCACCGATTATGGATTCAACTGTTTCTGTCAAAGCTGAAGGTGTGAATAATTCGCCACGGAGATTATCTCTACCAAGAAGATTGAATGCAGTATATCCTACTGAAATATTCACTGACCAGCGCTCTTCAACCACACCTTCGATACCGAGTTTCACTCCTGCTCCAAGTCTGGTTGCGCCGGTTTTTCCAAAATATCGCGTCGTATCGGGAAAGTCGGGTTTTTCATAATTCAATTTGACTTCCAATTCGGTAGGAGCCAACATGGACATTCTCACATCAAAACCTACATAAGCCTTTGCATTGGCAAGTGGTAAATCTGCAAATGCATATTCTATCCCCGTGAATATCGTTGGAATTTGAATCGTATGGGTTGCCTGAATCGTATAAAAACGATCCGGAACTCTTTGCACTCCGCTCATCACAAAATAGTCCAGGCCAAAAGGAATGCGGAGATCATTCTGTTTATCTACACCGAGCGTACCTTTCACCGTGAATCCGGATTGCCAATTTGGAAAACCTCCACCGATTGCTCCCTCACTTTCATTTGGAAAAATCTTCTGATTTGCAGGATTAGATCCATTGAGGAGGAATGTGGACACACCGAATGCCACGGTTGTGGTGCCATCAAATACGCTTTGTGCCTGTGCAGACATTTGCGAACAGATGACAAGTAACAATCCGATAATGTATTTCATGAACAGTTCCTTTATGAATCAATCAAGAGTTTCGCGAATACTATAGGTGGTGTTTTCCAATGAATTCTTGACAACCAATTCACCGATTAAGCCGGTTGAAATGAGTTGTACACCAACGATGATCATCGCAATACCAAAAAGGGCAAGTG
>Ga0172367_10010110_pt1 | contig 10215 bp, 5 predicted proteins | sample Lak10m_FD_114542 | JGI IMG/M metagenome (GOLD analysis project Ga0172367, IMG submission 114542) | Freshwater microbial communities from Kabuno Bay, South-Kivu, Congo - kab_022012_10m | ecosystem: Environmental > Aquatic > Freshwater > Lake | place: Democratic Republic of the Congo: South-Kivu...
GGTACCCAATCCAACCCAAACAGGTGCCAGATTTGCCAGTAAGGTTGACACTGAAGCCTTGGAAAGCATGATTGAAGTATTCCAAAGTGCAATATCGCAGGCAAACAAAACACCGCAAATAATGGCAATCCGGATGCTTCGCGCATCTGCACCTGGTTTTTTATAATACAACCAAAAAGGAATCAGGGCAACAGTTCCGAAAAAAATGCGGTAAAAACCGGATGCAATGCCACTCACATCAGCAATTTTTACCAGTATAGCCGACCAGGAAATGCACAGGATACCCGTCAGTAGTAGCAAATAATTTATAAGCGGAGATTTAGTTCGGTTATGATTGTCTGTCATATTATTTAACTTCCGTTTGTACATCAATTTTTTTGCAATTTTTCAAATCTCTGTCGATTAACACATTAATCTCATGAATTAAGTCGCGGTATTCACTTCTGATACCACAGTCATACATTTCTACTAATGGATATTTTTCAAGGATATATTTCATCATCAATTCTTCAGATGGCATTTCTCTGAAATTGAAATACTGTTCATACGTAAAACTCAAAAAAGCCACATTAGCATTAATCGAATTATTATCAAGCAGATAGCCCTTAATTAATTTAACCGGACGGGTGATTTTACCATCATAATTCAATGCATCTCTGGCTGGAAAACGAATTATTTTGGTCCTTTCATCATTCATTATCACAGGTATATTATTTGAAAAGTCACCTTTCGTTTTATAGATGATTGCCCTGTCACTTGAATTATGATTTACAAGTTCAGAACCTGTTAACTGGTTTACAGGAATTGTTTTTGCTGATTTGCATGATGATACAACAAAAGCTATCATCATTATCAAAATCAAACACCAATATTTTAAAAAACTTAATTTCATAAAAGTGAATATCATAAATTTTATTGTTTCATAAATTTACCGGTCAGCATTTTTCCGGCACTATCTGTAATTTTTATGGTGTAAAAGCCGGCAGCTAATCCCGAAATATCAATTTCAGGTTCATTTTCATCCAATATCTCAAAGTTAAACAAATTTTTTCCATTATAAGAAAATATGCTGATTCTTTGGGCTTTAAGTGAAGATTTGACCCTGATTATATCAGAAGCAGGATTTGGATACACAAAACAAAAGTCCTCCGGTAAAAATCCATTCGACACATCGGACTTCAGCAATTTCAAACTTAGAATATTTGATTCAGCCGGTAAAATTCTTTTCCAGGTATCTTTATCTCTTTGATAAACAGCAACTTTATAATTTGAAGGATTGAGATAAACATCCCCCGAGAATTTAAGCTGAACAGTTTCAAGAGAATCTAAACTCAATGTTTGATAACCCAGGTATGTAAGCGATGAACCACCTGCATCAGGAAAAATAAAAGCAATTACTTCATCATCATATCTGGAACCTTTATTGGTAATGGTGGCATTAATGCTAACGTCATGCTGATATACTGCACTTGCATCATCAAAAGCAATTTTACCAACGATATTTAAATCAGGAGTGCCTGTATACTCCCTTAATACATCAACTAATGAAGAAAAAGCTGTTTCAGCCCTATCAACAACAGATAAATCATTGGCTTTGTCAATATATACTTTTAACCGATACTTTCCGGGTATATTATTAATCTGATTTCTGAAAGAAAATGTATTTGTTTCACCTGCAATCAGACTAATCCTGGTACTTGCAACAGGGTTACCAGGGTTAACAGAATCCACATGCTGCAGGTAAACTTTTATATCGGAAAGATAATCGCCATTCCCTTTATTAGTGGCTGTAACTTCGAAAGTGGCCATTCTGTTTTCATATAGTCTGCCTTTTAAACGAAACGATTCAATCTGAATATCAGGCATTAACACTGATTCTGGCAATAATTTTATACTATCTGCAGATATTTCTGTTTGAAAATGATTGAGCTTTCCATTTTTTCCACGGATGATGGTCCAACCAGTTTCATTTGATGATTTAAAAACCGGATACATCACATAAGTACCTTTTAAAACATCTGATGGTATGGTTACACCATCAAATTCAAGTTTTGAATATCCATAGTAACTTTCAAGTTCACTGATATTTAAACTTTTAATTACACTTACCAGACGATTGTTTCTATACAAAGCCAAACCAAATTTACCTTTAAAAGCATGCAATCCCAGGTTATAAACTTTTTCCAGTGTAATATTGAAAGATCCTGATCTTTTAATGGCTGAAGAGGATGAGGAAACATCTTCTTGTAAATAAATTGAATATAGTTTCACAGATTTCGGGTTTGGTTTCTGAATACCCACAGTTATGTTCTGATTGTAGTAATACCCATCTCCATTACCGCCACCTGTATCAGCAGCCGACGGTCTTAATCCTGTTACAAGAAAATACCCATCCGACAAACCGCCCCAACCCCAGTTAAAATGCAGATAATCCTGTTCGTCATACCCATCGCAGATAAATAAATGACCTGTTTCATCCACATCAGAACCGCTGTAAATTACAGGTCTTGAAAGATTCAACTCGTTTTTAATAATTTGTAACCATTCATTTCTGTTGTAATAATCCCGTTGTAATATTTGGAGATGATTATCATAACCAAAATTTTTAATCAGGGCATTTCCCATCTTTATGGTTGAAGCAGCACTGGCTTTATCATAATCCATTTCCACAGCTGCTCCACAATGATACATCAGGGTTGAAACTGCCTTAATTTGATCCTGTGTGCTACTTTTTCCATAGGTATTGGTCATGTTTTTCCAGTCATAACGAACCAGGGAAAACCGGACATCAACAGGCAGTTTGAGTTTTTTAGTTGTATACTTTTTTGAGCCAAAGCCTTTTACAGGCCATTGATAATATTTCATAACCATGGCCATGCCTGTTGCCACACATCCCGTAGCAGCTTTTTCGTTAGTTTTACTATCAACAACCGGACACAAATCGTTGTAAGGAGCAGTCTGATTCCATTTTAAAGCTTGCAACAAAGGAATCACCTTTCCCTTCATCTGTACTTCTGCCTTTACCTCTGCCTCTGCCTTCGCCTCTGCCTTTACCTCTGCCTCTGCCTTTGTCTTATCCCTCGCCTCTCTAACCCCAACAATCTCAATTCTGTACTGTTTCAACCAATATTGAAGTCCCGGTGGCACATTCTCCGGATTAAAACTACCCGAGTCGGCATATCCAAGTACATCAACAGTCTGACTTTCACCCGAAACAATCACAAACCCCTTATTTTCCTGTTGATTAAAGATATAAAAAAGCGGATCTGAATCATCTTTGGAAATAGTCTCAGTATGCACCAAAGCAGGACGGGCAAATGCAGCTTTAACCCGTACACTCCCTTTTGAAAGGTTTGCAAACCGGTTCGATGCAATGTTCAATGCCTCCTCTGCGGATCTTTGTCCGGCAAAAACTGCAAATGCAAACATCAACATTAAAAAAAGCAGCACTTTCTTCATACTTACATCACACAAATTCTGAATTATTATATATAACGGTTATAAAAACAGTCATACAAATTAATTATTGAAATTATCAAAAAACAAAATTAATCAAATTAACCGTTTTACAGAGCCTTTATTGTCACAAAGACTGATTATTAAGCAAAAAAGATGTATTTTTGTAATCAAAACAAATTTAGATGAATAAAATATTACAACCCGATTATATTTTTGAAAGCAGCTGGGAAGTTTGCAACATGGTAGGTGGCATTTATACTGTGTTATCTACCCGTTCAGCAACCTTACAGGCCAAATATGGCGATAAACTTATCTTTATTGGTCCTGACATCTGGTATGGTAAAAACAATCCACTTTTTCAGGAAGATAAGGAATTGCTCCCCGGTTTTATCAAATTTACTTCCGAAAAATTTAATTTATCTATTCGAACAGGAAGATGGAAAGTTCCCGGAAATCCTGTAGCCATTTTGGTTGATTTTCATTATCTGATGATAAAGAAAAATGAAATCTACGGTCGCATATGGGAGACTTCAGGAGTAAATTCGATGGCAGCTTATGGAGATTATGATGAATCATCGATGTTTGGATATGCATCAGGAATGATTGTAGACAGCTATTATCAATTTTTCAAACTCAATAAAAAACACAAAGTAATAGCTCATTTTAACGAATGGATGACTACCTTTGGATTGTTTTATGTACGGGAAAATTTACCATCCGTTGCGACAGTATTTACAACCCATGCCACATCCATAGGAAGATCGATTGCCGGCAATCATAAACCACTTTACGACTATCTGAATGAATATAATGGCGATCAGATGGCTTATGAACTCAATATGGTTTCGAAGCATTCTACTGAAAAGCAGGCAGCACATTTAACTGATTGTTTCACTACAGTAAGTAAAATTACAGCCCGTGAATGTGAACAATTATTGGATATAAAAGTAGATGTTGTAACCCCTAATGGTTTTGAAGATGATTTTGTACCATCTGCAAAAATATTTGATCAAAAAAGAAATGAAGCAAGGGAAGCACTCAGGAAAGTAGCTGAAACACTTACCGGTGAAAAACTTAATGAAGATGTTTTATTTATTGGAACCGGCGGCAGGTATGAATTCAAAAACAAGGGAATTGATGTATTTATTGAGTCCCTGAAGCATGTTAATGACAAATCCGGTCAGGGTAAACAAGTTGTGGCATTTATCATGGTACCAGCATGGACAAAAAATCACCGGGAAGATCTTGCAAGTTGTTTACATCACAATATTTGCAAACTACCTTTTGAAAACAAAACCACCACCCATGATTTGCATGAATATTACAGCGACCCTGTAATGGGAAGCTTGCACTGGTTTCATTTGAATAATAATTCGAACGACAGGGTAAAAGTAATATTTGTACCTGCCTATCTGAATGGTAATGATGGTATTTTCAATAAGAGTTATTATGAATTATTGATAGGATTTGACCTCACTGTTTTCCCATCCTATTACGAACCATGGGGATATACACCATTAGAAAGTGTGGCATTCCATGTACCGACCATCACAACCGATCTTTCAGGTTTCGGTGAATGGGTATCGGATAAACCTCAGGATATCAGCAACGGAGTGGGAATCATTCATCGTTCTGATTATAATGGTTGGGAAGTAGCCATTAAAATTGCTGAGATGATTCAAAAAATGTCGCAATTTAGTCCGGCAACAGTTAAATCAGTCAGGAAAAAAGCAGCAACAATTGCAAAAAATGCCCTGTGGGAACATTTCATTTCATTCTATGAAGAGGCTTATCACATAGCATTAAGTAAGAAAAAAAGCCGCAACAAATAAATTCTGCAAACGATTGATAAAATATTCAAAAAATATGTCGTATAACATATTTTATATTATAATAATTGTTGTATTTTTGCAAAAACTATTATAAAGCATTTTTATTATGAAAATAAAAGTCAATAACGTAAACGAAACAATTTGGAAAGAACTCAATGTTCAGTCAAATCTTCCTGAAAGTGTAAGTAAACTTACCGAAATTGCACACAATATCTGGTGGGTTTGGGACAGTGAAGCCAAAAACATGTTTCGCAAGCTTGATCCGGCAGCCTGGATCGAAGCACATTCAAATCCTGTACAGCTTTTGAACATCCTTACGCACGAACAATTTCTTGAATTCGGCAAGGATGCAGAATTTGTAAACAAACTGAACAGCATCTACGACAGATTTCAGAAGTATATCAATACTCCATATAATAATGATAAACCTTCAGTAGCCTATTTCAGTATGGAATATGGCATGACTGAAATTTTAAAAATATATTCAGGAGGACTTGGAGTTCTTGCAGGTGATTATCTGAAAGAAGCCAGCGACTGTGCAATCAACATGACTGCCGTAGGGTTCCTTTATCGTTATGGATATTTTACTCAGTCGCTTTCTGTTGATGGTCAACAGGTTGCAGTATATGAAGCTCAGAACTTCAACAACCTGCCAATCAAGCCAGTAAAAGACGAAAATGACAATCAGATTGTTATTGAAGTACCATATCCAGACAGAATCGTATATGCAAATCTCTGGAAAGTTGCAGTAGGAAGGATTTCACTCTATCTGTTAGATACCGACAATGAACAAAACAGCGAATTTGACCGTCCGATTACTTTCCAGTTGTATGGTGGTGACTGGGAAAACAGGTTGAAACAGGAAATCATGTTAGGTATTGGTGGTATGCTGACTTTAAATAAGTTAGGCATTGAAAAAGAAGTTTACCATTGTAACGAAGGACATGCAGCACTGATCAACGTACAAAGATTAGCTGATTATGTAGCTAATGGACTTAACTTTAGCGAAGCACTGGAAGTTGTACGTTCAAGTTCATTGTATACAGTTCACACGCCAGTACCTGCTGGTCACGATAGTTTCGAAGAAGGACTTTTCCAGAAATACATGTATACATATCCTCAAAAACTTCAGTTGAGTTGGGATGAGTTTATTGATATGGGTCGCGAACATCCGGGAGATAAATCAGAAAAATTCTCCATGAGTACTTTTGCCTGCAATGCCAGTCAGGAAGTAAACGGAGTAAGCTGGCTTCACGGTAAAGTTTCTCAGGAAATGTTTAGTCCGATTTGGAAAGGATATTTCCCAACTGAATTGCATGTTAACTATGTTACAAACGGCGTACACCTGCCAACATGGACTGCATCAGAATGGAAAAAAGTATATGAAAAATACTTCGGACCAGAATTTTATAACGATCAGTCTAACATGAAGATATGGCAGGCAATTTATCAGGTGCCTGATCAGGAAATTTGGAGAACGCGTACATTCCTGAAAAACAGATTGGTAAATTTCATCAAACTAACTTTTACTGAAAACTGGTTAAAAAATCAGGGAGATCCTTCGCGCATTGTTTCTATCCTGGAAGCCATCAATCCGAATGCATTGATTATTGGTTTCGGAAGAAGATTTGCCACCTATAAACGTGCACACTTACTCTTCACCGACCTGGAAAGACTGGATCGCATTGTGAACAATCCCGACAAACCGGTACAGTTCCTGTTTACAGGTAAAGCGCATCCTGCAGATGGAGGTGGTCAGAATCTGATTAAGAGAATTATTGAAATTTCCCGCATGCCACAATTTATCGGAAAAGTAATCTTCCTTGAAAATTATGACATGAGATTGGCAAAAAGACTCGTATCAGGAGTTGATATCTGGCTTAACACACCAACACGTCCGCTTGAAGCATCAGGAACATCAGGAGAAAAAGCGCAAATGAATGGTGTTCTTAATTTCTCCGTGCTTGATGGTTGGTGGCTCGAAGGTTATGTAAAAGGCGCCGGATGGGCACTGACTGAAAAGAGAACATTCGAAAATCAGGATCATCAGGATCAGTTGGATGCAGCAACCATTTACAGCATGCTTGAGAATGAAATAGTTCCATTGTATTTCAATATGAATGAAAGTGGTTATTCACCTGAATGGATTCAATATATTAAGAAATCTATTGCCGAGATAACTCCACGTTATACAACTAAAAGAATGATAGATGATTACATCGGAAAATTCTACAGTAAACTGGCAAAAAGATCGGCAGTTTTGAAAGAAAATTCATTTGCTAAAGCAAAGGAAATTGCTGCCTGGAAACAAAAAATTGCCTCCGGATGGGAGAGCATTGAAATATTAAAAGTAGATATTCCTGATAAACTTATCCACGAACCTAAAGTGGGTGAGAATTACAAACTTGAAGTAGTATTGGGTATCGGGTCTTTAAACGACAAAGGCATTGGTGCGGAACTCGTCATTACAAAAAAGGACAAGAACAACAACGATATGCTGTATGATGTAGAAGAACTGCAATTAGTTCGCACTGAAGGCAATGCGATGTTTTTCAGTCTCGATTATCAACTAAACCGCGCAGGCTCATTCAGGTATGCATTCAGGATGTTCCCGAAAAATGAGGATTTACCACATCGTCAGGATTTCTGTTATGTGAGGTGGTTTTAAATGAGAATGAGATTGATATTTAATTGAACATCGAAAGGATTGGAGGGAACTCTGATCCTTTTTTAATCCCCGAAACTCACAGGAATAAACCGGTAACTTTCGCCATCAAACAATCCTTTATCGTTAATTTTTAATCGTGGAATTACAATCAGCGACATGAAGGCTAATGTCATGAAAGGTGCAATCATGGTTGAGCCATAAGCCCTTACTGCCTGTTCTGCCTGTTGATATTTTTCAGCTACCTCTATTCCCGGCAAATCTGACATTAAACCGGCTATGGGTAATGGCAATACATGTGATTCATTTTCATCAACAGCAACAATACCACCTTCATATTTTATAATGGTATTGATGGCTTTGACCAACATCTCATCGGAGGTGCCAACAGCCACGATATTATGACTATCATGAGAAACAGTTGAAGCAAATGCCCCGCGTTTGATGCCAATATTGCGGATAAACCCAACTGCAGGTTTTGATATTTCATACCGGTTATAAACCACGATTTTAAGGACATCCTCTTTAATATCTGAAATAATATTCCCGTTTTTAATCAAGGGAGTTGCAATGCCATTATCAGTAGATAACTGACCTTCTTCAATACAAATAACCCTGAGTTTAGTTCCCTGAGGAATAACCCGAATATCATCAGTAGAAATATTCAAGGCATTAAACTGATTTACAGATTGTTGCTGAAAACTAACATCAAACAAAGCCTTTCCTGCTGATGCAACTTTCTTACCATCAATCCATGTTTCAGGATAATTCAAATCATTCAAATCATTCACAATGATAAAATCTGCACGATCACCTGGCTGTAACAACCCTACATCCAGCTTATAATGTTTTACCGGATTGAGTGTGGCAGCTCTGAGAATATCAAAAATGGAATAACCCAATTGTAATGCCCTTGTAACCAACGAATTGATATGGCCATTTTTAATCAGATCATCAGGATGTTTATCATCGGAACAAAACATAATCCATTCAGGATACTCATTCAATAAAGGAACTAAATCCTTAAAATTTTTAGCAGCACTACCCTCTCTGATGAGTATTTTCATTCCCAGATTAATTTTTTCAATGGCTTCATCCATCGACATACATTCATGATCGGTTGTTATGCCACTGCTACAATAAAGTGTCAATGCATCACCGCTAATTGCCGGAGCATGACCATCAATCGGTTTGCCTGACTTTATTGCAGATTGTATTTTCTCCAACACATCCTTGTCCTGATTTACAACACCCACATAATTCATCATTTCTGCTAAAAAATGAATGTCGTCACGCTGCAAAAGTTTATCAACAATTTCAGCATCCAACACTGCTCCTGCCCTGTCAAATTCTGTTGCAGGAACACAGGATGGCGCACCAAAATAAAATTTCAGAGGTGAATTCTTTGCATTCTCAATCATAAAATTGATTCCTTCAACACCACAAACATTGGCGATTTCATGCGGATCGCACACACAGGCCACCGTACCCTGAGGAATGCTGAAACGTGAAAATTCTGCCGGAGGCATCATGGAACTCTCAATGTGGATGTGGGAATCCACAAATCCGGGGAGAATATACTGATTTTGAACCTTATCTTTTTCCTTTACGAAAATGATAATCCCATCATCAATCTCAATTTCCCCTTTGAATATTTTTCGTTGAACGATGTCAATGATATTTCCTGATATTAGCATAAAATTTTGTTTTTATTTGCTTATAAGTAATTGATACAAAGTTAACAAACATTCTTTTAGAACAAAATAATTCTGAATACTTTTTAAGTTATTAAAAAATCAATTTATTTACTAAATTTGCAGTTGTTTAATTGTGAAAAATGCCTTTTATTATGACTGAAAGTTTACAAATCGTTCCCACAGATATTCAAAGTAAAATCTATAATATTCGTGGCTTACAAGTAATGATAGATAAAGATTTAGCTATTATTTATGGTGTAAAACCAACCAGGTTACGCGAACAAGTTAAAAGAAATTTCAAAAGATTTCCTTCAGATTTTATGTTTCAGCTAAATGAAAATGAAGTTGAATTCATGGTGTCGCAAAATGCGATACCATCACTAAAACACTTAGGAGGCTCATTTCCCTGGGTATTTACGGAACAAGGTGTTGCAAATTTGTCGAGTGTATTTAATACTGAACAGGCAATTGATGCAAATATTGTAATAATGCGTGCTTTTGTAGAAATGAGAAAATTTATTTTTAATAATGCACAGCTATTTCAACGAATAGAAAATATTGA
>Ga0172367_10010111_pt1 | contig 10215 bp, 10 predicted proteins | sample Lak10m_FD_114542 | JGI IMG/M metagenome (GOLD analysis project Ga0172367, IMG submission 114542) | Freshwater microbial communities from Kabuno Bay, South-Kivu, Congo - kab_022012_10m | ecosystem: Environmental > Aquatic > Freshwater > Lake | place: Democratic Republic of the Congo: South-Kivu...
AGATAACGAAGGTTAGGCCGATGATCAGGAACAGGATAAACAGCCAGAGGGCCGATTGGTTGCGGTGTTTCATTGTTCTTCCTCCACTTCTACGGTCTTAGGTTCGAACTTGTGATCGGTCGGACCCCACTTATGCACGCTCCCATAGAAGCTATAGGTGGGATTGCCTGCGGTTTCTTCTCCGCACACGGCGCATACGATCTTGGTCTTCATTGTCCAACCTCATATTCCACACCATTGATCTTGATCCACTTGATGCCCTCAATAGGGATTGTGCGCCATTGACCATCCGATGTAGACTCGTCTCCCGCCATGCGATAAACCGAGATTAATCCCTTGCCGCTAAAGCTGTAGGCAGCTTCACCGCCCGCGCGTCCAACCGTCACGGTAGAACCTAAACGAAAGCGTCCTTCTCGAACTTCACCCGATCCACGGGTAACGAACTTAACCGAAAAGACTTTGCCGTCCGTGCCATTGATGAGCGTTGCCGCGTCTTGATTCGTAATCTTCATGCCCTAAGTATACCTAAATCCTGCACCATGTCAAGAGCCTAAATCTGATTTCTCTAAACCATTGTAGAATAAGAGGTTATATTAATGGGGCCCCCTGCGTGTTACGATTTCGTAACATTTGGGGTTCTTATCAGTAAGGCTTCCAACTCTCGTCGTTACCCTTAAGGTAATCTTTAACAAGAGCTTCTAGGATGTTTTGAGTTTTGGTTTGACCATCAATTGCTTGATAATTCAAAGACTTGTAGACCTTTTCCGTTAGGTCTTCGTCACTAACACCAACTGCCCAGAACTCAGTAACTTCCTCCGGATGCCCAGTGCAGTCCACCTCAAAGGTAACACGGAAGTCCACGCCATTCACCACCACTAACCCGGTCTTTGTTCTCATGCCCTTATTATAGTCCAAAGCCAGAGATTGTCAAGCCCCAAAAAAATTTTTATAACTCAGGCCTACAGAAGCACTTATGCCACCGGAAAAAAACGCGAAAAAAAGATTGACTGGGTCTTGCTTTCGAGCCAGATGAACCTAGATAATTAACAACATTCTCTCTAACTTTTTTTTAGCAAGTTCCAAAAAACCTTAGGAGTCCCATAAAGCCCTGAGACTCCTCATAGATTTCTAAAAAACTTTAAAAACCTATGGGTCCCATCCACGGCAAGGAATATTAGTTTTAGGGGTAGCAAGGGGATCATAAAAAAAGAGTCCCAAGAGAAAACTTGGGACTCCCGGTAGTACCTAGGATCACCTCCGATCAAACCCCGACAGGTAAAGGATTATTTGATGAGTGGTACTACCTAAGGAACCTGTCAGGGGGGATGGTTTGGATTACTTGTTTCTTTTTGAACAGTAATCAGCTATCATCCACATGGTTGCGAAGAACCATACAGCCATACATACGGTTAGAATAGAAAAGAGGAAGTCTGCCATTGGTCTTCTTTGTATGTAGGTTGTCAGACAAAGCTATTACAACTTGTAAATTGAACTGTTTTAGTGCTGTTTATGATTCGTTTAAGATTAATTAAGAATTTTAGAGCACGCTTTTTACTTTTGCTGTATTGGGCCAAGCAGATAGGTTCTGCTGATTGGCTGGGCTTAAACATTACATAGTACCAAGTATCGCCTGTATTTGGTGAACTATCTTCGCTAAGTAATCTGTCTCTTTCTATCCAAATTTTTGTTTTCATAATTTAATCTCCTTGCCTATATTAGAGTAGAGGTATTAATTTTTTTATGTGGACTTCAAAGAATTTTATGTTGCGTCCAATAGCACACTGTTGAAAGGGTAGAAGTAGAAGGCCCCTTCCGTGAGAAGGGGCCTAATTATCATTCTTCTGTTTCTTCTTCTGTTTCTTGCTTGGATGTTTGTTTAGCACATCCGCAACCCGATTTCTTGGATTTTGCGAATGTTTCAAATAGCAAGGTTTGAATTAGGAAGGTTGTAGCCAATGAGAATACGCCTGTGGCTACTAGAAGTAGTGTAGGATTAGCGATCATTGGTAGCAAAGGACTTACGACTCCTAGATAGGCGAGTCCCATTCCTGCCCAAAAGCTGGTACACATTGGGCAGTTCATGAGTAGCCAACCCCATTTGCCCCAAGTCGTATCGTTGTAACGCTTGGCAAAGAAGGTTCTGATTGGTTCCATGATCGTTGAGTATGCCATTAGCACACCTATTCCGTAAACAGTTAAAACCCAAAATAAAAATTCCATCATGATAGATCTCCGAGAAGTGAAATAGGCAATTTATTGTGGTCAATGAACGCTTGCCTATTTTTATGCCATGACTCCCTACCTACAAGTTGACCGCTTGAGTGGTGAATCATGGTTATTGGTACTGCTCTATTACGCATTCCGTTCTTTAGAGCAGTGGTCGTGTAGTGAATATCGTAAAAATCCCATTCACCTTCAAAGTATTCAGGCTTCTCCAACCCTATTTTTCTTAAATTTTTAGCCTTTGCTGCCAAAAATAAGCCATCCAAGACAGCTACATTGTCGTAAGGCCCGTAAAAAGTTGGGTAAGGCTGCTTTTTTTCGTTCAAATGCATCACTAAACCACTGTGGTAGCCCATTTTATGGTTATCCCAATTCCACCAAACGGCATCTTGGCCTAAAAATCGTGTTCCTGCTGGTCCAACGAAGCAAATTTCTGGATTTTCAAGCTCTTCTTTTAATATTTTAACAAAATCTTTGTTTTTTGTCGTTATTTGGATGTCATCGTGACATAAAATGATGATATCTTCATCGTCAGGATTAACTTTTTTAAGAGCATTTGAATAAGCTTTGAATATAGATGAAGAATTGACTAATAAATGTACTTTAATATTATTAGTATTCAAAAAATTTAGTAGTTCTAGAGTTATATCATTAACTTCTTTAGTTCTAGTACATATAAAAGCATATATATTCATATAGATATAATAGTACTAATTTAATTTTTTTATGGAACAAAGTTTAACTCATGAATTTAAAGCTTGTAAAGAGGATCCTAACTATTTTATATCAAAATATATAAAAGTTGTGCATCCAGTTAGAGGATTAGTACCTTTTAAACTTTATGGATTCCAAAAAAAGATATTAACTGACTTACAATCTCATAGATTTAATATTCTAAGAAAATTTAGACAGGCAGGATGTACTACGATAGCTGCTGCTTACTGTTTGTGGTTTGCAATATTTAATAAACATAAATCTATCATAATTTTATCCAAGGGAGACGCTGAGTCAACAGAAGTTTTAGATAGAATAAAAATAATGTATGACGAACTTCCAGAATTTTTAAAACCCGGCATAATTGAAGACAATAAACACACATTAAAGTTAAATACCAACTCTACAATTAAATCTAGACCTTCAGGAAAGCAGTCTGGTCGTTCTTTAGCAGGATCTATGCTTGTAATTGATGAAGCAGCGTTTATTGACAACATAGATACCATTTGGGCTGCTGTTTATCCTATTATTTCTACTGGTGGCCGTGCTTTCGTTTTATCTACTGTAAATGGTGTTGGAAACTGGTATTATGATGTTTATAATAAAGCCTTAAATAAAGAAAATTCATTCAATGCCATAAATATTAAGTGGCAAGATCATCCTGAGTATAAAAGACATTTAGGTTACGAATGGTTGTACAAGGAAATGGAAGATAAAGGGCTTAGTGTTGATGATTGGGAAAAGACTACTAGGGCAAACATGCCACTCAGACAATGGATGCAAGAATATGAGGGCGTATTCTTAGGAACTGGTGAAACCTACATTGCTGGAGAGATTTTAAGCAGAATTAATTCACAAACCAGCCAACAATATTATCAAAAATATGGAGATCGGATGCGAGTTTGGCAAGACCCTTTTCCATATTATACTTATATTCTAGGATGCGATGTTTCCTTAGGTGGAAATCGGGATTATTCTGCTTTTCATATTATTAATACTTATAATGGGCAGCAAGTTGCAGAATTTTATTCAAATAATACCCCAATAAACGAGTTTGCACAAATTATTAATCAAGAAGCAAGTATATATAATATGGCATATGTGATTCCTGAGAGGAATACCATAGGCAACAATTTAATAGATTGGCTCTTTAATGTTTTGGAATATGAAAACCTTTGGTCTGACGATAAAGGTAAGTTTGGTTATCAATTGACAAGCCAAAATAGAGAACAGCTTCTTGCTACTCTGGAAGAAGCTTTGAGAACTGATAATATAAAAATAAACTCTAATAGAACTTCAGACGAACTTCTTACTTTTATCGTGAACGAGCATGGAAAGGCCAAAGCTGAAAAAACTAAGAATGATGACTTGGTTATGAGTTTGGCTTTGACAGTTTTTGCATACAAGAACCTTTTGGATACATACCCCCAAGATTATTTCAAGACAACCGACAATTCACAACAAAAATTGCCTATGCCTAGTAAAGCGATTAAGCAAGGATTGACAGAGGAAGATTACAAATGGCTGATGAAGTAAAAAAAATAAATGAAGGATACACGGAATTCGGTAATACGAACGAAACCGAATTCTATTATCCTGTTGGACCGTTAGGAAGATTCTTTGCTAAGTTCTTCGCTCGTAAGGCTGCTCCCTTAGTAAGAAAAGAGCTAGAGGTCAAGAGCGGCGATACGATCATCAATCCTGATGTAGTAAACAGCGAATCTGAAGGCGTGATGGGTGCAGTTAGCCGTACTCCAGTTATGCCACAACTGGAGATGAATCGCAAGCGTAGATACAAAGACTATGAAGAAATGGATGATTATCCAGAAATAGCAGCTACTTTTGATATCTATGCGGATGATTCTACATTAAAAGGAATCCATAACGAATATTGGAGAGTTAAATCAGAAAGCGAAGATGCAATTAAAGAAGTTGAACGATTGTTCGAAAGAATGAATGTTCATAGATATCTTTGGGATGTTGTCAGAAATACCGTAAAGTATGGAGATTGCTTCGTTGAAGTCGTATTAGATGTCAGCAAACCAGAAGAGGGTTTGAAGAAGATTAAGATTCTTAATCCCGCATACATAATTCGTGTGGAAAATGAGTTTGGGTATTTAAAAGAGTTTTTGCAGGAAGTGCCATCTAAGACCAACATTGACAACTTTGGAGACACGATGTATCAAGGAGGCAAGCCCAACCAATACATAAAACTCGATAAGAATCAGATAATACACTTCAGATTGCATACTTCAGATCCTGCATTCTACCCATATGGAAAATCCATAGCAGCAGCTTGCCATAGAACATTCAAATCATTGCGTATGATGGAAGACGCGATGATGATTTACCGTCTTGCACGCGCACCCGAGCGTAGAATATTCTACATTGATACTGGAACTCTTCCAACTCAAAAAGCAGAGTTATTCATCGAACGAATCAAAGAGAAATTCAAAAAGGAGAAATTCTACAATTCAACTACGGGAAATATTGATGCAAGATTTAATCCTTTGAGCGTTGATGAAGATTATTTCGTGCCAACAAGAAATGGCGCAGGAACTAAGATCGATACTTTAAAAGGAGCAGAGAACCTTGGCGAGGTTGACGATGTTAAGTACTTCAGAGACAAGTTATTAGCTGCTTTGAAGATACCCAAAGATTACATAGTGGAATTTGACAAGTCTCCAGAAAGAAAAGCTAATCTAGCTCAATTGGATGTTAAGTTTGCTAGAGTAATCTTGCGTGTTCAAAAATCAATAGAAGTTGGTTTGGAAAACATTGCAAAAAGACATTTACAGCTTAAGAACTACCCACCATCCTTAATCAAGGATATTAAGATAAAACTTCCTGATCCTTCCGATATGTTTGCAAAACGCAAGCTAGATTTGGATGAACAAAAAACCAGAGTTATTCAAGCCGTAAAGGGGTTAGGTTTATTCTCAAATAAAACTATATATAAAGAATATTATGATATGTCCGAAGAGGAAATCGATAGAGAACTTGAGGACTTAGAAGAAGAAGCACAAGAAGCTGCTGCCAAGCAAATGGAGCAGCAAGCAGCCATGGCACCACCTGCTCAAGCTGGAGCGGGTCCCGGTTATGGAGAGGCGGGGGGCCAAGAAGGCGCAGAAAATATACCTCCAACAGCCGCAGGGGCACCCGTGGCTGAAGGATTAGAAAAATTAAGTAATATTGTTAGTGTTTCGGATGAAGAGCGATTAATTTTAGAAAGAATCCTCTTAAAACAAAAAAATAAAAATAAATAAGATTAGATACCATATATAATCAATAGATACGGAGTGTTTTATGTTTACATTGTACGAAAACAGAGATAAGAAGGTAGCTTTACTAATAAAGCTAGGGGATTGCTTAAGTCGCTCATTAAGAGAGAATATTTCTTTATTCTCCATAGATGGGGCTAATAGTACTGTAACTTATATTACTGAGAGTGATAAAGTTATTAGTGGGTCCTATGATATCGGAAAGGATGTTATCTTAAAAAATATCAAGGTTCAAGATTCCTCGATATTCAAGGATGATGGTCTATATCAAGGATTCATAGATGAGAAGGTATCTAACTTTGTTGGAAGTATTTACGCAGACGATTATAAAGGTGCGGATAATACTTTCAATGAACTTTTAAGTCTGTGGGAAAATAGACTTAAATTTGATACAGTTCAAGCTAAACTAGCTATTAAGACTGAAAAATTCAATGAGTCTCAAAAAATATTAACAACTGATGAATTCCTCAGATTCTTAGAAATTGAACCTCAAGTTGTCAATTTCTTGAAGAAGAACTACGATAGAATTAGCAAGGTGCCAGAGATCAAGAATGCTATCAATCTATCTAATACAATATCAGAAGGCTTCAATTTCCCCTTCATGACCTATAAGCAACTCGCTGAATCCGAAACATACATTTTAAATGATGGAAACTCCGAAACTATCTATGAGATGATCTGCCGTCAAGAGCTAGTTAAGAAAGAACTTCTGGAATCCAAAAAGGAGTTTGATACGATTTGGGCAACCAGCCCAGCTATTCAAAAACTAGCTAGCTGCATTTTCGAAGAAGATACCAAAGTTGTCGAAGCTCTCGCGGAAGCCATAAAAGAAATACCTTACTTGGCTTTGGCTTCAAAGAATAATCTATTTAAAGTATTTAATAGTGCTTTAGCTGATGTGGATGGCATAGGTGTTTCAGAAAAAGACATTCAAAAGTTCTCTTCTAAGATTTTTGAAGCTAAAAAAGAGGTTAAGGAATTTATGATTAATACTCTAAATGAAAAATTTGGAGTAAATGTACAAAATCTACAAGATCCACCTAGCTTCAAGAGTCTTGTCAATGGACAAATAGTGATTTTTGAGACAATTTCAAGACTAGCACCAAATGGAAGTATAATTAAGAAGACTTTAAATGAACTTTCAGACTCCCTCAAAGATAAATCAGGAGTTGAAGCAATTGATGTTAACACGATAATTTATGAAATGTTCATAAAGGCTGGATATGGACAGATTTTGAATGAAAACAGGATGTTGAGCAAATACGCTTCAGTTGATTTTAGAAGAATTGCTAAAGATTTGAGCGATATATCATCCGTAATCGATAGCATGAAGGATAAACTAATGTCAGACCAAGGTAACCAAGATACTGGATATGAATCTGACGAAAACATGGAGCCTGAAATGGGGGGCGAAGAAGAGATAGAAGGCGAAGAGGGCGAAGAAGAGATGGGGGATGAAGAAGAAATGGCTCCCGAACAACAAATGGCTCCAGAAGGTGAAATGCCAGAAGAAGAAATGGCCCCAGAAGAAATGGAAATGCAAGCTCCAACAGAAGTTAAGAGCCAAGAACAAATGATGGATGATTTAAATAATTTGGAACAAATGATCAAAGATTTGGCTGACGAACTAAATATTGGGGGAGAAGAAATTCCTTCTCCAGAAGAAGAAGAGGTGGATTGATATGGCAAGTGTCACTCATGCACAAAGAACTTTTTGTAAATTAGCGCAAATTCCCACTGACTCTAACTTATCTCTTAGTTGTGTTGATTCTTCAGGACAATTAATGGATTGTAATTATTTATCTGTAACTTATGGAGCAAGTGGTACTGGAGCCTCTTATTGCTTTGTATCTCCAAGAGTAGGTGCAGCCACAAATGTAACTTCTTTAAATATTACATCATTAACTACAAATGGAGCTTCAGGGGCACTAGGAACTGTAGTATTTTCTAGATCTACTCAATCAGAAAGAACTGATTATCTTTGTTTAGGATCAGAAAAATTTAATATTATTGATTTTAAAGTATCTGGTGGGGGGGGTTATGCCTCTATAACTTACGGGGTAGTTAGACCAGTTAATAATATTAGACTTTCAGATAATATACTATATGATAATGGAAGTTAATAGGAGTTTAGAATGCCAAGCTCAGTCTCTTCGGTAGTATTTACAATATATGATCCCGAAGAAAATACAATACAATCATTAAGAGCAGTAGGTGGCCCACTTTTAGAAGAATTAGGTGGAACATCTAGAAGTGATTTATCTGGATTATTTTCATCTGTTGGAAATGTACCTGTAACTTATGATTCTGCAAATAAACGCTTCTTAGTTCAAGAAGTTACCGGAGTCTCTGCTGAAGTAACTTTTGATTCTGTTAGTGCTGCAATTGCAAGTGGGTCTGGCGAAATTGTATTTAACGGAGATTTTAAAACTGCCGGAGGTGGAAGATTTGTAGGAAATGTCTCTGGTAATCTATCGGGAAATGCTGATACTGCGTCTTTAGCTACTTTAGCAATATCTGCAACTTCTGCTTTATCAGCAACTAATGCAGAGATAATTAGAAATGTTAAATTTAATGGAGTTGCTTACGATCTATCTTCCAATGTGGATGTAACTGTAGCTGCTGGAACTGCCGTAGTAGATTTTACTTCAGTTAGCTCCGCATTGTTTAGTGCAACAGGCCCAATATCTTTAAATAATAACGATTTTAATAATGTCAAAGATTTTAGGGCTAATAATCTAAGCGGAGATTCTGTATCTAGTAATACTTATAAAGGTACTACTATACAAGTAGGAACAGCATCTGCGACTACATCTTTCTCTGGCCCTGCTGCAACTATAAGTAATTTTACAGGAATAATAGGTCGATTCCTTACAAGCGTATCATCTCCAAATGTTAGTGCAGATGATGCTAAGTTTACCAATTCAGCATCTGCTAATAGTTTATCAGGATTAATAGGTCGATTCTTAACTTCATTGTCTGCTGCTTCGGTAAGTGGCACAAGTGTTAATGCAGGAACATTGAATGCTACAGGAAATACTACCTTAGGAGCAATGACAGGAACGACAGGAAAATTCACTTCAGAGGTATCATCTCCTTTAACTATAGGAAACACAGTATCCGCAACAAATATTGAATCGGAAGGTAACATAACATCTCAGGTAGGAACTATTCAAGGTCCTATAGGAAGATTTACTTCTAATTTATCAGCAACAGATCTTTCAGGATTAATAGGAAGATTCCTTACAAGTGTATCATCCTCAAATGTTAGTGCAGATGATGCTAAGTTTAATAACTCAGTTTCTGCTAATAATTTATCAGCATTAATAGGAAGATTTATAACTTCATTATCTGCTGCATCAGTAACAGGAACAAATATTGTTGCCACTAATGCCACCGCAACTAATTTTACTGGAACGGCAATTAATACTGGATCATTAGCAGCAACTGGGAATATTAGTACCGATGGAAATATAACTGCAACAGGTAGTGGTAAAACTATAAAAGGAGAAACAGTATCTTCTACAAATTCCTATGTGGATATAGCTGAAGCAGCAAATGTTATTGTTACTAATGGACTTACTTCTCCTAGTTTATCTGCGACAGATTTAAAAGGAGTCAGTGTTTCTTCTCAAACATCTTTGTATGCAACTGATACGATTTCAAATTCCTTAAGTTCTACGAATTTGAGTTCTAATGATGCTAAATTTACTAACTCAGCATCTGCTAACAATTTATCTGCTTTGATTGGAAGATTCTTAACTTCATTGTCTGCTGCTTCGGTAACAGGAACTATTCTTGCAGGAACAACTGGTAACATAACAACAGTAAATGCTACTAATGCTAATGTTGGGAACTTTACAGCTACCAATGCTACCGCAACTAATTTTACTGGAACAACAGTAAATGCAGGAACTTTAGCTGCTACAGGAAACACTACTTTAGCAAGTGTTACTGCTACAGGAGCTACAATAAATGGAAACTTAGCTGCTACAGG
>Ga0172367_10010112_pt1 | contig 10214 bp, 20 predicted proteins | sample Lak10m_FD_114542 | JGI IMG/M metagenome (GOLD analysis project Ga0172367, IMG submission 114542) | Freshwater microbial communities from Kabuno Bay, South-Kivu, Congo - kab_022012_10m | ecosystem: Environmental > Aquatic > Freshwater > Lake | place: Democratic Republic of the Congo: South-Kivu...
ACATCTCGTTTCGATATGTAGGGACTATAACGGTTGCGTTTCTCATACCTTATATATTGATTCTAAGAATGAGAAAAGGCGCCTTTGGCGCCTTTTCTATTCTATCTCTTCTTCTATCGTCCTGCGTATCCGGATCCAGCCTCTCGTATGCTCTATCTCTATCCGCATCCAGGTCCTGGTTCTCCAGACGCAGACCGCTATGCCTTCCGTCTTTTCGGAGGTCAGCCTCTTCCAGTATCTCTTGTTTTGCGATATCTCCTCGACTATCGATTCCACGCAGCTGTCGCACTCGCGCATTTCGAACCGGTCTTTGGCGAGGACCGCCTTCTTGGCCGCCATCTCCTCTATGATGGATTCCCTGAATTCTTCCATCGCCGTCGAGTCAGGCGCGCGCCCTTTTGCGATCCTGGAGAGCACGGCGTAGGATAGTGCGCTGAAGGTCACTATGCTGTCATGCGGCATAGAGGCTACCAGAGAAGAGTCTGGCCTTATTTCCTTTTCCATGTATCTCGTTCCGTCTTCCGAAGCAGATAAGTAGTATAGCGCGGGAGCTCTGCGTATGGCTAGGCGCTCTTCTTCTTCCAGCGAGTCTTGGAGCCTCTTCCTCTCGTTCTCGTATGTTCGAAGTCTCTCCGACTTTATAGAGTCTATGGCATGTCCTATCTGGCTCGGGAGGACCCATACGGTGTCTCTTCCCATAGTGAGCTTCACTTTCTGCGCGAAGGCGTTTATCGATATCATCAACGCCAGTATTAGCGTTGCTTTTTTGGCTATTATGTGTTTCTTCATTTGATTTTTTTGTTTTTATACGGGCGTTTTTCTGGAAGTTTATTTTTATATATACTTCTACACTTAGATATAGATTTTAGAAATATGAAAGCAAAAAGGATTAGAAACAGTAAAACAAAAAGTTTAAAAATATTTGGACTAAGATTTGAAATATGGAAAGTTATTCAAGGTTATAGACTTTCTGTTGATACCAAAACAACTCGTTATATTTTTAAACCTTTTTGGTACACAGGAAAATGTAAGGTAGCTGATTTAGTTTAATTGACTATAACGGATGGCGGTATGGTTATGTGTGCCTACCATATCACTGTCAATTTACAACAAACTTTCAAAGGTACATTAACTATACCGCTTGTTAGCGTTTCGTTTTTTAGCGTGGGCGGTGCAAAACTTAAATAAAATGAAAAATTTAGAAACTATTACAAAAATTAAAGAAAAATTAAATAAAGGTGAAAAGTTAAATTGTAGTGAAACTCATATCTTAATTAATTATATCAACTCAAAGGAAGAATATAATAGCATTTATAACAAAATTAATGACAATTTGCTTGAAAAAATAATTCACCTGTCCCGCCATCAATGAATGTATAGAACTTTGCGAAAGTTTAGAAATGAATCCTTACGATAGATCTTTAATAGTAGATTTACTCGAAAAGTTAAGAGCCGACAATGAAGAAATGAGAGGTATTTATATAACCACCAATAGTAATACAGATATGCGTCTTTCGGATACGGGCTCACGGACGCCGAGGCTGCCGCATACAGCACGCTTGTCAATGCGTTCTTGACTGCGACAGGAAGGATATAGAAATTCCAATTCTAGATATAGGAAGGCCGCCGATTTGGCGGCCTTCTTCATTTTGAAATATGCCTGCTTAGATATGTTTTTATCTGAATCGACTCGAAAAACTCCGCCTTCTGCGGCTTCATCTCGCCAAGTGCCGGCTTTCCGAATCTGATTTCGAATAGCAGCTTGGTTATCTCAGCGGTCTGCTCCATCGCGTCCCAGCTCGGCAGCTTTCTTTCCGTGCTTTCCGACACCAGGCCTTCCATCTCTTCCCAATAGTCTGGATGGCATAGGAAAGATAGGAACTCGTCTAGGTAGAAGATCCATTTCGATTCCTCGCCTTCCATAGAGTAGTATATCACCGCGTCCAGGCCGCCGTATCCTTTCGCCTCCGCTTTGCTTATTCCTTTTGTGGCCGAGTCGAATATCTCCTTGGCTTGGCTTTCCGTGCCGGTCAGCAGCGCCAGCTTCGCGTCTCTTAGATGCTTCATATTCCTATGTTTGATATCTTTTCTTCTCTCTTTTCGGCGAGCCACTGCTCGTATGGCACCGCCATGCTCTCGTGGAAGATCTGCGACTGTCCTTTCTCGTCGGATATTATGACGAACCGGTCTACATACATCTCTCCCGTGTCGCCTATTACCTTGTATGGCTTGTGGCTTTGGAATATTCCCCTTCGCTCCATCGAGCGCGCCCGGTTCTTGTCGGCCCTCTCGTCGCCTCTGTCTATGTCGATCACTGCCATCATATCCTCGCGGACTTGAACAGCGCCTTCTTGATGCCGTCTATGAAGTCGTTCTTAGGATACGATTCGGGAATCGCCGCCTCGTCAATCTCGTATTTCATGAAGCCGGCCTTCTTCATAGGCAGCCAATGTCCTATCATCTGCCTGTCCGATTCCGCGCAGGGATTCTCTCCGTATGCGTCTACTCCGAACTCCAGGCTTTCCATCTTGATGGATTCGGCCTTTCGGTCCACCGAGATTACCGCCTTGCACGTCCTGTATTCCGGCGAGCCTTCTATCGCGCTTTTGTTCTTCGGTATTTCCGACAGCCTCGCGCCGAATATCTCTGCTTCTTCCGCGTCTGTAGAGAATGATGCTACGATCGTCTGCGTCTTTGTCGAGCCTTCTATGATGTCCTTTCCGACGACTCTATATCCTTCTATCTTCATGTCTGGTCTTTTTCTGTGTTCAGACGCTAATATATGGATATTTTTCGGGCTATGGCCTCTTTGGCTTGGTTTTTTCCACGCTTTTGAGCCTTGTTCCTCCTGGGGATCCCTCTACGTATCTAGAGAGTATCTCTCCGAGCTCCGCTGCTATGGTCGCGGGCGCGTGTCTGCCTTTCGAATGCCTTTGGAGAAGCCTTTCTATGTCTCTTATCATCAGGTAATGCAGCACGTATGTCTCGGGATCCGGTATCGGCGCCTTTTCTCTATCGAAGTCCTCTTTCATTTTCGCGGATGTTTTTTTATATATAGTAAAAATAAAGCGCATCAAATGAAAAATATGAAGACGTTCGAAGGGTTCTTCAAGAGCCTCTTCGGAAGCGAGGAAAAGGAATTCCTTTCTTCCGAGAAAGGCAGGAAGTTCGCCGACCTCAGGAACAGCATGCGAAGGAGATAGCGGATTTTTTCGCAAATTGTTTGTAGGCGAAGCATATTTTCGTATATTTGACGACGATAAAAACATGGACGATATGGACTACAAAGGAAAGATGCTGATGGACGAGTTCTCGGAATATTCCAAAGAGGAGCTTCTGGTGATGAAAAAGGGATGCGAGAAGCTGCTTCTCTACACCAACGAGCTTCTAGTATTCGCCATATCGATGGCGCTGTTCTGCTCTCCTTCCATCGTGCTGATGCTTACGTTTGGATCTTCTTTGACCGAGCTGTACTACTACAACTTCGTCGCGGCGTTCGCTGCTTTCTTCTTCATCGTGAGAAAGAAGTTCGTCGATGTCTCGCTGAGAGAAGGCGCTAAGTCTAGGCTTGAGGAAATCGAATTCGTTCTCGAAAATAGAAATTGAAAAAGCCCGTTCTGAAATTCAGAACGGGCCTTTCTTTTTTTTATTTCGAATTATCCGTTGTACACTGCAGGCTTTCCTGTCTTGGTGTTTATCAATGTTCCGCTGGAGTCTCTCTTCGCGAGCCCTTTCCTGATCATGTTTCTCTCCCAGTTGAGCTTCGCTTCTTCGCTGGACTGTTTCATTCCTTTGTGAACTGCGGATCCAACTCCTAATAGGCCTGCGAGCGTCGATATCGCCGCTCCTACCCATACTGGGTCCTGAAGCACGTTGATGACCTGGTTGTCTTTGAGCGTGTCCGTTATGTGCGACGCTATTTCTCCTTTGATCCCAAGCGCGCCTAGTCCTCCTAGAAGCAGAAGTGCGCCTATCGATCCTCTGTTTCTGGAGATCCAGTTCTCGTTGGTCGGAGCATCGGCATCTGGCTCGCCTTGCGGCGCCTCCGCCTGAGCCTGTCCTTGCGCGGTTTCTACCGCGTCTTCGATTTCGGCCTCTGTCACTCCTGAAAGCTGTCTTTTCAGTGCTTCCACGTCTTCAGGCGAAAGCGTGCTTATCGCGTCTTCCAAAGCGTCTTTGACGGCTTGAGGCAGTTCTTGTCCAGAAAAGTTCTCGTTGAATTTCTTTAGGTATCTCATAGATATGTTTTATTTTTTAACATATTTATATATTAAAAATCAAAATCCCTTTTTTATATCTCCGGGCTGCTTCTTCGAGGTCGCCGCAGGCCTTGCAGTCCTTCAGCGATCCTTTCGGGCAGTGCGATATGTAGAGGTATCTTTCCATCACTCCAGTATCTTTTCCATCAGCTTGTCTCTGAAGTCGGTCGCGTAGGCGCATCTTGTTCCCATGTCGTAGTAGGCAGTCAGCTTTCCGCTGACTCTGCCTAGCTCGTCGGTATTTTTGAGGTCTCCTTCTCGAGCGCCATATCAGCTTCTATAGTGCCATTCGTCTTCCTCGTCGTAGTAGTAGCTCTTCGTCTCCTCGGATCCTTCCGAGGATATCTGGCAGTACGCCTCGTGCTCGTGGCATATCTCCTCGCACAGGAACGTGTCCGCGTCTTCCAGAGAGTCTCCTTCTATCGTGAGCTCGATGGAGTATTCTTCCTCGTCGCTGTCGTATCCTGTCTTGGCCGTCGCGTCCGGATAGTCTTCCGCGAACCTGTCGAATATCTGGCCTAGCCTTTCTTGCGTTTCCGGACCGAACTCTTCGTATCCGTAGAATCTAACTGTTATCATATTATCTGGTTTATCTTGTATTCTCTTATCTCTTTCTTCTTCCATTTCTCGTATCGCCCTTTGTTGTGCCAAATTAGCGTGTCCATTTTCTCGAAGAACTTTTCTATCGTGAGCTCGCTCGCCTTTTCCGACGCGTATAGGTTTTCTCCTATCATGAAGTCGATGTAGTATTCTTCCGGCTCGAACGGAGCCACCGGCCACTGCTTTATGAACATAGTGGAGAGCCTGCTTCCGAATGGAATGTATCTTTGCCCCTCTTCGACTAGCCTGAATGTTGTTTCGGTGTCCATTCTGCTAATATAGCATTTATATTTTAGATTTAATATATATATACTATGAGACTAATGAAGTTTGGCGACTTCTCCTTGCTGGAGATGGTCAAGAATGAAAAGAAGGCCATGCATTGGGCGGGCGAGGTCGCTGCTGACATAGAGGCACGCGTTGCCGGCGCTAAGGCGAGTGTCCGACGAGGCGATCGCATGGTGGTCGTAGACGTGGTGGCCAGCGTCGAGCACTATGGGATCATAGAATCCATAGCCGCCCGGTACAGGACGCTCATGGAGCCTGAGGACTTCATGCTTTCTTTCGATTCGTCGTCGGGCAAGCTGTATATAAAGAGCGTCCATACTATTAGAGTCAAGCCTCAGAGATACGTCTACCACTTCACCAAGCCAGGCAGCGCGGATTCGATATTGAAGAGCGGGCTCAGGCCGTCTCCAAGCTCTTCTTCTGCCACATGGTCCGAAAACAAGACGCTTGAATATCCGCCAGCGGTGTTCGCCATCAACGGCCCGTTCGAGATGTGGTCTGCCGGATCGATTTTGAGGATAGACACGCATAAGGCCAGGTGCAAGTGGTGGAAAGACCTCAACTTCGATGCAGGGCCTGCCATAATGACCTTCGATCCTATTCCTGCGGACTGCATAGAGGACGTCACCGGAATCTACAGCAAGATAAGGTCGTCCGCGATAGAGCAGAGAGATGCCGAGAAGGCGAGCAGGACAGAGTCGGATCAGGCGGCGAGGAAGGCGGCGAGAGAAGCTGTCTATCGCGGAGACCTGGAAGCGCTGGATCGATCGGGAATAGACGCCTCGGCGATCGCCAAGCAGGTCGGAGATTGCGGAAGGCCTGAGGTGGCCAAATGGTTCGCTTCTAGATACGGAGAGCGTTCGGTCCAGGTCGCCGCCAACAGCGCCGCCGAGGCAGGAGACTCGAATATGCTTTCTCTGCTTAAGTCGATTTGTCCTTCAGTGGATCTGCAGAAGGCGGAGGCTTGGGCGAAATATTCGAAGAGGCCGTCCAAATAGATTGGACGCTGCCTATTTCTTCTTCCAGAAGGATTCCCAGCTGAATATCCTAGACTCTTTCTTGATTCTTGCGTTTATCTTCGAATGTATAGGATTCGGAGCTGACGGCTTGGCCAGCGAGTATAGCTTTCCGAGCTTCTTGATCAGCTTTTCCGCGGTCTCCCTGAAATATCTCTCTTTCTTCTCGAAGTATCTGTCCGGATTGAGCACGTCGGTCCTCAGCTCTTTCGCGAATGATTTCATGAAGGCCATCTTTTCTTCTTCGGTCGCGTCGTCTTCCGGGTCGATGAGCGACATTCCGAAGATCGACGGCGTCTTGATCATGTCGATCAGAGAGTCGAGCGTCGCTGTGTTCAGGCCGTGTATGACGTTTTGGAGCAGCGTCGTCACGACCTCTTCGTCGGACATTTCCTTCGCTCCTTCCGGAAAGCTCTTCCTTATCTCGTCGATGTCTTCCATGATCTTGGACCTGAGCCCTTTGTATGTCCATTCTCGGATCGTCTTCAGATGCTTGAACGTCTCGTTGCTCGACAGGTATTCGGAAAACCTCTGCTGGTCTATTCCCTGCGCGTCCATGGCGCTGGCGACTTCCGTGTTCCTAACCATCGACTCGCATCTGGTGGTGTAGTATAGGTAGTATATGAAGTCGTCTATGGCCTTGTTTCCGGTCCTTATGTTGTAGGAATTGTATTTCGAGGTCTCTCTGTGGCCCTCCGATCCCTTTATGTATCCTACGTCGTATGAGTGCATTAGCTCGTGTCCGAGCGTGGATATTATCCTGGTCCTGGTGGCTGACAGCGTCTCGCAGACGATGTCTCTCCATTTCTTCTCGTCCATCTCGCCTTCGTTCTGGAATATCAGCTTGACCTGTATGTTCACTTCTCCGCCGTCGTTGAACACGGTCTTGAAGTTCTTCCTGTCTATGTGCTGGTTGGGGCCGTATCCCGCGCCTCCGAACCGGTCCAGCGGCTTCTTCTCCCTGAGCTCTTCCGGGAAGTCTACGTAGTCCGAGCTGACGACGACGCTTATCTCTTTTATCTCGTAGTCGTTTATCCTGGATTCTCCCAGCTTTTCGGCAGGGACTCCGATGATGAAGTGTGCCTTTTCGGTAGGGTATTTGTATTCGGCTGGGTCTACCTTCTCTTTTGCGAATTCGGCCTCGCCGCTCTTTATACCTTCCGCTATTGCCGCGTATAGCCTCGTCGCCATGTCCACTAGCCCGCTAGGAACCCCGGCTGCCTCGAAATGCTTGAATCTCTCTATTCTCATAGAGTATATATAAATAAAATCCAGCGGCTTTTTATTTCGAGTGCAGCTTCTTTACGAGCTTCTTGAGCTTCTTCGCGGAATCGTTGACTCCTTCCGTGTAGGGAGTCGCCTCCATCTGGTTCCTCACGCAGAACTGCCTGTTCCGCTCCAGCATCCATTCCAGCTCTTCAAGCAGCTTCTTCTTTATCTTCTTCTTCTTCACTTCCTGAATCCTATTATGTATTTCCTCTTCTCGACAGGGGCCTCTCCCCCTCTGGAAAGCGCGAATTCGATGGTGTCCGTCCTCTCGGAAGGCGAGAAGAGGCCTTCGCTCGGTCGCGCCTTCAGTATGTAGGTCGCCGTCCCGCCTCTGCCGCAGATGAGCCTTCCTTCGTCTCCAGGCCGGACGTCCTGCGCGTATTCGAATCCCGCGGAGTCGCAGATGTCGTTGCCCAGCAGCTTCCATCTGTATCCGGTGGAAGGGTTGGCGGGCATGGATATGCGTATCTCCTCGCCTTCTCTGGCCCAGGTTCCCGCCTTTGGCCGGGGCGAGCACGCCGCGAGCGCGATGGCCGCGGCCATGGCATATATTGTCTTCTTCATATATTTTCTATTCCGGGAAAATCGCTATGTTTAGAAAACAAAGTATATTTCGAGCGTATAACATAGAAAAAATATTCTGATGAGAAAGGATTTGATAATAGTCTCCCTTATCGCGATAGGCATAGCCTGGGCGGCATGGATGGACTACAGGAGGGTAGACCCTCTCTGGAAGAAGGATCCCTGCCACGAAGGCATAAGCTACTCGGTGCACCAGCGAGAGTCGGACGAGAGGTGGGTCATAGGGATCAGGAACATGTACGTGCAGCGCGTGGTCGTCAGGTGGAAGGCCAGCTGGAACGGAGGTGAGTACCCTCAGCAGGCCCTGCTGAGGAAGGGAGAGGTAGGCTACTACTTCCTTCCTGGAGAGCAGCCCGGCGCGAAGATAGAAGGCCTCGCGCTGGCTTCGGAGGACGGGCAGATAATAGGAGAGCTGGCATGCGACTGATGGCGATGCTCTTTTTCGCGGCGGCGCTGGCGGCGCTGTCGGGTTGCGGCGAGGAAAAGCCGGAGAAGGAATCCTGGTACTGGATGGACAGGTGCTTCCAGGACCACATACCCTTCAGGTCTTGGAAGGAGTCCGGGAAGTGGAAGTACGAGATCGTGGACAACATAGACGAGGACATACTGCTCACCTATCTGGTCAGGCATGGCGGCAAGGTCGACGAGGAAGAGGCCGCGATAAAGACGGGAGAAGGGACCGGAGAGATCGCCACTTCGATACCGGAGTCCGAAGAAATGGTGCTGGAGGTGGTCTCGGTGATCGCGATGAAGAGGGGAATCCCGTACAAGGTCATAGAGTGCCATCTAGAGTGATGGATATTTGTTCAATTTAATTTTATTTTTTATGGAAAAGTTTTTCAAAGGGGCGTTCAGGTTCGTGGTCGGATTCGGATGCCTAGCCTTCTTCCTCTTCTGGGTGGTAGGCAAGTTCACAGAGATAGGCGGCGCGGGAGCTGCCGCGATATTCTTCGTGGCGCTGCTGGGCGGCATAGCGTCCGCCGCGTATCCGGACGAAGAAGGAGAGAAGCCGTGATCGGCATATAAAAAAAATAGATATTTATGAGATTTTTGAGAAATGCTATATTGGCGATCGCTTTCGCCGCTCTCTCGCTCGGAGTTTCCGCGTGCGAGAAGGAAGTCAAGTCGGACTCTTCGTCCGCGTCTGCCTCCGCGCAGCCTACTTGGCTTATGTTCTATTCCAAGAACTACTACCTTGGATACGTAGACATCTACGTAAACAACGTGTACAGGGGGACGGTGACCAGCTGGTATTCCTACCAGCCTGCGTGCGGATCCGCGGGATGCGTGACCGTGCAGATATTCGGGCCGTTCACATGGTACGCGGTGAGGAGGTCCGACGGATTCGTCTACAGCAACAGCATAATGACATACCCAGGATGCAACGCCTTCTTCTTCTACTAGCATCGGCGGCGCTGGCCGCGGCATGCTCCTCCGCGCGCGTCGCCGAGTCGCATGGATCCGTTCCCGACCGCAGGAGCGCTGCCGCGTTCTTATCGGAAAGGACGGTGGTCGTGAGGTTTTCGGGAAGCAGGCCGATGCATTGCAGGGTCGTTTCCGAGGATGGGATGGAATGGGCATTCGTGGCTGGAAGAGACGGGGATTCAATAGACCTTTCGGGCCTTTTCCCAGGCGAGTACGCCATATACCTCATAGACGGGGCATCTATCTGCTTCGCGAGAAAGATAAGGCTGAAATGAAACAAAGCAGCGTTTATATATATAAATAAAAAAAAGAAAAACATGAAAAAGCGACTATTTACAGGGATAGCAGTGGCAGTGGCCGTTCTTCTATCATTTTCGGTTACGTCCGACAACAAGGCGGCGAACTACGACCAGCTGAAGGCTGAGATCGAGCATAGGCACGAATCGGATTCCAAATGATATCCTTGCCATCCGGCAGGAGATTTGGGTCCTTGCCACCACTACAACGTATGGGGATTCCCGATACACACAGGCGACATCTATCCATGCGGGCACGTATGCTACTAGAAAAAAGAGGCTAAAGCCTCTTTTTTTATAAAACTAATTTTTAATTTTTATGAGATTTATATCTGTTTTAGCCGCTGTTATTTTGGCGGCATTCGCTCAAGCGCAAGAAGTTGGAATCGGAAAGTTCAAGATTGGCGCCAAGATTTCTGATATCAGGGATCTAGATGGCGTCCGAAAGACGGTGTTGAATTCTTACGTCAATCGAAAAA
>Ga0172367_10010113_pt1 | contig 10214 bp, 9 predicted proteins | sample Lak10m_FD_114542 | JGI IMG/M metagenome (GOLD analysis project Ga0172367, IMG submission 114542) | Freshwater microbial communities from Kabuno Bay, South-Kivu, Congo - kab_022012_10m | ecosystem: Environmental > Aquatic > Freshwater > Lake | place: Democratic Republic of the Congo: South-Kivu...
CTTCTTTGTTAAAAAGGAAACATATAAATAAAGACTAAACGCTGTAGCCGTGTGTCCAGATGGAAAAGAGTGAAGTTTAGGTGGTTGATATCCAGACACCAGTCTTATCATTTGTTCTCCAAAAAATAATAGTGGTCGGTCATAATCAGGAAAAGCAGTCTTTTTTAGGAAAAAAACAAGAATAGATATTATCAAAGTTATTAAAAGCAAGGAAAATGCATCGCGGAATGAAATCCACATCAGGATAAAAATGGTCAGAAAAGCCATTTTCCCATCTCCCAAATTTGTAATGCTCAAAAACCAAAAATCAGCAAAAAATGAATAATGCTCATTTATAAAATGAAAAGTTTCAGAATTGCCAACAACAGATATAGTTATAGTTGAAAAAATGAAAATCACTAAAAAAGGAAGAAGAAAAAAACTATTGTCTGTAAGTATTTTTGACTCGTTACTATTTCTTAAAAATCTTGTTGCCATACCCAATATTAAAAAAACAAGGATAGCATAATGAGATTATAAACCAGATTCAGAAGTGTGAGCAAAAGGTTAAAAATCAATTAAAAGTTGTTAATTTGAGAATATCAAATTCTGACGAACTAAGAACTTATCGAATGATGAATGGAGTCGCAATCCTCCGAAATCCCCCACGCTTGTGCGATAGCGGTAAGGACGGGGTGTTGGTTTTGCGTTTGTAAGCATTTTAGCTGATGCTTGTTTTGATGCATGGCTAAATATTGTATCTCAATTTTCAAAAATTACGGCAGAAAATTATTTCATCGAGGATCAGAATTTTGTTTATTACTTGACATTTACCATCGAAGATCGGATTGATGTGTTTACACGTAAAAGGGCATTTGGGAATATTTTTATCATATTTTTCTATCAAAAATAAAAAAAACCGTTGTAAATAATTGATTTACAACGGTCTATTTTTATTTAAGTCGGGGTGACAAGATTTGAACTTGCGACCCCCCGCCCCCCAGACGGATACGCTACCAGGCTGCGCTACACCCCGAACTTTTGTGGTTGCAAAAGTAGCCATCTTATCCGGTTCTCCAAAAAAAAGGAATATTTTTTTAGGTGAAATGCGATTAGTTCGATCTAATTTTTACAAATAAAAGTCATACTTTAATTAATGTTTTAATTGACCAACGGATGACGTAAAAAGTGAATAATGGGCAAATTATACGAAGTCTGAGATTTGCCAATCCACAACGAAAGTGTTGGCTTTAGCCATACTTGGCTTTTTTTTCTCCGTTGAAATCATATTTGCATCAGTATTAATCTGATCAAGTGAATTATTCCTGTATATTGATTTGGAGGAAGTAGTAAAACTATCGCCTGTGCTTTCATTGTAGAACCACAGGTTTTTCACCGGAGAGCCAATCCTTGATTGTTTGCGGTGTCTGATCAAATGTTTCTGCGATTTCATGACAATCATTGTTTTCTGTTTGTTTGTACAATATTATAACGTCGAAGGTTACGACTTTTCTATTACAGAATTCTTAAAAATCCTTAAACGAACGATTAAAAGATATTGAGAATTTCGTTAATGTCTGATTTTCAGTCTCAAAAACTTCGGTTTTATCTATGCCCAGATAACAATTATTGATTATTGCCATGTTGGAGCTGTTCTCATGTTTCGTAACTTTGAAATACGAAAAAATTAAAATTATACGATATGTTTAAGCCTTTGAATATTGAAGAAGATAAATCTCAGACAGTAACAACTGGAGATGCTGAAAAAGTGAAATGCTTGATTATCGGGTCAGGCCCGGCAGGATATACTGCTGCAATTTATGCAGCACGTGCCAATTTGAGTCCGGTAATGTATGAAGGGCTTCAGCCCGGTGGACAGCTCACCACAACAACAGAAGTCGAAAACTTTCCTGGTTATCCGCATGGAGTAACCGGGCCGGTATTGATGGAAGACTTGAAAGCTCAGGCTTCGAGGTTTGGTACCGACATTCGCTGGGGTCTGGCTACCAAAGTCGACTTTTCAGGCGCAGTTCATAAAGTATGGATCGACGGTTCGAAACTGATTGAAGCCGAAACAGTAATTATCGCAACCGGAGCTACTGCCAAATACCTGGGCTTAGAAGACGAAAAGAAATATGCTGGTGGCGGAGTTTCGGCCTGTGCTACCTGCGACGGATTTTTCTACCGGGGAAAAGATGTAGCTGTTGTTGGCGGTGGCGATACTGCTGCCGAAGAAGCTATTTATTTGGCGGGTTTGGCGAGCAAAGTTTACCTGATTGTTCGTCGCAACGAACTTCGGGCCTCGAAAGTTATGCAGGAAAGAGTTTTCAGGACTAAAAATATTGAAGTGCTTTGGGAACATCAGACTAAAGGATTGTTTGGCGATGGGGTAGTTGAAGGTGCCGTTCTCTGGAAAAAGAAAGGAACTTCGGAAGAGGAAGAAGTGACAATTAAAATCGACGGTTTCTTCCTGGCCATTGGTCACACACCGAATTCTGATTTCGTGAAGGATTTTATTAATACCGATGAAGTGGGATACATCAAAACCATTCCAGGAACATCAAAAACAAATGTGTCAGGTGTATTTGCCTGTGGCGACGTTCAGGATTCAACCTATCGTCAGGCGGTGACGGCAGCAGGCTCGGGTTGTATGGCAGCGATCGACGCCGAACGTTATTTGTCGGAAAAACACGGATAATTAGTATAAGCAGAGATGAAAACCCGGGATTGCATAAGAGATGTTCTTCCCGGGTTTTTTGTTTACTTTTGAGATCAAATTTTAAATATTCAACCATGAAACGAATTATTAAAACCAAGCTTGCACCTGCAGCAATTGGTCCTTATAGCCAGGCAGTAGAAGTAAACGGCACATTGTATATTTCAGGCCAGATTCCGTTAAATCCTGAAACAATGACTGTTATTGAAGGCGGAATTCAGGAACAAACCGAGCAGGTATTGAAAAATATCGGGGCTATTTTGGCCGAAGCCGGCTACAGTTATGCCGATGTGGTTAAATCGACCTGTCTGCTGAGCGATATGGCTAATTTCAAAGCCATGAACGAAGTTTACGGAAAATACTATTCGGAAAACCCTCCGGCACGGGCCGCATTTGCAGTAAAAGATCTCCCGTTGGGCGTACTGATTGAGATTGAAACGATTGCCGCGAAGTAAGCCTGGAAAAATAAAAATCCCCGTATCAGAGAATGATGCGGGGATTTTTATTAGATCAATTCTTTAACTCTTTAGCCAGAATTTCTTTCAGTTTTTTAAATTCTTCCTCGGCAAACCCAATCGAACTGTATAAAATTTTTCCTTCGGGCGAAATCACAAAATTGCGGGGAATGTATTGTCCGGCAAATTTCGAATATATTTTTCGCTCAGGATCAGGATAAAATGGCATGGTGAATTTGTTCTCATTCTTAAACTTGGTCACTTCATCCCAGTTGTGCTCCCTTCCCAAGATGATGAGTTCGAAATTCGGATTCTTTTTATACTTGTTGTAAATATCCGACTGAATATGTGGTAATTCCTGTCGACAGGGACCACACCAGGTTGCAAAAAAAGTAATCAGAACGGTTTTCCCTTTTAAATCGGAAATACTCTGTTTTTTGCCCGCTTCTTTTTCGAACGTGAAATCGGGAACCAAATCGTTGATTTTTACAAGTGTTGTTTCTTCCTGAGCGATACCCGACAAACCCGGTAAAATCAAAAACAGAATCAGTAAGTATTTAAAATGCTTCTTCATAGATGTAAATTTAGGTATTTAAAGGTAATTATTTTCGAATATTCCGGATAGTGACAAAAATGTGGGTTTGTTAATAATTTTAAACCTTCTTTTCATTTCATTTTCAGAAACGTACTTTTGTGTCATGAATAATTTCAGGTCGATAGGGATTTTTGTTTTTGCAGTTTTATACCTGATGCTGACAACAGGTATAACCCTGTTTACAACCCATTGCGCCTGCACCGGGAACAGCCAGATTTCGGTTTTTGAAGCTGTCGAGTTTTGCAGTATGCCCGACCAAACGGATAGTTGCTGCGGCAGTGAATCAAAAAATACACCTGAACATGCATGTGGCTGTAATACTCCTACCGTAAATTTACTTAAACTCACCGATCATTTGGGGCAGATGAATGGCCCGAAGAATCTGATTGTACCGGCCATAATTCAATCCGTTCTGGCTGCATCCGAAATTTTGAAGCCGGTGTTACCCGAGGCCATTCCTGTTTTTCTGCGCGAATATTCTCCTCCGGAACGAGATTTAGTCGGGAGGTTTCTAATCAACTTTTTAAATCAGCGTAAAATAGCTCTTTCTGCATAATTGGTTGACAAACTTGTAGTTGAATCCAATTGTTAATTTCATTTATTGAATGAAAAATGAAACGAGTTATTTTATTACTCCTCGTTTTTTTACCGTTTTCGGTTTTCCCGAATCCAGTAAAAGGCCGGGTTTTTGGCATTGAAGACAATCTGAAGATTGTTTTGCCCGGGGCTAGTGTTAGTTGGGCAGGAGCTTCAGCCGGAACCATAGCCGATAAGGATGGTGCCTTTACTATTGAGCTGCATCAATCAGTAAAGTTGCTGGTGTTTAGTTTTGTGGGTTATCAATCCGATACGGTAAAATGGAATGGGGAAGAGAAGCTCGAAGTGGTTTTGCAAAGAAATCAGGAGCTTGATGAGGTTACTGTAGTTCAGAAAAACAAAGGAACCTACATCTCAAAAATGAATCCAATAGGTACGCAGCACATTAATGGGGCCGAATTGCAGAAAGCGGCTTGCTGCAATCTTTCCGAGAGTTTCACCACCAATGCATCGGTTGATGTTTCGTATCAGGATGCCATCACTGGGGCTAAGCAAATCAAACTGTTGGGGCTCGATGGAATTTACTCGCAAATGCAAACCGAAAATTTCCCGAATCTGAGAGGACTGGCTACCATTTATGGCCTAACCTACATTCCTGGGCCTTGGCTCGAATCGATTCATGTCTCGAAGGGCGCGGCCTCGGTTGTTAATGGTTATGAGTCGATTACCGGGCAAATCAATGCCAGTTTTAAGAAACCCGATGCTTACGAAGCCTTTCATTTCAACTTGTTTGGCTCTGCCGAGGGAAAAACTGAAGTCAATTCGAACGTTTCGCTGAAATTGTCCGACCGAACTTCAACAGCATTTTTTATACATGGCGAAAATTTTCAAAACCGGATCGATCACAATCACGACGGTTTTCTCGACGAGCCACTAATGAAACAAATCCATCTTTTTAACCAGTGGAAATATACTTCTGAAAAGGGTTTTATGCTTCATGCCGGAGTTCATTATCTGGGTGAGCAACGGATTGGCGGTCGGGTGAGTTTCCGTGAAGGAATGGCTCGTACGGCCTCAAATCCCTACGGTGTTGAAGTGAAGAATGATCGCTTTGAGCTCTATTTTAAAGGTGGCTACGACATTAATCCGCACCACAGTGTCGCCTTCATTTCGAATGCCACTTATCACGATATGTTGTCGTTTTATGGGCTGAATTGGTATTCAGGAAAAGAAAAAACATGGTATGGAAATCTGATTCACACCTTTTCAATTGACGAGTTGGGCGTCCACACACTGAATTCGGGCGCCAGTTTTATTCTGGATCAGGCCGACGAGGCTTTGAATCAAGCGGCAATCACGACCGACGAAACCGTTCCGGGTTTATTTAGCGAATATACCCTCAAGCCCGGCCCGAAAGTTACTTTTATGGCGGGGCTACGTGCCGATTTCCACAGAGTTATGGGAACGTTTTTTACCCCAAGGCTGCATCTGCGCGTTGAGCCTTTCGAGCATCTGAATTTCCGCGTATCTGCCGGAAAAGGATATCGCACCCCGAGAATTATGGCTGAAAACAGTTTCCTTTTGGCAACTTCACGGTCGCTCAGTATTGTTGAAGATCAAATTCTGGAAGAGGCCTGGAATTACGGGGCAAGCACTATTTACGATGTGCAGGTTGCAGGGCGTCCGTTGTCGCTGATTGCTGAATATTTCAGAACTGATTTTTCAAATCAGTTGGTGGTTGATCGTGAAACATCGGCGAGCCAGATTTTACTCGCCCCGCTCGATGGGAAGTCGTTTGCCAATAGTTACCAGTTGGAGGTACGCTACGAAGTACTGCCGCGATTGGATATTACCACGGCTTATCGCGTTAACGATGTCAGGCAGACCATTGGCGGACAGTTGTTGCGTAACCCACTCACCAGTAAATATAAAGCGCTGTTTACGCTGAACTATTCCGACCGCCTGAAAAAGTGGATGTTCGATTATACGGCTCATTTTAACGGTGGCGGGCGGTTACCGGGCAATCCAAGCAACAGCTTTGGAGTTCATCAGGAGTTTCCGGCTTTTACCGTGATGAATGCACAGGTTACCAAATATTTCCGTTACTGGAATGTTTACCTGGGTGTCGAAAACCTGCTCGATTACGTGCAGGACCATCCGGTTATTGGTGCCGATGATCCTTACGGACCGAAATTTGATGCCACTCAAATCTGGGGACCAGTAATGGGGCGTAAGTTTTATGCCGGAATTCGTATAACTTTAAATCATAAATAGAATGAAACGATTGTTTTTATTAGTAAGCCTTTTTACTGTGCTTGGCATCAACAATATTCAGGCACAGGAAACAAAAAATGAGCAGACAACTGTTTGCTTTAAAACCAATATGACTTGCCACAATTGTGAACTAACCCTGACTAATTATTTGAAATTTGAGAAAGGAGTAAAAGACCTGAAGTTTGATCTTCAATCGAATACAATTAAAGTTGTTTATAAATCGGGTAAGAATTCTCCTGAAAATCTTGCTAAAGGAATAAAGAAGCAGGGTTATGAAGCAGACGTGATTCCCGAGAAGGAATATAACCATCTGATTCAGGAATCTTCGAAAAAATAGCTATTTTAGTTTTTATTTTAACCACCCGCCGGAAAATTACCTCACACCTTACCCGGCGGGTTTTTTATTCTTCCAGCTTTAAATTTGTCATTCCTGATTTGAGTTTGAAATATCTTTTCTGGCTATCTGTTCTTATCTCAAGCTTTTCTTCTTCCGAAGTCGGCGAGCGAAAATACACGTTGTAAGCAGCAGGGTAGGGAACGAGCAGTTTTTGGCTGGCTCCGGCCGGAAGAGCAATTCCCATGATGTCGCAATAGCCGGTTTCTTTCCAAACAATATCGGTAACCATATTCACATAAAGCGAGTCGGTCGATTCGTTCACGATGGTGATTCGTTTAAATGCCCGTTCACTTTGCGAGACTTCGTATGGTGTATTAAGTGCTCCGGACAGAAATAAACTGAAAATATTTATCACTACATCGCCAATATTTACCCCTGCACGGTTGTTGCGCATGTCGTGCTGACGATCGATGCTGGTTTGATCGGTGAGGTAACGGGTGCTGGTGCAGCCGCTGCAACAAACAACGGCTGCCAGAACTAAAATTTTATATTTTGCCGGACTCATTAAATCTGTGAATAATCGGTCGGAACGAGGAATTTCTTTCTCACTTTGCTCACAGTGTCGGCATAAATCGCTTTGCCCGACATCGCCTTCCATTCCGGACTTTCGCCAAATTTTTTCCAGTTGGCGTCACGTTCGGTCATGTCGGTAAACCAAAGCATATACATCAGGGCAGGCATGTATTTCCCGGCCAAAATCTTGCTGAAGAAAACCGGGTGTAAACCGACTTTGTCAAACAGGGGAAGTTCTTCGTCGTTAAACATGGCAATTTTACGGCGACCAGCATCTTCGTTGTAACTTTCGTAAGTTCGGAGTTCGAGCAATCCGCGTTTTTTATCGGGAGTCCTCAGGCTGGGAATGCCATCGAAAGCTTCCATCAGGAAAGTCTCGTAGCGTTCGAAAACCGGTTTGGCAGCGGGCAATTCGAAATAGCTTTTGGCTGCAGCCTGATAAGCTGAGTCGGTAGCCATTTCCTTTTGAAGGTTAAAGTAAACCTCGGCTGACGGATAAGCGAAAAGCGTGTAAACTTTAGGCGGGTCTTCTTTATCGTATTCCTCAAAAGCGCCTAGTTTGATGTTTAGCTTATTGAATAAAGGGAGCAAAGCTTCGGTCAGGTATGATTTCAGAGTGTTTTTAGCGCCACCACCGGTGAGCTGGTAAATCCGGAATTCATAAAATTCCTTGTCTTTGGCCGGAAGATTAGCTGCTGAGAGTGTTGTTCCTGTGGCTGCAACAGCAGCTAACGTTGCCGTGCTTTTTAAAAAATTTCGTCGTTGCATGGTTGGATTCGATTTAGTTTATGTAAAAATATAAAATTCAGGGCATAAAAAAACTCCGGAGAAAAAATCATCCGGAGTTTTTGAACTATAGCGATTGGTTTTTTTATTCAGCAGCTGCGAAATTCATGGCAGCCATGCGCTGATAACTATTGTATCTCCATTTTGCATTTTCTTCGGCGGCTTTGAATAATTCGTCGGCCACTTCGGGGAATGCTTTTTTGAGTGAGGTGTAACGTACTTCGCCATTCAGGAAGGCCTGGAATTTAGACCAGTCCGGAGCATTTGAATCGAGTACGAATGGATTCTTTCCTTCTTCTTCCAGAAGCGGGTTGTAGCGGTACAAACTCCAATAACCAGCTTCAACTGCTAGCTTTTCCTCGTTTTGCGATTTTCCCATCGAGGCTCTCAAACCGTGATTGATACAGGGTGAGTAGGCGATGATGAGTGATGGTCCGGGATAAGCTTCGGCTTCGCGAATGGCTTTCAGGTATTGGGCCTGATTGGCGCCCATTGCAACTTGTGCTACATAAACGTAGCCGTACGACATAGCCATTGCTCCCAGGTCTTTTTTGCGGATACGTTTTCCTGAAGCGGCGAATTTGGCAACAGCGCCAACTGGAGTCGATTTGGATGCCTGACCACCAGTGTTCGAGTAAACTTCGGTATCCAATACCAAAATGTTTACATCGGCGCCCGATGCCAATACATGATCTAACCCACCGTACCCGATGTCGTAAGCCCAACCATCGCCACCGAAGATCCATTGCGATTTTTTTACCAGATATTGCTTTAAGCTTACAATCTCTTTAGCGTAGCTGGCCGAACTTCCGGCAAGAACTTCCAAAACTTTAGCCGATACTTCTTCGGTTGTTTCAACGTTCATTTTATTGTCGATCCAAGCCTGGAATGCTTCTTTTTCAGCATTGGTAGCGCCGTTGGCAATCGCGTTTTTCATGATCATTTCAATACGGTCGCGCTGGGCAGCAACACCTTCAGCCATACCGAAACCGTATTCGGCATTGTCTTCGAACAGCGAGTTGCCCCAAGCAATACCCTTTTCACTTTCTTTATGCTTGCAGTAAGGAGTTGAAGGAGCCGAACCACCATAAATTGAAGAACAACCTGTTGCATTGGCAACCATCATGCGTTCACCAAACAATTGAGAGATTAGTTTGATATATGGAGTTTCACCGCAACCGGCACATGCGCCCGAAAATTCGAACAATGGCTGTGCAAACTGCGAGTTTTTAACCGATTTATTCTTCTCAACTACTTTTTCTTTGTATGTTACGTTATTGTTAAAATGATCCCAACGGGCGATTTCAGCTTCCTGACTACCAAGTGGTTTCATTTCCAAAGCTTTTGTTTTGGCCGGACAAACATCGGCACAGTTGCCGCAACCTGTACAGTCGAGTACGCTCACTTGAATTTTAAAATTCAAGCCCGGGAACTGTTTGTTTGGAACAGCCTGAATTGTTTTTGTCCCTTCAGGTAATTTGGCCATTTCCTCTTCGTTGATCAGGAACGGACGAATTGCAGCGTGAGGACATACATACGCACACTGATTACATTGGATACAGTTTTCAGCCTGCCATTCGGGAACATTTACTGCGACACCACGTTTTTCGTAGGCAGCGGTACCTGCCATGAAAGTTCCATCTTCGGCTCCCAGGAATGTGCTAACCGGGAGATCGTCGCCTTTTTGCGCGTTGATTACATCAACAATATTGGTAATGTAATCCGGACGGTCGCTTGCACAAATTTCATTGCTCAATACGATGTTTTTCCATTCAGCAGGAACTGCAACCTGCTGGAAGTTTTCTGCCCCAGCTTCAACGGCTGCATAATTCATATTGATAACCTTTTCACCCATTTTGCCATACGATTTAACGATGGCTTTTCTCATTTCGTAAACGGCAGTTTCGAAAGGAATTACGTTGGTAATTTTGAAGAAAGCCGACTGCATGATGGTGTTGGTAC
>Ga0172367_10010116_pt1 | contig 10212 bp, 6 predicted proteins | sample Lak10m_FD_114542 | JGI IMG/M metagenome (GOLD analysis project Ga0172367, IMG submission 114542) | Freshwater microbial communities from Kabuno Bay, South-Kivu, Congo - kab_022012_10m | ecosystem: Environmental > Aquatic > Freshwater > Lake | place: Democratic Republic of the Congo: South-Kivu...
CACATTTCGCGCCGACCTCCCTCGCACACGGTTCATCGCCTCCCGATACTGGCTCCGACACCTCGTCGCTGCCTATGAACAGGTTCCCCCGTCCCAAATCGCCTTCGACTACGGCGAGCATGGCAAGCCCACACTCAGGAATTCTAACCTCCAGTTCAACCTCTCTCACTCCGGCGACGATTGGCTCGTAGCCTTCGCACAGCATGCCCCTCTCGGGGTCGACATCGAACGGCCACGTCCGATGCACGACGCTGCCAGTCTGGTCAAACGCTTCTTCTCACCCAAGGAACGAGCGCAGTACGAAGCCCTACCCCCCGATCAACAGCACGACGCGTTCTTCCGGGGTTGGACTCGCAAGGAGGCTTTCATCAAGGCCACCGGCAAAGGCCTCGCGTTTCCCCTCGACCAATTCAGCGTCGAAATCCGCCCCCTCGCAACGCCCGCTCTTCTGGATGTCCAAGGCTCCACCGACGCCGCCAAAGCCTGGTCCCTATTCGATGTCAGCCCCGCCCCCGACCTGCACGCCGCCCTCGTCATCCAAGGCTCCCCATGGACCGTCCAGCGCACGAACATCCCAGCGGGACATCAAAGGTAGGGACGTCCCGCCCTTCGTCCGACCGAAGCCAAGGCGAAGGCGGATGGGACGTCCCCGTCCGGCCAAAGCCGGACGGTCCCCGCCGCCGCTGAGCTTCACGTCCCCAGGCTACTTCGCCGCCAACGCAGCCTCGATCGCCTTGATGACCTCGTCCGAATCCGGCTTCACCTTCGGCTCAAATCGGCTCACAATTTTGCCGTCACGCCCGATCAAAAACTTCCCGAAATTCCACTTAATATCCCCGGGAAACGGCGATCCATCCCCAGCCAACAACGTGTAAAGCGGATGCCGACCCGCACCATTCACATCCAATTTGTCATAGAGGGGGAAACTGACGTTGTACTTGGTCGAACAAAACTTCTGAATCTCTTCATTCGTCCCTGGTTCCTGCCCGCCAAATTGGTTGCACGGAAACCCTGCGACCACCAATCCTTGACCTTTGTATTTTTTGTAAACCGACTCCAAAGCATCGTACTGCGGCGTCAATCCGCATTTCGAAGCGACGTTCACCACGAGGATCACTTTTCCTGCGTGGGTCTTCAAACTGGTTTCTTTCCCTTTGATATCCTTCAGCGGCACCGAATAAACCGGCGCAGCAGCAGCAAGGGAGACAGCGGAGGCAATGAGCATTGAGGCAATAAGTTTAAGGGCTTTCATGGGCTTAACCATTGGACTGAGTCGTTCCGGCTGTCAAGCGACGGAGTCTCCGAACTGCTACCATCTGAAGCCCAGAGACCACAGGCATCCCTGGTGGCACACCCACGCACCTCTCGCCAGAAAACACAAAATGCCAACACCAAGCTTGGCGCTCGACCCCAGGCATGGCATGAATCGCACCCATGCTGAAACCCCTGGCCACGGTTACCCCTCTGATCCTCGCTTGCGTCCATCCCCTCGCTGCTCTCCCTGGCCTCAAGGACCCAACCGAGCTCCTACCCCCTGCTCCCGCCTGGCACGGCAAAAGCGAATCCCTCATCGCACCACCGTATTCGAGATGGATCACCCCCGCTGAAACCAGCGGACTCATGGATTCGCCACCCTACGACGAAACCGTTCGCTACTTGCGTCGGCTCGCCTCCGCCTCGCCTTGGCTCTCCATCCATACCTTCGGCCAAACACCCCAAGGCCGTGACATGATCGCCGTCATCGCCAGTAAGGATCGCTCCTTCCATCGCAAACCATCCGCCTCCGCACATCAAAAACCGGTCCTGCTCGCCCAAAGTGGAATTCACTCAGGCGAAATCGATGGCAAAGACGCCGGCATGATGCTGCTCCGCGATATCGTCACCCGCAGCAAAGATGCGCTCATCAACGAGGTGCATTTCGTCTTCGTGCCTGTGTTCAACATCGACGGTCACGAACGTTCCTCCGCGTGGAACCGACCCAACCAACGCGGCCCCATCCATCAAGGCTGGCGCACCACCGCCCAGAACCTCAACCTCAACCGTGATTATGTGAAGGCCGATGCGCCCGAGATGCGTGCCATGCTCGGCTTGATCAACCGCTACAACCCCTCTCTCTACCTCGATCTGCACGTCACCGACGGCGTGGATTATCAGTACGACATCACCTTCGGCTACAATGGCTATGGCGGGGTCGAATCCTGGTCCCCCAACGGAGCCAAGTGGCTCGATACTCACTTCCGCACCACCGTTACCTCCGCGCTCCAGGAATCCGGGCATATTCCAGGTGCCCTGGTCTTCGCTCGAAATGATCGCGACATCACCCAAGGTCTTTCCGACGGCCACGGCGACGCTCGCTTCTCAACCGGTTACGGCGATGCCCGTCACCTGCCCACCGTACTCGTCGAAAATCATTCGTTGAAACCCTTCCGACAACGCGTGCTCGGCACCTACGTCCTGCTCGAGGCCGCCCTGCAAGAACTCGCCAAATCCGGAGCCGAACTTAAAGCCGCCATCGCCCGCGACCAGCAACATCAACCTGCCACGATCCAAGCCAACTACACCTTCCAAGGCGGAGCCAAATACGAGACGGATTTCGCAGGCATCGACTACGAGCTCTACACATCCGAAGCCTCAGGAACCCAAGAGGTCCGCTGGAAAGGAACCCCAAAGCTCTTTCCGAAGCTTCCGGTCTTCCAAGACAAGCCGACCCTCCATTTCCAACGCCCCAAAGCCTACTGGGTGCCCAGCACCAAACCGGAAATCATCGACCGTCTCAAAGCTCACGGGATCCAGTTGGAGGTGCTCCAGGCTTCACGTCGTGTCCCTGTCGAAATGCGACGCCTCGTCGATCCTAAACCCAGCGCCCAACCGTTCGAGAGTCACTACACGATCACCGCCCGAACCACCACCGAATCGCTCGACGAAATTTTTCCAAAAGGTTCGGTTCGCGTCCCCACCGACCAACCCCTCGGCGTGCTCGCCTGCATCATGCTCGAACCCGAGGTCAACGACTCGTTGTTCAGTTGGGGTTTCTTCCCCGAAATCCTCCAGCGCACCGAATATATCGAAGGTTACGTCGTCGCTCCCATGGCCGAACGGATGCTCAAGGCTGACCCTAAACTCCGCTCCCAGTTCGAATCGAAAGTTCAAAACGATCCCGCGTTTGCCAAGAACGCCGAAGCCCGACTTCAATGGTTCTACGAACGAAGCCCGTTCTACGACCACCGATTCCAACTCTATCCCGTCGGTATCGAACGGTAGGCTCAAAACGCAAGCTGAATCCGGGTCGAGAGCGGTTCTCGTCCTGATGGGTCACCGTCGCAGGCGCAATTCTCGTGGTTGGATCCACTGGGTTGAACGCTCCCCCACCTTGGAATGTCGTGCGCGAAAAGCTCGTCGATACCCGCGCATTGCGGTTCAGCCACCAGTTCACCCCCACCGCCCATTCCACCGCTTCCGAGGCCGACGTCGCCGGATTCGAGAATCCCTGAAATGCGCGTTCGTCCACACTCAACCCGCTCACGCGTCCCACCAACTGCCAAGCCCCCCAACCACCCCCATGGAAATCAAATGGACGCGCCGGAACAATCGTCCCAAATGAAGCCGCCTCACCCGAAACCACCCATTGCGCCCCCACTTGCCAGCCCGTGTGTTCTAAGTCCGCCTGACGCAACGTCGCGTTGTTCAACACCGACTGATGCGAGATCGCGTACTCCGTCAATATCCCAAACGAACCCCATGCATAGCTCGCTTGCGGCGATAAACGCCACTGTTGTCCATCCGCCACCACCGTTCCAACCAGTGGATTATACGCAAACCACTGCTGTTGCCCATCCGTCGCATACCCAGGAAGCGTGCCGCCAGTCGTCGCAGGAAGCCCAAAAGAGTTCGAACTGACCTGACTGATACTCCCTCCCAAACCAATCCCAAACCCCTTCAACCCTGCACGGTCCGAAGAACGAAAGGGCTGGCTAAACACCCGACTCGCAACCTGCTTGTCATCATCCACCTCCGTGTTTCCTGCGTTCCGTCCATCCCCAACGCCATTGAATACCCCAACCGCATAGCTCAGCCCTCCCTCCCACAAATCCCCCCAGAGCTGCACGCCCACATCACGGTTCGGAACCAGACTCGAAACAAAGGATCGCTCCGCAAAAAGGCCAGCGCTATCCACCTGCAATTGCTCCAGCCCAATCGGTGACTTGAACTTCCCAGCCTTCAGTTGAAGCTCCGGCCGATACCGATAGTTCGCATACGCGTCCAACAGCGACGGTGTCCCGCCCGCCAGCTCCGGCACGACCGCAAAGTCAAAATCTCGGTAGAGCGTAGCCTCCAAAATGGGTCGCGCCCGACGCAACACGAACCCGTCGTTGCCACTCGAAAGCTCGTTGTCCCCAAAGAATGTTCTCGAATCCAACTGCACCAATCCCTTCAGTTTCACCACGAAGTTTGTGTCTGCCGACGTGAACGAAATCCCACCGGATCCAATCGCAAGTCTCGGAGCTTCCTTGGCCTTCGCTTCCGCAGCCTCAGCCGCCAGCTCGTTCTTGCGCTCAAACACTCGAATCTTTTGATCGAGCTCACGCGCCGTTGGCCCCTCCTGCGCCGTCGCGATGATCTCCGGAAGCACACGCCCCGCCTGCAACGCCGCGATCTTCGACTCCAGCTCCGCGACCTGTTTGCCCCAGCGCGCTTGAGCCTCCGATTCCACCCCTTTCGCGCTGTCGCGCGCCTGCTTCCCCGCCTCCACCAGCGAGGTTAATTCCGCATTCCGACGTTCCAATTGCTCAATCCGACCCACAAGTTTTTGAACCTGCTCCAATTGGCCCTGCTGTAACACCTGGAGTTGATTGGAGAGCGCGACAAATCGCGGATCTTCCACCACTGCAACGGAACGAGGCGGTTCCGCAGCCTGCAAGCCTCCCGAACCAGACGGGACCGCCACGGGTTGCTGCACACTCTCCGGGACGGGCAAGGACCGATCGCGACACCCCGTCGCTGCAATCAGAATGGCCGAGATTACGTAAAAAGGCTTCGGATTCACTTTCATAAGGCTACGGCTTATAGATCTGGTCGAAACTCCCCCCATCCGCAAAATGCGCCTTCTGCGCCTTAGCCCAGCCCCCAAAGGCTTCATCAATCGTAAAAAGGGTGATTTTCGGAAACTGCTGCTCGAATTTTCCAGCCACACTCTCCGCCCGCGGTCGGTAACAATGCTTCGCCGCGATCGTTTGCCCCTCCTCTGTATACAAAAACTCCAGATAGGCCTTCGCCACCGCCTCGGTCCCACGCTTCTTGGCCACTTTGTCCACCAAGGTCACCGGAGGCTCCGCCAAAATACTGAGCGACGGCGCAACAATTTCAAATTCCCCTTTCCCCAATTCCTTGATCGCTAAAATCGCCTCGTTCTCCCACGCCAACAACACGTCTCCTATGCCTCGCTGCACAAAAGTCGTCGTCGCCCCCCGCGCTCCCGAATCCAACACCGGCACGTTCTTAAACAGTTTGCCAATGTATTCCTTCGCCTTCGCCTCACTCCCTCCCGGCTGCTTCAGCGCCCAACCATACGCCGCCAAATAGTTCCATCGCGCCCCCCCCGAGGTCTTCGGGTTCGGCGTGATGATCCCGATCCCAGGCCTCACCAAGTCTCCCCAGTCTCGGATGTTCTTCGGGTTCCCCTTCCGCACCAAAAAGACAATCGTACTGGTGTACGGTGCCGAGTTGTGCGGAAGCCGACCCTGCCAGTTGGCAGGAATCAACTTGCCCTTCTCCGCTAAAGCGTCCACGTCGTAAGCCAAGGCCAACGTCGCAACATCCGCCTCCAACCCGTCAATGATCGAGCGTGCTTGCTTCCCCGACCCCCCATGCGACTGCTGCACCACCACGTTGTCACCCGTCTTCTCCTTCCAACGTTTCGCAAACACCGTGTTCACCTCGCTGTACAGCTCCCGCGTCGGGTCATAGCTCACATTGAGAAGCTTGATGTCCTTCGCCAAGGCCGTAATCGCAAAGCCCGTAGCTAGGATCACCCGTAATGTCAGTTTCAAATTGGAATTCATAGGCTCAATCGGACAGGGCCGCAGGGTCGAGGGATACCTGCCTACATACAGGCCTTTAGATGCCGGAGCAAGCTCTCGCTCTCACCCCCAAACACCCACCCCACCCACGATCCAACCCATCGATGGCTCTCAGGGTTCCATTGATATACGACTAAGTCAATGGATATTATCAACATTGAATGAGTTCGCCCCAAGGTCGCTCGCGTTTCAACGGGTCAACTCGGGCAAGTCCCAGCCTCCCGTTCATTCCCGGTTCTCCTATCATCCCAACCTCTCCTCAGCCCAGTCCGCTTCTCCGGCCCATGAACCGTCATCCGCGCCCCCTGTAGCCCGTGAGCCCCCACACGGCATTGGCGGGAATGTCGAGCGCTGTAGGCCGTGTGCCCTCACACGGCGTTGCCGCTCCCCTCGGCTCATAGACCCAGTGCACGATGTTCCAGCCTCAAGGCAATCTCCTCCTACACCGAACTTACGTCTTATCGTAACCATTTCGACACCGTTACGTCATAAACCAAAACCATGACTACCGAGCAACCGTATCCCCCACCCCAACTCCCAGTGTTCCAACGTCCGTCTCCTCCTCCTTCCCAGCTCAGCCTGACCTTCCAAAGCTCCCTCGCTGCCCTTGCTCTGCTTCTCAGCGCGGGAACCTTGGCCCACAGCAAAGAAGCCTCTAAAGCCAAGTCCGATCCCGCCGCAGCCTTCCTGCGCACCACCAACCTCACCTCCGCTTATTTCGAGTTCAGCGCCGACCAATGGAAAGGTATCGAACCAAAACAACGAGAAACCGACCGCTCCCCATTCGGCCCAGGTGGCATGAATCTCCAGGGCCGCGAAGGGGGGCGAAACGGGCTCTCCGCCGCCCAAGGTATCGAGTTCGATTACGTCAAAGGGAACCTCACCCTAGACAACAAAGCCCTCAAGGACGTCGCCGTCCGCTACAAAGGCAACGGCACCTTCATGCAGTCCCGAGGCTCCGATAAACGCTCGCTCAAGGTCGACGTCAATGAGTTCACCAAAGGCCAGAAGTTTGAAGGCCTCTCCAAACTGAACTTCCACAACGGCGTCACCGATCCCAGCCTCATGAACGAGGTGCTCTCGTTCCAACTCTACCGCGACGCCGGCGTCCCAGCCCCCCGAACCGCCTACTCCCGAGTCTATGTCTCCGTCCCCGGCACCCACAACAAAACCTACCTCGGCCTCTACTCCATCGTCGAGAATGTCGACTCCTCCTTCGCCGAATCCCGATTCGGCTCCCGCAAAGGTCTCATTCTCAAACCCGTCACCCCAAAACCCTTCGAGGATCTCGGGGATGATTGGGCGAAATACAAACAAACCTACGACCCCAAGTCCGACCCCACCCCAGCTCAAACCCAACGGATCATCGAGTTCTGCAAACTCGTCTCGCATGCCAACGATGCCGACTTCGCAGCCAAACTACCCGGCTTTGTCGACCTGAACGCCTTCGCGCGCTACATGGCTGTCACCGTCTACTTGAGCACGCTCGATAGCATCCTCGGCATCGGCCAAAATTACCTCGTCCACCTCGACGCGAAGTCGAATCAGTTCCAGTTCATCCCCTGGGACCTCGATCATTCGTTCGGTCAGTTCATGATGGTCGGCTCCCAAGAGCAACGGGAACAGTTGAGTATCCAAAAACCCTGGCAGGGCGAGATCAAATTCATGGAGCGCGTTTTCAAAGTCGATGCCTTCCAATCCGCCTACCGAAATGCGCTAAACGAGTTCACTAAAACCATCTTCCGCCCCGACCGTTTCCAAAAACAAGTCGACCAACTCGCCGCCGTGCTGCGCCCCGCCGTCAAAGAGGAGTCAGCCGAGAAGTTGGAACGGTTCGAGGCAGTCGTTCGAGGCGAAGCTGTCGCGCCCGCCATGTTCGGAGGTCCCGGCGGACCCGGAGGCAATCGACGCGAAGGCGGACCAGGTCCTGGTGGTCCCGGGGGGCCAGGCGGACCAGGCGGTGGTCGGTTCGGGGGCGGGCGCATGGGCTTCGCACCCGCGAAACCAATCAAAGGCTTTGTCACCGCGCGCACCTCGAGCCTGGAACAACAGCTCTCCGGTGCCAGCAAAGGTCAAACCATCGAACGAATGTTCGGCCCCGGAGGCCGTGGCGGCGGTGGCTTCGGGCCCGGCATGTTCCTCGCCCCGGTGATCCTCCAAGCGGCCGATAAAAATGCCGATCAATCCCTCACCAAGTCCGAATTCCACGCCCTCGCTGAGAATTGGTTCTCCTCCTGGGACAAATCCAAGAGCGGCAAGGTCAACGAGGACGCCATCCGCGAAGGTTTAGCCACCGCCTTCCCCCCTCCCCCAGGCTTCGGTGGCCCAGGGGCTGGTCGACCCGAAGGTGCCCCTCCCGCCGGTAATCCGCCACCGCCACAAGGCGGCCCACGAGGTGGCTTCAACCCGGCCGGATTCATGGCCCGCGGCTTCCTCACCGCTCTCGACCAAGACAAGAACAACGAGGTGTCCCAAGCCGAGTTCATCAAAACCTTCGACACTTGGTTCGATTCCTGGAACGTTTCCAAAGACGGCAAGCTCACGGAGGATCAACTCCGCACCGGCCTCAACAAAGATCTTTCGATGAACCGCTGATCCTAAAAAGGGTCATTGCCTCCCAGCTCAGGGTCCGTGCAACAACCGCTTCAGGGGGTTGTTCACGGACCCTAGCCGCCCCAGTCCACCGCTCCCGCACTCCACCCGACCCGGGTTCAAGCGGTTCCAACCCGCCTCGACCTCTTCCCAACGGCTCCAAAACCACGCTCGCCAAGGCTCGAGCTGTTCCAAAAATTTCCTTTCGACTCCCATTCCCAACCCACGTTCAAAATCAGACAAGAAATTTGATTGTAAGGCCCGAAGCCCCTGTTACATTCCGGTTAATTGTTCGTGTTCAAGTTTAAGGCATAGCATGTATCCCCGTATGTCCAGTGAACCCAACGGCCTGAAAGAGGGCGACGAGCTGTTGAAGAATTCTACCCTGTACCGCGAATTCCTGGCCGAACGAGAAGAGATCCTCAGGCACAAATGGATCGAGTCCGAAAAAGCCGGCCGTGACATTGGATTCGAAGCCGCACTGACCGACTGGATCGTGCATCATCGATCCGAGTGGCGCACATCCCGTAAAAAGGGATCGCTCTCCTAGTCCTGCCCGCTACCTGTCCTTCGCTCGATCCCCAGCTCCCTGGCACCAAAGCCACGTACGGAGTTCCGCGTTTACGCGGCTCGGGAAAGCCTCTTCGCCCCCCAGCCCCAAAACCTCCCCAAACCGCCTGAAGGCGGAACTCCATACAAAGCCTCCTAACCCCGATTACCCCCCCCCGCGCCTCCTCCACCTCTCGCCCTCCCAAACTCCCGACCCCCAGTTCCCCGACACCAAAGCCACGTACGGAGTTCCGCGTTTACGCGGCTCGGGAAAGCCTCTTCGCCCCCCAGCCCCAAAACCTCCCCAAACCGCCTGAAGGCGGAACTTCATACAAAGCCTCCTAACCCCGATTACCCCCCCCGCGCCTCCTCCACCTCTCGCCCTCTGCGTTAAAATTCCCCTCCCCGCGAAATGTACTGCACTTCGAGAAATTCCTGTGAACCTTTCCGAGTCCACTGCATTCCACTCCACAGATCATGCTCACAGTGGCGACCAACGAAGTGCTGCCCGTCCGCGATGCCCGCTTGGGTGACTCGCAGGCTTGGCATTGCCTCTTCCAACGCTACCAACTGCCCCTCTATACCTACGTCTTCGAACTGGTCCACAACCATCAAACCGCACTCGACCTCGTCCAAGACTCCTTCATCAGCGCCGTAAAACACATCGACCGGCTCCAAGATGATCAACGGTTCGGTTCATGGCTCTTTAGCATCGCACACCAAAAGTGCCTCCAAACCTGGCGAAAACCCCATCGCCTCGAACCACTCGAAGATTTCTTGCTCGACGACTATGTCGATGCCACAACCCTCCCCGATCAGTGGCTCATCGATCAGGAGAACGCAGAGACGCTCTACAGGGCTCTCGAACAACTGCCTGTCCTGCAACGTTCCGTCATCACCCTGCACTTTATCGAGGATTTCTCGCTCGAAGAGATTTCCGAAATCACCGCATCTCCCATCGGCACCGTCAAATCCCGGCTTTTTTACGCCAAAG
>Ga0172367_10010117_pt1 | contig 10211 bp, 6 predicted proteins | sample Lak10m_FD_114542 | JGI IMG/M metagenome (GOLD analysis project Ga0172367, IMG submission 114542) | Freshwater microbial communities from Kabuno Bay, South-Kivu, Congo - kab_022012_10m | ecosystem: Environmental > Aquatic > Freshwater > Lake | place: Democratic Republic of the Congo: South-Kivu...
AATTTGACCAAGAATTGATTCGCTTGAAACAATATCGAAATCATTTTCATCCCCAGGAGAGATTTTACGAATTGTACGCATATATCCTTCTGCCTTTTCCATCATTTCATTATAACTTTCTTTCTCATAAGCCATAACACTTATACTAAGCGATCTTTTTTTAATGCCATAAAAACTATGAAAAGCGGTAATAGGTACAATTGCGAAATTTCCTCTGCTCTGTCCAAATATTTCACCTTCATATTCAAGCACACCAATAACACGAAGCTTAAAACCATCAATCCAGATTTCTTCGCCCAAAGGATTTCTATCTTTAAATAAAGTCTTTGCTAAATCAAACCCCAAAACAGTAACTTTTTCAAATCGTTGATAATCAAGTTCATTTATTGCTCTTCCTTTTTCTACCGCCCAATCGCGTGTAATAAAAGCTTCGGGTGTAACGCCAACCATTGAAATATTTGGATTGGTTTTTGTGCTTCCATATTTAACCACAAGCCCGTTCATATTGGTCGAAGCGGCAACAGCTTTTGCTTCAATAAATTTTTCTTTTAGATTTTCAAAATCATCAATCGTTATATCTTTTCGATTTCTTATCTTCGCCCATTCCGAAGGACCACCTGTTCTAACGGCAGGAAATTTCTGTATCTGAAAAGTGTTCTTCCCAAAAACTGAAACACCTTCTTCAATAGTTGATTGAAGCATAGTCACAACCGTACCCATGGCAATAATGGAAAAGATTCCAACAACAATACCAAGTATTGTAAGTGCAGAGCGAAGTTTATTAGCCCTAAGAGAATTTAGAGCAATTAAAACAATTTCTTTTATAAGCATAGTTTTTTTATTTAAAAATAATAAAAGTTAATCAGTATAAAAACTATTCATATCTAAGAGCTTCAATTGGATCAAGATTAGAAGCTTTATAAGCTGGATATGTCCCAAAACCAATTCCAATCAACACGCAAAGAGAAATTCCAATTAGAACCCAGTCAATCGGAACAACGATGTCAGCATTAATCATTGAGCCTAGCAAAATACCAACGCTCAATCCAAGTACAATTCCAATAATGCCACCTAAAATACAAAGCGTAGTTGCCTCGAATAAAAACTGAATTAATATATTTATTTTTTTAGCCCCAATTGATTTTCTTATCCCAATTTCTTTTGTCCTTTCTGTAACCGAGACAAGCATAATGTTCATGATTCCTATTCCAGCGGCTAATAATGCAATAGCAGCAATTACATAAGCTCCTATTTTAACTCCGGCAGTCATTTCATTTATCTGTTTAAGCACTTCCTCATTAGTCCTGAAATCAAAATCATTTGGTTTGCCAGCAGGAACTTTTCTAATTGTTCTAAAATAGCCCTCAGCAATTTCCATTAAATTATTATAATCAGACTTTCCAAAAGATTGCACTGTAATATTCACACTGTTACGATCATCAGAACCGAACGAACTTTGGAAAGCAGTTATTGGAATCAATACAAAATTATCTTGACTTTGCCCAAAAACGGAACCAACAGATTCAAGCACACCAATAACTTTAAATTTTTTTGCATCAACGCGAACATACTGCCCAATGGGATCGTTTTCCCCAAACAAGACAGTAGTAATATCTTTTCCAAGCACTATTAGATTCTGAGCGCCTCCAACTTCATTCCAAGTAAATTCCCTGCCAGTTTCAACTACCCAGTTATTGTTTGAGAAAGCCTCAGGTGTGCAGCCCGATAAATTAACATTTGGATTTGTTTCTTTATTACCAAACTTCACCATTTTGCCAAATCGCCAAAGTTCAGCACCAACGGCTTTTGCCTTCCCTTCCAATTTATCTTTCAGCCGTTCAAATTCTTCCATTGTAATATTTCGTCTATTTCTGATTTCAGCTTCCTCAGAAGGATTATGTGTTCTGAATGCCGGCCACTTCTGAATCTGAAAAGTATTTTTACTGAGTGCACTTACGCCGTTTTCAATACTGCTTTGCATCATCTCTATAACAGTGCTAATGGAGATAATTGAAAAAATGCCAACAACAATTCCTAAGATTGTGAGTGCAGACCTCAACTTATTCATCCGAAGAGAATTTAAAGCGATCGCCAAAATTTCTTTAAGGTTCATTATTCATACCTCAGCGAATCCACCGGATCCATCTTTGATGCCTTATAAGCAGGTGCAAAACCAGAAAGTATGCCAGTCATTAATGAAATTGATACAGCAAGTATTACTGCATCAATAGAAATAGTTACGGGAAAATCAAATTGTTTAATAATCATACCTCCAACAACTGCGATACCCAATCCAATCATTCCACCGATTAGACAAATAATTGCAGCCTCCGTGATAAACTGTCCAAGTATAGTCCTATTTTTTGCGCCTATAGCTTTGCGCACTCCAATTTCACGAGTTCGTTCCTTTACCGAAACAAACATGATATTCATAATTCCTATTGCACCAACAAACAAAGCTAATCCTGTAATCAGCAATCCAGCAATCTGAATTACACCGACAGTGCTGTTGATTTCATTCAATAAACCTGACTGTTGATTGATTGAAAAATCATTTCTTTCATTATATTTTAATCCGCGAACTTTCCTCATAATTTCTGTAGCTTCATCTTTAACTTGATCAATCATCAAACTGTTAGGTGCGCGAACGTTAATAGTAATACTATTCCAAAATTCTTCTTGAAAATATTTAAACACACTCTCAATCGGTACAAATGCCTGATTATCAGGGTTAAAATTTCCCATTACCCAACTTCCCTGTTCCTCAAGGATACCGATAACTTTATATTTTTTCCCTTTTAACCTTACATCATTTCCGAGACCGCCACCATTTGGAAAAAGTTTTTTTGCAATTTCACTACCAAGAATAATCACACTTCTTCCACCGCTACTTTCAAGTTCATTCATAAATCTTCCTTCAGCAAAAGCAATATTATTTGTGAATATATAATCGTGTGTAGTGCCTACAACAAAAACAAATTCAACAGTTTTCTCTTCATGCTTAATATTCAGAGGTGTAAAAATTGTCGGTGAAACAGCTAAAGGAAGTTTAGCAAGTTCTTTAAATTTCTCAAAATGCTCCATAGTAAGATTTTTACGGTTTCTTAATTCCCAAAACGGGACATCATTATTAAACCATTCCCATTTATCAATGTAAAGATTATCAGAACCCAGAGATGAAACACCCGTTTGGAAAGCATCGTCAATTCCCTTTATTGCAGTTGACATCAAAACGACAGAAGTAACCCCAATTATTATTCCGAGAGTAGTTAATACAGACCTTATTTTATTAGCCCGAATCGCACGCAATGAAATAAACAATCCTTCTTTGAGTTCAAATAAAAATAGTTTCATAATTAATCCTTAAATTTTGGATGCACCATTTTTCTTGGGAATATATCTATTAGTAACTTCTTCATCACTCTCAATTAATCCATCACGGAGACGAACAATTCTTTTAGCATGTTCAGCAATGTATTCCTCATGAGTAACAAGGATTATGGTATTACCAGCTTCATGGATTTCATGAAAAAGATGCATTATATCTTCACCAGTTTTTGAATCAAGATTACCAGTAGGTTCATCAGCTAAAATTATTGCCGGATTAGTAACCAAAGCTCTTGCAATTGCAACGCGTTGACGCTGACCACCTGAAAGTTCATTCGGTTTATGATGCATTCTATCACCAAGCCCAACATTATCAAGAGCAGCAGCAGCACGTTCTTTTCTTTCTGATTTTGGAACGCCGGCATAAATCAATGGCAATTCAACATTATGAAGAGAATCTGAACGAGGTAATAGATTAAAAGTTTGAAATACAAAACCGATTTCTTTATTCCGAATATTTGCCAAATCATTATCATTCATTTGATTGACATTTTTATCTTTGAATAAATACAAACCTTGAGTAGGTGTATCAAGACAGCCCAACATATTCATCAAAGTCGATTTACCAGAACCAGAAGGACCCATTATTGCAAGGTATTCATTTTTGTCAATACTCAAAGAGACATCACGCAAGGCATGAACTTCTTCCGATCCCACCTGATAAATCTTTGCTATATGTTCAATTGTTATTATGTTCATTCTTATCTCTGATTTGCTTTCATAATTATTTTTTCTTTTGTTCTGAAGTCTTTTTTCCAACTGGTAATTTCACCATCGTACCATCCTCAAGTTCTTTTGAAATGGCGCGATATGAACCTGTAACTACCTCTTGATTTTCTTTTAATCCTTTCTTGATTTCAATATAAGAATCATCAGAAATACCGGTTTCCACTTCTAATTTTTTAGCTTTTCCATTTTCAACAACAAATACAACTTCTTTGGGTTTATTCTTCGATGAATTGTTCACAACTTGCTGAACATTTTCTTCATCAGAATTAGAGACGGATTCAATAGGTTTATTTAATCTTGCAGTAACAGTTTGAATCGGAACAGAAAGGACATTTTTTCTTGTTTCAGTTTTGATATCGGCATCGCAAGACATTCCCGGGCGCAATTGCGATTCAGGATCAATAATTTTAATTCTTACTTCAAAATTCACAACTTCGTCCTGTGTCCCCAATCCAGTAGTTTGAGCGCTGTTACCAATTTGAGTAACAATACCCTTGAATTTTTTATCCTTAAATGCATCAACCTCCACATCTGCAGTGTCTCCGATTGAAACCAAAACTACATCATTTTCATCAACATCAACGCGAGCTTCCATATTGCTTAAATCTGCAACAGTCATTAAATCTGAACCCATACTAAATGATGAACCTAAAACACGCTCACTTAATTCAACTTTTCGCGAAGTAACTCTTCCATTTATTGGAGAATAAATCGCCGTTTTAGCCAACTGTTCCTCAGCATTGTTTAGATTTTCAAGAGCCTGATCAACTGCCGCTTTTTGACTTTCAAGCATCCCAACATTTTGCAAATATTCTGATTTTGCAATTTCCAGTTCTTGATCACTTGCCAATCCCTTCTCAGCAAGCCCTTTAATCCTCTTATAATCCGCTTCCACTCTTGCTAAAGATGCTTCTCTTACTTTTAATTGTGATTTAGCTGAAGCGAGTTGAGCTTTTGCTTGATTACGCTGTGCTGTATATTGTTCTGGTTTAATTCTGACGAGCAATTGCCCTTTAGATACTAATGCGCCTTCTTCAACGGGCAGTGAAACAATCTCACCACTAACTTCCGGACGTAAAATCACTTGATACTCAGGATAAATTTTCCCAGTTGCGGATACCGTTTGCGTAATATTTCTTTTAACAACCTTTTCAACCTGAACAGGAACGATAACTTCTTTATCTCCAGCAGTAATTAATAATACAACAATGACCAAAACAAGAAGGCCAATTCCACCAAATATTATAAACTTCTTTTTATTTTTTTTCTTATTTCCGTTTGCCATTTTTTTCTCCTATCAATTTTATTCAAAATTTTTAAAACCAAGTTTACCAAGTGCGTTTAAAAGATTATCACGCTGCTTAAAAAATTCAAACTTCGAATTAATTCTCTCTGTAATTGCTTGTGTATAATCTCTATCCGCCTGCAAAACATTCAAAATTGTACCTGAACCCAAACTATATCTTTCATTATTCAGTTTTCTATTCTCTTCCGCAGCCAGAACATTCTTTTTAGAAACTTCAAGACGCTTTTCACTTGCAAGATAATCAAGATATCCCTGTTTGACCTCGATTTTTATTTGCCTTTGGAGTGCATACAAATCCTCCTGAGTATTTAAATACTGAACTTCAGCAAACTCAGTTGAAAGTTCAGTCGACCAATTAGAAAAGATTGGGATACTTAAAGTCAAGCCAAAATTATAATTACGCCTGCTTAGCAAATCACCACTTTTCACAGCATTTGAATTGAAAGAATAATTAGCAGAAAGCCGAGGAAGGTAACTGCTTCGCGCAATTGTTTTTTCTTCTAAAGAATTTGCTAAAGTCAGTTTTTGGCTTCTATAATCCAACCGCAAATCAAATGCATCTGCAATCATTTTTGATAGTTCATAAAATTCCTTTGAAAAAGCTTTAAGTTCAAGTTCATCAAAATTTTCATATGGATCCACTACCTCATACTCATCAAGAATATCAAGAGCAAGGTAGTTGAGTAGTGTATTTTTAGCTTGATCAAAAGAATTCTGAGCCTGAATCAACAGCAATTCCGAATTTCCCAATTGAACTTGTTGCGAATAAAGATCAGCATTCGGGACAGCCCCAAGTTTATTTCTTTCTTGAATAGTCTCAAATAATTTCTGATTGTATTTGACATTTTCTTCACGGACACTAACCAAAGCCTTAGCGTTTAATACACTATAGAAAAGTTCTGAAGTTTGGAGAACAATATCTTGTTTTAATTTTTCAAGTTGATACTGCGATGATTCATATCTGTTTTTAGCCTGATTAATATTGGCGATATTTGAGAGTCCATCAAACAAAACTACATTCCCACCAGCGCTTACAGACCAATTTCTTGTATCAATTTGCGATGCAGGAATATTTTGTGGATTACCAAAAAAGTCTGTTTGTTTTCCGCCATCATCGCTTATACGACTCCAACTCCAACTGCCGGAGACACCAAAATTTGGCAGAAGATTTCCATAAGCATTTTTAACCTGCATTTTTGTCGCAGAAAGATTATTGCTTGATTTTTTCAATGTCCAATTATTCTGCAATGCAATTTTAACTGATTCATCAAGCGTTAACTTATTCTGCGCTGTAATCGATAATGCAGTAAAAACAAAAAACATGATTTTATACTTCATTCTTTCTCCTTATTAGAAAATAATTTTTGAAGTTAAATCTTTTGACGAATATTCTGAGGTAAAGTTACAAGAATATTCATCCAAGATTAAATTTATTTTTAATGTTCAATAAATAGTTATACGCAGCATCATATTCGTTTGGAATTGTTCCATCAAGAATAGCATTTTCGATCTCGGCCTTTATCTCTCCGATCAGTTTTGAGGGTGGAATATTGAACAATTTCATGATTTCATCCCCATGCACAGGCGATTGAAAATTTCGTAGTTTATCCTTTTCTCTTACTTCGAATATTTTCTGAACCACTTTATTATAATTCTGTAGATATTTATTCACTTTAAGCTGATTTTTACTCGTTATATCGGCTCTGCATAATTCAAACAAATCGTCAAGATCATCCCCTGCCTGAACTATTAATCTTCGTATTGCAGCATCTGTAACTTCATCATCAACCAATGCAATTGGACGCAAATGCAGACGAATTAATTTTTGAACATACTGCAGATGGTTGAGTGGGAATTTCATTCGTATAAAAATATTTTTTGCAAACCGGACACCTAATTCTTCATGGCCGTGAAAGGTCCAGCCAATTTCTTCGACAAATTTTTTTGTTGCGGGTTTTGCCACATCATGCAAAAGTGCTGCCATTCTAAGCCAAAGATTATCTGTTTTCAAAGCAATATTATCAACCACTTCGCAAGTATGGTAAAAAACATCTTTGTGATGAAAATCCTTTCGTTGTTCAACTCCACCCATCTGATGCAATTCCGGGAAAATTATCTTAAAAATACCCGCCTCAAACAATGCAATCAATCCAACTGATGGTTTATCATATGACATTATTTTCAAAAATTCATCCGAAATTCTTTCCTGTGTAATTATCTTTAATCTTTCAGCCTTTTCTTTGATTGCATTTAATGTATCTGGATGAATCTGGAATTCTAACTTCGCAGCAAAACGAAATGCCCTAAGAATTCTTAGTGGGTCATCTTCGAAAGTTTTAAGCGGGTCAATCGGTGTTCTTATAATTCTTGCTTGAAGATCCTCGATGCTATTATATGTATCGATAATCCGACCATAATCATAGGCGTTTAACGAAACTGCAAGAGTATTAATTGTAAAATCTCTTCGGCTAATATCATCAAGAAAACTCCCATACTCAACAACAGGATTTCGACTTTGACGTTCGTATGATTCTTTCCTTGCCATTACAAATTCAAGATCATATCCTTGATAAAAAAAATGAGCTGTTCCAAAATTTTTATAAAGTTGAATTTCATCTATTCCTAATTGAGATGCAAACTCATTTGCAAATGCAATCCCATCACCAACGATCAAAAAATCAATATCCTTTGGAGCTTTGCCAATTAAGATATCTCGAACAAATCCACCGACGATATATAAATTTTCATTACGCTCACCAGCTAATTTTGAGGCAATTTGAAGAAAATTTATTCTCTCGATTTCATAATTAATATCCATTATAACTTTATTCAACTTAATCCTTTATGATTTAATATCCATTCAAATTTTCTAATTTGTTCAATATGGTTTTGAGAACTTTTTAGAATTTTTGCTGATTTAAGTATTTTAGTCAATTTTTTTAATGCTTCATAATCATTTTTTTCAATAATTAGATTAGCAAATCTCATGTAGATTTCCATATTAAAATTTGGATTTTCAACATATACCGAGAACAAAAAATTCTTTAATCGATTATAAATTTTATCATATTTAATTATTTCATCAGATAATACAAAAGAGAAGTACTCTTTGTTACAATTTTCAAACAAATTAATCAGATAATTTTCATTAAACTTTTTTTCTAAAAAATCCAAAAGTAAAAGTTTATTTTTTCTTAATAATTCAAGTCTGAAAGATGAATGAACATTATATTCAAAATTCAAATCCATTTTAATTATTTCACAATATGTTCTTTCTGCATCGCTAAAATGACTAGTTAGGAATAGTAAATCTGCCAACTGAATTTTGAGAAAAAAATAATATCCTGTACCAACTGATTTATTGATTTCTTTTAAAATTAATTTCTTCGCCTCTAAATATTTATGCTGCCTCCGAAGAGAATAAATTAATCCACTTAATGCCTGCATATTTGTTGTCGCAGAATATAGTTTTCTATACTGTTGTGATGCGGAAATATAATTGTTTTTTGATATTTCGATTGCAATATGTTTCAATTGATTACTTACTTGCCGAGCACATACTTTCCTGATCAAAGGTAAACCACTAAAGTATAATTGAACTCTGTGTGGATTGAATTCATATTTCTTATCATCAATAAACTCAAAAAATTCCTTTTCAAGAGCATCAATATTTTTACGGAAATGTTTTTCAAAGTTAATGTCTCCATAAAGCAGTTTGACTTTATGGAGTCCATACTTCTCCATTAAAAATCTGATGAATGCACCACTATATAAATATCCAACCGAAGGAGTATGATAAAAAAAATTAAAACTGCTAAAAAGTTCTTTGAATTTTATTTTGTAATTGCTTTTATACAGTAATGAAGCAGCATAATAATTATCATTGCCATGAAAGTTATTTTCAATTGCGGTGGCGAAACCTTCAATCATTGCTGGATTATACTTATCTGCAAGCATCAAGAAATTAGAGCTAGAGTTTCTTGAAAATATATGAGCCAATTCATGCTTAAGAACACTTTGAATATTATCATATTCTATAAATATTTGCTTGGACCATGGTTTTGATACATCAGCATTTCCTGCACCGAACAATTCTCTTTTTTCATCAGAATTTCGAAAAATAAATGAAGAAATTTTCCCATCAATATGTTCCCCAAGACTTAATTTAATTTCCTCATAATAAAATTCATGCAGTTGTTGAATAAAGAAGATATGTTCAGTAGTTAATTCACTTGGCAAATAAATTTGGAAATGTGTAGTAATTACTTTTTTCCCGAGTTGTCTATGTAAATCATTTATAGATGTTTGAAAAAATCCCAAAAGCTTAATAAAAAATGGAATAGCTAGAATGAAATATAAAACTGGGACTAAAATTTTTTTGGAGAATTTTAATCTGTAAGATTTCATTATTATAAAAGCCAAGGTATAAACAAAAATGATTATAGATTTATACAATATTATATTTTGAGTAATATTAATATCCTCGTCATAAATTGTCCCAGGGTAGAAAGTCAGAATTGGATTATAGAAATAAATTTGTGGCATAAAATATATCTCAATTGCTGGCTCAATAAATAAAAATACTGATAGCAGAATGAATATAATCCAAAAATATTTTTTACTCTGCAGTACTGAAAAATAAGCGATAGTCCAACCAATTAACGATGCTGGAACTGTAAAAATCAAATAAAATAAAACACCCTCTGTGGGGTTACAATCCCCAAAAAAATAATTAAAGAAAAATGAAATCAGGAAGGGCAGTAGATTTATAAGATATAACGGTGAATAA
>Ga0172367_10010118_pt1 | contig 10210 bp, 10 predicted proteins | sample Lak10m_FD_114542 | JGI IMG/M metagenome (GOLD analysis project Ga0172367, IMG submission 114542) | Freshwater microbial communities from Kabuno Bay, South-Kivu, Congo - kab_022012_10m | ecosystem: Environmental > Aquatic > Freshwater > Lake | place: Democratic Republic of the Congo: South-Kivu...
AAGAAGCCAGCTCCGAAGAAGGAAGACAGCGATTCAGAGAGTGACTCAGAATCACCAGTTCCTGTAGCTAAGAAGCCAGCTCCAGCAGCTAAGAAGCCGGCTCCGAAGAAGGAAGACAGCGATTCAGAGAGTGATTCTGAGTCGCCAGTTCCTGTAGCTAAGAAGCCAGCTCCAGCAGCTAAGAAGCCGGCTCCGAAGAAGGAAGACAGCGATTCAGAGAGTGACTCAGAATCACCAGTTCCTGTAGCTAAGAAGCCAGCTCCAGCAGCTAAGAAGCCGGCTCCGAAGAAGGTCGAGAGTGACTCAGAGAGTGACTCAGACTAAAACTACACGAATGAAAATTACAATGTATAACATTGTAAGTATCGATGCAGTCGATTAAGCACAAGATGCAGTCTGTTAACTACAATGGTGGTCCTTTGATCGTTTTCACTGATGTCGAGTGTGACGACTTTAGCGCTCTTCTTGTTCTCTATCAACTTGCAGCTAAGTACAACTCAGAGATCACTCTTGTAGTGACTCGTCGTAAGAATTGTATTCTGAAGAATGTAGCTTCTGGTGTTGCAGGTGCTCTCACATTCCGAGGATTCAAGAATCCTCGTGTTCTGTATGACTTTGGAGATTCTGATCTTGAGGTTAACAACGAGTATGTTATTGGCACCTTCTATGAGTGTCCGGTCGAGGAGTTGAAGTTTGACGATCCTATTGCTATGCATCAGCAACTTGGTATCAAGGATCACACAGTAGCACCTACGTACGTTGTCATTGACGTACCGTACACATTCATGAAGGCTGTACATGCAAGTATGTGGATCTCAGATTCAAACATCTGGACTTATGGTAGTTTCAACTATCGACAGATGACATCAGACCAACGAAGTGAACTTCTTCAGATTTTCTCAAAGTGTAAGAATGTGTTTGTTTTTGAGTGTTATCAGATGTTCTCTGGAGGTAACAGCAGTTTGAACAAGAAGTCAGCTCCCGAGTTCTACACTGCTTTGGAGAATGCAAACGACCTTTCCCGTGGTGTTCCGAACGCTAATGCTTACATTCTGGGACAGGTAGCTTCAACCTGGAATAGTCATGTAGCTGAAGACTGTAGGGATACTATGTTCAGCATTCTTGGTCCGAGTGTTTGGACTGAGAACGAATGGCGTGTCATCAATGAGAAGTATGTGATGGAAGAAGCTGAGAAGCTAGCGATTACAGATGATGACACTTCGGCTTGTCTCAAGCGTAACTTGCAAGCTTACAAGAACACGGTTTCAGAGCCGTATCAGATGCTGGCTGCTGACGGTGTTGTAGCCCTGTCAATGGCTGGTCTTTTGCCTAATCTGGAGTTGAAGCCAAGTCGTCTCAGTTTCAATGAGATTAGTTACTCTCAGTTCACTCCAGACCCTGAGAGTAATCTCTATTGCGCATTCTTCCCGAATGGGATTGATGATGTCATTCCAGCTTTTACTCGACTGGTGACTGAGCAGTAAGTGAATAATAACTACCAGACATAGAAAAACTATGTCTCTTTGCACGAAATCAAAATGTGTATGTCATCATCTTATGTATTCATGTAAGATGTCTATATGTCCACAAAAGTGTATCTGTGGCGTTAGATATGTCTTCATAACATCTTACATTGACGGTATCGAAAGATATGGTGAACAGCCCTCTACATGGGCTAAGAACTGTGCTGACTTAGTGTTCGAGGGGAAGATGCCTGTAACCTTGAGTCTAGAATCTTTGACTAGGCTAGATAACATGAGACTACTATACTGTGATCTACCGATGAATGAATGGTGAAAGTGAAAAAGTCATGTCTTTACATGACAACTGAAACATGTCGTTTGCGAGTGCTTATGGACGTTACAGCAAGGCTCTCTCTCTTTTTCCAAATGTTGACGAAGAGTACACTTTGTCTCGTGTTCGTATTGAAGTCGAACATTTTCTTCGAATGTGTCGTCATTTCAAGATCAGTGTAGACGAGTCTGTTGTACGTAATTTTGTTGAGAGTCTTGGTTCTCAGTCTTGTCGACGTATCTCTCAGATTGAAGCTGAGACTAACCATGATGTAGTTGCTATCGTCAAGTACATTACAGAGTCTCTACGTCTTCAAGGTGTATCTGAGAAGGCTCTTGGTATGGTCCATTTTGGTCTGACTAGTCAAGATGTTAACTCGTTCGGATTTGTCTCTGTTTTTAGCAAGTGTCTATACGCTGTCCGTGAGAAGTGTGATCTGCTCATTGAAGAGCTTTTTGCTCTAATGAGTACCTGTGAAGGGATTCCAATGCTGACGTTCACACATGGACAACCAGCTGTTCCAAGCACTCTAGACAAGGAACTTGCTGTTTACTATTATCGTCTACAAGTTGCAATGAAACACTTCATCGAGACAAGTTACACTCTAACAGTCAAGTTCGGTGGGGTCAATGGTAACCATAATGCACTCTATCTAGTTGATCCAGACACAGACTGGCACAACTACTCAAAGGAACTGGTTGAGTTCTTTGGCTTCAAGAGGTCACCTGTAACTAGTCAGATTGACAACTATCTGTCAGTGTCTCGAATGATGTCTGAGATGATTAACATTACTCTTATTGTAGAGGACCTTTCACGGAACGTTCACGCTTACATTCAGAAGGGTTACTTTAAGCAGCTAGTTAAGAGTAATGAAGCTGGTAGCAGTGCGATGCCGAATAAGGTCAATCCGATCGGTCTTGAACAGAGTTGGGGACAGTTCTCAATGGCTCGATCTCAACTACATGGTTTCATCGAGACACTTCAACTCTCGCTCATGCAACGAGATCTACATGATTCGACTGTTACACGTTTCGTTCCAGAAGCTCTTGCAAAGGTCGCAATTGGACTTGTTGCAGTTACAGATGGTCTCTCGCGGTTGACTCCAGATAGCGATCAGATTCGAGCTGATCTTAACAATCACTCAGAAGTTCTAGCAGAAGCTTGTCAAACACTACTCCGATTTGAAGGTCATTCAGATGCATATGAGGAGTTCAAGAAGAAGACTCGTGGGCAGGTTCTCACACATACTCAGATGCAAGCACTTCTACCAGTCACAATTCCTACTGTTCAAGGATACATTGGAAAACCACCTAACTATCATGACATTGAACTATATACTCAAATGAAAATCTAGATTAGTTATCGATCATAACTAATGTCTTACCAGAAAATCAACGAGATGTTGACTTCTCCTGTATTTGAAGAAATTACAAATCTACTCTATGAACCAGAAGATAGGAACAAGTGGTCACCTATTGATCATCTAGAACATCAGAGGAGTGTCTTGCTGAAACTTCTAGATCGAGAAGTTAAGGTTGCTGAGGAGTCTGATGACAATGAACTACTGACTTATTCATTTTTTGGGAGTTGTTTGCAACTATCTCCATTTGAACTTCGCTGTCAAGAAGGTCTTCGATGGAAAGCCATGTCAGATCGTGTAGCCAATATTATGGCTCTTATGCTTAAGTGCACGATTGAGTTCAAGCACGATTACGTGAGTTATCTGGAATCTGAGTCATTTGACCTTTGTACGTTTATTCAAGCTGAAGTTGAAGACAAATTCGAGTCCTTCGATGACACCTATATTGCTCTCTACGGAACTGCTCTTAGTGAAATTATGCGCAAGAAGAATCGTCCTCTCTATGTTGAAGATGTAACTAAAGCTTTTGAAAAGTTCTGCAAACAGTACAAGAAAGGTTGTGGTCGAGGTTCAACTATTGACAAATGAAAATGCTAGTTTGAGATATGTAAATATCTCATGATAACCTACTCATGGATAACGACAAGAAGTATTGAAGGTCCTAATCAGACTGAAGAGAGTTGTCTTGAAGCAGTCAAGATTGACGGATATTATCTTATGGACGTACACAATCAGACTCAAAAAGTGTGTTTGGCTGCCGTCCAACAGAATGGACGTACACTGGAGTATGTTAAGGAACAGACTCCAGAGATCTGTCTAGCAGCTGTACTACAAGATGGATTTGCACTTAAGTATGTTGAAAACCAGACTCCAGAGATCTGTCTAGCAGCTATATCAGAAAATAGTGAAGCTCTAAAGTATGTTCGAAACCAGACTCCTGAGATCTGTCTGACAGCTGTCGAGAATGATGGATATGCAATCCAGTATGTTCAAAATCAGACTCCTGAGATCTGTCTGGCGGCTGTCAAGAAGAATGGGATTGCAATGATGTATGTTCAAACTCAGACTCTAGAGATCTGTCTAGCAGCTGTCTCTCAATTTGGTTTGGCGTTGAAGTATGTTGATATTCAGACTCCAGAGATTTGTCTAGCTGCAGTCTCTACGTATGGATGTGCACTTGAATTCATCAAGGAACAGACTCTCGAGATGTGTTTGAAAGCCGTTCAAAATGACGGGATGGCGCTTCGTTTTGTTCAAAATCAGACTCCTGAGATCTGTCTGACAGCTGTTCAACAGTACGGACTCTCACTAAAGTATGTTCACAATCAGACTCTAGAGATCTGTCTAGAAGCTGTCAAAAAGGATGCGACAGCTCTTCAGTATGTCAAGGACCAGACTGAAGAGATTTGTTTAGCTGCAATCCAAAAAGATCAAAAAGCACTCAAATACATCACTCGGAAGATTGTTAGTCTTAAGTTTAGCGACTAGATATTAAAGATTTTGGTCGACCTAAAATGTCAAAGATTGTGTTTAACGCACCATCTAAACTTACGTTGTGGAAACGTCTAGTGAACTACTGGACAAGATATCGGACAAGATATCATAAACTCTCAAAAGTTGTTATAGTAGAAACGACACCAGAAATCATTGGTCAAATATCCTCTCTAACATCAGTCGATATAGATGGCGGAAATTCCTTTATGGTGGTCTGGAAGTATAACCATGATAGTTATTTTTGGCAACCTGATATCATTGAATTCCATAACTGGAAAGGAATAGCTTGTTTGGTTACCAAGCTAGATGAGTTAGGTTTTACACAACCAAAAAATGAAAACTAGATTCTCTATGGTTGAAAACTCAACCATGAATGGCTGTGACGCTTGTGTCGTGATTGGTGCTCAATATGGTGATGAGGGTAAGGGTGCTCAGGTTGGCAATCTAGCAGCTGAGTTTTCTAGTCGTGGAAAGTGTGTGATTGGTGTCCGTTCCAATGGTGGTAGCAATGCTGGTCATACTGTCTATGTCAAGGGTCTGAAGTTGGCTACTCATCAAGTACCTATCACGTGTCTCTATGTAGGTGATACGTGGGGTCTGATTGGACCTGGTGCAGTTCTCAATCTTACTTCTCTTCGTAAGGAGTTGGCTGACCTTGAATCGAAGCTTGGTTGGAGTGTAGCATCTAAGCTATTCTTCTCTCCAAAGCTACCAGTTACATCAGCAGTTCATGTGCATCTTGATAGTGTTAACGTTGCCAATCTAGGTAGTACAGCACAGGCTATCGGTCCTACATATGAGGATCGCGTTGGACGACGCGGTCTTTACACAGTAGACCTTTTCCGCTCTGAAAACGATCTGACTGCTATGCTAGAGAAGCTCTATGCTTTCCATGGAGTGACTCGTGAGACACCTGTTTTTGATGAGATGTTGAAGAATGACCTTGCTAACTTTGGATGGTTTAGTGAGACGTTCACACAACATCTGATTGATCCATATGACTTTGTAGAAAGTAAGTCTCCAGCTACACTTCTCATTGAAGGAGCTAACGCACTTGCTCTTGACAACGTTGACGGAGGTACTCCATACGTTACTAGCAGTTGTACAACTCTAGGTGGTGTTATCTCTGGTAGTGGTCTTGGAACACATGCTCTCCGACATCTCTGGAATGATAACTTTGAACTCATTTATGTGATGAAGGGTAGTTACACAACTCGTGTTGGAACAGGTACTCTAGTGACTCAACGTTATGATGAACACGGAGACCAGCTTCAGAAGCTAGGAAGTGAGTTTGGTGTTACAACTGGTCGAAAGCGTCGGACAGGTGATCTGGACCTAGTCCAAGTCAAGCACATGATGTCACGTTATCTAGTACCAGGACACACTTTTCTGAACCTCACCAAGCTTGATATTAGCTCTGCGTTTGATACGGTAGATGTGTGTGTAGCTTACGAGTCTCTCCCAGAACACACAAAGAACTATCCGGCTAATGATGATGAGCTAGCTCGTGTCAAGCCAGTGTACCAACAGTTTCCGGGCTGGAAGGACTTTGACTTCTCAACAGTTAAGTCCTATGAGGACCTTCATCCGAACGTCAAGAGTCTGGTTCAGTTCATTGAGACCTATATGGGTGTACCTGTCAAGTACATCAATCTCGGTCCGAACGAAGGTCAATACATCGTCAAGGAGTAAAGTGAATTTATCTCCTAATGTAGATACATTACTTGTGAGGCAAGATGAATCAGACCACACCTATGAATCAGACGTATCCGGCTCTGAGCGTCACCGGTCTCCGGCTTATCGGACCTTTCTCGGCTTTCGATCCGGTAGCTTACATTGGGTACATCTCAAAGCCGGATCCGTGTCTGGTATTCAAGCACCGGAACGGGTTTGCTAAGCTCTGTATGGTAGCTCACTACTGGGAGAGTTATGACATTCTTCGTGGGTGGGCTGAGTTTGTTTCAGGAACTGATCCGACTCGACCTGGTCGGAAGACAACTGAGTTTAACTTTGAGTGTGCACGCGATCGAATGATTGCACATAAACAAATCAACAACTTCTTTCAATACATTAAGTGAAACCAAATGAGTATACTTATTCCAAATAAGTATCATGGATCCGGAGTTGGCGACTCGTGTACTCAATCTAGTCTACCAGTCAGGTAAAAGTCAGTATCTAGACACTGACCTATACCAGGAGACCCCATATGAGATACTAGTCTATTCGAGCCGTTTTGGTGTCTTGGCTAATAACGTCATCGACGCCACTATCATGTTCACGATTCTTCGTCTTATTATCGACGAGAAATTCTCTCATCGTCTTGACTTTTCGAGCCTGATGAGAGAGACCTTTACCGAGATGCAAGAGAATGGTGATATCGATGGTTTAGCTGAGGATATCACTGACCTGTCTGATGACGACCTTTACACGTTGATGGTCTCTATGTGTGGTAACTACATCAATCAGGTACATCACTATGAGGAGTCACCAGATGAGTCTGAAGTGTACACACGCTTTCCTGAAATTAGACCATACTTTTACAGCCTCGGCGAGGTTAGGAGCAAGTGGTCAAAGTACCTTCAGGACAAGAAATGAAACCTTGATAGTTACTGACATCTTAAATGTCAGACGTGGCTGAGATTGTTCAACTCTTTCAGGAGCTCAATGTACGGACGTTTCGAAATGGAGAGGATGTTCTTGATATCATCGGTTCTGTCATTGAACAGGAGTACCCAGACAGCGCTTTTTTTGTCGTCGATCTGACGACTGTTATCAACCAGTATCAGAGGTGGATTTCAGCTCTTCCAGAAGTCACTCCATACTACGCTATCAAGTGCAATCCAAACGACATGATCATTCGAGTTCTGAGTCTTCTCGGAGCTAGTTTTGACTGCGCCAGTAAGAACGAGATCCGACAGGTTTTGGACCTTGGAGTGAGTCCAGATCGTATCATCTTTGCAAACCCGTCCAAGTCAGATGATCATCTGGCTTTCGCTCGAGCCAAGGATGTGGACCTGTTGACAGTAGATAGTGAAGATGAACTCTACAAGCTACGTCTCTACCATCCAGACGCTAAAGTTGTCATCCGAATCAAGGTTGATGACAGTCAGTCTATGTGCAAGTTTAGCTGCAAATTCGGCCTAGAATTGGAGGAGGTGGACAAGGTTCTCCGCATCGCGAAACAGGCTGAACTGGACGTTGTCGGAGTCTCATTTCATGTCGGTAGTAACTGTGGTTCTGAAGGTCAGTTTGAGTCGGCAATCTCTGATGCACGGAAGGTCTTTGATAAGGCTCGAGAAGTCGGTTATACGATGAATCTACTTGACATCGGCGGAGGCTTTCCTGGAGACGTTAGTGAAGGTAACACCAACTTTGAGCGGATGGCAGCTCAGATAACTGAGAGTCTAGAAACCCACTTCAATCGAGACGAGTTTCCTGACCTCAAGGTTATCGCTGAACCAGGTAGGTACTTTGCATCAGCCTCTCACGTTCTTGTCCTAAGAGTTATTGGTAAGAAAAAGGTGGTTGATAAGACAACTCGCGAGGTCACATTCAAGTACACTCTCAATGACGGTGTCTACGGGTCTTTCAACTGCATTCAGTTTGACCATGCCAGACCGGTTATCTTGCCTTACAACGAACGTGATGGGAAGACGTATAAGTGTGTCGTTTATGGTCCAACCTGTGACTCAGTAGACACCATCTCAGAGGACTGTCAACTACCAGAACTGGCTATCAGTGAGAGAGTTTACGTACCAAATTTTGGAGCCTACACGACAGCAGCCGCCTCTAACTTCAACGGTTTCCAGAAGACTCCTTGCGTCTACGTTTGTGTGTACAAACCATCATAGAGACTCCGATAAGGAACATCACTGTATCGATGAAGAAGTCGTTAAGACCTCGACGAGTACGAGGAGTGTTCTCAACAAGGTACTGTAGGACCTCCCAAAGTGTATGAATAATCGCAGCCACTAAGACCAACCAGATTCCGAAGAGACCTCTCTCAAGTAGATAGTAGGTGATTAAAATACCAGCCGCGAGATGAACTAATGACCAGTAGTTGAGGTAAAACTGAGACTCGTCAGAACCGATTATGTAAGTGTCTAGAAACGTCTTCAGACTGGTCGGCAGGTAAAGGTCGCCAGCGTCACGAAACCTCTCCAAACCGTACATTTTTAGTGTGTCATATTTATGATATGACTTTAAGCCCAGGATGAGATTGGAGCTCTCTTCCAGGTGTTGTTAGCTATGCAGACGTAGATGTAGTTGGTCGTGAAGATGACCTGCCCAGGAGTACCAGACGCAGCTGCCGATACTGGCGCGTTACTAATAGGAAGAATTAAGGTTCTACCGATAGTAAGTGTATTAGTTTCTTTGTGTTTTGAGAGAGTACCTATCGGAGTCGTTTCAGATGCTGGGACATCTTCATCAGTGAGAGTGTACTCTGAGTTACTAGTGAGGGTAAGTGTGTATGTATCTGTAGTTCCTGATTTTCTAGTTGCTGTTCCACTAGTATCATACTGGCTAGTTATCTCATTGTAACGGTATAGAATTAGACTTGACCGGTTAGGCAGGTTAGGAACAGTAACGTCCATACTAACACTAACACTTGAGTTAATAGAGCTAGTGTTGGGATCAAAGAGTTTAAGGTAGAATCTGGCACCAGCAGACTTTCCTCCGATAGACTCATCGGCCGGTGGATCCGAAAGTGCGAAGAGAACCTTATTGTCTGTGTTTGGAAGTGAGATATTGGCACTCTGAGCAGAGGAGTTAGTTTTGACTACGGTAGGTTCTGTCAGTGTGATCACTTCAGAGACGAGTGGTTGATTAGTAGACGTTCTTAGCATCACTTCGCCAATATTGTAGCTGAGAGCTTTGGTGATCGCTGTTTCTACAGATGCAGTACTGAAATCGTTAACGATAGTTCTAAGTTCAACTCCGCCACCAACTACTGGAATACCGATGATATCACCAGCAGCAGCTGTCTCAAAGTTAACTGTCGAGACAATGTTAACTACATCAGCTACAAACTCATTTTTGAGTACAAACTTATCACCAACAGTAACCGTCTCAGAAGTAAGATTAGCTGGAGAGATGATAGTGGCTACAACCACAGAACCACCGACAGTAAGGGCCAGTTTCTCACCTTCGGATTTAGACAGAGCGGTTGTCGGCGTGTTGGTAAATGTAGCGATGACAGGTCCATTCGAGCCACCTGGGATGATCAGCGTCTGACCAACTGATAGTGAACTAACTTGTGTGTTCAAGTTATCTACTGGAACTACTACACCTGTAACTGTAGAACCACCTGTTGAAATCGTCATCTCGGCACCGGTCTCAACCTCTTCGAAATTAACCTCTTCAATAGGAACTACCACATTAACCGTTAAAGTTGCCGTAACACTACCAGAAGAGTAGTTCCCGTTAGCTGTCTGAGTGGCTGTGAGAGTGGTACTTCCAGCTCCGACGATAGTGACCACATTAGAGGCTACTGTAGCTACGCTTGTATTGCTACTCGAGTAGGAGAAACTACCAGCACTATTCGAAGTCGGATCTGACAAC
>Ga0172367_10010120_pt1 | contig 10209 bp, 5 predicted proteins | sample Lak10m_FD_114542 | JGI IMG/M metagenome (GOLD analysis project Ga0172367, IMG submission 114542) | Freshwater microbial communities from Kabuno Bay, South-Kivu, Congo - kab_022012_10m | ecosystem: Environmental > Aquatic > Freshwater > Lake | place: Democratic Republic of the Congo: South-Kivu...
GTGCTTCGGTTCATCCGTGTGCTTCGGTTCATCCGTGTGCTTCGGTTCATCCGTGTGCTTCGGCTCATCCGTGTGCTTCGGCTCATCCGTGTGCTTCGGCTCATCCGTGTGCTTGGGCTCATCCGTGTGCTTGGGCTCATCCGTGTGCTTCGGCTCATCCGTGCGCTTCGGCTCATCGGTCAACAAAGGTCTATCGGTCGGAGCCGGGGTATCGGTCGGTGCCGGCGTATCCGTAGGTGCCGGCGTATCCGTAGGTGCCGGCGTATCCGTCGGAGCTGGCGCATCCGTAGGTGCTGGCGTGTCGGTCGGTGCAGGCGTATCCGTAGGTGCTGGCGTATCCGTCGGAGCCGGAGTGTCCGTCGGAGCCGGCGTGTCGGTCGGCGCAGGCGTGTCGGTCGGAGCCGGAGTGTCCGTCGGCGCAGGCGTATCCGTAGGTGCCGGCGTATCGGTCGGTGCCGGCGTATCGGTCGGTGCAGGCGTGTCCGTCGGAGCCGGGGTATCCGTAGGTGCAGGCGTGTCCGTCGGAGCCGGGGTATCCGTAGGTGCCGGCGTATCCGTCGGCGCCGGGGTATCGGTCGGAGCCGGAGTGTCAGTCGGAGCCGGAGTGTCAGTCGGAGCTGGAGTATCCGTAGGTGCCGGGGTGTCCGTAGGTGCCGGCGTATCCGTCGGCGCAGGCGTATCCGTCGGAGCTGGCGTGTCGGTCGGCGCCGGGGTATCCGTAGGTGCAGGCGTGTCCGTCGGTGCAGGTGTATCGGTCGGAGCCGGGGTATTGGTCGGAGCCGGCGTCTGCGTTGGCGCTGGAGTCACAATCACTGCTTGCGCCAAGCCGAAAGACTGGGGAGCAACATCATTTACTGCCTCAGTAGAATTCTCTTCGGCAGCACCGCTGATATTGGTTACCTCATCATCCTGGCGCAGAGCAGGTTCACCGCCAATGGCTTTCAATGGCGCAGGTTGATCTACTGTATCCTGAGGCAACGGCTGATTGACGAACGGAACCGGATTTTGATTGCCGGCACTGCCGGTTTCGCCGGCAGCATCATGCTCACTGGTCATGGAATCACGACTCGGCACGGAAACGCCAGCCTGGCTGCCCCCCCCTTCCTCAAAGCGCTCGGCACCCAGCTCCTCATCTATCAGGATGCGGGTCAGGATATTCTCATTACCGCTACCATCCACTCTTTCCAACGGCGCTGTACGGTCTTCGGCCCTCACGCCCTTGTCTTCGGCAGCACCACGGCCAAGAACGGTCAGGTCGTCGAACAGGGAAGCCTCATTCTGGGTTGAGGACTGTGTCTTGCTCTGACTATTTGATTCACCGCTTTTGTTCTGTTCCGTCATGATCGCTTCTCCGCTGAATATCGTTAAGTGCACATGCCGTCACACTAATTTTGATGGTCGAATCATAACGACCATAAAGTACAGCGGATAGTCAGCCAGAAGTTATAGGCGCTTTACCTCTCCCGGAATGACATCGACAGGGCATCTGCGACGGGCCTGGCCAGATAGGCCAGCAGTGTTTTCTCGCCAGTGACGATTTCGGCTTCGACCGCCATACCGGGCTGTAGCAGATAGCGACCCGGCACATTGCCGACATAAGCACGCTCAAGACGTACCCAGCCGCGATAGTAAGGTTTGTTGTCCTCGGCCACCACGCTGGAAGCAGTGATGCGTTGGAGCGACCCGGCCGCCATGCCGAAACGGGCATAGTCGAAGGTAGTAACGCGCAGCCTGACCGTTTGACCGACCTTGACATAGCCGATGTCCTTCGGGGCGATACGGATGACGGCCTCGAGAGGCGCATCGTCTGGAACAATTTGCATCAGCAGCGCCCCCGGCTGCACCACCTGCCCGACGGTCTGCACCTTGATGTCCTGTACATAGCCGCGGCTGGGCGCAGTAACGACCAGTCGCTCGATCCGAGCCTTGAGATTGCGAACGGCATCTTCGACTTCCGCCGCTTCAGCACGCGCCTTACCCATTTCGTCCAGCGCATCGCGCTTGAGCTGGTTGGCGATATCCACCCGACGACTGCCGACTTCGGCACGCTCCTGATCGGTGACGTTCATTTCCTCGATGAGGCGGTTGACTTCGCCGTCTGCCGTGACCTTGGCACGCATGGTTTCAAGCAGCACCGAACGATTCACCAGTCGGCGCGCAGCAAGATCCTCACGCATAGTCGAGAGTTCGCCCGAAAGTATCTGGTGCTGTTTAGCGGATTCGAGCGACTTGGCCAACTGGGCGTACCTGTCCTTGCGTTGCGCGGCCTGGCGATCCAGCACCGACAGACTGGAATCGCGAGCAGCAATCTGAGTTTTGAAAATGTCCATTTCACTCGCGGCAAGCTCGGGATATTCAGCATGCCACGGAGAAAAATCCGGTTGCCGCCCCTCGTTGTAGGCTATCAGCCGCTCGACACGCATCTTGAGCGCTGCCAGACGGGTTTCCATCTGGCGCAGTTCGCCCTCGAGCCGAGTACCATCCAGCCGCAGCAACACCTGCCCCTGCTGCACCAGCATGTGCTCGCCGACGGAAATCTCGGCCACAAGGCCGCCGTCAAGATGCTGAACCACCTTGTTATGGCCGGATGGCACTATCTCGCCAGGCGCGCGTGCGACTTCCGTCAGCCTTGTAAGTGCGGCCCAGAGCAGAAAACCAAACACAAAAATGGCAACGATGCCCAGAATTGGCTTGACATAGGCCGGGACGAGTTCTTCCTCGATATGCGAGGTTTCCGATAGCAGTCGCCGCTGGCGACGTCCGAGCGGAACCTGCCCAACATGCACGGAATTATGCTTGGCGTCCTTATCCCTGCCGAATATCATGCCATTCTCCTGGCGTTCATTTTCTCTTTAATTTCGTCGTATTTTCCCATGGCGACAATGCTGCCCAGCTCCATGTAAACGACCACATCCGCCAACCGCATCTGGCTGGGACGGTGCGAAACGATCAGCACCGTGGATCGACCGCGCAACCATTCGATGCAGCGCGTCAATGCAATCTCCCCTGCTTCATCCATGCCGGCGCCGGGCTCATCCAGCAACACGACCGCCGCAGGCTTGAGCATGGCACGCGCCAACGACAGCCGCTGATGGAACCCATGCGGCCATTGTTCGGACCGGCTGTTGGAAATGCGCGTCTCGATGCCCTCCGGCAAGGCCTGGATATCCGCCGTTAGCCCGGCCATTTCCAATGCCCACGCAAGTTCGGCATCGGTCGCCGCCGGGTGGATCAGGCGCAGGTTCTGCGCGATAGTGCCATAGAAAATCTCGCAGGTCTGGGGCATGAAGCTGATACGCGAGCGCAGGTCCTCCGCCGTCATTTGACGGATATCGGCATCGTCAATACGAATCGAACCGGCTTGCGGCTGATACAGACGCATGATGAGTTTAAGCAAGGTCGACTTGCCCGAAGCGTTTTGTCCGGCGATCACCAGCACCTGGCCTGGCTGCACCCGGAAGGTAATCCCCAGCAAGGCCGGATCGGCATCGTTGGCATAGCGGAAGGAGACTCTTGAAAAACTCAAGGCACCGTGTACCTCGGGCCGGATGGTGAGGCGCGTACCGTCGTCACGCTCTCCCGGCATGCGCATCAGACTCTCGATCTGGCGCATCTGACTACGCACACCGGACAGCGAGGTCGTGGCCAGAAATATATTCTGCATCGGCCCGGTAAGTCTCCAGATGATGATCATGGTAGCCATCATGGCACCGCCCGACAGACTGCCCTGTATCGCCAGATAAGCGGATACCGCCAGCGCCGTGATACCGGTCAGGGTACCCAACACTTGAGCAACGCCGCCAACACGCGACTGCACCAGGCTAGCCCTGAAACCTGCCATGGCAGCCTTGCCGCTCAACTCGCGGTAACGGTCCAGCCAGCGCTGTTCCGCCCCGACTGCACGGATGGCACGCATGCTGGTGAAGGTTTCATTGAGAAACTCCCAACGCAGGGCAGACAGACTGGATGCCTTGCCGCTGGCATTATCGCTGGCGTGCCGGGTCGTCAAACCGAGCACGGCAAAACTGGCAGCCCCCACCAGCGTCACTGCGATCATCCAGGGATTGAGATAGGCCAGTGCGACCACCAGCACCAGCGTGGCCGGCAGTTCGAACACCAGCATGGACAATGGCCCCAGAAAAAACTCACGCAGCCCCTCCAGATTCTTGATGCGGCCTACCTGCCTGCTGACCGAAGCCCCCTCGATGGAAATCACTGGCAAGGTAATGATGCGCTGAAATACGCTTTTACCTAGCGAGTATTCGGTGCGGCCACCGACGAACGCCATCAGGCGCCCCTTGAGGCCACGCAATAGCCAGTCCAGTACCACGGCCAGCAGCGCACCCAGCATGAGATAGGCGCCTGTAGCGATATTGGCCGTGGGAATCACGCTGTCGTACACCGACTTGACGAACAACGATGCTGCAAGCGCGAGTACCGTACTCAACACCGTCAACACGAAGATCAGCAGGATATGTCGACGGAAGCGCCAGAACAGTCCGCCGAACCAGCTGGTCTGCGGCGATGATTTTTCCTCGTCGCGGTCAGGTGCCTGGAACAGATAGACCTCGCCGTATAGCGAGGCAGAAGTCTCTTCCTTCATTTCATGCGAGGCGCAGTCGAACACCTTGAGCGTGCCATTTGCCTGCCGCGAATACACCACTAGCGCATGGCGGTTCTCAGAGAGGAACAGACAAGGCATGAGACGCTCGTCGAGTTGCATCAGGCTGCAGGAGAAATGCCGGGGCATGAATTCCAGACTGGACATCACAGAACACAACCCGGAAATATCGAGATGATGTACAAAATGGGGCAGCGACTCGGCCAGTTGACGCGCATCGCTTTTCCAGTTCAACGCATCGAGCAAGGGCAGCAGGGCGACCGACAGATCAGACTCTTCCAGAAAATGGCGACGCACCAGAGCAGGCAGTTCATCTTCGTGCGGCGGCCGCTCGATACCTGCAACGTCCACAGACATACTGACGGCATGTTCGGCCGCCAGCACTGCCGGCATCTCGCGCAACCGGCCGTCGGCCAATTCAAGCACCTGGTCGGCCAACGACAACAAGGATGGCCGGTGCGTGACCAGGACCAGCGTGCAGACTCCCTTTCTCTTGGCAAAAAAGTTCCGTAACAAGTTGTCGCTGCGCATATCGAGGGCGATATTGGCTTCATCGAACAGAATCACACTCGGATCGGTGGCCAGCGCGCGAACGATGGAAATAGTCTGACGGATACCTTCCGGCATGGTTTCGGATACCCCCTCGCCCAGCGGAGTTTCGTAGCCCAGTTTCATCGTGGCCACCACTTGATCCAGCCCCAGTTCGCGCGCGATGTCAAGCGCCGCCTGAACACGGCTATCATCGAACATGGTCATGTTTTCGAGGATGGTGCCAGCCATGATGATGCTGGTTTGCGAAAGCAGCGCGATTTCCTTATGGATACTGCTGGGCAAGAACTTCACAAGCGCTTGCCCGTCGACCAGCACCTCGCCGGAAGCCGGCTGCGCAAAACCGTTCAGCAACGATAGCAGCGTGGTCTTGCCGCTACCGCTATCACCGCGTATGGCAACGCAGCTCCCGGCCGGAATCTGCAACGACAAGCCATTGAACAGCGGCTTGTCGTCCCCGCGCGCAAGGCAAATGTCGCGCAATTCCAGTCCTTGGCGCACCGGTGCAAGTGCACTGCCGTTCTCTTCGACGGGCAGTTCGAGCACCTCGTTCAACCGTTTATGCGCGGCAGTGAATGACTGGTAACGCATCCAGAAAGTAAAGCCGCTGCGTAATGGCTGGAGCGCTCGCACCGAGAACATCATGCAAGCCGCAAGACCGCCCGGCGTCATCATGCCCAGGATAACCAACACTGCGCCTGCAAATACCACGCTGATGATCATCAGTTGCGAGAACAATACGCCTAGAGAGATCGACGTCGCCGTCCCACGCACCAGCTTTTCCCCAAGTTCCGCATTGGTTTCCTGGAGACGCTCGTAACGGCGCAGCATGAGCGCCTCCATCATCATGGTCTTGACCGAATGAATATTGATCAGGACTTCGGCCAGAAAATTGTGGCGGCGGTCGTCCTGGATGTGCCGCTGCGTAATGCGGTCACGCATCATTCGCCCGAACAGGACGGTGACCAGCAGGAAAATTGTCAGCAAGATAGCTGGTACGATCACCAGCCAGCCCCCTATGGCATAAACCAGAACCAGAAAGAGGGCAGCGAAAGGCAGGTCGATCAGGTTCAGCAACGCACGGCCGGAATAGAATTCCGCCACCTTCGCCGCGGCCAGTATGCGTTCCGCATAGGCGCCCGGCTCCTCCTGCTGGTAACGCTGCATGGGCGTGTGCATCATGCGATCAAGTGCCGCCATACTGGCTCGATGCTCGAAACGAGCGCCCAGCCAGGAGGTAACTAGGCTATTGGTCGTGCGCAGCAACTCTTCGAGCACAATGGCAAACACCACACCCAACGCGAGCAAGACCAGCGTTTCGACCGATTGGTTGCTGACTACACGATCCATGATCTGCAGAATCGCCAGCGGCAAAGCGATCGCCAGCAGGTTGGACAGCAACGCCGACAGCGCCAGTCCGGGCATCACGCGACGCAAATCTGCGGATTGCAGAGCCCGCTTGAGCGAGTTCTCGCGCTGATCCGTGGCTAGCGGCTCGTAGGTCGCCATCCGGCGCAAAAAATTGAGAAATACGTTCATTTATTCCACAGACAACTGTTCGATGACTTGACGCAACAGCGGGTGAGTGACTTCCAGCCGCCCGTCGGCACGCCGCAACACCACGCCCCCCGCAATCGCCTGCTCCAGTGCGGACGGCTCCGCCGTCAGTTGCGCTTCATCCAGCCCGTTCGTCGCGTGCGCCACTTGCTGCAATAGCTGACGATCCAGACCCAAGGCATCGAGCCGCGCAGAGACGATTACAAACAAGGGTAATGGCAACTCTTCGGCAGCATGGCGCGCCATTTCGACGGCAAACAAGGGAACCCCTGCCGCCACATCGACAATGGCCCGCTGGTCGGCCTGCTCCGGTGCCGCCACGTTGGCTACCAGTCGCGTCACCTCTTCCGGGGTAAGGCGGCCCAGCGTTATGACCTCGGCCGTCGGCGATGCCAGCCGTCGGCGACCGGAAATCAACACGACGTGGCCACCGGCGGCACTATCGGCGGCCGTACGCAACAGACTTTCCGCCACATCGTCCGCGACGACATGAAGATCGTCCAGAATCAACAGCGTACGCGTGACAGGATGCTGCATGCGCAGCACTACGTCATCCGCAGCCAGCGTGTCGCCGGTACGGGTATCGGTGAACCGCGCGTCGTCGCCAGGCAGGCAGCGAAAAAACTCGACCGCTCCGCCCCGCGCTTCAAACCTTCGGGCCACTTCCTGGCACAGGCGCGATTTGCCCATGCCGGTTTCACCCGCCAGCAGGACCAGACGGCCGCTGTCGGATGCAAGTATGCCATCCAGGCGTGCCAGCTCTGCCTGCCGCCCCACCATGTCGTAAGTGGCGCGCTCTCCGGTCCAGACCAATTGATCGATATCGTCCAACAACACTTGGGCCGGAATCTCGCGGCCCCGCCCCATGCCGAAGGCGCGCATCAGGTCCCGCACCGCCTCGTCCAGCACCAGCATACCGTTCGCGGCATGTTCCAATTGCTCGCGGGCAGCCGCAATAGTCGCACTCGCAATCGCCTCGCCCGACCAGCCGCCGTGGCGCAGCATGCTGGCCACCGCCACCCCCGCCGTCAGGCTGCCACGCAAGGTCGAGGTACTGCCAATATCGGTTGCCAGTTGGCGCACCGCACGCAAGGCGCTAAGCACATCATGCTCGGAAACGCGACGGATACCAAAAATCACGTCCGCAGCATGTCCCTTGCGCGCCAGGAACAAGGCATCGTGATCGAACGCCATTGCCGCCATGAAGCCATGCAGCAGGCGCGCATCGCGGGAGGCTGCATCTTCCGGCAGCGCCAGGCTCAGTACAACGCAGGGGCGGCGCTCCAGCTGCCCATCCACCACCTGTGACAACGGTGGTTCCTCACGAGGTACAGCACGCCGCTCCATCCCGCGGTAAGCTGCCATGGTGCGGTTCTTGACGTTGAGTCGCTTGAAAATAGCCACCACGTGCTGCTTGACCGTACCCAGGCTGATGCCAAGTTCGCGCGCGATTTCCTTGTTAACCTTGCCCGCCTGCACCAGGGCCAGTATCTGACGCTGACGCGGCGACAATTCGTCCGGCGACACTGTCGCACTACCGGAATCCTGAGTATTCATGCGGAAAACATTTATCCTGACTTAGAAGCTGTCTTAAAAAATCACGCAAGGCGCTTGAGCAACAGATGAATCATTGCAAGCTTGATCATAGCCTCGGCCTGTTTAGGGCTGACTTCGTAATCCCGTACCAATCGACGGGAGTTGGTCAACCACGCCAATGTACGCTCCACAATCCAGCGCTTTGGCAGCACCGCGAAGCAGTGTTCCTCGGTTCGCTTGACGACGGTCATCAGCCAGCCAAACATATCACGGCTCCAATCAATCAGTTTCCCGCTGTAACCACCATCCACGAATACGGTCTGGATGGTGGACACCAGCCCAAACAGTCGGATCAGTACAGCCTTGGCACCCACCCGATCCTGAATGCCGGCAGAATGCACCACGACTGTCAGGATAAACCCCATCGTATCTACCGCAATGTGCTGCTTGCGCCCTTTGACCTTCTTGCCCGCGTCAAAGCCGCGCTGCCCCCTTTTGACGCGGTCTTGACTGACCACGAATCAACAATGGCTACCGATGGTTCGGCGTTACGGCCTGCCTGCTTCCTGACCTCACGCCGCAACGCATGCATCACCCGATCCCAAGTGCCGTCAATCCGCCAGTTGCGGAAATACGTGTATACCGTCTTCCAGGGTGGAAAGTCCGTTGGCAACATCCGCCATTGGCATCCGCTCTTGAGCACATACAGCATGGCGTTTACCTCGCGCCTGAAATCCTGCTTGGTCGGTCGCCCACGCTCTGCCTTCTCCGGCAAGGGCTTGACCAGAAAACAGGACAGCTTTTCCCATTCCTTGTCCGTCAAGTCGCTCGGGTACATCAACAGCCCTCCATCCCACAATGTATCCCGTTATCGTCAGCGTGATAGATTTTTTAAGACAGCTTCTTAGAGACTTGGGCTGGGTTTTTTCTTATACTTGCATCTGGTTTTCAACAGCGTCCCGAGACTTTCGAACATCCAAAGGACTCACAAAAAACACAATCTGGATTAATGAATCCCAATTGCAGTGCTGTCCGAATCATAACAAAACACGGCATGAATAAGAAACAAACACTCAAGGGTTATCGGCTGGCCGTCATCGCTCTGGCTTCAGCCACATCGCTGTTGAGTGGCTGCATCTCCAACCCGGAACGCATGCAGGCTCCCGCCGTCAATCTGCCAGAACAGTTTCACCAGATGCCGGAAGCTCCTTTGCAGCAACCGGTTTCACTTGCCCTGCAGATATCGAGAACATTGAGCACCTGGCCAGCCGGACCGCTGGAGCAGGCAGCGCCGGCGGCGCCCGGAAAAACGGGCAGTGCCATTCCTGGCGAAGCGCTACCGGGCCCGCTCGAAGCCATGTCCATGAATGCGATGCCCTTGGGCGACGCGCTTCCGCAATGGTGGCATTTGCTCGACAACTCCGAACTCAACAGCCTGGTCGACCGGGCACTGGCCAATAATCAGGACATCCGCATTGCCAACACGCGCATCGCTCAAGCCAAAGCCCGCGCCGACCAGGCCGATGCCGACCGCTACCCGGTCATCACCGCACCGCTCTCGGCCACTATGGAAGCCCCACGTTATGGCGTCGGCACCGTCGACAGAGGCCAAAGCGTGACCTCACGCAAGATATTCGAGGCCGGTCTGCAGGGAGACTGGCGGCCCGACCTGTGGGGCGAAAAGCGGGGATTGCTGGAATCGTCAGAACTGCAGGTCTGGCGCGCGCATTTTCAGCGCGACGACGTGCAGCGCAAGCTGATATCGGAGATCTCCAGCAAATATATCGAGTTTCTGTCGCTGGGCGACAGACTGAAGGTTGCACGCGAAACGGAATCGGTATTGAACGATATGCTGACTTCGGTCGAGACGCGCATGCAAAAGGGCGATGCGACCATCATCGAGATGCAACAGCAACGCTCGGCGGTATATGCCGTGAGAGCAACCA
>Ga0172367_10010121_pt1 | contig 10207 bp, 11 predicted proteins | sample Lak10m_FD_114542 | JGI IMG/M metagenome (GOLD analysis project Ga0172367, IMG submission 114542) | Freshwater microbial communities from Kabuno Bay, South-Kivu, Congo - kab_022012_10m | ecosystem: Environmental > Aquatic > Freshwater > Lake | place: Democratic Republic of the Congo: South-Kivu...
ACCAGAGTATCTACTTCTTGCTTATAAAACCGAGTTAGGGTTTCCAATACTGTGACAGTTTTACCTGTTTTCTCCCCTACTGAGATAATCTGTGAGGCTATATAGGGAACTTCATTATGCTTCATAAGAGTATTAGATAATTGTCCCCCTGCTTTTATGTTTACAATTGACTCTCGAATAATATTCTCAAAAACAGAGTTCCCTACTACTTTGGAGCTTATCTCTAAGGATGATATTAATGGAACTCCTGCCCTTAATAAATTTCTCAAATTAATAGCAAATCTTGCAATATATAGTTTGGTAAATAATTGACCAAATACTGGTATTTTTAATTTCCATTTATCTGCAAATTTAATACCAGCTTCTGTCTTGAGAGCATAGACTATACCACCCACTATACCTACAAGTCCTATTAATACTAACCATACATATTCTTGTAGGAAGTTAGACCCTGCTACCACAATTTGAGTCATCCAAGGCAATTCTTGGTCTGAAGCTACATTTTCCAAAACTTCTACCAACTGAGGAAGCACAAAATAGGCAATACCTAAACCTAAGACTACGAATATAAGTAATACAAATACAGGATAAGCTAAAGCTCCTTTTATCTTATTATTAAGGTCATATTGCTCTTCTAGATAATCTGCCATATATAATAAAGCTTCTTGCAGTCCCCCTGAGGCTTCTCCTGAGCGAATTATAGAGACGAATAATGTATCAAATACTTTTGGATGTTTTTGCATAGCCTCAGATAGTAAATTACCGTCTTGCAAGTCTAATACTAGCTGGTCTAGAATTTCGGTAAAGTATTTATTACCTTTATTCTGGTCTCTGAGTACAGATACAGCATCAACTAATGGGATTTGTACTTCCAAAAATACAGACAAAATTCTAGTAAAAATTACTAATTCCCTAGCTGATACTCGATTGAATATCTCTAGATCTGCATTAAATCCTGATTGTTTATTGATATCTTGTAGAGATATTACTATCAAATCTTTACCTTGCAATGCTGTTAGAGCTATATCTTCGCTAGAGGCGGTAATTATACCTTGTTTGGTTAATCCTTCTTTATTTTTAGCTAAATATGTAAATTTTGCCATATTATATATATTATTTTGTTACTCTTTTAAGCATATTACTTAAACTAATAGGATCTGGAGAATAAAGTAGTGCTGTCTCATAAGATACAATTCCTCTTACAATTAAGTCAAACAATGACATATTCATTGATATCATTCCCTCTTTACGATGAGTTTCTATAACTGTATCAAGCTGATAAATACGATTCTCTCTTATTAAACTTTTTACAGCATTATTGGATAATAGTATTTCAAGAGCAGGAGTTAATTCTCTATTGACTGTAGGAATAAGTCTTTGAGAGACTACTGCTTGTAGAGAGTTAGCTATTTGAGACCTAACTTGTCCTTGCTGATAGGAGGGGAAAGTATCTATAATTCTATCTATAGACTGAGACGCACTATTGGTATGTAGGGTTGAGAATACTAAATGTCCAGTTTCAGCTGCCGTCACTGCTACTTTCATAGTATCTGAATCTCTCATTTCTCCTAAGAGTATTACATCTATATCCTGTCTAAATGCAGACTCTAAGGCTTCACTAAAACTATTTGTATCAGATCCTACTTCTCTTTGAGAAATAATACTCTTATCTGATTTATAAATAAATTCAATTGGATCTTCTATGGTTACAATTTTTAAATCTCTTGTATGATTAATTTCATTTATAACTGAAGCTAGTGTTGTAGACTTACCTGAACCAGTAGGTCCAGTCAACAATACTAAACCTTGCATCAATTGAGAGAATTGATGCATTACTGAAGGCAGACCCAATTGCTCAAAAGTTAATATTTCTGATGGCAAATATCTCATTACTAAATTAGGCATTCCTTGTGCAATAAAAGCATTAACTCTAAATCTAACATTTAATTCTATAGATGTATAAGCAAAGTCTTTTTCTATACCATTGTACAAATCTTCAATATCTTTTTTATCTATCATTAAGTCTAAAACTCCATCTATAGATTGTTTAGTAAGCACTTCATAATCTTCTAGCCCCATTAAACGACCTTTTACTCTCACAGCTGGTTTAGAGCCAGTATTTAAGTGAATATCTGAGCCCCTAGCAGTTACAATTTGATTGATTATAGAAGTTAAATTAAATTCCATATTTATATTTTAAGTATTATTTAGATGGTAAATGTTTTTGTATAGTTCTCATGACTTCAAATGGAGTATAATTAGATTTAACTATATAATCTACAGCTCCTAACTCAAATGCTTTATCTATATCAGTTTGAGAAGATAGATTACTCAAAACTATTACTGGAATATCTTGAAATTCTTTATGTTTTTTTAACCATATTAATATATCAAACCCATTAATTTTAGGTAAAATTATATCTAAAAGTATTAAACTTATATTATTTTTTTCTAAGTTTTTTTTAAGCTCAGGTATTTCTGATACACTGATTACTTTTATGTCTAATTCACTTATTTTAGTAGAATACATCTGTCTTATAAATGTATCATCTTCTATAATAACTATACTGTAATTCATAGATTATATATTTATTTATTATTATAATAATATTATTATATAATAATTTTTCTTTACTGTCTATACCTCGACCATTGTTAATAACTCTTGCAAATCAAGATGTCCCATTAATACTTTAAATATACCGTCTTGTTTGATTGTTACATAATTATTTTTTTGTAAGTAATTAACTATTTCATCTCCTCCTGTATTCTTTTCTATTATAGCTCTTAAATCTTCTGTCATAGACACTACTTCAAATATTGCCATTCTACCTTTGAATCCATTACTACACTTAGAGCATCCTACTGGTTTATATCCCTTATCAAAATTACCATCATAAACACTTCTAATATATGCCTCGTCTAAGGTATTGAGAGAATCTTTGATATATTGCTGCTGTTTTTCAGAGAAAGTTATTTCTTGTTTACATTCTGGACAAAGTTTTCTTGCTAATCTCTGTGCTATAACTACTTGTAATGAAGCGGATAAAAGAAATGGCTCTACTCCCATATCTAGAAGTCTTGGAATAGCTCCTGGAGCATCATTGGTATGTAATGTTGAGAATACTATATGTCCAGTAAGGGCTGATTGTACAGCTAATCCAGCTGTCTCACCGTCTCTTATCTCTCCCACCATAATCACATCAGGATCTTGCCTTAGAATAGACCTAAGTCCTGTAGCAAAAGTATAATTTATATCTGGCCTTACTTGTGATTGATTGATTCCTGGCAGATAATATTCTATTGGATCCTCCAAAGTTACAATATTAATATCTTCAGTATTAACTTGGGATAATAATGTGTAAACTGTAGTAGATTTACCTGACCCAGTAGGCCCAGTTAGTAAAACCATACCAAAGGGTTTGGTGAGAGCTTCCTTTACTATTTCAGCTTTAGGACCTATAAATCCTAATGATTCTAAAGACCTAATACCATTGGATGTATCTAAAATTCTAAGTACTACTTTTTCTCCGTATTGAGTAGGAAATGTTGAAACTCTAAAATCTATCTTTTTATCTTGTTCTATAATGGAAAATCTACCATCCTGTGGCTTTCTCTGTTCATCTATTTTGAGATTTGATAGAATCTTTATACGAGCTACAACAGGAGAATAGAGAGCCTTTGGTAGAATTAAGCTAGTATGTAAAACTCCATCTACTCGAAACCTTACCCTAACTGACTCCTCTGAACCTTCTATATGAATATCTGATGCTCCCCCAGCTACGGCAGTTTTAACTATAACTGACACTATTTTGATAATAGGGGCTGTTTCTATATTTTCTTTATTAACATCTGATATATCTGGTAATTGTTGGGATTGATCACTTTGATCTTTGAATTCTTGAATATTTTCATTAACAATATCAGTTAATGTATCAACATCATTTAATAATTTATTTATATCTGATTCTGTAGCAACATATAACTCAAATTTCAAAGATTTTTCTTGAAAAATAAATTTTAATGCCTGTATTGCATTATAATTATTGGGGTCTGTAATAGCAACAGATACAATATTGCCATCTTTAGCAAAAGGTACGAATAAATATCTTTTCATTATAGTTACTGGAAACAAATCATAAAGCTCTTTATCAATCTTATATTCTGATAAATCAATATATGTTAGACCTAATAGCTCAGCATTAATTTTCAATAACTGCTTTTCTGTAAAGTTGTTTGATAAAAAGTTTTTTATGTCTTCTTCTGATATATTTTCAAAATTACCTAATCCCTGAAACTTCTCTGGAAATTCTATTTTTAGAGCTTCAAATGTTCTTTTTAAGTCAAATTGCATATTATAAATACTTATTTAAAATAATTATTAATTGCACTAACATAATTTATCTCTTCTGTATTAAAATTAACGAAATCTAAAACTGGCTTAAAAAATTGATATCCAAAATAAATCATAACTATTATACTTATTATAATTAATGATATATTGACTATATTAATATTAGAATTGTTTTTCATAAATTTATATAATATACTTTTGCTATTATTGTAGACTGTACACTTTTAGATCCTGATACGGAATTAGGGTTATCTATAAAAGAAAGACTAATATCTTGAATATCTATATACTGCTTAGATTTTACTAATTTAGACAAAAAAGAATCTATAGACATTTTGTTTCCATTAATATTCAAAACTATTTTCACACTTTTCAATGTATTGGATTTATTGACTGTAGAGTTAGTATCTGTTGATAAAGATATATTACTATCTAAATTATCTGCATTTGATACATTTTTATCTGGCTTATCTACCTGAATATCTAGACTAGATATTTCTACTGCAGACTGTTTAGAAAAACTATCTACAAGATTTACTAGTTGATTTTTATCAAATTTTTCTAATACAAATTCATTAACATTTTTTTTCAAATTAGCAGGAGCCCCATCACTAAATGATTGTTTGACTGAGAGTTCTTTTTTGAGAGTATTTATATTTTTAATTTCTGCAGACAATATAGGTGATAAAAATGAGTTTATTGACCAAATTCCTACTGTAAAGATAATGATGGATAAAAATTTAATTGAATTTGACATATATTTATTTTAATATTATTTCTACTGTAAATAAAAATCCTCCCTTACTATCACTAGAGCTAATAGCTGAGTAGCTAGATTTAGAAACAGATTTTAGTTTATTAAACTTATCTATTTGAGTTGTAACATCATTCATAGATGGGACTGACATTGCTATACTGATTATTTTACCCTTTTTAATATAGGAAAAACTTGAAATCTTAGCTCCTGCAACATATGAGGATTCTATCTCTGCAATAGCTACAGTAGCGTCATAAGAATTATCTTTTAAGTCTTTTATATTAAATAAACTCTGTTCTAAATCTACACCTATATAGTATTGGGAATTAACAGAATCTAAAGCCTGTATAGCTTCTGTTACTTTGTTCTTCTCTTGAACTATAAATAACCAATAAACTCCTCCTACTAACAAAGAATATATACAAAACAGTACTACTAATGTATAAACTATACCATTATTTTTACCTTTTGAGTTTAAATTATTTAGTGAGTTAAGCCTTTTTTGACTTTGAGGAACAAATGCAATTCTATCCATATTTATTCTATATAATTTTTTAACGCAACACCTACTGACAATATTAAATCTTGCCAAATACTAGTAGCTATATCTAAATCACTAATCCCCTTCACAGAAACAGTTTTAGCAGAAGTAGCTTTATATATGTTTATGTTTTCATTATTAAACTGGTTTTTGAAGATAAATTTTAAATATTCCACAACACCATTCATTTGAGACATACCTCCCAATACAACAATATTATCAATTTTTATAGCTAAATCATCATTCACGATCTTCAATAACCTAGACACATCATTTGAAAAAAAGTTATCTATTTTAGATTTAATAATATCTGCAATTTGAGAGCTACTACCAGTTAAACCGTTTTGTTTTTTTAAATTTTCTGCCTCTAAAGCTGAACAACCTTTAAGCTGAGCAATAGCTTCTGTAATATAATTGCCACCAAAATCAAATGACTGTATTGTTTGTAATTGCTTATTATTAACTATCATTACCGTGCTATTTCTAGCTCCAATATCAATAATACATGTAGCTTCATTAGTTAAATTAAGCGTCCTAAGAGTAGAAAAACAATCTAACTCAAATCCCTTTATTTTGATTCCTAGAGTTTTAGTAATTTTAATATATTTATCAGCAACTGAATTAGGAACAGCTATAATTAGAATATTATATTTATCCTTAAGATTATTTTTACCCAAATTAATCCAATCTAACTGAACAGAGTTGAGTGGGACTGGAATATGTTTTTTAGCTTCTAAAGGAACCGCTGTCAAAAGCTCTTTTTCATCCAGCATAGGAACTTGTGTCACTGCAAACAAAGCCATATATGATGGTAATGCTACATATGCTTCAGATAAACTCATTCCAGATTTTTGAAGCATTAACTTTATAATTTGAGTTATATCTTGAGGAGAAAGAGATGTCTCACTATTTTTTTGCTGTATGACATTAGATATATCATTCCCCCATATACTATAATTATCTATAGATAACTTACCATTACCGTCAGTAATTTCAACAATTTTAATTGTCTGAGTCCCTATATCTATCCCAAAAGATTTTTTTACTCCTAAATTGAACATTGTATTATTTTTATTTATATTATTGATTATAATATGTTATATTAAAAATATATCATATTATATGAATTTGTGCAAGATTTAATACAAAATATATTATTAGATACATTTTTAGCCAATCAATGTATAATCTGTCAGCAGATAAATGCGGTAAATCTCTGTGATAATTGTATTACTAGCATTCCAAGTCAACCGATTTTATGGTTAAAAGAAAATACACAGACTAACGGTATTTTTGCTCCTAAGGCTAAAACTAGAATTGAAACTCTAAGCAAAGATAATAATATTCAAGCTATTTTATCCTGCACAGATTTTAAGCATAAAATTATCAAAAAGAGTATACATTATCTTAAATATAAAAATTTACCTCAATTAGCCAATCCCCTTGCCTCAATTATGTTGAGAACTCTTAGCCAACACTTAAAAAATACCTCTAATCTAATATTATGCCCCGTCCCACTACATAATGGTCGCCTCAAATTCCGTGGCTATAATCAGGCTGATTTATTAGCTAAATATTTGCACACAAAACTTAAGCTACCACTATATTTAGATTTAGAAAGGATTCGCAACACACCTCAACAAATGCGAATTCAAAATAGACAAGCTAGAATTAACAATATGGACAATGCTTTTGAGGCTCACAAAAAGAATACTACCCAATCTAAAATTATACTAATTGATGATGTCACTACAACTTTATCCACAATTCAAGAAGCAGCCAAAGCCCTATCGAAACAAGGTTTTACTGATATATATGCGCTTATTTTGGCCCACTAATTATTAAATATTATCAAAAATAAATATATGTGATATAATTATAATTACAAAGTTATAATAACTTTTTATTAATAGATAAAAACACAGAAATGGAAAAATTTACTGATAAAGAATTCGTGTCCTATATTGTCAAAGCAATTGTGGATAACCCTAATGATGTACTGATTGAGAGAACCGTAGACGAAATGGGAGTTTTGATAACTCTACAAGTCAATCCCAGTGATATGGGCTATGTGATTGGGAAAGCTGGTTCCACTGCCAAAGCTATCCGTTCATTATTAAGAATAGTAGGAGCTCGCAATAATGCTAGAGTTAACCTCAAAATTCTAGAGCCAGAACAAGGTGCTAGAAAAGAATCCTCTATCAATAGTTCCGAACAAGTGGATAAAATAGTAGATGATCTAGATATATAATATTTGTATGAGATTTGATATATTGACTATATTCCCTGAAATTATACAGGCTTATATCAATACAGGAGTGATTGGAAGAGCCTTAAACTTAAAACAAAACCTCAATATACAAATTCATAATATTAGAGATTATACTAAAGATGCTCATCATAAGGTAGATGATGCTCCCTTTGGTGGTGGGGCGGGGATGATATTACAAATTGAGCCAATTTATGAAGCTTTAAAAAGTATTATTAGTGAGTCTCCCGATACCAAAAAACATATTATCTTAACTAAAGCTGGAGCCAATATATTCAATCAGGATAAGGCTATTGCTCTGGGTGAAAGCTTTGAGCATATAATCTTTATCTGTGGCAGATATGAGGGTATTGATGCTAGAGTAGAACAATATCTTTGTGATGAGGCTTTGTCTATTGGGCAATATGTTTTAACCGGAGGTGAATTGCCAGCTTTGGTGATGTTAGATGCAATAGCAAGGCATATCCCAGAAGTTCTAGGTAATCAAAAATCACTAACTCAAGAATCTTGGACTAATACAGATAAAAAAGAATACCCTCAATATTCTCGTCCTGCTATATTTAAGCCCCGGAACCCTAATCTAGTCAAATCAGATTTACCTAGTGAATGGACTGTACCTGATATTTTATTATCAGGCAATCACAAAGCAATTCAAGATTGGCAAGAAAAAAATAAAAAATAATATACTATATACAAAAAAAATATGATATAATATATTCAATATAAAAATTTAGACTAAAATTATGGCAAATAATCAAAATAATTTAATTTATAGCTATGAGGCTTTAGAATTTGATAAATATCACAAATCCCCTACTTGGTATGTGATGTTCTCAATTATATTTATTTTATTGCTTATTTATGCTATAATACAAAGGTCTCCTATTACTTTTGTGGTGTTCTTACTCTTATTCATAGTGGTCTTACTAATCTCAACCAAAGATCCTAAGAATATTTTAGTAGAAATTACCAAAAATGGGATTAACTTAGACCGCAAAAGAACCTTTAGATATCAAGATATTGAAGCCTTTGGGATTTTTGTCAGAGACGATGTTAGATTTATCTCAATTTATCTGACTGAAGGTATGATGAGATATGCCCGAATCCCTCTAGGGGAGGAAAGCCCAGATGAAATTGCAGATATTTTGGAGCAATATTTAATCCGTGAAGATGGAAGAGAGAGATTTATGGATACCATAGATCATATACTCAAAATTTAAGAAGTACCTATAGCTCAGTTGGATAGAGCGCAGGTTTGCGGAACCTGAGGCCAGAGGTTCGAATCCTCTTAGGTACACCAATTTTTTTATTATGAATATATTCTATACCCCAATAGAAGAACTTAAACCCAAACCCAATATTAGATTAGTTAATGCACTACATAAACTAGGTATATATAATTTAGCCCACTTATTATTATATCCGCCCAAAAAGTTTATTAACTATAATCATTTTCATACTTTATCCCAAATTCCCAATATCCCTACAGGAACTCCTGTAGTCTTTGAGGTGACAATTATAGGCAAAAAGCAAACCAGACTCAGAGGACGAAAATTGACCATCGGGGAAATTATAATTCAAGACCAGACGGGAGAATTCAGCATTAGTTTATTTAATCAAAAGCTAATTTTTGAATCATTGCAAATTAATGCCCATTATGCCTTATCAGCTATTATAAAACAAGAGACCAAAACCCCACTCACCAATATTAGTTTTGAGCGAATTTTACCGAATAAGACACTCTTACACTCTCATCGCCTAGTACCAATTTATCCAGAGACGGCTGGACTTAGTTCTAAAATGCTAAGGTATAGAATTGATTTAGCTATCAAGCAATTTAATAATTTACCAGAGACTTTACCCACTTGGATATTACAAAAAGCTAATTTACCAGATATCAATAGCACTATTCGCTATTTACATTATCCCAATAATGCCCCTCAAATCAAAAAAGCTAAATCTCGGTTAATTTTTGAAGAGGCTTTTATCATACAATTATATATTGCTAAACAAAAGCTAATTTTTCAATCTAAATATGCTCCTGCAATCAGCACTCAAAATAGCCAATTACAAGAATTTATAAATAGCTTGAAATTTGAATTAACCCAAGCCCAAAAAAATTCAATTCAAGAAATTCTAAACGATATGGCTAAACCCACCCCGATGAATAGATTATTAGAGGGAGATGTAGGAACAGGTAAAACCATAGTCGCCACAATTGCAATGCTCAATACTTATTATAATAATTATCAATCTGTCTTGATGGCACCAACTGAAATTCTAGCC
>Ga0172367_10010124_pt1 | contig 10205 bp, 8 predicted proteins | sample Lak10m_FD_114542 | JGI IMG/M metagenome (GOLD analysis project Ga0172367, IMG submission 114542) | Freshwater microbial communities from Kabuno Bay, South-Kivu, Congo - kab_022012_10m | ecosystem: Environmental > Aquatic > Freshwater > Lake | place: Democratic Republic of the Congo: South-Kivu...
AAGCGCGGTCATTTTTGCGGAAGGCGCGGTTGTAGTTATCGCGGATGTATTCGCTGACTTTATCGTACAACACTCGTTCAAGGTCATATTCCACACCGGACCGGTCTACAGGATAGACGTCCGTCAGGCGTTGCATAAAGAGTTTTTTGCGGTTGCCATCGATGGCTGCGCGTTTGCGTGTGCGCCAGACAATCTTGCTGACATTCTGGGGATTGAGATCTTCCACCCTGGTAAATGAAAGCGGATCCACTAGGCTGAGAAGATGCAGGAATTTTTTGGGTTTACCCTGATGCGGGGTAGCGGTCAGCAGCAGGAAAACCGGCACTGCTTCCGAAAGTGCTTCGCCAACTTTATAACGCGCGCTTTCCTTGCCATCCACATCCTTGCTGAGCTTGTGGGCTTCATCCATGATGACCACGTCCCAGCCTGCGTTGACCAGGTTTTCAAAGATTTGGCGGTTGTGCTCCTCGCGCCGCTTCTTTTCTGGTTCGCTCAAATCGGAGTAAATCCTGCGCGGTTTGAGAAAGTCCAGGCTGGTGATGACCTGGTCATGCAGCTTCCACAAGTTGGTTTCCTTGCCATGCATCTCACGCAGAGCGCTGAACATATTGCGATCCATCAGCACGAATTTCTCGCCAAACTTTTGAGCCAGTTCATCCTGCCACTGACGGGTCAGCCCTGCCGGGGTGATGATCAAGACTCGCCTAGCCTGGCGGCGCAGCTTCAGTTCTTCAAAGATCATGGCCGCTTCAATGGTCTTTCCAAGACCAACCTCATCCGCGATCAGCGCGCGTGGCTTGAACTGTCCCAACACAAAATCGACCGCCAGCACCTGGTGAGGCAGCGGAGTGATCCGGAAATTGGCCGCTGAAAGCACACCCGGCTGACTCTTCAGACTGTTCAGATAATGAGCAGCGATATGCGCCAGGAAGAACGGCGCTGGCAGCCCACGCCCCTGGGCCAGGTCTGCAAATGGGTCGCTGCGGAGCTGCAGGTCGCTGACCAGCAGGCGCTGGAGCGGTCCGGCTGGTTCGATGAACACATCGGCATAATCCTGGCCGAAAAGCGAAGTCAGAGCAAGGATGCGGGCAGGCTGGCCAGATGATGTGGTAACGGAAGAGCCGATGGAAAGGGTCATACCTGGTCCTTTTGCCCCCTGGTATTGAACGATGCTGTAAAGGGTTTTAATTTTTCGACGAGCAAATGCACACGTGTTGATGGATCATTGCGGGCCGGATTACCAGGTTCATATTGTGCCAGTAATCTGTTTGCGTTTCTGAGGGCATCCGGCAAGCGCAGCAGCAGTTCATCAAAAATCGTTTCGCTATTCTTCGTATATGGATGCTTCAACTGCTTCTCGAGAAACCTGATATAGTCTTGCCGGGAAATTGCATTCTGCATCAAGGCAAAGTGCAGCACATACCACAATTCAAAAGCCTGGTTTGAATAAGCCACCTGTATGCCATGGGTCTCTGCGTGGGCGATGGCATGATTGAAATCCTCTGCTGGAAAATCATCTTTATCAAAAACGCACCATGTCTGGTCAAAATCGCCATCTTTGTCTCGTAAACGAATCGCTTCTTCCACCAGCCTGATTGTGTTCTGGTTGACATGTTCAATTTTGATTATCTGACCAGGTGCTCGAAATTTCCGAAAATAATTGGGTTCCGTTTTTTCCCCTTCACAGACAATCAGAAACCTTTGGTTAACAGGGAAGCGATCAACCTGACGGTTTCTTTTCCGATCAGCCGATTGTGGTTTTAGATAGGTTTTAATTTTTCCTGGCATTCCGCGATTCCCCGTCGATCACGATCTGCTCAAGATTGCCCAAAAATGGAACAGCGCCGTAACGCCCTTTCAGATAATCATCTTCATACGAGGCATCATTGCGGATCAAGTTATTGTTTACTTTGATTTCGGCCAGAGAGTACAAATGGCTGGCGCTTTGCCGGTCTTTTTCAACAAACCAAATTTGATCGCGCCGAAACACTTTGTTGGAAAGCAAGTTGGTATCGTGTGTTGTCAGAATTAACTGGGCGTTGTGCGGGTTGTGCTTCTCCGAATTGAACAGTGAGATAAGTTCTTTTGTCACCAGGGGGTGCAGCCTGGCCTCCATCTCATCAATAACCAGAACTGCGCCCCGCTGGAGCACATCCAGTACCGGCCCTGCCAGGTAGAAGGCTTTTTGCGTCCCATGCGACTCGTTCATGTCCATATCGAATTCAACCAGGCCAACTTGCTCGCCCTTCTCATTCCATTTCGGGTACTTGGTTCTTACGGTAAAAAATTCCTGTGCCGGATGGTTAAAAAAGAGATTACGCACCTCGTCTGGCATGTTTCCCAATAACTGCAATTGAGATTGATCCAGTTTTTTCCCTTCAACACCGGTAATTTCCATATCCAGGTTTTTTACCAATTGAATAATTTCATTTTTTATTTTTCCATCAATCAACTGTTTGATTGTAAAAACCCGATAAAACTGATCTTCCAATCCAGAGATGACCACCAATTGCTGAAACCAGGCCAGGATTTTGCTGGAAATCTCACCATTAAATTGAGCAGATACTGAGAGAAAGAGGGCATTGCTGCGGGTCTTTTTTTCAAGGCCCTTGCCTTCCTTAAAGTATTTCGGCGAAACGTTGATGTTTTGCTCTTCCCTGGTGAACAGCGTTGCTTCTTTTGTAGCGGGTACCGAAAACAACCACTCAGAAACGACATGAGCGTAATCCAATTCAAAGCCATAACGATATTGAGTCCCACCCGCAATAAAAATGATCTCGAAAAATGATGGTTTTCCTTCGGTTTCAGTACTTAATCGAAATGGTTCAACCCCAGTCGGGAGGCCTGTCTGAGAATCGCCAGCAGAACTGACCACAAAATGACGCATAAAAGCGATTGCGTTCACCATGTTGCTTTTACCGCTGGCGTTGGCACCATAAAGTGCCGCACTCTTCAGTAAGGTTAGCTTGTTGCTGACCTCAAACGTATTGTTCCGATTAATTTCCGTTTCCCGGGCATTTCTGTTGGCAGACACCAGGCTGAGGATGGACTGATCCCTGAAGGATCGAAAATTGCCAACGCCAAATTGGATTAACATAGCACATTCCTTATTCCTAAATCGGCTGTTATTGTGAAAATATCACAATATATAGCATTATAGGACTTTTTCTATCCATAGTCAATGGGCGGGTATTTTTTTAAACCACGAACGCCACGAAATACGCGAACAAAACCTTAATTTAGATTTTCGTGTATTTCGTGGTTAACCTTGCCCTTCCTTTTGAATAACCTTAAAACGCACCAGTGAACGGTCATGTCCTCGTAGCAAGGTCAATAAGTATTCATCCAGGGCAATTCGCATTTCATCCTCTGTCATGGCGCTGCCGCGTTCAACCAGGAATGTTCCCAACTCCAACAAATCCAGATCAACCGGCTGAAGTTCGCTGGTCAATTCGTACAAGGCATCCATCAGGCTGCTGCTGAGCGGTTCTGGAAGTTTACCGGCTCGTTCCAAGGCTTCAATCTCGCCCTTGTGAGCTGGTGTTAACAATGGAATGCGGCTCTTGAGAGCAGGCAATTCGGCCATTACCTGGTCGCTCCAGGATTCCCATAAATTATCCAGGCGCTTCTTCAAGTCTGTCACGCGCGCCGGTAAATCCGTAACAACCTGACCGATATCAGGGTACTTGCAGTAAGGGCAGGTGGCGTATCCCGCCAGGGTCATTGCAGTAAAATCGTTGCAGCGCTTTCGTTCTAGATTAGTGATCTCCAACACAACCTGGTTGAATGGCGCTGGTGAGATAAATGGCAGCTGTTTTAGCTGATTCAGCCCGGTATAGCGCCCTGCCTGTCGCAAAGCAGATAGTTGGTTCCAGGGTGCATCACTGCCAACTGTCCGGTTATGCATCCCATAGTAAAGCTGATCATATTTCTGGCGGAACTGCTCCAATTTGCCTTTCAGCGGACGACGCAAATTAGTATCCATCAACTGGGCCGCATCTGAATAAATCGCCTTACTATCCGCTGTAATCCGCTGCAAGTCTGCAATCACCGCCTGTTCGGAGCTGTTTGCGCTTCCAGAAAGCTTGGGGAGAACGGCAACAGTTTCCAACATTCGCAGTAGCCCGCTTTTCAGGCCATCATTAATCCAATCATTTACAAAGCTATTGAGCGTATCCGGAACAGCCAGGTTGTTTTTGAGGTCAGTCCGGAATTCGGTGGTCGATTCAATCTTCCCCAGATCGGCCACCTTGCTTACCTCGGCAAAAATACCCAGAGGCGCATCCAACCCGGTCAGCCGCCCCTGCATTTCCTGGAGCGCTAACCATGGCAGATCAGAGAAATTAGGCGCATCGGCCACGATGATTTGCATATTTTGGCGCAGTTGATTGAGCTGGGTTTTGAGTTCAATTCCTTTCTGGCGCAGCGCTTTGACCGCTTCGCTGCGGCTTTCCTTGTCACGGACCAGCCCAGGCTGCAAACTCAAAATCGTAAATATCGCGGCCAAAGCCTCAACATCAATATCTTTATCCCGCTCCAGGTAACGGATCGTATCAAAAAAGGACAACCCATTCTTCACCATGGGCGTGATATCGCTGGCGTGCAGCCTTTTTCCGCCCTGCTGAACAAAGATCAAATAACCATTGAACAACAAAGCACCCAGCAAAAGCTGAACCATTTCCTTGTGCAACCCCCATGGTTCGCGACTTAGCTCGTTCAGCAAGTCGTCCAAGGGAGTCACCTTATTGATCTTGTCATTGGCATCAATCCGTTCCAGAATTAATTTGCAAGCCGGGCTGCTGCTGGCACTGAAATGCCCTTCCTTGATCGCACCAAAGCTGGTCAGGTAGCCCTGGCTGTTCATATCCATCTGCACGGTGGCCTGGCGCTCAAGAGATTGCAGCGCCTTGGTCATTTCACCACCCAGGTTGGCGGAGGTCAGCAGGGTATTAAAGACCGGATGTTGCGGATATTTTTCTTTGAAATTCTCATCCAGGGTGGCACTTTTGACATGCTCAACCACATCATTCAGGGTGCTCAACTGTCGTTGCGATGGCAGTTTGGACATTTCGGTCTTGTGACCAGCATACATGACATGTCCATGTGCCACTAAACGCTCTAAATATTTTTCACCAAAAATCCTGAAGGCATCCTTGGAAAGGCCGGTCATGACCTTCTTATGCACGCCATCAATGGCAAGCAGTTCGGCTGCCCGCCCACGCACCAACAGCGCGATCAATTCATTGGGGAAGTCTACCCCGAGAACCAGCTCATTCTGGCCACTCGCTGAAGCACCTGAAGGTCCCTGTATCGTGAAACGATAATCCCCGCTCTGGATCTGCAGACCATCATCACGACCAATGACCAGGATGCCATTCCGATAGGATCGCCTGGATGTCCATGCGGCACTATCCGGGTAGACGTACTTGGAAGGAATCAACGGTGCCTGATTCTTTATTCCAAGCTCTCCTGTCAGGAAGTTCTTAAATGTGTTTTCGATTTCTTGCTTGTTATCCATGAAAGTACGCGCTTTTTGTTCAATCAGCGCATCATAGTCATCAATCTTGGAGAGGTTCAGGAAGTAACGACCTTCACCATAATCAATGTACTGCCCAACCGTGACTTCACGGATATTCTTCATGACACGTTCAATATGATCGCGTGCCATTTCTGGCTCCACCACCATTTTGCTGGGGGGAGTGAGCATCAAGGTGTCCGCCAACTCCTGCGAGGTAGCGCCGTTCTGGTTCTGACCTCCCAGTAATCGCAACACAGCAAGGGCTTTAATTAGCTTGCGAGCATCTTCTCGGAAGCGATCATTTAATAGGTCCACTTTGGGCTGCAGGATCTGCAGTACATTGACAACTTCATTCACATTCGGCTGGTTGCGGATCTCATGGACGGAGTCGATCAGGTCAAAAACCCGGTCATAAGTAATGAACTGCGGCGCCGGTTCCCCAAGGATGCGCTGTACGTTTTTAACAGCAAAACCGATAATGCCACGGTTTTCAAAATAAGGTAGCTGCTCAAAAACCTGGATGACATAGGGATGGATTGGAAATAGGTTGATGTAATTTTCAGTTTGGTTGGCAAAATTGGGAAAGTATTTGCGATGATCCGACAGCAAGCCTTCCAATTTCATTTTCTGATCAGCATCCTTGCGCAGCACGCGCTGGGTCAGCACCTGGGAGACATCATCTTTGGTGATGGTTACCGTTACGAAGCGTTGGTTGATGCGTGCAATGCTCTCAGCCTGATCTACATATTTGGGGCTGGTAAAAACATGCTCCTGCATTGCCCCGATATACAGAAAATCGCTGTCCTGGCTGACTTCACCCAGTTCACGCAGCAGCGCCAGGTCATAGGACATTTCCTCTTTAGATTTTTGCTTGAGAAAGTCGGAAATTTCATCCACCACCACGACCAGGCCATTTTCCGGATCCTGGGCTTTTATCTCCGTCAAAATATCCAGCATCACCTTTTTGTTATCGTAGGCAGATTTCAAATCAAGTTCAGGAATTTCGATATCATATCTTGCCAGCAGTTGCTGACGCAACTGGTCAAAAAAGATGTAGCGCAGCGGAACTTCCCGGGCGGCACCTAACTCAAACTTTACTACCAGGTAACGCCTACCGAGCCCTTGGGCTTTATGAGCAATCACAGGATCTTTCACCAACGGTCGGAATTCAGGATGCTCTAACAGGGCCGACACAAAAGCCAGAAAATGGCTCTTACCCGTACCATAATTACCAACCACATTGAATGATTTGTGCGTGGCTCCACCTAAAATATCAAACATATACCCCAGATTTTGGCGTAGACTGTCCGATATCACATATTTCTCAATGTAAGATTGCGCCATTTCATCCTTCCGGATTTTGATGACTTCTTCAACTTCTTCAAATTGGATCAAATCACGAATCAATGCAGGCATGGTAGAGTCCTCTTAAAAATTGACCACGAAATTAACAAAAATGTTACCGATCAGGATGCAAGTTCGATGACAACATAGTCATCGAGCGAAATGGGAAAGTAATCTGGATGGTCTGGAGTGCTGTAAACAGCCATATTCCCCTGGCGCAGAGCAGGTAAGGCCAAGACGATCGGGCGCTGGCGAGAAACGCGCTTGAAAGTATCAACAGGGTTGATCTTTCCAAGCTCTGGTGAGAATAATATTTCGATGTTGTCTATCAAAAGGGTTTCATCGTTCGGGGAGTAGCGATCACATAGTTCATCAATCAAACGGTGCACAGTTACCCCATCGTTGGCATCCTTGGCTGGTAGCTTTAACAACTGATCGGACAGCTCCAGGTTTATGTTTATGTACTGCCCTTGAATAGCATCGGCAACTTGCTTGAGGAGTTGAGTTTTCCCTGATCCGAACATTCCCAGGGTAATCACTAATTTGTGTCGATCGGCAGACACATTGTTAATTGCATCTATGGTTTTTTTAATATCTTGATTACTCACAGAAGATTCCCCCCATGTCATTTAAGTTGCTTTTGTTTTACTTCTTGTTCCTGCACCCAAACCTGAATACTTTCACGGCGAAACCGCCAGTGCTTGCCAACCTTGAAACCTGGCAGAACAGCATCCTGAGCAAGCTTATAGACTGTCGAAAGAGGTAGTTTCAACAACTCCGCGACATTCTCGGCCGTATAGAACTCTGTATTTTCGTCCATAGTTCTCCATGATCGCGCTTTTTATCACAGTTGGTGCTTATTATTATAGCATCATTGAGAGCGATGAAGAGTAGATGGCAGAATTGTTTAATGTGGGTAATCGCAAAAGCAGAAGATACGGAAGCGCAAGAGCCCCATCCCTTCTTTTGGAGTGCACGGAAGCGCAAGAGCCCAAATGCATAGTACGCATTTGGAGAGGGGAGAAAACCATCGGGCATGGCGTCGCCGTGGCTCCTTAGGTGGATAGATTTGTTTTATGTGATGAGGTGGTCTGGCAGATAGTCAGTGCGGTTGAGGTAACATATCCTGGTGTTCGTGTTATCAAGATCAAAGCGGCTGATCGAGCAATTGTTGAGTAAGAACCAGGGATTAAAATCGTCGGCTATCTGTTGCCAGGGGATGTTCAGCATTGCGCAGAGCAGGTGGTTAAAAAAACCTCCGTGGCTGATTAAGGCAACGCGTTGTATGGGTTGTCCTTCTTTATTCCCGTGTCTTGATAAGAGGTCCGTGAGGAATTTATTGGCTCTTGGTTGGCGTTCGTCGATGGTTTCGAAGGGGCGGTTCCACCAGCCCGATTCGTCAAGCTGATCGGGTAAGCGCATTTCTGGAAAATTCTTTTCAAAGAAGGATCTGGGTTTGCCTGGCAACCCTTCCAGACTTGAATCGGCCGCATGCTTAAAAATCCCACCCTTTTCGTGGGTTTCAACCCAAGCGGAGAATGGCGCACCTGTTGCGCGGGCGATAGGCGCGGCAGTGCTGGCTGCTCTTACCATCAGGCTGGTGTAAATATGGGTAATTCCGAACCCATGTCGATTTTGGATATCCCAACCCGCCGGTTCAGGGATTATGAAGTTATCCTTGATGTAGTTTGCCAGGATTTTGGCTTGTTCATGCCCTTTATCTGTAAGCTCAGGATCAGGATTCTCCACATATTCTGGATCCTGCCAGTTGGCATTATTTTCAGATTGACCATGGCGGATGAAATATAATTCCATGCGAGTTAGACCTTTTACAACATGGGAAGCATAGGCGTTAGCAATCTTTATGAATCAGTAGGCTATGCTCAGGAAATAACCGAAGAGCAACAAATCTCCTGCGTAGTTACTTAAGGATTTTCTCTAAAGCGTTCTTGAAGGCCTCATAGGGCTGTGCGCCAATAATAGCATAACGGTCGTTGATAACATAAGTTGGCACGCTGGAAACTCCGATCTGGCTGGCTTGCTGAACCTGGTCAGAGACTTCAGCGGTATATTTTCCACCTGTCACCAGCTTCTGCATTTCATCTGCGTCCAGCCCAACTTCTTGCGCTGCTTCTCGCAGCACTTCCCATTTGCTGATATCCAATCCATCTCCGTAGATTTTCTGAAAAACGGCATGGTGGAATGGATTCCCCTGACCATGTTCAATGGCGTATGCAGTAGCTTCGTGTGCCAGGCGCGTATTGTAAAGCCGGTTGGCCGGGGAAAATTTTAACCCATGCAGATCCGCCAGGCTTTTGAGACGTTGGTCAGCACCGGAAGCCTGGGCTTTTTTGACATAATCAGGTAATTCCATGCCATCTGGAGGGGTGTCTGGGCGTAGGTAGAAGGGTCGCCATTCAACGTTGATCGCATATTCTTTATTCAACTTTTCGACCACACCTTGGCCGACGTAGCACCAGGGTCATATATAGTCAGAATATATTGTAAGTTTAAAGTCAGACATTGAGGTATTCCTGATAGAAAATTTTTACTTATGCGGTTGTTTACAGGGAAAACTTTGCCAATCATAGAAGAAAATATGTTTAAATTACCAAAAATGAAACTGCCAAACATCTTCGAAAAAATCGAATGTTCACTGGATGCCTAACAGTATAATTTATTTGGGAAATTCTCGTACAATTAACACTTGACTTCATCTTTTATTAGGGCTATATTATTTTGAATAGAACCATGGGGTTCTAATTAAAAAATGCCGTTATGGCAAGGAGGGTCTTCTTAATGTCAACACTTCATATGGAAGTCGAAACTGCCCGCAGCACCCAGAGCAGCCTGAACAACACAGCGCAGCAGCTGACGAGCATGGTGCAAAGTATGACCAGTTCTGTTCAAAGTTTGACACCTGGAGCATGGATGGGAAATTCTGCTACCGAGTTTTCTGGTGTTTATGACCAGTGGCGGTCACAAATGACACAGTTGCTTGACCAATTGAACCAGCTTAATCAACGTCTGGCTACGGAGATCACTGAGTGGGAGCAGATGGCCAGCAAACTCGCGTAAGATGGTAGTTTGTTTGTTTGTTCTAATTCTCTAACATGTGATTGCAAATTCAGCATCCCGGCTGGCGGTAGACTGCCGGCCGGGTTATTTGGTTCAAACAATTATTATTGCCAATGACCGACACTCCCAACAGTACAACCCCAGGTGGGCTATTCGGCATAAATGAGGGTAATCAGCCCAGGTGCCGTTTCATGCCTGCCCAGCGTGACCCTTGGCGACTGCCTGAAGACAAGATCGAGCTTCCGCAGCCAGTCCCTATGCCGCC
>Ga0172367_10010125_pt1 | contig 10205 bp, 11 predicted proteins | sample Lak10m_FD_114542 | JGI IMG/M metagenome (GOLD analysis project Ga0172367, IMG submission 114542) | Freshwater microbial communities from Kabuno Bay, South-Kivu, Congo - kab_022012_10m | ecosystem: Environmental > Aquatic > Freshwater > Lake | place: Democratic Republic of the Congo: South-Kivu...
GAATGACAACAACCACGACGGGCGTTAGGTGACCGAAGCAATTGTTTCAACAAAAAAACATAAAATTGTGCTGTCCAAATTAAACTAGGAATTTATACCTAAAAGATCGTGCAACTTCACAATGTATCGAAATTGATTTGATCTCTTTTTTCGTGACTATCCGAAACACAGGTAAACCATAATGCAACAGATCCCTGCGAAGTCGATCCTAAGCTACACCATGGGCAGATTGCCTGCCCATGGTGAGTTTCAATAGAATTGCGCGACCAGGATCTTAGTCTCAGTGTAATCTCGATAGAATCCTACTTAATCACAATAAAATCAATTATCTACAATTTTTCAAAATACTTTTGAAAAAACATAAATTTAATTTGAAAAAATGTAAGTATTTGTTATTATATACAATAAATGAGCAATTCAAGCATGAAGCAAAATATTGATGGACTTCGTCGCCTCTACTCTCAGCAAATGGAGGGGCTGGCACAGCCGTTACCTCAGGGCACTCTCAATAGCCTCCCAGTTTGGGTTAAGAGTGCTGTTCGGATTTCTGTCCTTGGCCGCATGGGGGAGCCCAAAGAGCCATTTCTTTATCTTGTCCAACCAGAGCCGGAGGTGCTCTTTGAGCATTTAATGAGAATCTACCGGCATCTTGTTGAAAGACTCAATGCGCCTGTCCTCATTGTTGCGGATCATCTTCTGCCCAAATATCGTCCATTGCTCGTCAAATTCAATATCGCCTTTATTTACAAAAATGAATCGATCTATGCGCCGGAACTTGGGCTCAAGTTCAATCGGCTCAAACGCTTTCAAGAAGATCGAACAATTCGAGCTGAAAATAAGAAAAAAGCACTTACACCTTTTGCCTTAAAGTTGATTGCCGGAGTTCTGACGAATCAAATTTCACCCGAGTTCACCTTGAAGGGTTTGCACGAGACAATCCAACGGGAAGGTGTCGAAGTTTCTTCGTCGAAACTAAGTCTAGGTTTGAAGGAGCTTGTGGCATATGGACTTTTGCTAAGTGAGGGCGGGGGGCCAACTCGTCGCTTTGCAAAGGCCGATGCCAAAAAGACCTGGGAGAAAATTTTAATGCTGCAGCTTGCTTCATTTTTTCGTGAAGTAGAAATAAACTTCGTCCCAACAAATGGTAAAGTCCTCTGCCTCGCCGGTGAAACCGCACTTGCTCAGTATTCTAATCTTGCCGAGGACGGAGTCAAAACCATTGCCATGAGTGTGAAAGAATTCCGCAAAAATTATGAGGGAAAAAAAAGCCAAATTCCAATTGATAAGGGGTACGCCTCAAGCATCATTCAGATATGGAAAGAGCCACCTCATCTTTTTGCTTTTAATAACACAATAAATCCTATTGAACTGTTTTTTTCTCTGAAGAACCATCCTGACGAGCGTGTAAAGATGGCTCTCGATGAAATGTTAATTCCCTATGGGTTAGTTAAAAAGGAAATTTAAATGGCACGTCCGCATGGTTTTGATCATTTCTGCAATTATCTCATTGGGTTTGAAGAGCATTACGTCATCATCGGTGGTGGCGCTGCTTCGATTTTGATGGATGACGAGGGGCTTGAATTCAGAGCTACAAAAGATGTAGACCTCGTTGTTATCGCCCGGTCCCAAGATTTGAATTTTCGTCTTCTCGCTTACATCAAAGAGGGTGGTTACAAATTGAAAGAGGCCACGGATAAGGTTCCAAGGTACTATCGTTTCAAAAATCCCACTCAAAATGAATATCCGAAGATGATCGAGATTTTTGCCCGTAATGAATTGGGGCTTGAGCTTGAAGAAGGGCAATACATTATTCCGATAACTGATTCGGCGGCGGAAAAGCTTTCTGCGATTTTACTCGACGACGAGTATTTTGATCTTATTCGTAAAAACCTAACGACTTCCAAGTCAGGAATCCCGCTCATCAATGTCCTTGGCAACATCTGCTTGAAAGCGCGCGCTCATCGTGAGCTTTATGAACGAAAACAGGGCGGTGATCAAACAGTAGATGAAAAAGATGTGCAAAAACATTTGAAGGATATTTGGCGTCTGGCCGTGATGCTCACCGGAGAGGAAATAATCACCCTTTCCGGTTTGCCAGCAAAAGATATAGGGGATGCGATCAGAAAACTTGAAAAGCTGCCAGAAATGCACTTCAAACAAGTGATGGAAAAAACTCCAGCGAAACTTGCGGATGTGATGGGAGCACTCCAAAAAGTGTTCAAGGTTTAAAAATGGAAGGTGAACCCCAGTTGGATGCCCTTGATTCGTAAACAAGTTTAGCTTGCGCACGGTAGACCCAACGAGTGAGAGTGTCCACATTGCCTGTGACCGCAAAACCAATAACGATAACAACTACCTATTCAAAAAGTTTATCTAAATTCACTTCTGCCTCCAAAAGTTAACTTTCTTTTCAGGATTGATTTATATCAGTTCCAATTTCCCATCCCCAGTCTGAATAATTTTTTTCATTTTGAAGCGGTCAATGATATTTTTCACGGAATTCCATGACCACTCTTTATTCATCGGAGAGGGGGTTCTTTTTTCATTTAATTTGTCTGCAATGGAGTTTGCATTGACTCCCAGTTGCCATTGATTATGAATGCTTTTTAACACAGGGTACTCTTTGGGGTGCTTTGTAATTTGCCCTTCAAAGTAGCAAAAACCATACGGTGGTTTTGTTGCCATTTTTCCGACTTGTCTTCTTGTGCTAGAGTTTTGTTCTTTTGTTGATGCTCTTAGGGAAATTCCTCCTTTCAGCAATTCACTTCGCACAACAGTTTTTGGGATTTCTAGTTCTGCCGAGATATCGTGAAGTGAGAGGCCTTTCTGATAGAGTCGAGCCATTTTAGGAAAAGCAGCTTGCTTTTCTAAATAGGAAAAGCTAATAAAATCATGGGGGTTAGATAACATTGCACAACTGCGCCTTGTGGTCACCATTCTTGCAGATAAGCAATTTTGGTCCTAAGATCCTGACCTGAATTGAGGGAGTGGGCTGTTCTATGACATATAAAAATTAAGGATTAAACAAATGAGCCATTTTGAAAATCAGTATTCATTTCGAACTCAACGGGTCGTGGTTTGGCTTTGGATGATGTGTTTTATGGTCATTTTAATGGTGGTCATTGGAGGTATAACTCGGCTGACAGGTTCTGGCTTGTCTATCGTGGAATGGAAACCATTAATGGGGGCGATCCCGCCTTTGACTCATTCTGAGTGGCTCGAAGTTTTTGTAAAATACCAAAATTCCCCCCAGGGTCAGTTGGTGAATCAAGGCATGACCCTGCCCGAATTTCAGTGGATTTTTTTTTGGGAATATTTTCATCGTTTAATAGGTCGGACGTTAGGAGTTGTATTTTTATTTCCGTGGATTTTCTTTTGGATCAAAGGGTATTTTGAACGAAGATGGGCGGGGAAATTTTTATTCGGATTCATGTTGGGGGGATTGCAAGGTTTGATGGGCTGGGTTATGGTCGCAAGTGGATTGGTCGATCGTCCCCATGTGAGTCATTATCGATTGGCAGCCCATTTGCTTTTAGCCCTTTTTATTTTATGTTATTTTTGGCGAATGGCTTGGGCCTTTGCGAGGGAAGGACGATTAAGTATTGCCGAGATTCCTCGTTCGGATCATCGGCAAACAGATTCCATTTTTGAAAGAGCGGAGTTGAAGGACACTCAATTAAAAACATTGAGGTCATTGAATCGCGCTCTAAATGGACTTCTGGGCTTGCTCTTAGTTCAAATATTCTATGGAGCTTTGGTTGCAGGTTTGCGCGCAGGATTTATGAGCAATACATTTCCCGATATGGATGGCCAGTTTTTTCCAAGGGCTTCGTGGCTTTTTCCGAGCTGGATACAAAATATATTTGAAAGTCCTTTGGTCGTTCAGTGGATGCATCGAACTCTCGGGTGGAGTTTGTTTTTAACGGGGCTTATTGTTTGTGGAGCTTTCAGAAAAAATGTTCCACCCTCGATTCAAAAAATTATGCAGCTATTAGGAGGAATGATTTTGATGCAGTTTCTTTTAGGTGTGTTTACATTGCTCTTTCATGTGCCGCTGGGGATTGCGATTGCCCATCAGTTGGGGGCCAGTTTTCTCTTACTGTGTATTTTATGGTTGCGCTGGGAAGTTTCACACTTAATAATGCCAGATCCATTTACAAAGTAGACTAAGGCGCGATTGAGGGAGGCGCAGAAGACTGTGTTCCCTGGAGTCCGCACCAGAGAATTGACCGAGCAACGATGGGATTCGAAGTAAATGGATTTTGTATAAAGTAGATGCGGTAGACTTTAGGAAATGGGAATAATGTTGAGAAAAAAGAAAGTTCAAAATTATTTAGTAGGAAGTTTTTTAATAATGAGCCTAAAAGCGGCTGCCCTTGAAAAAGGGGACATGGCACCCGACGTTGTTGGGAAAAATCATCTCAATGAAAATATTCATTTTTCGAAGCTTTACAAACGACCAGGTTACCTTTTGGTTTTCTTTTATCCAAAAGCACATACGCCAGGTTGCACGGCTCAAAATAAAAGTTTAAAAGAAAACTTCGTTCAAATTCAAGATGCTAAAATTTCAGTGTTGGGTGTTAGTACGGATTCTGTAGCTCAACAAAAAGTGTTTCATGATGATTTAGCACTTCCCTTCGATCTAATCTCCGACGAAGATAAGGCTCTGGCCAAGGCCTTTGGGGTATCTGTGACTTTTGGATTGGCAAGTCGCCAGGCATTTTTAATAAAAGAGGGCAAAGTTATTTGGGCAGATCACAGTGCAGCAACTAGTAGGCAAGCGGAAGATGTTTTAAAAGTAGTTGCCTCCATTGATAATAAGAAAAAATAAGTTTGGTCTTTCGAAGAAAATAATGGGTTTTATGAGATCTCTTAAAATGAATCGTTTCTATATAAAAATATTTGTTACCTTTTTACTACTTGACCTGGGAATTTTGGGAGGTTGTGCAACAACGACGGATCAAGGTGCCGTGGGGGTAGAGCGTAAACAATTTCTGTTGGTATCACAGCAACAAATTGAAGCCTCCTCTGGTCAAGCCTATGATCAATTAAAAAAGGAATCTTTATCCAAGGGGACCTTAGATCGGAAGCCAGAACAATTCCGTCGTGTTGCCGAGGTTGCACGAAAGCTTATTCCTTTTACAGCTGTATTTCGTCGTGAGGCACCCACTTGGGCATGGGAAACCCATGTCATTTCAAGTCCTGAACTCAATGCCTTTTGTATGCCTGGCGGAAAAATTATGTTTTATTCAGGAATAATAGAGAAGTTGAATCTGACAGATGCTGAGATAGCAGCCATCATGGGTCATGAGATTGCCCATGCTCTTCGGGAGCATGGACGGGAAAGAATGTCGGAGGAGATTTTACGTCAGGGTCTATTGCAGGTATTATTTACCACGGGCAAGGTGGATGAAAAATATGTGGGGGCTCTGAATGCATTAAGTGGGATGTTCATTTCCCTTCCCCATGGGCGACAGCAGGAGACTGAGGCAGATGAGATGGGAGTGGAATTGATGGCCCGCGCAGGTTACAATCCAGAAGCTGCCGTAACACTTTGGGAAAAAATGGCCGAAGTGGGAGGCGCAAAGCCTCCTGAAATTTTAAGTACCCATCCTAGCGATGCCTCTCGAATTGAAAATATTCGAAGTCTTTTGCCCAAAGTGAAACCGCTCGGGCATCTTTAAAAGTAGAATTAAATTTTAAAAACACTTTTGGATTCCCTTTTAAATTCCAAAAATTTTGTTTAAAAGTACGTCATTTCTCTATGAGACTATTCATTAGTTCAAAAAAAATGAAGCTAGACCCTTAAGATATTCGTCGAGTTTGCCGACCAAGGTCCTGGAGATTCCATTTTGAATCTCCAGGAGGAACAGCTTGAATCAAGAATCTTCAATTTGTCAGAGCAGCGATTCCAAACATTCACTTCTCTTCATTCAATTCCTTTTAGGAGGGGTGGTCATTGCATTGTGTTTGAGGGGCGAGGCCAAATACAAATTGGTAAGCCCTGCTTATCCCAAGCCGGGGGCCGCGCTTTTTGTTGTCCTTCACGGATGCCTTTCGAATGGAGAGGATATCGAAGAGGATACTCGATTTTCAGAATATGTGAACTCCAATAATATCTATGTAATGTACCCAGAGCCCTATGGACCGGATGCATGGCATGGATGTTGGGATTTTTTTGGTTCCGAATCTCAACGAGTTGGAGGTGGGGATGCTGCTAAATTAGTGAAGGACATTCAGTCCGTCGCTGAAACTAACAAAATTTCTTCTCGCAAAATTTTTGCTGCAGGAATGTCAGCTGGAGCCTCTCTATTAAATGTAGTAACCGCTTGTTATCCAGATGTGCTAAGTGGAGTTGTCATACATTCGGGCATAGCCTATGGCTTGGCAGATACTTGGCAGAATTCGTTAAAAATTGCAAAAGATGGACCATCCGTAAGTAAAACGAGAAATCTATCCTGCAATCCCCAAAACTATCGCGGTCAAACCATTTTAGTTCAGGGAACCAATGATCATATTATGAATCCATCTCACTATGATTTATTGAAAAAAGATTACTTCACAGGAGCCCAAGTTATTCGGCAAAATTTTTCAGGTGACGAAGACTACTTTGACTATCAAATTGAATTTTTCAGTAGCGGAAATCAACTAAGAGGCCTGGGTATTTTAGTAAAAGGAATGCGACATGACTGGAGTGGTGGAGTGCCAAGGATTCCTTTTGATAAATATGGTCCAGATATTACTCCATTTATAATTCAACACTTTTTAAAAAAAAGTAATGCCAAACGCATCTAATTCACAGACCATCGTTTGCCAAGTTCTCACTTGTGCAACGCAGAGGGGTTGCGCCTCTGCGGTATTCACCTTGGTCTACTTTTTAATTGAGTTAGGTAAAAATCGACTCAAGGAAGTAGTCGCTTTTAAAGTTGAATCAGACGAGGATCCCCGTTACCTTCTTCAACATCAGGAAGGCTGTCCACATATTTGAGAAACTCTTCATAATCAGTGGAAGGTTTGAATTCATCACCCTCACCGTCCCCTACGTGGAGGAGTGCCTCTGGATCAAAAGCCTCTTCAAAATCCCAGTTCATGGGGGAATTTCCTCCACCAAATCCAGCCATTCTTAAGAAAACATGATGGCCGATTCTTCGAGTGACTTTCATTTTTTTTGCCCAGGGCGGATTGGCTTGGGCAGGATTATAATAGTGTGAGGCATGACCAGTAGGATCGGCAACGGATCTAGAGATAACATTATTGGCGATTCGATTTGCTGTGTTCCACGCGGCACCGGCCTTCGGGACATCTGAATATTTATCACCGGTCCATGAAAATTGTGCACGGGCATAAACGACGCCGCAGATAGTGGGTTGAAAAAATCGGCTGTTGGCTCGATTTAAGGTGACCATTCCTACGCCAACTTGGCCCAGTTCAGATTCCCCTCGAGCTTCATGGTATATATTTAATGCCATGCATTTTAAGGAGTTGCCACCTTGAAATGCTTGCTTTCCACTGTCGGCCATAGCTCGAGATGCAGTTTCTAAGAACAAAAAGGCAATCAATAAAATAAATTGACTGCTCAAATTCTTCCAACGGCTAGAAGCAATAGATTTTTCAATATCAACAAATAACATAGACAATTTCCCCCTTTGTCTTTGAGTATTGCATTTAAGTTTATAATTTATGTGCTTTTTTTATAGTTTGAAAAAGGGGAAAGATTCAATAGGAGAATCCATTTGATTAAAAATTATATAGTTCATGACAAATTTTGTCGATGGCGATTATTTGAATAACTTACTGTAATAAATCATATTTATCGTTTAAAAAAGCTGAACTCACTGTCAAGCGCCGCAGAATATTTTTGAGACTCAGTGTTATAAGCGCTGAGTTTGAGACGCATCTTGTAGTTGGTATTTATTGTTAAATTGTCGACTTGTGCAGTGAATTGAAATTTTCCATTCACACAACGAGCTCGTCCATCAGTAAAGCTCGGATCTGTCAACGTTCCAACGACAAGGGAACTGCCAGTTAGAACCGGTTGGTTGGTACTGGCATATAGGATTAGGACATCAATATCTCCGTGTTTATAGGTTGAAATATTACACAAACCAGCAACATCCAATTTTCTTTGCCCTGGTACAAGTTCTGAGGAGTTACTATTGCGAACTTGAAGGGAAATCAGGTCATTGTTGGGAGTTTTGTCAATACATCCCCCAAGAGGGCAAGCTGCGGTAGAGTTGCTTCCTTGGCCATCTGTAAAGGCTGAATTTTGAGAATAGTTCTGGCAGCTGGCCATCCCTAGAAAGGATAAAATGAAGACCCCAATTACCCGGAATTTGTTATGATTCATAATAGAATCCCCCTTAGTCTAGTATAGCCGAGTTATCACTATTTGCCTTTCAAAAACCCTGAAATATCCCAAAATGAGCTGGTGCTCGAGAAAAGAAGCAGGGTGAAAAATATTATAGTGCAGGAATAAAATATCAAAAAAATAGAAGATTTATTTCGATGCACATAATTTTTGGCACCCGAATTGCAAGGCTTAAAAGACATGAAATACAAAATATTAAATACGATCAATTTATTAATGCCAAGGCTTTTATTTTTACCTTTTTTATCCGTGATAGTGGGTTCCGAAATTCTTTGGGCCGACAATTCATATGAAATAGGGGCACGCCCCTATTCGATTTATATTCATGATTTTCACACCATTGATTCCTTGGCTAGTCTCAATGAGGTTCAATTATTTGAGTTAATCCAAGCCAAAGCCATAACAGTGGATTGTGTGCCAACGGGAAAATCGGTGGGCAGAGTGGGTCGCATAAATAGCAATGTCATTGAAAATAAGAACTTTGTGAAAGTGTTTTTTAAGGGATTATTCGACATTTTGGGGGGGGAAGATTCGGAATATGTGGCTGGTCAAATATGGAAAGGGAAGGAGTTTTTTCGAAATAAGAATAATTGTGGCATTGGCAAGGGAATTAATCTTGTCATGGGATCTAAATCCATTACTTTCACGAACCGAATTGTTTCACTAAAGGAATACGACGCAGATTTGCAAAGATTTTTAGATCCTAGTGAGAGCTATTTTGTTCGAGCCATGGAACAGTCTCCCAATAGAATTAATTTAGTGGAACTCAATTACTCCAATCCATCATTAGATCCCGGACATATTGGAAAGAAATTTGGGGTGCGAGATATTATGGTTCCTATTCGCGGCAAGTATGGAGTTATATATATTGGCAGAGCCTATACGGGAGTGTGGACTACCTCCACTCAGTTTAAATCTTCAGGACTGGTAGCTTGGTTCTTTCTGGATTTTTCATCTCAAGCTCTCATTGATCAATAGGATCGTCCACTCAATATAGGGACTCGTAAGTAAGTGGATGGACTGCATGGTGCGGCGCCAAAGTTTCTATTCATCAGCAAAATTTATTTGATTCTCCCAGAATTCGTGGGTAAGTAAAATAAAGTAAAAACTCTAGATACTTCCAGTGCCCAGGGTTTTTACTAGATATTAAATCAAGATCACTACGAACCAAAAGAAGATCATAAAGAATAAAAAAATGAATAACACCAAACTCAGTTAAAAAGTAGACCAAGGCGGCAAGGAGGAAACCGCGGAAGCGCAATACCTCTGCGTCGCACAAGGTGACGACACTGCCAACGATGGTCTAAGAATTAAATGAGTTTTGTATAACATCATGAAAGAAAGAGGAGAAGTTTAATGAAACAAATCATCTTAAGTTTGGCAATCGGTGGAACGATTTTCTGCAGTATTCTGGCAGGCCCTGCATTAGCTGAAGAAACAAGCTATTCAGCAAAGAGCTCTTTGCCAACCATCGAATCCCTTTCAGGACTATCGGACGCTCAATTATTTCAATTGATCCAGAATCAAGGAATATCTGTTGATTGCATTCCAGAGGGTACTTCGGCCGGTCGACCGGGACGAATCAATGAAGAGGCCATTCGCAAAGAAAATACAACAAAAAGTATTTTTAAATATTTATTTCAACTTTTAGGAAATCAAAACTCCCAGTTTGTGGCAGGCCTCATATGGAAGGGGAAAACTTTTCAGAGATCACCAGAAAATTGCAGCTACGGAGTAGGGGTTAATCGCGTCGGGCTGTTGAATTTATTCACTCTTAAAACCCATACTCTTAGTCGTGAAGACTTTATTGCAGACCAGAGACGCTTCGAGGATGAGA
>Ga0172367_10010126_pt1 | contig 10205 bp, 9 predicted proteins | sample Lak10m_FD_114542 | JGI IMG/M metagenome (GOLD analysis project Ga0172367, IMG submission 114542) | Freshwater microbial communities from Kabuno Bay, South-Kivu, Congo - kab_022012_10m | ecosystem: Environmental > Aquatic > Freshwater > Lake | place: Democratic Republic of the Congo: South-Kivu...
CTGCACACATTGTCCATCGGACCGCTTTGATCTTGCGGCGTTTTGACCGGCGCCCGGCTGCAGTATTCGACGGCGTGACCTCCCACAAAGCGTTTTAGATAGGATCCATTTATGTGGCATGGTCGCAGCGTGCTAATCCCTTCTACATTTGCTTGGCCTGGCAGCTCAGCCTCAATCCTTCGGCTTCTACTTGCCACAACGCTGGTTGGAATCTTAACCGTGGAGCCGATTAAGCCCATTTATTGGTATCAGTTAGGTTCGACCCTGTTGCCCATGTTCGGGGGCCATCTTGTTCTCGTAGATGCCCTCTACGCCGCTATTGCTGCCCTGATACTTTTGGATTTGTCATCGAGAGCCTTGCCATTTGCACAGTGGCCTTGGCGTCTTCTGCTGTATTGGATGCCCATCGCCGTCTGGTCACTTGTCAGCGTTTCTTGGGCTCCTATGCCGACGGTAGCGCTTTCAGCATGGCTAGATGAAATACTACTGGGCGTCATAATCATGTGTTTTGGATATTCTGTCGGGTTTCGTCGATTGCCTGTAGCGAACGTCGCCAAGGCGGGTTTCTTGCTGGTTATGGCCTATGTTTCAATAAGGTCGCTATTTGTCGTCAATAGCCTCGATCAATCGATAAGTTCGACCTGGTTTTGTCTGCTGCACCCACTGCTTTTGCTATGGCTGGCAGAAAGTTGCGAATCCAATCAGCGCTCAGGTCTGCTGATCTCTGCAGTTATCGTCATGTTGCAGATTTTCTTGCATCTCCAGATACCGCAGAGAATGTACGTATTGAGCCTCTTGGTCGCAACCTTGACTTTTGCGTTTGGCTTTTATTTCCTCAAGCTTGAACCAGTCGGCAAATTCCGATGGCGAAGTTTTGTAGCCGTTGTCCTGACTTGCTTGACCGTGCTTATTTTTGCTCAGTTTTCTCACAAGCCGGCTTCACATTTCGTTGCCCCCAATTCCCCGGAAAATGAATGGTATCTGGTCTTCTTTCAGACGGAGCGCTATCAGATATTTCAATATTGGATTTCCCAAGGGATAAAGAGCTTTTGGATCGGCGCTGGTCTGCACTATTGGAATCCGTTGATCAAATATGATCCTGCAATATTCCAGAATGCGCTACCGCCTGAACTCATCAAGCATGCTCACAACTATTTCCTGAACGTCTGGCTGCAACTAGGTTTCATCGGACTGCTTGCTCAGTTGAGTCTATTGGTCGCCGTTACAAAGGCGGCTCTTGGAAAGGTGAAAGATGCCGATAAGGCCTCTCGTCGGCTAGCGGTCGCTTTTTGCGTCATGCTGGTTGCCTGTTTCGGACGAAATATGAGCGATGACGGATTTCACGCAGGTGCTCCGCTGCTCTTCTGGCTATTGACCGGGTTTGTTGTGGGATATCAAGCCAACGGTACCCAGAGCAACGCTTCTGTCCGCCAACCAAGGTGATTCGGGTCAGACTGCGATTGCCCGCTAAAACCACCGATATCGCGTCACCGGCACGAGCGATACGTCTTCGACTTCGCCGTTCTTCGCGCGCATGCCGCGCACGCGCCAGCGGATCGACAAATCGCCGGCGGTCTCGCCGGCCGCCTCGATGGTCAAATGGAAACGAAGCTGGGGCAGGTAGCCGATTTCCCGCCGCGCGGCGTCGAAGAACCAGCTTCCGGCGGGCAGCAATTGAAGCGCCTCGCCGGCGACTTCTCCCGCATAAGCCGGCGGCGGCGGTTCCAGCCAGCCCAAGGGATTGGCCTGCAGCATGTCCGCGGCCTCGGCACTACGGCCGTGGATCATGCCGTCCGCGATCGCAAAGCGCATGCCTGAGCGTATGTTCAGAACCGTCAGATCCACCGCGGTCTTTTCCGCCAATTCCTGGTAGTACAGCAGCGCGGCGAGCCAGCCGCCGCCAAGGACGGCGATCAGCGCCAGGGCGACGCAAAGCTCCAGCAGCGTAAAGGCTTCCTGGGACGAGCGCGGCCGCCCGGGGGCATGGGGAACCATTCCATTCCTTCGCCGGCTCAACGCTTGATCGCGGCTTTGCCGAGGTCCCAGATCGGCAGGAAAATGCCGAGCGCGAGTATCAGGACCATGATGCCGAGGAAAACGATCAGGATGGGCTCGATCTGCTGGCCCAGGGTTTTCAGTTCGTACTCGACCTCGCTCTGGTACATGTCGGCGATCTCCTGCATCATGTCGTCGAGCGCCCCGGATTCCTCGCCCACCGCGATCATCTGCAGCACCACCGGCGTGAATACGCCGGTGGCGACGGCGGTGTGCCAGATGCTGTCCCCGCGCTCGACGCTCTCGCGCATTTTTACGATCTTGCTTTCAATGAAGGCGTTGTCGACCGTTTGCGCGACGATATTCATCGCCTGGACCACCGGAACGCCGCTCTTGGTTGCGAGGGCCAGGCTGCGCGCGAGGCGCGCCAGGGTCGCCTTGCGCACGATCGCGCCCGCGATCGGAATGCTCAGCTTGAACCGGTCCCATTGCAGACGGCCGGAAGCGGTCCCGGTCCACGCGCGAAATGCAAAGAACGCCGCAACGGCGGCGAAAAACATCAGCCAGCCGTAAGCGAGCATGAAATCCGAGAACCCGATCAGGACCCGGGTCATCACGGGCAGTTCCGCCCCGAAACCCTTGAACACCTTCGCGAAAGTCGGAATCACGAAGATATTGACCACCACCAGGGCCGTGGCCATCGCCGCAACCACGAAGCTCGGATAGCGCAAGGCCGACTTGACCTGATCGCGCATCAGTTTTTCGAATGCAAGATGGTGAAACAGGTTGAGAAACACTTCCTCCAGCCGGCCGGTCAGTTCCGCCACGCGCACCATGGATACGTAAAAGGCCGTGAATACGGCCGGATAACGGGCAAGCGAGGGGGCAAGCTCGCGGCCGGAATCGAGGCTGGCGCGCAAGCCCTGCAACACCGCTTTCATCGCCACGTTGCCGGTCGATTCCTGCAGCCCCAGCAGCGCGCGCATGATGGGCACGCCCGCCTTGAGCAGCGTGTAGAGTTGCCGGCTGAACAGCAGGATATCCACCTGCTGCACTTTCGGACGGAACAGCCCGCCCAGGCCGCCTCCCTCACCGGCCTTCGCTTCTTTCGCCGGACTGATGTCGAGCGGCGTGATCCCCTGGCCGAACAACTGATCCGCGACCGCGCCCGCGCTGGCCCCCTCCAGCACGCCCCGGACGGTTTCGCCGCCTGCATTCCGTCCGTGATAGGAAAAGCTGGGCATCCCGGTTCGCTATTCAAACTCGTTGCTGACGCGCATCGCTTCCTGGATCGTGGTGCGGCCCGCAACGACGAGTCGCATGGCGTCGCGGCGCAAGGTATTGCCGCCCATCTGTTCCCGCGCGCTGCGAACGAATACATTGACGTCGGGCTGATTCACCGCATCCACCACATCGCTGGTCATTTCGAGGGACTCATAGACGCCGGTTCGCCCCTGGTAGCCGGTCCCGTTGCAGATGCTGCAGCCGGCGCCGGCTGCATACGCGTGGGCCTGCGCCCGCTCGCCCAGTTCGGCGACGAGCCAGGCGTGTTCGTTCGGCGCAGGTGTATAGGGACGCGAGCAGTTCTCGCAAATCACGCGCACCAGGCGTTGGGCGATCACCAGTTGCAGCGAAAGCGCCACCATGTAGCGCGGGACGCCCATGTCGAGCAGCCGGATCGGGGTCGAAATCGTATCATTGGTGTGCAAGGTCGAGAGCACCATGTGGCCGGTCATGGCGGCGCGCATGCCGATTTCCGCGGTCACGCTGTCGCGCATCTCGCCCACCAGGATAATGTCGGGGTCCTGGCGCAAAGCCGAACGCAGCACGCGATCGAAAGTAAGTTCGATCTTCTCGTGCACCTGCACCTGGTTGATGTAGGGCAGACGATATTCGACCGGGTCTTCGACGGTAATGATCTTGCTCGCCGGAGTATTGAGTTCCGACAGCGCCGCGTACAGGGTCGTGGTCTTGCCGCTGCCCGTGGGGCCGGTCACCAGGACCATGCCGCTGGGCCGGTGAATCGCGCGGCGCAGCCGGACGAGAATCTCCGCCGGCATCCCGAGCATGTCCAGACCGAGCAGCCCGCCGGCCTGGTTGAGCAGCCGCATCACGATCGATTCGCCGTGCTGCGTCGGCATGGTCGAGATGCGCACGTCCACCGTCGCGTTTCGGACCTTGAAGTTGAAACGCCCGTCCTGCGGCAGACGTTTCTCCGAAATATCGAGTCCCGAGATGAGCTTCAGCCGCAGGGCCACGGCCGAGGCGACCTTGAGATCCGCGTCGGTCTGCACGTTGAGCACCCCGTCGATGCGGAAGCGGATGCGCAGCTGCTTTTCCTGCGGCTCGATATGAATGTCCGACGCACGCAGCTTGATGGCTTCGTCGAATACCGTTTGCAGCAGCTTGACGACCGGCGCATCTTCCTGCCCCGGGGCGACCCCGAACAGATCGGCGAATTCCACCGGCGCTTCGCCGAGCTCGGCGGTCAACTCCTTGGCTAAGCTGGTGATCTCGCCGGTGCGGCGGTAGATGCGGTCGATCGCTGCGAGCAGTTCGGTCCCCAACACCGCGGCGGGCTCGATTTCCCGCTTGAGGATCCGGCCGATCTCGTCATACGCCAGCAAATCGCTCGGATCCGCCATTCCGACCAGGAAGGCGGTGCGGCGGTCTTCGAGGACAATCGCGCGAAAACGGCGCGCCTGCGCTTCGGGCAGGCGCTGCACCACTTCGGGTTTCAGATCGAAGGAGCGCAAATTGATGAAGGCGATGTCCAGCTGCCGCGCAAGCGCCTTGGACATCGCTTCCTCGGTGACGAACCCGCTGTCGATAAAAATCCGGCCGAGCTTGCGGCCGGACTTCTTTTGCTGTTCCAGCGCCGCGCCGACCTGCTCTTCGGTGACGAGTTTCTGCTGAACCAGAATTTCACCGATGCGAACCTTTGCGGGCCTAGCCATGTCGGTACGTGTCGTCCCTTAGATCAAAGTGCTACGAGTCCAACGCATCTTGTTGAATTATATCCCGGTCCCCGGGCGCGCGCATGAAACCGACACCGGGCTGGTATCATTGCGCGCATGCATTCGCTTTCCCTGCACCCGATCCGATGAAATTCTGTCCCGACTGCGGCGCCCCCGTTGTCCTCAAGATACCCGCCGGCGACAGCTTTCCGCGCCACGTGTGCGGGGCCTGCGACACCATCCACTATTCCAATCCGAAAATGGTGATCGGCTGCATTCCGGAGTGGGAGAACCGGATCCTGCTGTGCAAGCGCGGCATCGAGCCGCGCCTCGGCTACTGGACGCCGCCCGCGGGTTTCATGGAAAACGGCGAGACCACCAGCGAGGCGGCGCTGCGCGAAACGCTGGAGGAAGCCAACGCGCGCGTCGAAATCGGCGACCTGTTCAGCATGCTGTCGGTGCCGCATGTCGACCAGGTGCACATTTTCTACCGCGCGCGCCTGCTCGATCTGGATTTCGCCCCGGGCACCGAAAGCCTGGAAGTGGCGCTGTTCGAGGAAGCGCAGATTCCGTGGAAAGAGATCGCCTTTCGCACCATCTCGACCACGCTCAGGTATTACTACGAGGACCGCAAGCAGGGACGCTACGGCTGCCATTCCGGCGCCATTTTGCCGATGAAATGACGCTTCGTCAGGTCTCCGGCGTCGCGTTGATCTTGTGTATCGAAAGATCGGCGCCGTTGAATTCCTCTTCCGCATCCAGCCTCAATCCAACCGCGGCCTTGAGCAGGCCATAGACCAGCGTTCCGCCCGCCAGCGCGACCGCGATCCCCAGCGCCGTGCCGGCCAATTGCGACATGAACGTCACGCCGCCCATGCCGCCCAGCGCCTTGGCGCCGAAAATGCCCGCGGCAATGCCGCCCCAGGCGCCGCACAGTCCGTGCAGCGGCCATACGCCGAGCACGTCGTCGATTTTCCAGCGGTTCTGCGTCAGGGTGAACATATTGACGAAAATGAAGCCGGCCACCACGCCCACCACCAGCGAGCCGACAGGATGCATCACATCCGAGCCGGCGCACACGGCGACCAAGCCGGCGAGCGGGCCGTTATGCACGAAGCCCGGGTCGTTGCGCCCGGCGATCAACGCGGCGAGGGTGCCTCCGGCCATCGCCATGAGCGAATTAATCGCCACCAGCCCGCTCACCTTGTCCAGCGTCTGCGCCGACATGACGTTGAAGCCGAACCATCCCACCGACAGGATCCAGGCGCCCAGCGCGAGGAAGGGGATGCTCGAGGGCGGGTGCGCGGTCATGCCCTTGCCGTCCTTGCTGTAGCGGCCGCTGCGCGCGCCCAGGAACAGCACCGCAACCAGGCCGATCCAGCCGCCCACCGCGTGCACCACGATGGAGCCGGCGAAGTCGTGGAACTCCTCGCCGAACACCGCCTTGATCCAGGCCTGAATGCCATAGTGCTGATTCCACGCGATCCCTTCGAAAAACGGGTAGACGAAACCCACCAGCAAAAAAGTGGCGGCAAGCTGCGGGTGGAACCGGGCGCGCTCGGCGATGCCGCCCGAAACAATGGCCGGAACCGCCCCGGCGAAAGTCAGCAGAAAGAAGAATTTCACCAGTTCGTAGCCGCTCTTCTGCGCGAGTTGCTCCGCCCCCGCGAGAAAGCCCACGCCGTAGGCGATGCCGTAACCGATGAAAAAATAGGCGATGGTGGACATGGCGAAATCGGCGAGAATCTTCACCAGCGCATTGACCTGGTTCTTCCAGCGCACCGTGCCCAGTTCGAGAAAGGCGAAGCCCGAGTGCATCGCCAGCACCATGATCCCGCCGAGCAGGATAAAGAGTACGTCACCCCCGGTATTCACGTTTTGCATAACCCTCTCCCTATGCGTTCAATTCGTCCGGACCGAGGGGAGCAGGCCCTCGCGCCGTATATATAACCTGGCGCATTATGAAGTCTTTCGCGCAATTTGTGTCCCCTCGGCGCAATGGACGCTGCGAGCGGCCCTGTGCTAGCGTACCGCATGACCGATTGTGCAACGGCCCGGCGCCGCACCCATGATCCCCTGGCTTGAAGCGCACGATCCGTTTCCGCCGCTGGAGGGCGCGCTGAAACATCCCAATGGACTGCTCGCGGCGGGAGCGGATCTGTCGCCCGAGCGCCTGCTTGCCGCCTATCGCCAGGGCATATTCCCCTGGTATTCGGCAGGCGAACCGATACTCTGGTGGAGCCCGGACCCGCGCACGGTGCTCATTCCGGCCGAGTTGAAGGTCTCGCGCTCCCTCGCCAAGACCCTGCGCAAGCGCGACTACGAAATCCGTTTCGACAGCGCTTTCGCGGCGGTCACGCAGGGCTGCGCCAGCCGGGGCGCCGATCGGGCCGCGCCGGATGCGGGCGATTCGGGCACCTGGATCACGCACGAGATGCGCGCCGCCTACCAGCGCCTGCACGAACTCGGCTACGCCCACTCGGTGGAAACCTGGATCGCAGGCGAATTGGCGGGCGGGCTGTACGGCGTGGCCATAGGCCGCATGTTCTACGGCGAGTCCATGTTTACCCGGGTGCGCGACGCCTCCAAGCTGGCCATGGTGCACCTGGTGCGGCATCTCGAGCGCCAGCGCTTCGGCATGATCGATTGCCAGATGCCTACCCGGCACCTCGCCAGCCTCGGCGCGCGCGCCATCGCGCGCAGCGCGTTTTCACTAAGCCTGCGGGAATTGATAGACTATGCCGTGACGCCAACGAAGTGGGACACCCCGGAGACGGACCACGATGTCGCTGCTTAACGATCTGCCGCTCGCGGCACTCCAGTTCTATGTGACCGCCCCTTATCCCTGCAGCTACCTGCCGGCGAAGCTGGCGCGCTCACAGGTCGCCACGCCCAGCCATCTGATCTCCAACGAAGTTTATGGCGAACTGGTGAAGGCCGGTTTTCGCCGCAGCGGCATCTTCACCTACCGTCCCCACTGCGATACCTGCCGCGCCTGCGTGCCGGTGCGCATCCCGGTGGCGCAGTTCCACGCCACGCGCGCGCAACGCCGCGCGCGCAAGCGGCACGCTGCGCTCGAGGCTTCGACGCAAAGCCTGCGTTTTCGCAACGAGCACTACGCGCTGTACCTGCGCTACCAGGCCCATCGCCACTCCGGCGGCGGCATGGACCAGGACAGCCGCGACCAGTATTCCCACTTCCTGCTGCAAAGCCGGGTCAACACCCGGCTGATCGAATTCCGCGAAGCGGGCAAGCTGGTGATGGTGTCCATCGTCGACATCCTCGGCGACGGCGTGTCCTCGGTGTATACCTTCTTCGAGCCCGGTGTCGCCGCCAGTTTCGGCACATACAACATTCTCTGGCAGATCGAGCAATGCCGCAGCCTCGGCCTGCCCTATCTCTATCTGGGCTACTGGATCAGGGACAGCCGCAAAATGGCCTACAAGACCAATTTCCGGCCGATCGAGGGCCTGGTCGATGGGGCATGGCGCGACCTTGGCGACTGCGACTTCGACTAGATTTTCCCGCCGAGGCAGCCGTGGATTTCCAGCTACGCCGCAAAGCTTGCGCGGACGGCGGCCCGTCCGCGCGGATCCCCGATTGCGTACGGACGATGAAACTGTCCGCACGCAATCGGGGATCTTGAATGAATACCAACCCGAAACGCCTTTGCTTTTATTCATAACCCCATTTTGGCGATACGGATACGCTTTTCATCCGTATCGCCAATGCGGGGTTGGCGCGCGATAGCGCGCAATTGCTGCGTGGGTCGTGCGCTAGTAGCCCGAACGCTGTGTACGGCGTCCTGCCCCTCGATCCCTCGTCTCCCTGTAAAATCGCGCCATGTTGTATTCCCTGGCACGTCCATTTCTGTTCGGGATGGATCCCGAGGTCGCGCACGGCCTCGCCCTCGCCTCGCTCAAGCTGATCGAGCGCGCCGGCATGGCCCCGATGCTGGCCGGGGCCGCCGCGGGGCGCAGCGTCAAACTCATGGGCCTGGAATTTCCCAATGCGCTCGGCCTCGCCGCCGGCCTGGACAAGAACGGTGAATATATCGACGCGCTTGCCGCCCTCGGCTTCGGCTTCCTCGAAATCGGCACGGTCACGCCGCGGCCCCAGCCGGGCAATCCCAAACCACGCATGTTCCGCCTGCCCGAGGCCCGGGCCCTGATCAACCGCCTGGGCTTCAATAACCTTGGCGTCGAGCAATTGCTCGCCAACGTCGCCCGCGCGCGTTACCGCGGCGTGCTCGGCATCAATATCGGCAAGAATTTCGACACCCCGATAGCCCGTGCTGCGGACGACTACGAATTCTGCCTGGCGAAAGTGTATGCGCACGCGAGTTATGTCACCGTGAACGTGTCCTCGCCCAATACCAGGGACTTACGCCAACTGCAGGACGCGGACGAGCTGGGCGCGCTCGCCGGCAAGCTGAAGACCGAGCAGATGCGCCTGGCCGACGCGCACGGGCGCTACGTGCCCCTGGTGCTCAAGATCGCGCCGGACCTCGACGACGCCGAACTCGGGGCGATCGCGAAATGCCTGCTCAGACACAAGCTGGACGGCGTCGTCGCCACCAATACGACCATTTCACGCGCAGCGGTAAAGGGCCTGCGGCACGCGGAGGAAAAAGGCGGGTTGTCGGGTGCGCCGCTGCGCGATGCCTCGACCGAAATCATCCGCAAGCTGGCGCAGCTGCTCGAGGGCAAGGCACCGATCATCGGCGTGGGCGGCGTGATGAGCGCGGCCGACGCCCGCGCCAAGCTCGCCGCCGGCGCGAGCCTAGTGCAGATCTATACCGGATTCATTTATCGCGGACCGGAGCTGGTCGGGGAAATCCTGCGCGAATTCGCTGCCACCAATCCATGAGCGCTCGCGCGCTCGCCCGCAACATCGACGCGCTGCTGCCGCAGACGCAGTGCACCCAATGCGGTTATGCCGGCTGCCTGCCCTATGCCGAGGCGATAGCGGCGGGCACGGCGGACATCAACCAGTGCCCGCCCGGCGGCGCGGCCGGCATCGCCAGGCTCGCTGCCCTGCTTGGGCGCGAGATCAAGCCGCTCGATCCGGCCAAGGGCACGGAGCAGCCGCGCACGACCGCCCGGATCGACGAAGCACGCTGCATCGGCTGCACCCTGTGCATCCAGGCCTGCCCGGTCGATGCCATCGTCGGTGCAGTCAAGCGCATGCATACCGTGATCGCGGAACTGTGCACCGGCTGCGGCCTGTGCATCGAAGTCTGCCCGGCAAAAG
>Ga0172367_10010127_pt1 | contig 10204 bp, 8 predicted proteins | sample Lak10m_FD_114542 | JGI IMG/M metagenome (GOLD analysis project Ga0172367, IMG submission 114542) | Freshwater microbial communities from Kabuno Bay, South-Kivu, Congo - kab_022012_10m | ecosystem: Environmental > Aquatic > Freshwater > Lake | place: Democratic Republic of the Congo: South-Kivu...
CGTGCCGGGCTGCTGCTGCGCGGCACCGAGGGCGGCTCGTTCCTCCATGATCTGCTGCATCTGGTCGAGGAACCACGGGTCGATCTTCGACTGCTCGTGGACGCGCTCGACGGAGATGCCACGGCGGAGGAGCTCTCCGACGGTGAAGATGCGTTCGGGCGTGGGGACTGCGGCCGCGGCCAGGAGGTCGTCGTCGGAACGATCGGCGAGCTGCGCCTCGGCCGGATCGCAGCCGAGGCCGTAGCGCCCTTGCTCGAGCGAGCGCAGGCCCTTCTGCAGGCTCTCGGTGAACGTGCGGCCGATGGACATGGCCTCGCCCACCGACTGCATCTGTGTGCCGAGCACACCCTTCGTGCCGGGCAGCTTCTCGAACGCCCACCGAGGGATCTTCGTGACGACGTAGTCGATCGACGGCTCGAAGCTGGCCGGGGTGGCCTTGGTGATGTCGTTGGCGATCTCGTCGAGCGTGTACCCGACGGCCAACTTGGCCGCGATCTTGGCGATCGGGAAGCCGGTGGCCTTCGAGGCGAGCGCCGACGAACGCGACACTCGCGGGTTCATCTCGATGACCACCTGCTCGCCCGTGGCCGGGTTGACGGCGAACTGCACGTTGCTGCCGCCCGTCTCGACACCGACGCGCCGGATGCAGGCGAAGGCCGCGTCGCGCATCTCCTGGTACTCGAGATCGCTGAGCGTCTGTGCCGGCGCCACGGTGATGGAGTCGCCGGTGTGCACGCCCATCGCGTCGACGTTCTCGATCGAGCAGATGATGACGCAGTTGTCGGCGCGGTCGCGCATCACCTCGAGCTCGTACTCCTTCCAGCCGGCGATGCTCTTCTCGATGAGGATCTCGCTGATCGGGCTGGCTGCGAGACCGTTCGACGCAACGGCGTCGAACTCCTCGGCCGTGTTGGCGATGCCTGTACCGCGACCGCCGAGGATGTAGGCGGGCCGGATGATGCACGGGAGGCCGATGTCGTCGAGGACCCGCCGCGCCTCGGCCATGTCGTGGGCGATGCCGCTGGCCGGCACGGACAGGCCGATCTCGAGCATCGCCTGCTTGAACTGATCGCGGTCCTCGGCCGTGGCGATGGCCTCGGCGTTGGCACCGATCATCTCGGGCGTTCCGGGATGACCGATGACGCCCATCTCGTACAACGCCATCGCCGTGTTGAGGCCCGTCTGCCCGCCGAGGGTGGGCAGCACCGCATCGGGCCGCTCGCGCTCGATGATGCGAGCCACGACCTCGGGGGTGATGGGCTCGACGTAGGTGGCATGCGCGAAATCGGGGTCGGTCATGATGGTGGCCGGGTTCGAGTTCACCAGGATGACCCGGTAGCCCTCTTCCTTCAGCACGCGGCACGCCTGGGTGCCCGAGTAGTCGAACTCGCACGCCTGGCCGATGACGATGGGGCCGGAGCCGATGATGAGGATGCTGTGGAGATCGGTGCGGCGCGGCATCAGTGGGCTCCGTCCATGAGCTCGGCGAACATGCCGAACAGGTAACGACTGTCGTGCGGGCCAGGGCCCGCCTCTGGGTGGTACTGCACGCTGAACGCAGGGGCGCCGAGGACACGCATGCCCTCGTTGGTGAGGTCGTTGAGGTTCAGGTGCGTGACCTCCACCTTGCCCTCCAGGCTGGCCGGGTCGACGCAGAAGTTGTGGTTCTGGCTGGTGATCTCGACGTGACCGGTGGCCTCGTGCCGAACCGGGTGGTTGCCGCCGTGGTGGCCGAACGGCAGCTTGAAGGTCTCGCCACCGAGCGAGCGGCTGAGGAGTTGGTGCCCGAGGCAGATGCCGAACACGGGGACCTGGCCGACCAACTGGCCGATGGTGTCGACGGCGTAGCCCACCATGGCGGGATCGCCCGGGCCGTTCGACAGGAACACCCCGTCGGGCCGACGGGCGAGGACATCGGCAGCGCTGGTGGATGCCGGCACCACCTCGACGGTGCCGAGCGCCGCGAGGTGCCGCAGGATGGTGGTCTTGATGCCGAAGTCGAACGCGACGATGCGGCGCGGCCCGTCGCCGACGACGTAGGGCTCGTCGGTGGTGACCTGTGCGACGAGGTCGATGCCGTCGGTGCCCGGCTCGGCGACTGCCGCCGCCTTCAGCACGGCTTCGGATGCGGTGCCGAACGCGCCGGGCATGGCCCCCGTGTCGCGCAACAGTCGCGTGAGGCGACGGGTGTCGATGCCGGCGATGCCACTGATGCCGAAGCGGTGCAGCATCGCGTCGAGCGAGTCCTCGGCCCGCTGGTTGCTGTGACGCCGTGCCATCTCGCGCACGATGACGCCTCGGCAGAACGGTCGAGCGGCCTCGAAGTCGTGGTCGTTCACCCCGTAGTTGCCGATGTGGGGATAGGTGAACGTGATGATCTGTCCGGCGTAGCTGGGGTCGGTGATGACCTCCTGGTAGCCGGACAACACGGTGTTGAAGACCACTTCACCACTGGCAACGCCACCGACCGGGTCGGCACCGAGGAGTTCACCCTCGAACACGCTCCCGTCGGCGAGCACGAGTGCCGCTTCACGCATGATCCACCTCCAACCGCATGATCATGCACTCTACTGCATGACGATTCAACAGCGGGGTCCGGACATGAAAAACGCCCCCGACAGGGGGCGCGGCATGCAGAACGACGGTGGTCACCGGTGAGCTCCTTCCCGTACGAGCCTCACGGGACTCGTTTCACGGTCGGAACGCAAGGCTAGCAGTCGCGTCAGGGCTCGACGGTGACGAGCTGCGGGTACTCGCTCCCCTCCACGGTGCGGCACTGCACCGAGTCGCCCGTGCGCTGGTAGACGACGTACGAGTCGTTGCCCGCGACCTCCGTGAAGTCGGCCTTCACGACGTCCCAGTCGACCTGCTGCTCCTCGTCGAGGTCGCGCTTGAGCATCACGTACTCGATGTCGTTCGCCGCGGGGAGACATGCACGGGCGTCCTCCATCGAGGTGTCGGGCCCGTACAGCACGACACGGAACGGGTTCGGGAACAGATAGATCTGCTCGCGATGCGCCAGGTGGGCGGTGAGCGAGTGGTACGCCGACACCGACGCGTCATCGGGGATCTCGCCGAACAGTTCCCGGGCCGCCACGGCACGCGGGTGGTCGCGATGCCAGTACGTGGGCACAGGACGGCCGAGCACGCGGTCGGCGCCCGGCGTGATGAGTTGCCCGATCGGGAGGATGCCCCACATCAGACACGCCCACACCGAACACGCCGTCACCGCACCCACCATCCGCAACTGCCACTTCGTGGTCATCGCGTCGATCGCGTACACCGACCCGAGCACGATGGCCGGCACCGCGATGGCCGAATAGTGGTACTGGATGCGGTACTGGTACGAGAACGTGCTGATGATGTTGGTGGCCAGCACCAACGCGCTGATGGCCGCAACACTCGGCTTGCGGAGGAACGCGAACGCGACCGGGAACGTCATCTGCCAGAGGTAGAACGGCCGCTGATCGTCGCGCAGGTGCTGGAACACGTTGCCGGGACGCTCGACCACCTCACGCATCAGGCCTGCGGGGCCGCCGAACGGGATGCGCCAGATGTTGCGGGTGGGCACCCCGATGAGGTTGCGCATCACCAGGAACATCCCGACCAAGGACGCACCGATGGTGGCGAGCATCGTGTACACACCGATGCGGCGATTGCGAGCGAACGTGACCCACAGCCCCAGCGGGAGCACCACGAGCAGCACGTCCTCCTTGACGAGGAGACTCAGCACCACGAACACCCAGTACAGGCGCCACTTGCGCTCGAGCGCGCCGTAGATGGCCATCCCGAGGAGGAACGGCAGGAACGAGTCGGGATGGAAGTTCTCGCGGTTCGTGTACGCGATGGCCGGGTGCAGCAGGTACGCCACCGCCAGCGCGAAGGCCATGCCCTCCCGCTGCAGGCGGGCACGGGCGTACAGGAACACCGGCAGCGCACCGAGGCCGAGCATCAGGCTCTGCGAGAAGAACAGCACCCCGGTCGACGGCCAGATCCAGTAGAACGGCACGAGGAACACGAGGATGAACGATGCGTGGTCGCCCATCAGGTTGCGGCCCATCAGCGTCACGAACGGCGCGTCGAACCTCGACATCAGCCACACACCCTGGTCGTAGAGACCGGAGTCGTACGCCGACGTGCCGAGCCCGTGGTGGTAGTCGAGGGACACCCAGGTGAAGTACCAGGTGTACCCGACGATGGCCACCCCGAGCAGCACCTGCCACACGGTGATGCGCCGCACACGCGTGCTGAGCCGTTCCGCCACTGTCACGCCGACAGTCTTGCGCATCGCGCGGCTAGCATCGCGGCGTGCTGGTGAGAGTGTTGTTGGCGTCCCAGCACCAGTTCGCGAGCGTCGCACCGGTGCTCGCCGAACTCGACGAGGCGCGGCGGGCCCTTGCGCCGAGCGGCATCGACGTGTCGGCCACCCTGCTCGGACGTCCGCGCGACCCGGCTGCGGCGACGTCGTTCGCCGCCACCCTCGGCATGCCGCTCGACTGGACGAGCCCGGCGGGTGACGGCTTCGGGGCGGCGCTGCTCGATGGCTTCCGTTTCGCGATCGACGCCGGTGCCGACGTGATGGTGTCGCTCGACGCCGACGGGCAGCACGACGCACGCCAGATCCCCGATCTCGTGCGCAGTCATCTCGCGCACGGCAGCGGGCTCACCATCGGCTCGCGCTGGACCCGTGGCGGATCCTCCCCCGGTACCGGCCCGACCCGCACGCTGCTGAGCCGCAGCGGCAACGCGCTGGTGAAGGCGTTCACCGGTGCACGGGGCGTGAGCGATTCCACCACCTCGTTCCGTGTCTATGGACGTGATGTGGCGCAACTGCTGCTCGACGAGAAGCTCCCCGAGGAGACATACGGCTTCTTCAGCGCAATGGTGGCCGTCGTCCAGGCGCACGGGTACGCCGTCGACGAGGTGCCCATCACGTTCCGGCCGCGGCACCTCGGTGCGGATCCGCTGATGCAGCACGACCTCCGCGAGTTCGCCACCAGTCTGCCGACGGTACGACGCCACGTCCGCCACATCCGCCGCGACATGCGCAGCAACCAGGCCCTCTGGGCGCAGCGCAACCCACGGCTGCGGGCCCAGTCGGCAGATGGTTCGTCGCAGTTCGGCGCCACCGAGGAGCTCGCCACCTTGTCGGGGGCCACGAACTTCCTGACGTGGATCAGCGACGAGATCGAGCCGTACCTCGGTGATGCCGTGCTCGAGGTCGGGGCCGGCGTGGGCGCCATCGCGACGAAGCTCGCCACGGCGGGGCACACCGTGCTCGCCATCGAACCAGCCGAGAACGTGTACCCCGAGCTCCAGCGACGGACGGCCGGCATGCACGGCGTGACCGCCCGGCCGGTCACGTCGCAACAACTGCTGCAGGAGGGCGCCGGCTCGTCGTTCGACTCCGTGGTGTACGTGAGCGTGCTCGAGCACCTTCGTGACGACGTCGACGAGCTGCGCACCGCTGCCCGGTTGGTCCGCCCCGGCGGCACCGTGGCGCTGTTCGTGCCGGCCATGCCGTCGCTGTACGGCAGCCTCGACTTCAAGTCGGGGCACTACCGACGGTACGACCGGGCGCTCCTCTCGCAGGCCATCGAACAGGCCGGACTCGACCTCGTGAAGGTGGAGTATCTCGACCTCGCCGGTGTGGTGCCGTACTTCCTGATGTATCGGTTGCTCGCAGTACCCACGCTCGACGCGGGCTCGTCGAAGGTGTACGACCGCGTGATCGTGCCGATCAGCCGTTTCCTAGCAACTCATGCCGGATCGCCAGCTGTCGGCAAGAATCTCGTTGCGGTTGCTCGTCGACCGCAGGCGACGTTCCCACCCGCTTGAGCACGACGACGTTGTCGTCCTCGAACACCGCCTCGAACGGCCCACCCTGGACTCGCATGTTCTGGTAGATGAGCAGGTTGTTGGTGCCGATCTGGGTCTTGTCGAGCACCACGTAGTCGACGGTGGTGGGGTCGGGCAGGTGGGCGCAGTCGTCGTTGCCCCACACCGCCGCCCAGAACGGATTCGGCCAGTCGTAGATCTCCCGCCGGTGCGCGAGGTGTGGCAACAACTGATAGGTCGCGGTGACCGAGGCGTTGTCGGGCACATGGGTGAGCGCTTCCCGCAACGACTCGTGCCGCGGGTGGGGACGGCTCCACACCGCGCTGTTGGGCGTGTTCAGCGGCGACGGGGACCAGGCCGCGTTGGTGACATACGCGCACCCCAGCAGCCACAGCGGGAGCAACAACTTGGCGATGCGGAACCGCCAGAACACGTACGCGCCCTGGATGGACGCGATGAAGATCGGCGCGATCATCACCGAGGTGTACTGGTAGCGAATCATGCGCGCGTACGGGCTGAGGCCGATGACGCTGGCAACCATCTGTGGCAGCGCCATCAACAGCCCGAGCGGATTCGCGACGTACGTCCATCCGACCGGCCACGACAACTGTCGGTAGAACTCGAGTCGGTCGGGCTGGGTGGCGTCGTGCCAGACGCGGCTCGGATGGCGCACCATCGTGCCCACGATCTCCGGCGTCGACGAACCGTAGTTGCCGTAGAAGTACGTGATGTAGAACGGCTCCTTGCCGTCGTTGAAGAACGGCAGCACGAGCTTGGTGGCCACGACGTACCAGGCCGCACCGAGTGCCATCGTGGCGAACGCCATCTTCCTCACCCGCCGGATGTCGGGCGCCTTTCGCATCACGACGAGCAGGACGAGCCCCATCATCATCACCGCGAGCGCAGTGTCCTCACGAGTGGACAACGCGACGAGGATCATCGCGAAGAACCAGCCCCACCGCTCGCGCGTTGCGAACCACCATGCGAACAGGAACGGTGTGATGACGAGCGCTTCGGGGTGGAACATCGCCCAGCTGATCCACTGCAGCGGTGCGTACATCAGGAACACCACCGCGAAGACGAGCCCCATCCACTCGTTGCGGAACTTGTCGCGGGCGATGAGGTACACCGGCCATGCGCCGAGACCCAACGCGCACGCCTGGGCGACGTAGAGGAAGGAGGCGCCCGCCCCGAGCCAGTAGAACGGGACGGACGCGAACGCGATGAGGTTGACGTGGTGGCCCCAGAACTGGAGTCCGCGCACCGACATGAAGCCCCCACCGTTGCGCGACACGAGCCAGAAGCCCTGGTCGTAGATGCCCATGTCGTACGACCACGTGCCGAAGTTGCGATGGTTCTGCACGCCGAGCGAGCCGAACAACACCGCGAACACGATGATCCCGATGAGCGTCAGCCACGCGGCGGGGTGCATGGTGGCCACCTGCGTGAGCAGACGATCGCGCCAGTCGCGCAGACGGTTCACGGTGTCGCAGTCTTCCGCATGCGCACCGGATGCAGGTGTCAGGCGGCGCGCAGGACGGGAACGAGCGCCGCCAGGACGCCGTTCACGAAACGACCGGAGTCGTCGGTGCTGAACCGCTTGGCCAGCTCGACTGCCTCGTCGAGGACGACGGCCACGGGCACGTCGGGCCGGCCGAGCAGCTCGAACGCACCGACGCGGAGCACGTTGCGGTCGATGGCCGGCATGCGGGTCAACGACCATCCCTTGGCGTGCGCCGCAATGGCCTCGTCGAGGCGCTCGAGGTTGGCCTCGACACCCGTCACGAGCGCAGTGGTGAGCTCGTCGGCAGGCGAGATCTGGGCGGCGAGCACCTCGGACGGCGCAATGCCCTTCGTCTCCGCCTCGTACAGCAGGATGAGCGCCCGCTCACGGGCGTCGGTGCGCTCGTCGTCGGCCGGTCTCGCGGGGCGGGACTCTCGGCGAGCCATGGGTCAGACCCGCGTGATGTAGTCGCCGGACCGGGTGTCGACCTTCACCTTGTCGCCGATGTTGACGAACAGCGGCACCTGGATGACCTTGCCGGTCTCGAGCGTGGCGGGCTTGCGGGCGCCGCTGACGCGATCGCCCTGGATGCCGGGCTCGGTCTCGGTGATGGTGAGCTCGACCGACGCCGGGATCTCGACCGTGACGATGTCGCCGTTGTAGAAGGCGATGATCGCGACGGAGTTCTCGACCATGTAGTCGGCGGCGTCGCCGAGGGCCACGGGCGACACGTGCTGCTGGTCGTAGCTCTCGAGGTCCATGAACACGTACTCGTCGCCGTCGCGGTACAGGAACTGCATGTCCTTGCGCTCGAGAATGGCCTGCTCGACGCGGATGCCGGCGTTGAACGTACGGTCGATGACGGCCCCGGTGCGCAGGTTGCGGATCTTCGAGCGCACGAACGCGCCACCCTTGCCGGGCTTGACGTGCTGGAACTCGACGACCTGGAACAGGACGCCGTCGAGCTCGAGCGTGATGCCGTTCTTCAGGTCGTTGGTGGTGATGGCGGGCACGGAGAATCCTTCGGAGATGACGTGAGGACGCGGCATCCGTCGCTGGTGACGACCACCAGATCTTCGACTCGGACGCCGCCGAAACCTTCACGATAGACGCCCGGCTCCACGGTCACTACGTCCCCGACCTGCAAAATGGCGTCCCCGGCACGGTTGACGAAGGGGTCCTCGTGGATGAGGAGGCCCACCCCATGGCCGGTGCCGTGCGTGAACCAGTCGCCGTACCCGGCCTCGTCGATGATGCCGCGACACACCCCGTCGAGCTCCTTCACGCTCATCCCTGGCCGCACGGCGGCCACCCCGGCCTGCTGCGCAGCGAGGACCAGTTGGTACAGCTCGTCCTGCAGCGGTGTGGGCTCCCCCACCACGAACGTGCGCGTCATGTCGCTGTGGTAGCCGTCGACCAGTGCCCCGACGTCGATGATGACCGTGTGCCCCTGCTCGATCACGGTGTCGGTGGGCCGGTGGTGTGGCAGCGCGGCGTTGCGCGGTCCGGTTGCGACGATGGTGTCGTAGCTGGGGCCGCTGGCGCCGAGTTCGCGCATCCGGAGCTCGAGCCGGTTGCGCACCTGCGCCTCGGTGAGCCGGTCGCCGAGCAACGGCGCCACCTCCGCGAGCGCCTGATCGGCGATGCGGCAGGCACGCGCCATCGCCTCGATCTCGGCATCGTCCTTCACCCGCCGCTCGGCCTCGATGATGCCGGTGGTCGGCACCAGTTCGGCCGCGATGACGGTGCGGTACTGCGTGTGCTGGTGGTACGTGACGTGCGCGGCCTCGAAGGCCACCTGCTCGCACGCGGCGCAGGCCTGCGCGACGAGATCGAGGCACGCCCCGCCGGTGGCACCGACGACGACGTCGCCCACCACGCCGACGGCATCCATCTGCTGCGCGGCCTGCACGCCGTACCGGCCGTCGGTGACCAACGTGAGCGAGTCGGGTCGGAGCACCACCCATGCGTTCGAGCCGGTGAAGCCGGTGAGCCACCGGATGTTGGTGAGGTCGGTGACGAGCAGCGCGCCCGCAGCACCGAGCCGGGCACGGACGCGCTCGACGCGTGCGGCGTGGCTCATGCCCCGGCCAGCCGCGTGGCCACGGCGTCGACGGCCAGGAGGTAGCCCTGCAACCCGAGACCCATGATGGAACCCGTGGCCACCGGGGCGACGACGCTGGTGTGGCGCCACGGCTCGCGGGCGTTGGGGTTGGAGATGTGCACCTCGATGATGGGCCCGGTGAAGGCGGCCAGCGCGTCGTGCAGCGACCAGGCGTAGTGGGTGAACGCCCCTGGGTTGATGATGATCGCGGCGGCGTCGGTGCGTGCGGCGTGGACGGCGTCGACCAGCACACCCTCGTGGTTCGTCTGCAGCGCGGTGACCGTGTGGCCGTGGCGAGCTGCGGCGTCGGTGACGGCCGCCTCGTAGTCGGCGAGCGTGGCGCTGCCGTAGATGTGCGGCTCGCGCTGGCCGAGCAGGTTCAGGTTGGGTCCGTGCAGAAGGGCGATGGTGGCCACGCGCCTATCGTGCCACGCGAGCCGTCCACGTCGGTCGATCGATTGCGTACACGACGTGCCGTTCGCCGGACCAGCCCGGCGTCATCGGGTGGTCGAACGATCGCTCGGGTCGGTGGGTGAGGCCGATCTTCTCCATCACGCGCCTCGACCTGGTGTTGCGTTCGGTGGTGAAGCTGACCACCTCGTCGCCCGGGAGGTCGACCTCACGGAAGGCGACCTCGAGCGCCGCCAGCGCACCCTCGGGAGCGAACCCGTGACCCCAGTTCGCTTTCGCCAGCCGCCACCCGATCTCCACGCACGGAGTGAGCCCGTCGAGGTGCCACGTGGGCATCGAGAGGCCGA
>Ga0172367_10010129_pt1 | contig 10203 bp, 8 predicted proteins | sample Lak10m_FD_114542 | JGI IMG/M metagenome (GOLD analysis project Ga0172367, IMG submission 114542) | Freshwater microbial communities from Kabuno Bay, South-Kivu, Congo - kab_022012_10m | ecosystem: Environmental > Aquatic > Freshwater > Lake | place: Democratic Republic of the Congo: South-Kivu...
CCAATGCCCTTTGGGTAGCGTTTCGAGGTGCACCCTGATTAATAAACTTTTGAAGAAGAGCTGTATAATCATTTTGACCAGGGGATTGCTGGCCAGGATTTTGTCCAGGAGAATGTTGGCCGGAATTTTGGCGTCCTGGATTTTTTTGTTCTGCGGACGTCTGGGTTGAATCTGAAAAATCGAAATCAATGGTGTCGGAAGGGACTTCCGGATTTTGAATATCACTTTGAGTATCATTTTGATTTTGAAATGAGGCCTCCAAGGAATTTACAGTTTCTAATTCTGTAGGAAGGTCCTGATGGGACGAAGCTCCACATCCCAGGGACGCGTAAAAAAAAGAAATGCCTAACATTAAATGTTTAATGAGTGCGTAATTATTTTTTTTCATAGTTTTTAATTTATCAATTATGGAACTTCTATTTGTAAACCAAATAATTAAAAAAATTGTCTAGCATCTATGATTTCAATTTGTGAGCGGTGCATATGACTGAAAAGTAAGATATCTGGACTCAAAAAAGAAAAAGTTCTTCCGATGAATCTCATAAATTATGGCTAAAAAACAATTTTTCTTTATTATAACATGTCTGACGGTAGTTATGGGGATGGTCGGCCTCTACGCTGTTTTGAATCGCCATTTTTCGATGCGACCAGATTATGTTGCAACCATTGAACGTCTACAAACAGAACTAGAAAGCGAAAAATTGCGATCTTCCAATTTGGCCTATCAACTTCAAGATTACCGACAAGCTGTTGCATTGGCATTGCCAAAGCGCGGAGACTTGCAAGAAACTTCGGATTTGATTCGGGGACTTGCATCTGTGAGTCAAGTGAATTCCGGGGATGCGAAGGTCGATTTTTCAACAGCATTATTACAAAAAGGAAAAAATTTATTTCAGAAGAAAGATTTTGAATCTGCTCTAAAGGCATTTCACAAATTAGAAGCGGAGTATCCACTGTCGCCTCTCGTTGTTGATGCTCACTATTTCAAAGTGGAATGCTACTACTATCTGCGCGATTTTAAAAAGTCATTGGATGAAATTGACAGGATGGTCACTCTTTTTCCACTTCATCCACTGACTGCCTATGTCCTGTTGCGTTCCGGCCAGATTTCCGAAGCCAATCATCAAACAGAAGAAGCCCTAGAGATTTTCAAAACTGTTGAAAAAAGTTTTCCGGACCCTGAAGTAAAAAAGCAAGCACGTCTTCTTTGGAATCAACTGGAGTCCAACTAATGGGAAGGAAATGTCAGAAGATAAAAAAAGTTCCTCGTATTTTACTGGTTTTTTTGTTTATTGTCGCATTTCAAATTCATGTTCAGATTAAGGCGACTCCGAAGCAAGTGGAGCATCCCAGAAACTGCATGGGGCAAATGGATTTTCCATGTTCAATGAAGAGTTTGAATCAAACTCTCCATTTTAAAAATAAATTTCAGGTTTATCATATCTCTAAAAACAGTGTTTTTCGTTCCAACTCCCAATTTGAACATGAGCTTGTTGAGGGTGATTTTTGGATCGAACAAAATAACCAGGGAGTATGGAAAACACCCTTTGTTGAAATTTCTGGCTTCAATCAAGCCTATTGGATTCATGCGGAGTCACTGAGAACTTTTATTAGCAATATGGGAGGAGTTGAATTAGTATTGAAATCGCGCAGCGGTCAAACAGTCATGATTCCCCCTGGTTTTTCAACCTGGGTGGGCGAAGTTGATATGCAAGGACAAAATCTCATAGGCGTCGTTCAACCCATCGTTCTAAAAAGTTTAATCAAGGATTGGTATCCCCTCTACACAGGTACAGATAGCGAATTCCATGCTGAAATTCAAAAACTCAAAGAACGTTGGCTCGAGACGACGGAGTTAGCTTCAGAAATATATCGTCGCAATGCTGTTGAGCAAAAGACAGCAAAAGAAAATGAGGAAGCTGCAGCTGCCTCTGAATTGATACGGAAAGAAAAAGCAAAGCAACAGGCCCGTCAATACTATCTAGAAAGAAGTTTCTCACGGTAGTCCCTTGCAAAACTTTTGTGGATTTGGCCTCAGTCCACCTCAAGCTAGAAAAAGGTCTGCCAAGGCCTAGATAGAGTTATCCTTAGAAAATCGTCGAATTTGAATGTTATTGAAAGTCTCTATGTTATGATTAATAATAATTTAACGGAGGGCCTATGACTTCTATTAATCAGTCGGATCGCCAAAGATACGATGAACGCATTAGAAGTATTCAAAATGAAGCTGATGACCGCGAAGTTGAAAATAATAAAAAGCGAGATGATCAGATTCGACGAATGGAAGCCGCTCATCGCAAAGAAATCACAAATGTTCAGAATGAATTTCAAAAAGAACTGTCTGGCATTCAATCTGCCAACAAAGAGAGGATCAATCAAAGGGACCAAGAGTTACAGCGGCAAATTGATGACATAAAGTCCATGTATCGTGAGAGTCTCAAAAAGAAGACCGAGGACTTTCAGACTTCCATGAAGCGATCTCGGGAAGCCTTTGACGGAGAAGTGAATAAAACAAAACAAATTGCCAGAGAGTCTGGAGATTATCAGGTTAAAAAATTTGAAAACGAAAGGCTGGGAAAAGAAAAAGAATTTAGCGAGGTCACAGAGCAAATGCATGAGCGGATGCGGGAAGGCCTGAAAGATTCTACTGAAAAGTTAAAATCAGCTCATAATAAGGAAAAGGGCGCTTTGATTGCAGATCGTGATCGCATCCATGAGCAAAATCAGCGAGAATTGCAAAGAGTTCGAAATAATGGGGAAGAGCTCCTTCGCAATGAAAAACGGTCCCATCGAGGGGACAATCAGCGCTGGGAAAATAAATTCAAGGAGCAGGTCGGTCAGCTCAATACCAGTCATGGTGATGTCTTAGAAGCCCATAATACTCAGTTGCAGGATGAAATTCAAAATCAAAGAGAGAGGTATCTCTCAGTTACGGCCAAGAAACAAAATGAAATTGATCAGGCCTATGAAAAAGATCGAGTGGATTTCGAAGAGCGCTTTGAAAAACAGGTGAGGGGGCGTGATTATCAGGTTCAGGAATTGAAAAATAAACTGAATACGGAAAAAGCCAATAACAATTCGACTCGACTTTCGGAGCGTCGCAATTTGATTCGTGACTATGAAGGCAAGCTAAAAAATATTGAGACGCAAAAAGGAAAGATTCAAGACAATATGAATGATCTGGCCCATAAAAGGGTTGATGATGTTAAATTCAATGGCGAGTCACTGCTACGGAAGGTCAATCGGGAACATGTTATTGAAAGAAATAATTTGGTAAATCGAAACCGCGAGGATCGTGCTCTATTAGCGCAGCAAACGAGTGATCATATCGAACATGTGGAGCAAACGGCCGATGAACGTGTTGAAAAAATGAAGAATTTAACTCGCGAACAGGAAAAACAATTGGCTCGATATCATGATGAAGCTATTGATATGGCCAAGGATAATTTTGATCAAAAGCTCCAAGTTCAAAGAGAAAACAATCAAAATGATTTAATACGTCATAATGCGACTCTTTCTGAGAGATTAAGAAAGATTGAAGGAAAATATAATACTCGGGTCGATATTTTGGTGCAGAACTATGAAAACAAAATTGCAGAGATGCAGCACGATTTTGAAAAGGAAAAGCGATCTATCGCGACAGGTTACGAATCTCGTCTCAGTGAGCGAGAAAAGGGTAGTAAGAGTGAGTTGGGAGCCCTAGAAATGAAGTATGAGGCAAAGATTGCAGAAATGAATGAAAGACATGAAGAAGAAGTATCACGGATTCATGCCCGCCAAAAAGAAGAAATTCAGAAAGTGGCTCAGAAAATGAATAACTTCAGCAAAAAGGCCTAATGGCTTATTGACTTATTAATAATGTCTTTTTGTGATTCTGATGTTAGGCTATTAAAAAATTCTTAAGGATGTGATTTCATGTTATCGAATCGACGTTGTAAAATTGTAGCGACACTGGGGCCTTCAACAAATACCGAGGGGGCTCTCCGTAATGCCATTCTAGCGGGTATGAATGTGGCTCGCCTTAATTTTTCCCACGGCTCCCATGAAGATCATTTAAAGGTACTTAATATTATTCGAAAGCTTTCTAGGGAGCTTCAGGCTCCAGTGACTATTTTACAGGATTTACAAGGTCCCAAAATTCGAGTTGGTAAATTTAAAAAGGGCTTTATTGAGATTAAATCTGATGAGATTGTCATTGTTACAATAAAAGATGTGTTGGGTGATGTTGGTTATATTCCTAGCGATTTCAAAGAAATTACCAAATGCGTGCATCCGGGGCATCGAATTCTTTTGGATGATGGACTGTTGGAACTTCAAGTTCTCGAGGTTAAGGTCGATGAAATCAAAGCCAAAGTCATTTATGGGGGTATTCTTAAAGATAGAAAAGGAATGAACCTTCCGGGTATTCCTCTTCCCGTGGAGTCCATGACTGAAAAAGATTTGAAGGATCTCGATTTTGGTCTGACTCATGGAGTGGATTATGTAGCACTTAGTTTTGTTCGGCAGGCTAAGGATATTCGCAAAATTAAAGAAATTATTGAATCACGCAAATGCAAAACAAAGGTTTGTGCCAAAATTGAAATGTTGGAGGCCATTGAAAATCTGGAAGATATCGTGCGGCTATCAGATTCCGTGATGGTGGCGAGGGGTGACTTAACAGTGGAAGTGGGACACAGTCGTTTACCGGGTTTGCAGAAAAGAATTATCAGTTTGTGCAACAGGCTAGGAAGGCCCGTGATTACTGCTACGCAAATGTTGGATAGTATGATTGAAAATCCACGTCCCACTCGAGCGGAAATTACAGATGTTGCTAATGCTGTTTTGGACGGAACAGATGCAGTGATGCTTTCTGCAGAAACGGCTAGTGGGAAATATCCATTTCGTTGCATCCGCACCATGCATGAAATCATCAGTGAAGTAGAGCAAAATGAAGAAGAGTATTACAAGATTTCTATTGAACAGGAGTTTTTGAGTATTCCCGCGGCGATTGGTGCGAGTGCGAGTTTGAGTGCGCTGAAGTTAAATGCGGCAGCTATTGTTTGTTTGACGACCACAGGAAAAACAGCTCAAGTCATTTCAGGTTTTCGACCCAAAGCTCGGATTATTGCAGTTACCGATCAAATGGACGTTCTTAATCGTTTAGAACTGATTTGGGGCATTCAAACACTTTCGATCAATTCCTACAATTCAGTTGAAGATGTTGTTGGGCAAATCGAGCAGTTGTTGGTAGATTATGGACTTGTAAAAACCGGTGATAAGATCATTTTGACTCTGGGACAACCAGTTCCTGAAAACGCAAAAACCAACGCATTGATTGTTCATCAGGTGGCCGCAGAGAAATCATTATCGCCTATTCTTAAAATTCCATTGCGTTGCCAAGAAATTCAAAACACGCCCTAATACCAAATTCGATCCCCAATGATTATTTGAGGAGTTTTTTAAGACTATTGACAAAGGCCCAATTGCGCGAAATAGGTTCCAACTCCTCAAAATTGAGCATGACAAAAACTCCTTTTTCCTCAAGAACTTTTTCCGGTAGGTATTTCTTTTCAATCAAAGAATTTACATCATCGACCTTCAAGAGTGTTCCTAGGGCTTTCATGGAATCATTTTGCACCTCATTCAGGTTTACTTTACGGAAACCTTTTGCATCAACAGGAACTTCTTTGGCAAAAAACATCAGGCCCTCTAATACTTTGCTTTCATCTTCCCGCATGGCTTCGAGGCGATCTTTCTCTTGTTTGAAAAGCCACTCGTTGTACCAATCTACAAACTGAAATAATTGATCTTGCTTTAAATTGATAATTTTTTGTCGTCCTTCTCCCAACTCTTCAAAATGAAAGTAGCCGAGGCTGGTAAGAGCATTGATCATGGATTGCATTTTATTGGTAGCTTCGCCGAAAATTTGAATAGTATATTTTCTCAAAGTTCCAGAGGGGACAGAAATTCCACCCTCTTCGGGACGCCCGTATTTTAAAGAAACAAAGTTTAATATCGATATGAGTTTGTTGACTGTTTGAGGAGAAAATCGATCCTCGGAGTTGTTTGGATTTTCCAACATCTTGATTTTTTTATTGGATTCTCGTAAATTTTCATTGAGATTTTTAAGAATTGCTTTAAGCCAAACTGGCAATGACTCCAATTGCTTTTCAAGGGCGTCGTAAGGGAGTGCGATAACCTCAGAATCCTGAAGGGCTTTCACATTAGCACTGCGGGGCTTGCGGTCGAACAGGGCCATCTCTCCGACCATCGAACCAACTTTGATTTCTGCGAGGACTATTTCTGAAGAACCTTTTGTCTTAGTAATCGCAAAGGAACCTGTTCGAACAATAAACATGGCGTCAGGGGGGTCCCCATCACGAAAAAGATAGGCGTCTTTGACTATCTTTTTGGTTTCGGCCATTCTTTACTCCTTTGTTCTCGGACACTGTCGAAATTTGCCCATTCACAGTTTGCCTGTTCCCAGGTATTATATCACGGGTATTATTCGGTAGAGTTCTGCCAGAACTTAAGAGTCCAGATTGAAGTCCTTATCGAAAACGGCAGACCCGAACCCTGGGATCAATGGTCATTTTGCCTTCAGTACGTTCTAGGATATAATCTGGAGTTAGACCTTCGGCGTACTCTTTTAAGACAAATCCATCCTTGGTCACATCGATCACACCAAAATCGGTGACGATGCGATGGATACAATGGGATCCGGTGAGGGGAAGGGTGCATTTTGTTCGCAATTTAGACTGTCCATCTTTGTCACAATGTTGCATAGCTACTATGACTCGGCGAGCTCCCGCTACCAAGTCCATGGCGCCCCCCATGCCTTTGACCATTTTTCCAGGAACCATCCAGTTGGCAATACTCCCTCCCTGATCGACTTCCATGGCACCCAAAACCGTTAAATCAACATGGCCTCCACGTATCATGGCAAAACTGTCGGCACTGGAAAAATAACTAGCTCCCGCAACCGCCGTGACAGTTTGCTTTCCAGCATTGATCAAATCGGGATCCTCTTCGCCTTCTTGAGGAAATTCCCCCATTCCCAAAAGGCCATTCTCACTTTGAAACATGACATGAATATTATGGGGAATGTAATTGGCCACTAAGGTGGGAATTCCTATTCCTAAGTTGACGACAAATTGATCTTCAATTTCCAGAGCAATTCTTTGCGCAATTTGTTCACGACTGAGAGGCATCTTAATTTTCCTTTCTAGAGGGATCGTTCGGATTATTATGACTGGAAGAAGCAGTTTGAACCGTACGTTGCTCGATGCGCTTTTGGTAATTGCATCCCTGAAAAATTCTTTGCACGTAGACTCCGGGTGTATGGACATTGTCGGGATCCAGTTCGCCCACGTCCACGAGTTCTTCGACTTCGGCAATGGTTATTTTACCAGCCGTTGCTGCCATGGGATTGAAGTTTCTGGCAGTTTTCCGATAAATGAGATTGCCAAACTTATCCCCTTTCCAAGCTTTCACAAAAGCGAAATCCCCCACAATTCCTCGTTCTAGAACATAATCTCGACCGTCAAAATTTTTAATTTCTTTTCCGTCCGCAACGACTGTTCCTACCCCCGTGGGCGTATAGAATCCTGGAATTCCAGCGCCTCCCGCTCGAAGGCGTTCCGCCAAAGTCCCCTGGGGAACTAATTCTACTTGCAGTTCCCCTGACATATATTGCTTTTCAAAAGTTTTATTTTCTCCCACGTAAGATGAAATCATTTTTTTGATTTGATGAGTATGTAATAAAATTCCCAAACCAAAATCATCTACTCCCGCATTATTTGAAACACAGGTCAGCCCTTTGATACGTAAGTCGTACAAAGCTTGAATGCAGTTTTCAGGAATTCCGCAAAGACCAAATCCCCCAACGACAATTGTCATGTGGTCGCGCACCCCGGCCAGGGCCGAAAGAGCATCTTTATATACTTTTTTATTCATAACTACACTCGCTCTACGATCAGGGCCACAGCCTCACCGCCGCCAATGCAAATAGATGCCAGACCATAACGTTTATTATGTGTTTTGAGAGCATAAATTAAAGTTGTTAAAATTCGAGCACCACTGGCTCCAATGGGATGACCAATGGCAACGGCTCCGCCATGGGGATTCACTCTTTCCGAGGGAATTTCGAGCTCTTTCATTGCGGCCATTGTGACAACGGAAAATGCTTCGTTGATTTCCCATAAATCAATATCTGATATTTTAAGATGGGCTTTATTGAGTGCAGAACGAATGGCCCCCACAGGTGCTGTGGTGAAATATTTGGGATCTTGTGCAAAAGTGGCATGGGCAACAATTGCGGCGATGGGCTTCAGATTATGTTGTTGGGTGACACTCTCTGATGCTAAGACCACTGCAGCGGCGCCATCATTCAGCTTGGAAGCATTGGCCGCAGTAATGGTCCCGCTCTTGTCAAATGCTGGTTTTAATCCCGGAATTTTGTCGAATTGAGTATTGAATGGCTCTTCATCTTTTTCAATTTTCACAGGGCCTTTGCGACTCTCTAAAGTTACGGGAACAATTTCTTCCTGAAAATAACCCTTGTTGATGGCATTCTGGGCCTTTGTGTAGGAGTTTATTGCAAAAGCATCTTGCTCTTCCCGAGTAAATTGTTTTTCTTTAACACAGATCTCTGCGGCATTTCCCATGTGGAAATTATTATAAGGATCCCAAAGTCCGTCCACGATCATGGAGTCCAGCAATGTTGCCGAACCCATTCGAAATCCACTTCGTGACTGTGGTAGAATGTGGGGTGCCATGGACATGTTTTCCTGTCCTCCGGCAACGACAATACCAGCATGACCGAGGCGAATAGAGTCAAAACCCAACATAATTGATTTAAGTCCAGATCCACAAACTTTATTGATAGTTAGGCAAGGGGTGCTATTTTTAAGTCCAGCATACAGAGCGGATTGGCGAGCCGGCGCCTGTCCAACGCCCGCAGTGAGAACTTCTCCCATAATGCATTCATCAACCCATTCTGGAGCAACCTGTCCGCGTCGAAGTGCTTCAGCAATGGCGGTGGCCCCCAGCTTGGGCCCTGGGATGGTTCCAAGACCTCCTTGGAAACTTCCCACAGGTGTGCGTGCAGCGCCTACAATATAAACTTTTTCTGCGAAGGAGTTTGTTGAAGTCGATGAATTTTTAGGTGTTGGTGTTTTTTCCATTTTTTATTTCCTTATTAAAGTTTTTAAGAACTCTTTTCTTAGACTTCCGATTTGGTATTACTTTTAAAATTTCCGTCGTATTTTGTTTGCATTCCTCTAAAAACCGAAACACTCTGTAATAATCACGGACGAGTGTCAATGAAGGGGGGAGCCATTGTCATCAAAGTTAGCCTTTGTGTTATTTTTTGCGTTTGCAGCAAAAGTTCAAGCCGCCGGTATCAATTCGACTCAGCCAGGGATGACCTTGGGGCCTTCCGTCGGAAATTCTCAAGCTGCCGGAGGGTCTTTGGCCGCCGCCTTTCAGGCCTCGGATTTTGATTCTATAGAGATTGTTGCCCAGGAGGTTCAACTTGAATTGCAGGGAGATGCTAATCCTCAGGCTGATCTTCGTATAGAGGCCTCTGATTTTTCGAATCGCTGGATTATAGAAAAAGAAGAACGTAAAATTTTGCTACGGCAAAAGCCAGAATTTCAAGACCCAGGAGAATCAGGAGTTCCTCTTTCTCAACCCATAGGGGCACGGGGGCTGGCAAATGTCCCCAGCAAAAGTTCAAATATTCTGAAATTGTTTTCTCCTTCTAAAAAATTGGAAGTCAATGTTTTGTCAGGTAAGATAAACCTTCAGGATTGGAATGCAGAGTCCCATTTATTTTTGCAATCTGGCCAAGGTTTTGTGCAGAGGGGAATGGGACCTCTGCAATGGTCTCTACAAAAGGGGCAAATTCATTTGGAGAACTTCAAAGGTCAGAGTGATTTAGATATTTTTAATGGAGAGGTTCAAATTAAAAATAATCAAGGCTTGATGGACTTTAGTTTGATGCAGGGAGAGGCGCAAATTGGAAGCTCCCAGGGGACACTGAAAATTCTCAATCACTCCGGTCAATTTAAGGTTCAGCAGTTTTCAGGGGACATTCAATTTGAAAGCGAAAAGGGAACCTTGCGTCTAGGGTCAGTGCAAGGGCTGGTGCAGGGAAAGGCCAATGAGGGTTTGATCCAGTTGGAGCCCATGGAAGATGCCCAAGTCAATGTCGAGACCCAG
>Ga0172367_10010131_pt1 | contig 10203 bp, 12 predicted proteins | sample Lak10m_FD_114542 | JGI IMG/M metagenome (GOLD analysis project Ga0172367, IMG submission 114542) | Freshwater microbial communities from Kabuno Bay, South-Kivu, Congo - kab_022012_10m | ecosystem: Environmental > Aquatic > Freshwater > Lake | place: Democratic Republic of the Congo: South-Kivu...
AAAAAGATTGTATTTTTGAGACATGGGAATCGTTGAAAGAAATATGGACAAAATCAAGGCTTTGTGCGAAAAGCATAGCGTCTCGACATTGTTTGTGTTTGGCTCCATCCTAACTCCAAAATTCAGTAAAACAAGCGATATTGACTTTTTAGTTGATTTCTCTGACGTGGATTTGTATAATTATGCAGATAATTATTTTGATCTGAAAAAATCATTGGAAACTCTATTTAAACGAGAAGTTGACCTTCTGGAGGATAAAGCGATTAAAAATCCTTATCTGCGCCAATCGATAGATTCTTCAAAAAAGCTGATTTATGGATAACGAGATCAAAACCTGGCTTTTTGATATTATTCAGTCAATCAATGAAATTGATGGTTATTATTCCGAAAAACCCAAAAGATTTGATGAATATAAATCTGATGTCAGGACCAAACGGGCCATTGAAAGGAATTTGGAGATAATTGGCGAAGCTGCAAACAGAATCTTGAGAAAAGACAAATCGTTTGTATTGGAAAACTCTGAAAAAATAATTGGAACCCGAAACAGAATTATTCATGGTTACGATAAGATTTCGGATGACTTAATCTGGAGCATCGTAATCAATCATTTACCAAAGTTAAAAGAACAAGTAACCAAGCTGTTGGACGAGTAGTCATCGACAGTAATATTTGCAAAACAATTTAAAATGAGACAATTTACAACAGTTCACGATTTGAAAAATCTGGACGAAGCTTTAAAATTGGCATTTGAACTTAAAAAGTCGCCATATAAATACCAGGATTTGGGCAAAAACAAAACGCTTTTGCTGGTTTTCTTCAACTCCAGTTTGCGCACCCGGTTGAGCACCCAAAAAGCAGGATTGAATTTGGGTATGAATGTGATCGTTTTTGACATCAACGAAGGCGGCTGGAAACTGGAGACCGAAATGGGGGTTGTCATGGATGGCGACAAACCGGAACATATTCGCGAAGCAGTGCCTGTAATTGGTCGTTATTGCGACATTATTGGCGTTCGCTCGTTTGCCAAATTTGAAAATAAGGAAGACGATTATCAGGAAAAAATATTGCAGCAATTCATCGATTATTCCGGAGTTCCGGTCGTGAGCATGGAAGCAGCCACACGGCACCCCTTACAGTCGTTTGCCGACCAGTTAACCATTGAAGAATACAAAACCAAGGCTCGCCCGAAAGTTGTTTTGAGTTGGGCGCCGCATCCTCGGGCATTACCGCAGGCCGTGCCAAACTCATTTGTGGAATGGATGCGTGCAGCCGATTACGAAGTGGTGGTAACACATCCTGAAGGTTACGAACTAGCTCCCGAATTTATGGGCGATCTGAAACCTGAATACGACCAGATGAAAGCCTTTGAAGGTGCCGATTTTGTTTATGCCAAAAACTGGGCATCGTACACCAGCTACGGACAAATTTTGTCGAAAGATCCCTCCTGGACTGTATCGGAACGCCAAATGGCAGTAACCAATAATGCGAAATTTATGCATTGTTTGCCGGTTCGCCGCAACATGATTGTAACCGACGAAGTAATCGACGGACCAAATTCAATTGTTATTCCTGAAGCCGAAAACCGCTTATTTTCAGCGCAGGCCGTATTAAAAATGATGTTAGACGAGCTAAAATAATCCGATTTACAATTTGACTATTTACGATTTACAATTGGCAGAAAGTTTGTGTAAATAGTAAATGGTCAATAGTTAAATCGTAAATAATCATTATGGAAAGATTGACCATTGTAAAAGTTGGTGGTAAAGTTGTTGAAGAAAAAGAATCGCTGGATTTGTTGCTCAATCAGTTTGCCCAAATCAGGGGAAAACGCATTTTGGTGCATGGCGGCGGAAGGTTGGCAACAACTTTGTCGGAGAAGCTGGGGATTGAAACCAAAATGGTGGAGGGGAGACGTATAACCGACGAAGCCACTCTTGAAGTGGTAACAATGGTTTATGCCGGTTTGGTAAATAAGAATATTGTTGCCGGATTGCAGGCTCGTGGTTGTAATTCAATTGGACTAACCGGTGCCGACCTGAATGTTATTAAAGCCCGGAAACGACCGGTTAAAGAAATTGACTATGGTTTTGTGGGCGACATAATGGGTGTAAATACTTCGGAATTGCGACTGTTGCTTGATGAAGAAGTTGTGCCGGTAATGGCGCCAATTACACACGATACTCACGGGCAATTGCTCAACACCAATGCCGATACAATTGCAGCCGACCTGGCGATAGAACTATCGAATTATTACACCGTTAATTTGTTTTATTGTTTCGAGAAAAAAGGTGTTTTGCTCGATGCTAACGATGATAATTCGGTGATTTCGGAACTTAATTACATCCGCTTTAAAGAATTGCAAGCCGAAGGAGTTATTAATGCCGGAATGATACCTAAACTCGACAATGGTTTTAATGCCATGCGAAATGGTGTCAGCCAGATTTTAATCACCAATCCGAATCAGATTTCAATGGCTCGGGGAACCCGATTGAGTTTAAAAGAAGACTAATATTCGTGATTTTTAAAACCGGTTTTAGACCGGTTTTTTTATTTTTTCACACCCAATGAAAATTTTGTGTCGTTTTATTATTGAGGAGAAAGCTAAAACATTTTTAAATTGAATTACGTTTAAATAGTTGTTTTCTTTCCTGTAAATTATGTCAGGATTGAAAAAAGAACTAAAAAATTGACGAATATCCCTTGTGTACTTTGATTCAGGTTTGGTCTTATTTTGATCGGAAAATAATGAAGTAGTTATGCGCAATTTGGTGGTGTTGGTTTTAGTAGTGTGGATTGATTGTGTGGATTAAGAGAACCGTTTCAAACCCTCGTTTGAGACGGTTTCTTAATTTTAATACACTGATTGCTGAATCATAAATGCAAATTGTCGAATTTCAAAGACCCATAACCAGAAGATCCAATCCATATTAAATTTAATTGCCTTAAAATCAACTATTCAACCAGTTTTTGAAATCGGCAACACGCTCGCGGCTCACCAAAATTTCAGCTTCGGGATTAGGTCGAAGTTGCAGTTTTAGCCGGTTATTAAAATAGGTGTGTATTTTTTCAATCGAATTGGGGTTGACAATGAATTTTCGGTTGATGCGAAAAAACTGCCCGGGGTCAAGCATTTGCTCCAATTCGTCAAGCGAATAATCAACAGGCAACCGGTTTTTTGCAAAAGTAACAGCCCAGCACATTCCTTCGTCGAACAAAAAGTAAGCAACATCCTCTACCAAAACCTGCTTCAATTGTTCGCCCACTTTAACAAGCAAACGCTTTTTGTATTGGTTGGGCTGTAGCAACTTGGAATAAATCTGTTCGTACAGCAATTCAGGATTAGGCAAATGCGGCTTGTGTTGTTTTTCAAATTTTTCAAATGCAAGCTGTAAATCCTGAAAATCAATGGGTTTTAACAAATAATCGATGCTATTTACTTTAAATGCCTGTATGGCATACTCGTTAAATGCAGTTGTGAAAATAACCGGAATTTCGAGTTTTACTTGTTTAAACAGATCGAAACACGAACCATCCGAAAGCTGAATATCCATCAGCAACAAATCGGGGTGCTGATTTTCCGAAAACCAATCGACACCCTGCTTGATGGATTCGATTATACCAAGCAACTCAATCGATGAGTCGTATCGCCTGATCAAATTCATCAAGTGTTCTGCCGAAAGGCTCTCATCCTCAAATATCAATACTTTTAAGTTCACTCTTTTTCAGTTTAGGAAGTTTCACACAAAAGGTAAACGAGTTCTCTTCCACTTCAATTTCCTTTTCCGATATTAACTGGTACCGTCGTTTAATATTCTCGAGCCCGACACCCGACGAACCTTCAATCAATTCGCGACGATTTAAATTATTCACCACCCTCAAAAAATCGTCTTCTTCGGTAATGCGCACTAATAAAGGATTTTCCTTCGAAAAACGGTTGTGCTTCACGGCATTTTCGGCCAGCATCTGCAACGAATTCTTCGGTACAAAAGTATATTTCCGGGTTTCATCACTAATTTCAATGGTAAACTGGATGCTGTCGTTGTGCCGCACTTTCATCAGGAAAATATAGGCATTCAAAAAATCAAGTTCCTGCATCAGCTGAACTACAGTTTCATCCTTTATTTCAAGCACATACCGATAAATTTTCGACAACTGCGCGATATATTGCCCGGCCAGATCGGCATCTTTGTAAACCAGCGAATTTAATACGCTTAAACTGTTGAAGAAAAAATGTGGTTCAATCTGGTGTTTCAGCGCCTCAAACTGCGAACGGATATTTTCCTTTTGCAGCCGTTCGGCTGTTAACTCGGCTTCCTGCCAGTTTTTGAAATAATAAATAAACGAATGGAAAGCTATAATTATCAGCGAAATAACGACCATCATTACCGTTAAATCGCGGTCAAACACTTTATAGTCGGCCCACAATTCTTCCTGATGAATGAGAACGAAGAATAAGTTATAATAGAGCATTCCGTACAAAACTGTAAACCCAATGCAGTACAGAAGTAAAACCAAGCCCAAAATAACAAAGCGCAACGTTTGATTAAAATACTTTTTAACGATGCCGTTGATTTTATTGGTCAGCCATATTCCCGATTCCCAAGCTGTCAGGCCAAAAAGAAAGAAAAAGAGATGGAAAAAGATTCCACGGTAATCGTATTGCCAAACACTTGTAAACGAACGATCATAGAACTTAAATAGTAAATGCACCCCGTTTAGGATTAGAAATATAGAAACATATTTCAGTACAAGTTCTTTTTTCCTGACTTCCGGGTTCATTGATTATAGTTTGTAACGAAAGTATAAAAATTGTATCAGATTACGACAAATACCCATATTGTTCAAACCATTCAACGGCATCTTCAATGGCCTGAGATACGGGCGTTTGCGGCATACTCAACTCCCTCACCGCTTTTACTGCCGAATAATAATTATCGGCACAAAGGAGCCGGGCATTTACCGCATTCAGTTTGGCCGGTTTTTTCCGAACAGTTTCGAGCAAACTGCCCATCTCACCGGCCACCATAATCAACGATTTGCCGAGTTGCATTTGCCTTCGGGGGAATCCGGTAACAAGCTTCATCTTTTCGAAGAAATCAGCATAAGTCAGATTCTCATTGGCCAGCAAATAGCTTTCTCCGGGTTTTCCCATTGAAATCGAGTTTACAATTCCTCGTGCCACATCGGCAACATGCACAAAATTTTTACCTCCTGAAGGACAAGCTATCATATTCTTCCCATGAGCCATCAAAATGATTTGCCCCGAACTTGGTTTGGCATCATACTTTCCCAGCATAAACGTTGGATTAACCACAATTGCGGGCAAGCCACTTCGTTGAAATTCGCTCAATACTAAATTTTGAGCAACATGTTTACTCAGCATGTACCCTGATTTTCCTTTTTCAGTAAATGGCGATTCTTCTGTTCCTGGCTTCTCCCTGCTTCCCGGATCAAATGCATTGGCCGAACCTACAAAAATGAACTTTTCAATGTTGCGGCGAACTGCCTCGTCGAGCAAAATCCGGGTTGCATCTACATTGGTTCGCTTATAAGCCTCGTAACCGGTAGGCCACTGACTGGTATTAGCAGCAGCATGGATTACCACTTCGCAACCGGCAAAAGCACTTCGCACATCTGTCGGATTGGTAATTTCGCCTTTGTAAAACTCAACATCAATCCTTTTTAATGAAAGAAGGTTGCTGTTTTCTCGAACCATTCCACGAACTTCGTATCCTGAATGGAGCAACTCCCTCACCAAATTGGAGGCCAACAAGCCGTTTGCCCCGGTAACTAACACTTTCATTTTGATTTTTTTTGAGGTTTACTAAAGCTCGCGCTGAATGATTCGTGTACTGAGCGACAACTTGATTTCTAAAGGGATCAGACTCATCAGCAAAACGTTGATACGATTCAGAAACCCTGGAATAATCACTGCTTTTCCGCGAATGAGTTCAGAAATAGAAATCCGGGCAATGGCAGGCGCCGAAATCAAAGCCAATCGGGCCAAAGCACCTTGCTTTTGTATGCGGGCAACCACATCGGGATTGGTCATAATTGGTCCCGGATTAACGACACTCACTTTTATATTGGTATTCTTCAATTCGGCTTTCAACCCACGTGTAAAGTGATAAACAAATGCTTTCGACGCCGGATAAACCGTTTTGTAGGGTAGTGGCGAAAAAGCCGCCATGCTCGAAACATTCAGAATGTAAGCTTTTCGGTGCATCTTCAATTCAGGAATAAGCAAACGAACCAAAAGCGAAGTTGCACGAATATTGAGCTGAATCAGCCGGTCGATGTAATCGGTTGGCGTAGTTTCGAGCAATCGGGTACCTCCAGCCCCTGCGTTGTTAATCAGCACATTCACCGAAAAGTTCGAAATAACCCAGGCAGACAATCGCTCAACCTGTTCCTTGTCGGTCAAATCGGTTTCGTAGTGGTGAGCAATTATCCCGTACCTGACCGAAAGGTTAGCGCATAGTTCCGGCAGGTTTTCGCCGGGAAGCGAAACCAAAATTAAATTCATTTTCCGGCGGGCACATTCAATAGCCAGTTCTTTCCCGAGACCACAGCTTGCTCCGGTAATTAGCGTAAATAAATTGTTTTTTGTCTTCATTGTTTTCTGTATTTTTTAATGATAAAAAAGCTTGTATGATAGGCAGCAAAAGCAACCGGAATGCCTAGTAATATGCCGCCAACAGTAAGCGTGATCAGAATTTCAGTTCCATTTTCAAAAAGGTTTTTAAGAAATTGGATTGAAAAATCGTTTGAAAAACTAAATGAATGGGTGCAACCGGTAACCCGGCGACCAACCAGGTAATTCAATCCGAAAATAAAAGGAGCGGTTAGCGGATTGATGTTGAAAACGCCAACTCCGGCAGCCAGTTTGTTCCATTTCAGTAACGATGCTATGGCCATAGCGATAAAAGCCTTTACTCCCACCAAAGGCATCATCCCGATAAAGATTCCGAGCGAATAACCGCTGGCTATCTGGTGCGGGTCGCCATCCATTTTACCAATTCGTTTAACCGAATTCAATTTGGTGGCGACTTCCTGTCTTATTCTCCGGAAATTCATAACCGTTCCGCAATTTTTTTGACATTCGAAACGCAGTTTCCCATTTCGTTGAATACGAATGGATCGGTTATCCAGCGAGGTAAAAAGGGCTTTGTTTTCGAGAACATGTAGTAGCGGATGCGCGAATGGGTACCATCGGTTGAAACAAATTCCCATTTCCCCTCGAAATGTGATAATCGGCGGTATTTTTCATCTTCAGGTAAATAATTGGGTTGACCTGAAATACCAATAACAATAGAATGATCAGCCGAGTTGGTAATCATTTGGTTGCGGGCTACCAGATCGAACCGTAGCGCGGGTAAAAAATCAAATTTGGAGTAGGCAAACCATTCCAGATCAGAATTTTTTTTCAAAACCTTGTACTCGTCGGCCATCGAAAGCCACTCGGTACCGTACTTTTCGTTGCGGATAATTTGTGCAAGCTGTTCTGGATTAGATTTTACCTGGATTTCGGCGTATAACTCGCGGGCTTTGCGGCCAGGCTCGGCCTCCACCCAACGTTGATATATAAACACATCGTCGTCGTGCTTGCGAAGCTCCCATGAACTGGACTCTTCCGGAAATTTAGCAGGTAAACCTGAAATTTCAAGTGCATTTTCAGTTTCAGGATTGGTTGCAAAGGATGTTTCAATTGGCAAAGTTGCCATTTCATTTTCAGCAGCATGCTTAGCGTGTCCGCTGCCAAAATGATGCAATAATAGAATCAATAAAATAATCATGGCTTTTCTGTTTTTGTTTTCTGAATAATTGTTTCAGCAAAGCAAATCACAAAAAAGCAGTGACGGAAGCAAGATAAAATGAACTGTTAATCCGGGTATTTGATCTGTCGAAATTTAGAGTTGAATTGGGATGGATACGAAAGTTCTTAAATTTTTTTAGGCGATAATCGCAAGTTTAACCGGTTGAAGGCAGGCATATTCTCCTCGAAATTTATCTTTAGCGGTGGAGATTTTGTTTTTTTGATTAGCAACCGGCAAAATAGTTATAAGAAACCCGGCACCTAAACGAATTTTTATATTTGAATGGGTGGACCAACTATTTTCATACCGTGTTTTGCAAACAAATCTTCGCCGTTAGTTTGAGCTGTTGATTTTGCTGAATCCCTGAAAAACTCTTCCATTTTACCTGACGGCTGAAAGAAATACAAAAGCCGTCCAACATCAGTTAACTGGGCAAATGTATGCGGAATTTCGCGGGGCAAAAAAATCATGTCGCCTTTGCCAATCCGGTGCTTTTCATCAGCACACTGAAAAATATAATCTCCATCAGCCACATAAAATATTTCATCCTGATCATGATGAACATGGAGCGGCGGGCCTCCCTTTTCCTGCCCGTTATATTCAAAAATACTCAGTTCGGCTCCGGTATCTTTTGCCGAAACTTTTATGTCGTTCCGATTAATCTTGTGGAGCATTGTGTTTTCTCCAAACCGGCTTTCGCCGTTTCGCACAATAAAACCATTACTTAATTTGCTACTGATAATGTGTTCCTCATCGGCCTTCAACGAAGGGCCATGATTAACAATCCCCGCGTCAATGCCAACCTGCGCCCTTTCTTCAGGAGTTGCATCAGCACCCATTTCGGTCATCCGGGTAAAAAATTCCTCCATTTTCCCGGCTGGTTGAAGAAAATAGTACAAATGCCCTCTTTCGGAAATCTGCACCCACGAGTGTTGAATTTTGCGGGGTAAAAAAATCAAATCACCGGCATTTAGCAGTTGCTTTTCGTCGCCCAACTGAAAAACATATTGGCCTTCGAGAACATAAAACGCCTCATCCTGATGTAAATGTGAATGAAGCGATGGGCCAGCTTTTTGGTAGCCAATGTAATCGAATGTGGAAAGTTTGCCAGAAGTGTCTTTCGACGAAACTTTCAAATCGTTGGGATTAACTCCAAAAAAGGGCGTTGGAAATCCAAATCTGCTTTCACCCTGTTTTAAAACTATAGCCTTTTGTTGCAGGTTCTGTGCAGAAAAGAATTGTGAAAATGACAAAACCGGGAGTGCAGTCATCGATACCATCAAAAATCTTCTTCGTTCCATAAGCCAATAATTTATTCAGTATCAATCAAAACATTGGTCTCAGTTAAAAGTTTAAAGTTAATTGGGGCAAAATATTTCTGAATTAAATAAACCAAAACACCTGATGTTCAGCGATCGTTTTAAAATGAAGCTTAAATTTTGTACTTTGTCCGGAACAAAAAATGCCAGTTAATAAATGGAGATAATTGAAAAAATAAAAAATAGTGTCAACTCCATTGTTTCTTTGAGCAATGAGGAAATAATTACTTTTTGCAGTGCATTCACGTCAAAAACACTAAAAAAAGATGATTTTTTTCTCAAGGAAGGACAGGTTTGTGACTTTGTTGGTTTTGTTGGTGCAGGTATCCTGGTCTATTTTAAAACTATAGATAATGGCGATGAAATAACAACCGATTTTGCTTTTGAAGGTGACTGGGTAAATAACAATCAAAGCCGGTTGACCAACACGCCATCAACAATTAACATTCGGGCCATTGAGGAGACCGAAATCTTTGTGATTCAACAACACGATTTGAACGACTTGTACCTTCGGATTCCTAAAATTGAACGATTGGGAAGGTTGCTAATTGAACAGGCCTATTTGAAAATTGTAGATCAAACAGTTGAATTACAATTGTTATCAGCCAGGGAACGCTATGAGAATCTCCTGAAAAAACATCCTGAAATATTTCAAAAAGTACAGTTGTACCATATTGCCAATTATCTGGGTATTGCGCCAAAATCGCTGAGCCGAATCAGAAAAGAATTATTTGAATAAAAATATTTGGTAACAAATGTGGAGCAATTGAGCAGATTCTCCAACTGATCTTTGTGCCATAAATTTTAAAAACTTTATGGTATGAAAAAACAAATTTTTATTCTTGCTGTGTTAGCTTCATTCGTTTCAAGTGTTTGTGCGCAAACCGATTCCAACAAAGGAACATTCCTGAAACCTGCTCCCAAAATGTACAAAGCGAAGCAAGCCCTGGAGGTGGAAAGCCTTTTTCCCATGTTTTTAAGTGGTGGCTACCACATGGGCGTGGGTTATCGGTTTAATAAATTCCGGGTTAGGGTGAGCGTTATCAATGGTGGTAACTATGATGCTG
>Ga0172367_10010133_pt1 | contig 10202 bp, 8 predicted proteins | sample Lak10m_FD_114542 | JGI IMG/M metagenome (GOLD analysis project Ga0172367, IMG submission 114542) | Freshwater microbial communities from Kabuno Bay, South-Kivu, Congo - kab_022012_10m | ecosystem: Environmental > Aquatic > Freshwater > Lake | place: Democratic Republic of the Congo: South-Kivu...
GGCGGCGACGCCTGCTTTTTGGTCGAGGAATTAAAAGCGGTGTTCGATCCGCGCGGCGGCTATTTCAAGAAAGGCGGCGTGTTCATGCCGTCGCTGGTGGCGGAAATCGGCCATGCCATCGAGTCGCATTTAAAGCATATCGGCATGATTAAGCCTGAAGCTTTAAGCGATCACCACAAGCAATTTTTAGAAGAAAAACGCAAGGAATTCGAGGCCTTGCACGGCGAAAGCAACGATCAGGATTTCCCGGAGCAGGCGGTGCTGTGCACCAAATGCAGCACCAAGGCGATGGTGTTGATGGACGGCTGCATGACTTGCTTGAATTGCGGCGAGAGCAAATGCGGCTAGGTCGAATAGCAGGGGCGTTTAAGCCCCTGCGAGTCAGGCGGGATTAATTGAAGGTTTTGCCTGGGGTGCCCGGCAAGCTTGGCATTTGTTGTTTTGGGAACTGGCCGGTCAAGCCGTTCAAAAACGCGACGATGTCGGCGACTTCGTCCTTGGATAGTTCTTTGTCCAATTGCAATTTAGCCATGATTTTTACGGCTTCGTCCAAGGTTTTTACCGAACCGTTATGAAAATAAGGCGCGGTTAAGGCGACATTGCGCAAAGTGGGAACTTTGAACAAATGTTGGTCCTCGGCCTTTTTACTGACTTCCGCCACGCCTAAATCCTTGCTGAAATGGTATTGGGCTTCGAAATATTGGTTGGAGTGCATGGGAAATTTTTGGAACATGCCGGGGCCGTTGAAGGCAGGGCCGCTATGGCAGCTTGTGCAACCCAGTTCGGCGACTTTTTCCATGCCGCGGATTTGCTGGTCGGTCAAGGCGTTTTGGTCGCCGGCGACGTAGCGGTCGTAGGCGCTGTTCGGCGTGATCAGCGTCCGTTCGTAAGCGGCGATGGCTTTGGTGGCGTTGTCCTTGCTGATGCTGTCGGGGCCGAACGCGGCTTCAAACGCGGTTTGATAGCCTTCGATGGTTTTCAGGCGGACGACCACGTCGTCCCAGCTTTTCATGCCCATTTCGATGGGATTGGTGACGGGGCCGGCGGCTTGTTCTTCCAGGCTGGCGGCACGGCCGTCCCAGAATTGCACGTGGTTGAACGCGGAATTCCAAACGGTCGGCGCGCTGCGGCCGCCGGTTTGGCCGTTGACGCCCATCGAATTAGGCCGGTTGTCTTCGCCGCCCAGCATGGTGTTATGGCAGGATGCGCAAGCGACGGTGCCGGTCGATGACAAGCGCGGGTCGTGGTAAAGCATTTTGCCCAGTTCCACTTTCTCGGGCGTGGTGGGGTTATTGGCGGGCGCGGGCGCTTCCGTGGGCAGGGTTTCCCAAGCAAAGGCGACGGACACGGAACCGGCCAAGACCAGCGCGGTTACGAGGGGTTTAATTTTAATCATGTTATTCCTCCAAGCTATTGTTATTAAAATAAATCGGCTCGCTGTGCAAGCCCTTAGGCAGCTTTATGGCCGTTTGGATTGTAAAATATAAACCTAGAAAATTACAGTGAAATTACGGGCAAGGAAATACTCGGCAGGCGAAAATCGACGCTAGTATCCATTACGCATCCGACGACGCGCCCCTCTCCTCTCCCAGCATTTTCAGAATTTCATCACTGACCCGACGCTGCTTATCGGGATCATTAATCAACTCGTTTTGCCGGTCGGTGACATAAAACATATCCTCGACCCGGCTGCCTATGGTGTTGATTTTCGCGCTATGCAGGTTGATCCCTTGGTTAATAAAGGCCTGGCCGACCTTGGCCAGCAAGCCGGCGTGGTCGGTGGTTACCAGTTCGATAATCGTGTGCCGGCCTTGCGGTTCGGCATGAAACTGAACGCTGGTGGGAATGGGAAAATGCTTGGCCTGGCGGGATTGCTTATGGATGTTGCGGTGCTGCCGAACTTCCTGTTGCAGCAGGTTATTGCGCAATGACGCGCAGATATGTTCGCTGCGGTAGGTATCCTTGATCGGTTCGCCGGACTGTTCCAACACCTGAAAACTGTTCAACACATAATTATCCAAGGTGGTCATGATTCTGGCATCCAGGATGGTCAGGCCCAACTGGTCCAAGGTAGCGGTGCTCAAGGAAAATATCGGGCCTTGGTTTTGCGTGTAGACAAAAACTTCCGCGCTGCCCCTCAGGGTTTGCGGGCGCAACATCACCAACGGCAAATCGCCGTCTTTCGTGGCGATAATCGCTTGGGTGTGCCAGGCAATCTCGTCCGCCGTATAGCGTAGAAAGTAGTCGTCGCTGATAAATTGCCAGGCGCGGTCTATCAAGGTTTCATCAATACCTGCCTGCAACAGCTCATCCTTGGCCTCTTTCTTATTTTCTTGGATGCGCTCCGACAAGGCGACCGGGTTTTTCAGACCCCGGCGCAATGCGGCATGGGTCAAGGCGTATAAGTCCCTTAACAAAGAGTCTTTCCAGGAATTCCACAACTCGGGATTGGTGGCGCGTATATCGGCCACCGTCAGCAGGTACAAATGGTTGAGATATTCGACGCTGCCGACAATTCTTGCAAACTCATGGACGACATCGTCATCGCCTATGTCTTTACGTTGGGCGGTCATCGACATCAGCAAATGATGGCGCACCAACCAGGCAATCAGACTGGTGTCATGGGCGGACAGCTTATGTTGAAGGCAAAAGCCACGGGCGATTTGCTCGCCGACCGTGGAATGGTCGCCGCCGCTGCCTTTGGCGATGTCGTGGAACAAGGCCGCTATATACAAGATTTCAGGTTTCGCAATCAGCTGAAAGATCGAGCTGCAAAACGGCAGTTCGTGATAATGCTCCGCCAAGGAAAAACGGCGCAAGTTGCGAATCACGAACAAGGTGTGTTCATCGACCGTATAGATATGAAACAAGTCGTACTGCATACGCGCGACGATATTGGCGAAACACGGCAGGTAGGCGGCCAACACCCCATAGCGATTCATGCGCCGCAGCTGGTGCGTCAAACCGCGCGGCTGGCGCAGCAAGTCCATGAATAGGCTGTTGGCGACGGGATTTTTGCGAAAATCATCGTCGATCCGATGCAAATTTTTACGGATCAGGCGGATCGTGGTTGCCCTAATACCGCTTAATTCGGGATGTTCCTGCAAGACTTTGAACACTTGCAACAGCGCCAAGGGCTGGCGCTCGAAAACCGCCTCGTCCACCGCCTCGAGATAACCGCTGACGGCGACAAATAGCTCATTGACCGACACCGGCTTGCAACCATCTTCGCCGCAGACAAAACGTTCATTAAACAATTGCAGCAACATTTCATTAAGCCGCTCCAGCCCTTGGACGGTCTTGAAATAAAACTCCATGAATCGTTCAACATCCTGATTGTGGTCATGACGTTCGCCGCCAAAGCCAAACTCGCGAGCCAGATCGCGCTGGTAATCGAAGATCAAACGGTTTTCGCCGCGCCGGGTCAAGCGATGCAAGGCGTAGCGGATGCGCCACAGCACATCTCGGGCCGCCATCAGTTCATCATATTCCGACTCCGGCAAAAAACCGTATTTAATCAACTCCTTAAGCGTCGCCGAATTGTAATGCCGCTTAAACACCCAGGCGATGACTTGCATGTCCCGCAAACCGCCGGGGCCTTCCTTGATATTGGGCTCAAGATTGTAGGCGGTGTCGTGGAATTTGGCGAACCGCTGGTTCTGTTCGGCCATTTTGGCCACGAAGAATTGATCGGACGGCCAAATTTTATCGGGCGAAGTGGCTTCTTTCAACTGCTCCAACAGTTTCTCGCAACCGCTAATCAAGCGAACTTCCATCAAGCTGGTCATGATGGTTTGGTCGGCCCGCGCGTTTTCCACGCAATCCCGGATGGTGCGGATACTATGGCCCGGTTTTAAGCCCATATCCCATAAAAAGGTAAAAAATTGGGTCAAGCCCTCTTGGTACTCGCTGATGTCGTCGCTATCCAACAGCACCACGATGTCAATATCGGAATAAGGAAACAATTCCCGCCTGCCGTAGCCACCCACCGCAATCAGGCTGATCCTGTTCGCGTGCCTGCCCATAAAATGCCGCCAACAACCGCTCAGCAAGGCGTCGATAAAATTGGACTTTTCCTTCAACAATCCCGATACCGATTGCTGCGGGTCGAACTGGGCTTCCAGGCAATCGTTTTTTTGTTTTAACAACTGCTTGAATGCGGCTATCGGCTGATTACGGCCAAACATTCCATCTAAATCATCCAGCGTGTTCACAATTCATCCCGCCGCAACGTCAAAATTTCATGTCCGCTCTCGGTGACTAAAATAGTATGTTCCCATTGCGCGGACAGGCTGCGGTCCTTGGTGACCACGGTCCAGCCATCCGACAAAACCTTGACATGGCGTTTGCCGAGATTAATCATCGGTTCGATAGTAATGATCATGCCGGGGTCCAGCGTGATGCCCGCCCCCGGTTTGCCGTAATGCAAGATTTGCGGCTCTTCATGAAAACTTTTGCCGATGCCGTGGCCGCAAAACTCCCTGACCACCGAATAACGGTTGCTTTCGGCATGTTTTTGAATGGCGTGGCCGATGTCTCCCAAGGTGGCGCCGGGCCTGACTTGCTCGATGCCGCGATACATCGCCTCCTGCGTAATTTTAACCAAGCGTTGGGCGTGGGGGGATACGTCGCCGACGCAAAACATCATGCTGGTGTCGCCATGATAGCCATCCTTAATCACGGTGATGTCGATATTGACGATATCGCCCGATTTCAGCTTTTTGTTATTGGGAATGCCGTGGCAGACTTGCTGATTAATGGAGGTGCAAATGGATTTAGGGAAGCCGTGATAATTAAGCGGCGCCGGTATGGCCTGTTGCTCAGTAACGATATACTCATGGCACATCAAATCGAGTTCCTCGGTAGTGACGCCCGGCGCCACATGGGGCGCGATCATATCCAAGACGTCGGCCGCCAGTTTTCCGGCGATACGCATTTTTTCAATTTCAACTTCAGACTTGATGATTATGCTCATGAAAAGTAGGTAAACAGAGGCTTCAGCACCGGCTTATGCCCGTGCCATACAATCCTGCGAGTTTAACAGTTCAGCGGTAATCAATTCAATAACAGGCAAATGATGGGATTAGGCAATTTTTCGTACATTTGCCTTGAGACCATGTAAAATTATTCGCTTAAATCGTTTTGTAAACTTTAGGATCAACGCAGTGTTTAAAGGAACCACCATACTTTCCGTGCGACGCGGCAACCAAGTCGTTATTGGCGGCGACGGCCAAGTCAGCATGGGCAACACCGTCATGAAAGGCAACGCCCGTAAAGTGCGCCGTTTATACCATGACAAAGTCATCGCCGGCTTTGCCGGGGCGACGGCCGACGCCTTCACCTTGTTCGAACATTTTGAAGGCAAGCTGGAAAAACATCGCGGCAACCTGACCCGCGCCGCCGTGGAAATGGCGAAAGACTGGCGCACCGACCGCGCCCTGCGCCGGCTGGAAGCCTTGTTGGTGATAGCCGACGCCAAAACCTCGTTAATTTTGTCCGGTACCGGCGATGTTATCGAACCGGAATATGATTTGATGGCCATCGGTTCCGGCGGCTCCTTCGCGCAAGCGGCGGCCCGCGCCTTGTTGGAAAACACTGATTTAAGCGCGCGGGAAATCGTCGAAAAAGCCTTGAATATCGCCGCCGACATTTGCATCTATACCAATCACAACCTGCGCATAGAAGAACTATGCACCGATACGGACGAGTAAGCCAAGCATGATGCCCATGACCCCGAAAGAAATCGTCAGCGAACTGGACAAACATATTGTCGGCCAGACCAACGCCAAGCGCTCGGTCGCCATCGCGCTCCGCAACCGCTGGCGTCGGCAACAAGTCAGCGCCGACTTGCGTAATGAAATCACCCCAAAAAACATCTTGATGATCGGCCCAACCGGGGTCGGCAAGACCGAAATCGCCCGAAGGCTGGCGCGCTTGGCGAATGCGCCGTTCATTAAAATCGAAGCGACCAAATTCACCGAAGTCGGCTATGTCGGCCGCGATGTCGAATCCATCATCCGCGACCTGGTGGAAACGGCGGTGAAGACGGCCCGCTCGGCGGAAATGGAAAAAGTCCAAATTCAAGCCGCCGATGCCGCCGAGGAACGTGTGCTGAACATTTTGCTGCCGCGCGCCGAAAGCGGCATGCTGTCCGATACCGAGGAAGCCACCCGCCAAAAAATGCGCAAGAAATTGCGCGAAGGCCAGCTCGACGACAAGGAAATCCAGATCGACGTCCACGTCGCGCCCATGGGCGTGGAAATCATGGCCCCGCCCGGCATGGAGGAAATGACCAGCCAATTGCAAGGCATGTTCCAAAATCTAGGCTCGGAGCGCACCCGCGTACGCAAAATGAAAATCGGCAAGGCGCTGAAAGTATTGCAGGAAGAAGAAGCCGGCAAGCTGCTTAATGACGAGGAAATTAAACTGCGCGCGGTCGAGGCCGTCGAGCAGAACGGCATCGTCTTCCTCGATGAAATCGACAAAATCTGCAAGCGCTCGGAATTGGGCGGCGGTGGCGGCGAAGTCTCGCGCGAGGGTGTGCAACGGGATTTGCTGCCCTTGGTCGAAGGCAGCACGGTCAGCACCAAGTACGGCATGATTAAAACCGACCATATTCTATTCATCGCCTCGGGCGCTTTTCATGTCGCCAAGCCTTCCGACTTGATCCCGGAATTGCAGGGTCGCTTCCCGATACGAGTGGAACTGAACGCGCTGACCGCCGAGGATTTTGTCCGTATCCTGACCGAACCCAATGCGTCGTTGACCGAGCAATACGCGGCGCTGCTGGCCACCGAGGGCGTATCCTTAAGCTTTTCCCCCGACGGCATCCAACGCATCGCCGAGCTAGGCTGGCAAGTTAACGAGCGCACCGAAAATATCGGCGCCCGCAGGCTGCATACCATCCTGGAACGCTTGCTGGAAGACATCTCCTATAATGCCTGCGACTTGCTAGAAAAAAATATCGTCATTGACGCCGCTTATGTCGATCGTCATTTAACGGCGTTTGTCCAGGATGAAGATTTAAGCCGCTATATCCTTTAACCGTACCGACCATCAACTCTATGCGCCTGACCGTAAAACCTTGCAACAGCCTGCCGGTTGAAATCAAACACCATACCGTCTCCAACCGCCTGGAGATTCAATTCGACGACGGTAGCGTGTTTTTATTGCCTAGCGAATATCTGAGGGTCTACACGCCGTCCGCCGAAGCCATAGGCCACGCGCCGGGCCAGGAAATCCTGCAAGTCGGCAAGCAAGAAGTCACCATCAAGGAAATCAGACCGATCGGCAATTACGCCATTTGCCCGGTATTCAGCGACGGCCATGATTCCGGCATTTTCACCTGGGACATGCTGTATCTGCTGGGCGCCGAATACGAACAGTTATGGACGGATTATTTATGCCGATTGAAAGCGGCGGGGCTTAACCGCGACGGTACGCCACAATCTCATTAGGAGCGTTTATGATTAACCAAGACACCGACAACACTACCCATTTCGGCTTTAAACAAGTCGCCAAGGAAGACAAGGTCAAGCTGGTGCGAGGAGTTTTTGATTCGGTTGCCGGCCAGTACGACATCATGAACGATCTGATGTCCCTAGGGATACACCGCATCTGGAAACGCATCGCCGTGCAATTAAGCAACGTCCGCAAAGGCGAAAAGGTGCTGGACTTGGCGGGCGGCACCGGCGACTTGACCGCCTTGTTCCAACAACGGGTCGGCGACTCCGGGCAAGTAATCCTTGCCGACATTAACGCGCAAATGCTGCACACCGGACGCAACCGCCTGATCGACAAAGGTTTGGCCTCCGTCCGCTACGCGCAAGTCAATGCTGAATGCCTGCCGTTTGCCGACAACAGCTTCGATTGCGTCTGCATCGGCTTCGGCTTGCGCAATGTCACCGACAAAGACGCCGCCTTGCGTTCCATGCACCGGGTGCTGAAACCCGGCGGACGGGTGATTATCCTGGAGTTCTCCCATCCCACCGATAAATTGACCGAAAAAGTCTACGATTTTTACTCGTTCAAGCTATTGCCTAAAATCGGCAAAGTGGTCGCCAAGGATGAAGACAGCTACCGTTATCTGGCGGAATCCATACGCATGCACCCCAAGCAGGAAGAATTGAAACGCATGATGGAAAACGCCGGCTTGGAACGTTGCGAATATTTCAATATGACGCAAGGCATCGTGGCGGTACATCGAGGCTATAAGATCTGAAGCAACGGAATAGAACGTGGCCATCATCAAACCGTTATTGGCGGCAACCCTGGAAACCGCCCTCAACCAATACCTATCCTTGGACGAGGGCGCCGGTTCCTTGCTTGAACCCTTGGCGGGCCGGGTCATCGCCGTCACCGTGCAACCGTTCTCTGAAACCTTTTATTTGTGCCCGACTCATGACGGCATACAGATTCTGGATGCGTTTCCCGATCAACCGGACACTCATCTAACCGGTTCGCCATGGGCCTTGGGTTTGATGGGCATCAGCAACCACCCCATGCGGGCTTTGTTTTCCGGCCGGGTCAGCATAGCGGGCGACATCCATGTCGGACACCGGTTTCAGGAATTATTCGCCAAACTCAATATCGACTTGGAAGCGAAAATGGCCCGTTATACCGGCGGCCGTTTGGCTCATGGGCTTTTCGATTTCGTCCGAATCGGCCAGGATTGGAGCCGGCAAACGCTGGAAACCCTACGGCTTAACACCAGCGAGTTCCTGCAGGAAGAAACCCGTGAACTGCCCTCGGCTCCGGAATTGTCTATTTTTTACCGGCAAGTCGATAAAACCCGCACCGATTATGACCGCTTGCAAAGCCGTGTTGAGCGCTTGACCCGCGCCCTTGCATCTGCCTCGAACACCGATCATGCCCGCCTCCCTTAACCTCGCGGCATTTGCCGTCAATCAGCCGCCCTTGAGTACACCAAGCCCGTGATTCACCCAAAAATATTACTGCGCCTGATCCATATTAGCTGGGTATTGGTCCTCCACGGCCTGGATGAAATCGTCTTGCAGACTCATCTGTTTCGGCCTATCCGTTTTTTAGTGGTGTTTTCCCCCTATTATTGGTGGGCCAAGAAAACAGAATCGCCCGGCGTCAGGATACGCCGGGCCCTGGAAGAATTGGGGCCGATCTATGTCAAATTCGGCCAGGCCCTGTCGACCCGCAAGGATTTGCTGCCCGAGGACATTGCCGATGAACTGGTCAAATTGCAAGACCAGGTGCCGCCTTTTAGCAGCGACCTTGCCCGCGCCGTCATCGAAAAAGAACTGGGCATTTCCATCAACGAAGCCTTTGCCGAATTTGACCCGACCCCGTTGGCGTCGGCGTCCGTGGCCCAAGTCCATACCGCCGTGCTCCACACCGGCGAAGACGTGGTCGTCAAGGTCTTGCGTCCCGATATTGAAGAACGCATTCACTCGGATATGGCCCTGATGTATGAAATAGCGCGTCTGGCCGAAAAATTCTGGCCCGACGCCAAACGCTTGCGGCCCATGGAAGTGGTTTCGGAATTTGAACGGACCACCTTGGATGAACTGGACTTGATCCGCGAAGCGGCCAACGCCGCCAAAATCCGCCGCAATTTTGAAAACTCGGACATTATTTATATCCCCGAGGTGCATTGGCCGCTGACTCGGCAAAAAGTCATGGTGATGGAGCGCATCCACGGCATCCCGGTCGGCGACATAGAGCAATTAAAAGCCGCCGGCGTGGACTTTAAACTGCTGGCGGAACGGGGCGTGGAAATTTTCTTTACCCAAGTGTTCCGCGACAATCTCTTTCATGCCGATATGCACCCCGGCAATATTTTCGTCGAGCCGCCCGCCCAATATATTGCCATAGACTTCGGTATCGTCGGCAGTCTGTCGCAATTCGACCAGCATTATTTGGCGGAAAACTTCCTGGCGTTTTTTAACCGGGATTACCGCAAGGTCGCGGAAATGCACGTCGAATCGGGTTGGGTGCCGCGCACGACCCGGATCGAGGAATTTGAATCGGCGATCAGAAGCGTTTGCGAGCCGATATTTGAAAAACCCTTGAAAGACATTTCTTTCGGCACCTTGTTATTGCGCTTGTTCCAAACCGCCCGGCGTTTTGACATGGCCGTGCAGCCGCAGCTTGTGCTGCTGCAAAAAACCCTGCTGAATATCGAGGGCCTGGGCCGCGAACTTTACCCTGAATTAGACCTATGGCAAACC
>Ga0172367_10010136_pt1 | contig 10201 bp, 11 predicted proteins | sample Lak10m_FD_114542 | JGI IMG/M metagenome (GOLD analysis project Ga0172367, IMG submission 114542) | Freshwater microbial communities from Kabuno Bay, South-Kivu, Congo - kab_022012_10m | ecosystem: Environmental > Aquatic > Freshwater > Lake | place: Democratic Republic of the Congo: South-Kivu...
CTGCCGAAGAAGCGATGGAACTCTTCCTGCGTCTGCCGGGCCAGATCCTGCGGCACGACGAACAAGGCGCATCCGTCGGGCAGCCGGCCGGAAAGCTCCAGCGCCCGCACGAACATCCCCTCGCCTGCGGTGTTATGCGCAAGCATCCCATTTGCGACAAAGTTGTGTGGGCAGGGAACCTCGACATCGTAGACGTAGCCATCGAAGTCGAAGAATTCGATCTCCTTCACATGCGCGTAGTGAACCTCCTGCGTACAGCGCCGCACTATTTCCTGCAAGGCGTCCCGGATGGGTTGTGTCGGTGCCGCCATCAGACGGGCAATTTGTGCGTCGCGCTTGCCGTCAAACGGCTTTCGGGGTTTCAGGCGGAGCATCTGCAGATAGCTTCCGTCAAGGATGGCCTGAAGTCGGTCGATGACGAATTGCAGGCCGTTACGACTATAATTTCCGTGGAAAGTCGTACCTCGCCAGCCGAGGGCTTTTCTCGCGAGGCCGGTTTTCTTTGACGCCGTTTTGATCACATCTTCAATCGGAACACCGCGCCAGTTGGAGTTTTCCTTCTTCGCGGTGAATCTCGACAGCAGAGTCTGTTTCTCGGTCCCTGCAAATCCGATGTTGTCCCGGAAGATACGGGCATCGGCCCCACCGAACGTGAGTTTCCAATAACGCCGCCGTTCTCCGCTGTTCAGTCGGCGGTGAATCTGTTTCATCCGCGACCATACACCAAACCTGCGAAGCAGTACGCGAATCTGCTCTATCAGTAGCTTTGACGCGCTTGAGACCTCGATCATGCCGGACGCAAGAGGGCAACCCTCGGCTTCGAAGTAGACACGCAGGATTTCGCGGGCCGTGGAATAATTGCCTTGCATCAGGAAGTCCGGAAGCGACTTTCCTGCGGATTTTTGCCCCCAGCGGTAATCCCGATTCTTCAACCAGCGCATCCACTGCACACTGAATCCGCGGATTTCTGTCTGGTCGTCGCTCAGTGGAAGGTTGTTGAACTCTACACCCTCCCGATACCCGAAGGTTCGAGCGTCCTCGCGCCACGCATCAAGGACAGCACGGTTGTATTGTGTGATTGAGAACTGCCCCGGTTCCCCGGTTTCACAACCTTCTGCCACCTGCCATGTAAGGAGGCGCACGAGATCAAGGTCTACTGGAGTCGATCCGTGTGGGAGACGTGAAGGCACGCACAGAATGTCACCTGCCTGTATGTTGTTCCTCCAAGCTGTGCCATCGTAGAACTTGTGGACCTTCGTCGTGATTACTTCCGATCCGTCGTCCAGAAGGATTCGGCGCAGACGCTCGTGAACGTGTTGGCGGTAGAGCCGTGAGACATCGTGTTTCTCAATCCCACCGGCATCAAGTCCTGCCACGAAAAGCGGCAATCTTGGGGATGCCCATTCGCCACCTTCGCGATCCAAGACAACCGATGCAGGATCCGCGTATTCGGCCCAAGTAGCCTCCATTGTGCGAAGGGTATCGTTGATACCTAGCAGAGTGTCTCCATGGACACACTTGCCAAGTCCCTGCTCCCATCCGAGGATGCCACCGCCCTTGAACAGGAGCCGTGCGATGTCCTTTGCCTGGAAGGTGCGGAAGCGGAAACCGGGCACGCGGGACTGAATCTCCTGTTCGACCCGACCGAGGATGCCCTCCCAATACTTCACTTCGGCCGGGAAGCGGCTGGCGATTTCGCCCGGATCGGGTACGTCGAAGTGCTCCATGAGATAGGCCAGATCGTCGGAGCCCTCGGTGAACTGGTGCTGTCCGATGCGGATGCGCATGGCTTTTCGCTCGACCAGCACATCCTGCACGACCGGCCCTTCCACCGTCTGTTTCTCGCGTTGTTCTTTCGAGGCGAGTACGGCGGTGGAACAGGAGATGTCGTACTCCTGCCCCTTGTCGAATCCACGCTCCGCATCCGATCGGGCACAGACGATCTTGTCGCAATCGGTCAGGAATCCCAGTCGCTGCGCGGGTGCCACTTCGTAGAGCGGCACTGCTTGACGTGCCCCGCGCAGGATGGCTGCCTCGACGGATGTGCGGGCCTGCGGGGCGATGGTCAGACCGCAGGTGCCTTCCAGTGCCTTGACCGCCGCCCATTCCTTCGTCTGGATTGCGAAATAGGCGGGGGTCTGCTTGTCGAAGGATTCGAGCCAGCGGACCTGATGTACGCCTTGCGCTTCCGCCAGCGCGATCTTCGTGAAGGCGGATGGGCGCACGGAGAGCTTTCCCCCGCGAAGCTCGACGGTGTGCTCCTGTACGCCGATGCGCTCGCCCAGCAGCCGCGTGTACTCCGTGCCGACCACGGACCAGCGATGCTTCAGATCGTCGCGATCTGAAACGCGGGCGTAGGGGAATCCATGGCGACGCACGCGGACGGACTGCACGCGCCGGGCAAGATGTTCTGTCAGGTTCCCTGTGTCGGGAAGGGACTCGCGGACAGGGGACGTATCGGTATCGATGATGCGCGCGCCGGTCCAGAAGGCGATGACGCATGGAAGATCCACGCCCGGAAACAGGCGCCCGATCTCCAAGATGGCGTAGAAGCCGGCTTCCGCCATCGGATGGACCTCGCGGTAGAAGCGATCCCGCCCGGCGACGAACACCACATCCCCGACCTGCATGCACAGGCTCTGAGCGATGCGGAAACCGAGTTCGGTGCTCGACCCTTTTCCGAGGCCGGGCACATCCCATGCGAGACCGAAGGGGGGATTGCAGACGACCGCGGGCCAGGCGCACCCTGCCTGCATGAGCAGCGGAAGGATGTGCTGGATGTCCCCCTTCAGACCTTCGTAGGTCTGCGGTGTGCCGCGAGCCCCGTGGATTTGGTCCGCATCGATCTCGATGCCCCAGCGGGCATCCGCCTTGAATCCGGAAAGCAGGGCCCCCGCACCGGCGGTCGGATCCAGCACATCCCGATTGCCGCTGCCCAGCGCTTCCGCGACGAATCGCGCCGCTTCCGGCGGCGCCCAGAATTGCTGCAATCCCCGCGACGTTCCGGCACGGGAGGATGCCAGCACGGTTGCGGAGGATGCCAGCACTTCCTCCGAGACTGCCGCGCCGGTCAAGGCGCCTCTCTTTTCCAGCATCGATTCCTCCGTTCCGCCGGCAGGGTTCCCGCCCCGCCGGAGGATGTCAACGGGACGATTCGACCTTGCGGATGAGCGGGGCCAGGAGCTTCGCCCCATGCTCGCCCATGTACTGCACCAGCGAGCGCAGGTTGACGTAGACAACCCCGCCGATCCGCTGCGAGGTTACACGGCCGGTTGCCGCCAGCCGGGCGATGTGCCCGCGGGATACTCCGAGCGGCAACGCTGCTTCGGCGGTAGGGACGCAGCCTTTCCGCCGCATCATCTCCGCCTGCGCTTTCGGGATGCGCGCCATTTCTGTTCCTTCAGATCCGCGCCAGGTGCTTCCTGCGCAGATCGCTGATTCGGTTCATCTGCACGGTGAATTCCGCGCGATCGATGTGGCCCTCGTCGAGGATACGGCAAGTGTACTCGACGAGACGCGCACTTGCCGCACGGACGCGATGCGCCCGTGCCCAGCGTCGCGTGATGTTCTCCGTGTTTCCTCCGTGTGCCGTGGGGCCCGAAAAGCACTGTATACACCCATTGCACGGAAAAGTCAAGCGCGGGCGCTAGCTGGGCAGATCCTCCGCCAGCGCGCAGAGCAGATCATCCTTCGCCAGGCGGCGCAATACGCGCTTCTGCGCTGCACGGGCTTCCGCGAAACCGCCGCCCGCGCCCCGCACGGTTTCGGCCAGACCCGCTCCTGTGCGGAGCATCTCCAGCGTGATGGCCCCCTCGGAATCGTTCGCCAGAAGAGCGGCGATCCGCTGCGCTGCCTTCTCTTGCAGCTCCGCCCGCCCCACGACACCCTCGATGTCGTCCTCCGCCGGGTGCCCTTGCAGGTGGTTCATCCCAACGCAGCGCTTGCGAAGAGCGGCCGCGCTTCGCCAATCGTGGGCATCGACACGGAAGGGCAGGCCGGCAAGAGCTACCTGCGTCCCGAGGCTGCGCACAACCGCAGCAAACAGGTAGGCATCTGAAGCATCCGGTTTGTAGCGGAGCGTGCGGAAGGCCAGTACCCTGCCCTCCTGCACCGTTTCATCGAAGCTCATGTGCCTACTCGTGCAGCATTTCGCCGCACGGTGTGCAATGCGTTCGATCTGTTCCATGTCCATCGGTTCCTTCCGCGGCATCCCTGCCGCACTCCCCCGCTTCGCGAAGTCGCACCTTGCACGCTTCCGCGTCGAAATGGAAGCGGAATCGCGCTTCAGTTCCCTTTCTTCTCCCATCCGCCCAGGTGGAACACGAGCAGCACCAGGAGGACGGCCGGAGCGAAGAGCACGATCCCGACGATCTTCAGGATCTGTGCGATGCCTCCGATCGAGATATCGACTTCGGAGAGGGCGTGCAGACTCCACCGGATGGCTTTCCGGGCGGGAGCCAACCTGCGCCCGATCCGCGTCGAAACCACTGCGGCTTTGCGCCGGATACGACGCGGGTTCACGACGAATCCTGCACAAGCACGACTTCGTCGTGATCGCGGAAACGCAGAACACGCGGGCCGTCCGATTCCGACAGATCCTCCGTCGGAATCCCGTGCAGTCCGTGGCGTCGGCTTACACCTATCGCAAGCTCGCCCGTGCGTTGGTCAACGCACACCCCGCGCACAATCCGCCAGGATTCGTCGGCCCCCAGCCACATCTCCTGCAACGGCCGAACTTCTTTGGCGCTAATGCGCTTCATCATCCCCCCTTTCCTGCGTTCCGGCCAGAAGTCGAATCAGCTTTTCTGCCGCATCCACCGAGGCGAGCAGATCCATCTCGTCCAGGGTCTCACGCGGGGTGTGTTCCGCATAGTACCCCGCGGAGAGATTCAGGGCAGGCAAATGCCATGCGGGCCCCAGTACACTGATATCAGAGAACGTTCCGTGCGCCCGGCGGAATCCCGCCTGCGTCGCCGCCCGCCAGATTGCATCGGGAACCGGATGGTAGGCCACGGCTTCGAGATAACCGCGCCGGTCGATCTCCAGTATCGCCAGCCAGTCGTGCGCGCACGGATCGACGGACTGGGCCGCTTCGCGCGCACCGTGCGCGCCGCGCTCTTCGCCGTCCAAGAGCAACACGGCACATCCCGTGCGCCGTCGAAGCTCCAGGCACGCCCACACCCCGGCACGATCGTCCGCGCCGATTCCGATTCCAGGCGTGCCCGACAACCAGATCCCGATGCGACTGCGGCACCAGGTGCGCTCGCGCGGGGATTCGTGCGAGCACAGCATGTCGTCGGAGCCCCATCCGAAAGGATCCTCGCGCGCCAGCAACGGATCCGCTGGGCCCGCATCATCCCACACCGTGTCGACGTGAGCGCACAGCAGAACGGGCGGCGCGCCGGGGGCCGCGGGCCGCATCCACCATCCGCCGTCGGCACCGTGCGCCGCGCACCACCCGATCGCGCGCGCCCGGATCTGTTCTGGGCGCGCCGTCAGGATGGAACGGAGCCCGCGAGGCTCCGCGATGACGGATCCGCGGCTCATATCTCCCTCCGCAGCAGGCCCAGCTCCCAATCGGAGTCCCTCGCCCCGGTCGGGCGCCCCTTGGCCGTCGGGTCCGCCATCCGGTACCGGAGGCGGACGACCAACGCCTCGTCGCCCGCAGCGAGTGGTGACGCATCCCGAGACAGCGCGGGCGCAGGCACGTCCAAGTGCCGCGCGATGTACTGCGCGGTCTCCGGGTAACCCACTGCGGAGCGATACGGCCCCGCCAGAACCCACGCACGAGCCTCGTCGCGCGTCATCGGCCGGTACTCGTATCGGCCGAAGGCGCCGGATGCGATCACCGCCGAATTGAGCATCCACCTCACTGGCGCCTCCACGAAGCGCCGGCAGGCGCGGGGTTGTAACTCGACCCGACCCGGTCGGGTCGGGTCGGGAACGGCATGCCAGCCCACCAGGCCAGCCACGCCGCCCCCCGACCTTCGGGGTCGGTCCACTCCGACGGGCGGACCGCCGGAGTACGCCAGACGGCCGCGATCAAGCGGCCGTCTGCCACCCGCCCGCCGCAGCAGCGGCGGACGGCGCGGACGTACTGTCCCGTCGCCAACGCGACGGGGCGGGTTCGGTCCGCGAGGGCGCGGCCCATCGCGCCCAGCCCGCTGAGTGACTCCCCCCACTCGACGAGGGCGGTCGTCGCGAGGCAGGCGGGGGTCATCGGCGCGCGAGCCGGGTCGGCTCGCCCTCCTCGTCGAGGATGCGCCCCGCGCGGCGCGCAAAGTCGTACACTGTCTCGTCAGTGTTCGGATCCAGCCGGAGGATGACGAGGTCGCGCGGCTCCGCGGGCCGCCCGATCATACCCCCCGGACCGATCCGGGCCCGGTGATCGCGGGACCCGCACGGCATCCACAGGTCGCCGTGCGAGTCGAACGTTGGCGAACCGAAATCCGCGACAGTGACACTCATGAGCGTCCACCCCTCCGCGACCGCGCGGATCGAGGGGCTCCCACGCGATAGCGCAGGCGGACTACGAGTGCCTCGTCGCCCGGCGCCAGCGGCGATGCCTGCCGCGACAGCGCCGGTGCCGGCACCCGGAGCACCCGCGCGATGTACTGCGCGGTCTCCGGGTAACCCACGGCCGACCGATACGGCCCCGCCAGAACCCACGCACGAGCCTCGTCGTGCGTCATCGGCCGGTACTCGTATCGGCCGAAGGCGCCGGATGCGATCACAGCGCTATTCAATATCCACCGCATCGTTCCTCTCCTGCGGCGTGCGACGCCGCGATGCCTCATCGGGCGGGGAGCTGCCCCGCGACCGCAACGATGCCCTGTTGCGGTTTCGGCCGATCCGACTGGCGCGCGCATCCGCCTATACGGAGCAATCCGCCCGGCGAATCGCCGGGCCCGTGAGGCCATCTGCCGCGTGCGGTAGTTGCGGCAGTCTCTTGCGCAGCGCTACGTTCTGCCTGCCAGCGGGCAAGCGCTTGCACTAAGCGCTCCCTTGCGGTCGGCATCCGGGGCAGGCAAGCACCGGATGTCGGGGCAGTTTACGGCCGGAGCGGAATCCGTGCCGCCGGCGCCCTGCCTGTGCGCCTACACCCTCAGCCGCTCCACGGAGCGGTTCGAATCCTTGAGCTTCACTACCTCGACATCCCCCGCATCGAAGTAGGGCCGTGCCGTTCCTTTCGGAACGTGCCCTACGACGATCCCTCTCGCCAAGGCAGACCATCCCGCTGCGTCCAGTGCGGCGACGAGCTGCTGCGATGCGGCCGGGCCGCGGGCGTACTCGGTCAGCCGCCGACGGCCCCCCTCCCGCATCGCGAGCACGATAGCTCGCGCTTCGATGCGCCCGTGCGGCCCGCGCAGGATCGCCAGCCCGGCGCCGGGAAGCTGCGCCCACCAAACGATGCCGTGGCGGTAGCTCCCCTGCGGCCCCATGCAGGAGAATGCCGAGGATGTGCCGTGTTGTCGCAACCCGGTCCCCATCCGGATCCAGTCCAACGGATCCGTGGACAGCTCGACCCCGCCGTCGATCGGGCCGGGGCCGAGCACCTTGGCCGACATCGCCCCGGCCCAATCGATTTTCGCCAAGCCGATCTTCGCCGCAGCGCGCTGCGCCGCAGCCTCTCCCTGCGCCAGCTCGCGCGCCCGGATCTGCTCCGGATCGCGCGGGGGCACGCAGGCGGCGTGCGCCGCCATCCCGGCCGCGACTTGGCGCATGCGGCGCTCATCCGCCGCATACTCCGTGCGGCGAGCCTGATGCAGGGCGGCCCGCAGGCGCCGGCGGAACTTCCGCGGCGTGTGGACGCCATCGTCCACCGTCAGCCCGCAGACCTCGCGCCGCTGCGGGTGCGCCTCGGTTCCCGCCGACTGGTAGCGAGTCTTGTGCGGATTCATCCGGAATCCGCAGCGGCGCACCGCCTCTCCGACGCGCTCCGCGATGTGTCGCGAGAGCACGCGGTCCCCGTCATGCGAGACCGCGAGGTCATCCGCATAACGGCTGTACCACTCCAGAGAGACCGGCTTTCCGGCCTGTTGCATCTTCTGCAACAGCTTCCGGATCGCCTTGTCTAAGGGCCCCGCGGCCAAGTCTGCCAAACGGGGGGATGTCGGCAGCCCCTGCCGCGGGGCGCAGGTCTCGCGCCGGGGATCGCCGTCGGGCAGCTCGCCCATCGGCGTGCCATCCTCTGCCAGCAGGCAGCGCGCGAGTACATCCCCCGCGACGCGCCCGCGCAACATCGCGGGCCGGACACTGTCGAAGAATCCCGACAGGTCCATCGACACGGTCTCGCGGCGGCCCACGTGGATCGCCGCGTTCGACACGATGGACCGTCCGGCCCGGAAGGCGTGGGACGGCCCGTCAGGCGGTGCCGGCAGGCGCGCCAGGATGTCTCGGTACGCCTGCATTTCGGCGGCAGCGGGCGCATAGATCACCCGCGTGCCGCCCGAACGCTTTCTGATCTCGAATCGTCGCATGGAGCCTCACAATCGGGACGTGCTGGGGACGCGCAATCGACGAGGGAACGGAGAATGTCGAAGACAGAAGGGGGCACTTTCCCGGATGTCTTCAACCATTCGGAGAGACCGAGTCTCTACGCCTGCCACCATCGAGTAGCTCCCCGGCGATGCACCGGGCCCCGGTGGCCTACCGCGTCCGCAGCACCTCCCGCCGAATCGTCCCGAGCGACACCCGAGGCGATTCGGCGGAAGGGGGGGCCCTAACGATCCGGGCCCCCCGCACTACTTCATCCCCTTTGATCGCCGCAACCGATCCCGCTCGAATGCGGCAAGATACGCAATCTTGCCGCATTCGAGCGGGGGCGCGGGGCGCCGAAAGCGCGCAAAGCACTGTATGCGCGCTTTGCGCGAAAGTCAAGCGCTTTCGCGGGCGCCTGGCGCGTGCGATCTTCTACTCGCGCGCGCCCGCGCGGGCCTAGTCCTGCCCGATGGGCCTCGCGGGCGGCATCGGCTCGCGCCGACGGATGTGCAGCCCGCCGGAGAGCGGCAAGGCGTCCAGCCGAACGTTCACGGAGCCATCGCGGTTGAGGCGGGCCGTGCCGCACCGAACCCACGCCGGTGCGGCGTCGGGACGCTCGACGATGCACCATGCTACCAGGTCGTAATCGAGTTCTTGCGTTTTCTTCGTTTCCATCTTTGCTCCTTGCCGGGTTCCCGCCCGACGCTTTGCACCCGTCGCCCGGAAAGCCACATCTTTCCGGGCGACGGATGCGGATTTCATGCATGATGCGCCCGTGCGCACCCTGCCGCGGCTCGATTCGACGTGCAAGCGGGCCGCGGACGGGCGGGCGCGGATTTTATGAAGCGCATCCCGGCGCCTCTCGCCGCGCCCGATCCCTCGAATCGGGCGCGGCAGGCGATGCCGCGATTCCTACTGAAGCGCAGCCTCCGTCGGCGTGCCGCCGCACGGCGCCGTTTCCGCGGCGGACACTTCGTCGGCCATCAGCTCGAAGGGGGCGAACCCTTCGACACGAATCTTGACCCGCCCGTCGCAAATGGCTTCCACGACGAATCCCCGATCCGCCTCCTTCAGAACATCAAAGTAGGTTTCAGCCCGGAGCGCCTCCGTGCAGCGCACGGTTGCGCCTGCATGGATGTGTGCTGCCAGCGCCCGGCACTTCTCTAGGCGCGCGGTCCATTCCCGATCACGCACGGTGTCTTCCACCACCTGCGCGACATCCCGCAACAAGGCGATTTTCGCGCACAGCAGGTCCATCCCCCCCTGCACCAGATCGACGCAGCGCCGCCATTCGCGCTGCGCCCGGGAATCTGCATGGACCATATTGGGCAAGGCCAACGCAGCGATGCCGAGGCAGGTCCTGTCGTCTGCCAGCAGCGCGCGCCGAACCTGCGCCGCCCGGAACAACCGGGCAAAAAGATGCGTTCCGTATTCCTCTTTGACGCAGAGAACCCGGAGCACACCTCGGCCGGAGCCGTCCATCTGCTCCGTCACGGCGTACCATCGCCGATCATGGGCGAGCGCTGCGCGCCCGCCGATCTTGCGCTCCGTCGGATTGATCCAGCGCGGTTTTGCCGCATCGTAAACCACGGTGAGGGCAAACCGCACCGTCTCCGCGGTGAAGCAGCGCGCCTCCGATTGGAGCGCATCCCAGACACGGATCATCTCCGCCTCCGGGAGATTCTGCCCTTCGTCGCGAATCCAAATCGCAAGCGAGAGC
>Ga0172367_10010137_pt1 | contig 10200 bp, 8 predicted proteins | sample Lak10m_FD_114542 | JGI IMG/M metagenome (GOLD analysis project Ga0172367, IMG submission 114542) | Freshwater microbial communities from Kabuno Bay, South-Kivu, Congo - kab_022012_10m | ecosystem: Environmental > Aquatic > Freshwater > Lake | place: Democratic Republic of the Congo: South-Kivu...
ACTAGATCGGCCAGATCACCGACTTGCCGTCGCTGGCGCTGCCTTCGAAGTTGTTGATCGCCGTTGGCCCGTCGCCCTTCTCGATCTTGTCGCACATCAGTGTGTATTTCACCGTGCCGTTAAACCAGATGTATTCGGGTTTGACGTTTTCCTTCCAGACGAAATCACCCTTGATGGTCATGTAGGAGTCATAGCCGTCCTCATCCTTGACCACCATGGGCTTGCCGTCTGGCCCCAGCTTGCCGGCGGTCGACCAGTCCCAGGACATCTTCGTCGGCTGCCCGCCGCGCGCGAATGCCGGAATGTGACAGGTCTGGCAAGCGAGTTTGCCGGTGTGATCATTGAGCTTGGCAACCTTGTGCGGCGCTTGGCCGTGGCAGGCCTGGCAGGTGGTCGGGTTGGTTTTATCGCCTTTCCCGCGGATGTGGGCTGGGTTCTTGTCCATCGCCGTCGGCGCGTAGCGGCTGCCGGGCACCTGGTGGCCGCCGGTCTTGTGGCAGGTCGCGCAGGTGAAGTTGAGTCCCTCGGCGTCCATATGCACATCGAGATCCTTGCCCGGCGCTTCCAGCGAGGTATCCAGATCGCCGTGCTTCACGCCGTCGCCGCCGCCGCCGTTGAAATGGCAGCCGCCGCAGGTGGTGCGCTTGGTCGGACCGACTTTCTGGGCGATTGCGTGCAGGTCGATACCTTTGACGATCTTGCCCGAGCCCGGCGGAAACTCCGTGTCCTTGGTCACGGGCAGCCCGGCGAAACCGGAGGGTTTCTTGTACTTGCCGGTGGCGTCATGGCAGACCAGGCAGTCAACGTTTTCCTCGACTGTGAAGTCGTATTTGTCGTCGCGCCAGCCATAACCGATGTGACAACTGGCGCAGGCTGCTTCGTTCGATCGCACCGAAGTGCAAAAATTATTGACGACGTGCTTCTTGCCCAAGACCTGCTTGGTGTCCGGATTGATGAACTCCCATTTCCAGTGCTGGGTTTGATGAATCTGCTTGGCGGCTTCGGTATGGCAGCTCAGGCACGCCTTGGTGACATCGGGACCGGAAGCAAATTCCTGGTCAAGCGCCTTGAACTTGCTGTGATCGGCCGTCGATTTCAGCAGCTTGGCAGGTGCTGGCGCGGCGCCGACCTGTCCCAATGCGGCAAAAAAAATGACCGCCATCGTGGCAGCCACAAGACCCCTAAGAGGACGCATCAAATTCTCCTTTGCTAAACGACCGCTATTGCTGCACCGCAAAACCGCCCTGTAAGTTTCGCGTAAGACTTTAGAAGCACCGCAGCAAAGGAGATTTGATATGCGTCAACATATAATAAAATTATAATATTGTACTAATTCGATATTTATATAAGTGACTGTATTTGCGAATTTCATGAGGAAGTTACCGCTTCGAGGGGTGCCTGTTTCGGTCTCAGCCTGGAATGGATTCCGAGTCCGGCAACAAGGAGAATGTCACTTCCTCGTCGTTGCTACGCAATAGTTGCGCCAGCATTCCCATGAATGCGCCAATGCGTTGATTTCACCTGCCTAGTTTCAACTGGCCAGATGATTTGCAGTGGCAGGCCAGGGAATCCGAGGCCCGCAATGCCGCCAAGAAGACAGAAACAACTGCCATTCTGTCAGTTTATTGCGCTTCAGGTTTTTTTGAGGCGCCGATAGAGCGTTCTTTCGCTGATGCCCAGTTCCTCGGCGAGCGCCCGGCGACTGCCGCGATGATGAGCGAGCCGCGCTTCAAGCGCCTGCTGCGCCAACGCCTTCAGGCTGATGGGCTGATCGATGCCAGCATTGCGCGGCAGTTTTCCGGCATGCACCTCGTCGGGCAGATGCTGCGGCAGAATCGTCTCGCCGTCGCAGAGCAGACTGGCGCGCTCAAGGATGTTGCGCAGTTCGCGCACATTACCGGGGTAGTCGTAACGTTCCAGCAATTTGATGGCGCCTGGTGCCAGCGTGAGATTTCTGCTGCCGGCGACGCGTTCCAGGAGTGATTTGGCCAACAAGGAAATATCCTTGGGTCGATCCCGCAGTGCCGGCAATTTGATCGGAAAAGTGTTGAGGCGGAAATACAGATCCTGCCGGAAACGGCCGCTCTCCACCAGCGCCCGCAGGTCGCGATGGGTGGCAGAAATCAGACGCACATTCGCCCTGCTGAGCCCGGTCGCTCCGACGCGCCGGTAAGTGCCGGTTTCCAGGAAACGCAGCAGCTTGACTTGAATGGCCAGAGGAATATCACCCAGTTCATCGAGGAACAGGGTGCCCCCATCGGCGGCCTCGATCAATCCGGCGTGGCTGACAACCGCGCCGGTAAAAGCGCCGCGCTCGTGCCCGAAGAGCTCGCTCTCGAACAGCGTCTCGGCAAGCCCCGAGCAATCCACGGCGACAAACGGCTTGGCTGATCGGGCGCTGGCCTCGTGGATGGCTCTGGCCACGAGTTCCTTGCCCGTACCCGATTCACCAAGAAGCAACACGGAAGCCTCCGAACGCGCAACCCGCGCGACCATCTCAAGCATGTGCTGAAAAACTGGCGCACGCCCGACCAGTCCGTGCGCGCTGGAAAAGCCGCTGGCGACGGCAAGGGGCTCCAGCTTTTCGATGAAGTAGGCGATGTCGCCTTCGCCGTCGCGCAGTGGCGACAGTTCGATGTTGACATAGGCCGGCCCCCGCGGTGTCTGATGCAGATGCAGCACCCGCTCCCTCTGCCCGGAGCGCAGGCTTTGCTGAAGTGGGCAGGTTTCACCGGCTTTGTCACAAGGTTCGGCAAACCCGTGCGAAATGTCGAAGCAGGTTCGTCCGACGAAATCGCTCTTGTCACCAAAGATGTGCCGATACGCTGCATTGGCCGCCAGGACACGATATTCACGATTACAAAGAATATGCGGCTCCGGCAAGGACTCGATGAAGGAAACCAGTTCCGGCAGCAGCGTGGCTTTCATGGCAAGGGCGTGTCAAAGGGACCAAAAACACTGCCATGATGGCAGTATCCGCTGCTACCTGCAACAGTCCGTGCTTTGATCTTATGAAATGCTTCCAAATGGCTGAGGTCGCGACTTGTCTGAACCGCTCGCCATCGACAATCGGCTCTTACTCATGACATCGCCGCCTCCCGCCGTTGTCGGTTCAGGACAACGGCAGTGGAACGACGAAATTGGTCAGGCTGCTAGCGATTTGTTATTGGCTATTGACCGCCGGCCCCTTGCTGGAATTGTCCAGATGGTGACCCCTGTTGCTGCGTTCCACCACCGAAGCCTTGCTGCTGAACTTGTCCGCCACCCTGTTGTTGCATCTGACCACCTCTTCTTGTCGTTGTCGTTGTTGTAGATCTGGCTGTCGTTGTTGTCGTCGGTTTCGCAGTCGTCGTGGTGGTCGTAGGCTTGGCTGTGGTAGTGGTCGTGGTGGGTTTAGCGGTGGTCGTCGTTGTCGTCGGTTTAGCCGTAGTGGTCGTCGTCGTTGGCTTGGCTGTGGTGGTGGTCGTCGGCTTTGCAGTCGTCGTGGTGGTTGTAGGCTTGGCCGTGGTGGTAGTCGTGGTGGGCTTAGCGGTGGTGGTCGTTGTCGTGGGTTTAGCCGTAGTGGTCGTCGTTGTAGGCTTGGCTGTGGTGGTGGTTGTCGTCGGCTTCGCAGTCGTCGTGGTGGTTGTAGGTTTGGCCGTGGTAGTAGTCGTGGTGGGTTTAGCGGTGGTGGTCGTTGTCGTGGGTTTAGCCGTAGTGGTCGTCGTCGTTGGCTTGGCTGTGGTGGTGGTGGTGGTCGGCTTTGCAGTCGTCGTGGTTGTTGTAGGCTTAGCCGTGGTGGTCGCCGTGGTGGGCGCTACCGTCGTCGGAGCTGCCGTGGTAGGTGGTGCTGTCGTGGCTACAGCAGCCGGCGCCACCGTTGCCGGTGGCGCTTGTACTGAAGGTGTGGATGCTGGCTTGACGAAGCTTTGATATTTCGGAGTCGACTTGGTGTCGCTGCTCTTCGCCGGTGCCGAATCGCCGATCATGCCCGATTCATTTCCGGAGGTATTGCTCTTGCCGGCGGCAACCGCAGTGACTTTCTTCTGCTCGGCCTTGATCTGAGTGTTGCCCTGAATCTGGGTATTGCCCTTGATCGCCCCCGCTGTGTTCCTCGCCACATTGCCCTCCCCTTGGGCAATCGCGGCGGCATCTTCCTGCTTGGCCTTGATGCTGGTATTCCCCTGAATTTGCACGCCGTCAGGCGTACTCTGAACTCCGCGGCGGGCCGGTTGCTGCGAAATCTGCGCAAAAGCAACCGAGTTGAGCAGCGCTAACAGTATGGCGACGAGCATTGAGTGTCTCATGGACTTCCCCTTGGCAATCATTGATGAGCAGCAGCCTGACGATACGGCATCAGCGACATTTCTCTCGTACTCAACCATCGTTTCCAATTATCCCCCACAAAACCATCCCGTCAATGCGGATAAGATCATATTGTTTGTGGACATCGGTACTATTTCACGGATCGCAATTCCCGGCGGTGCGACAACTCCAGTCAGAAAGTTTTCTTGTCCTCCATCAAATCGAAGGTGGGGACCCCGAGTGTTTTGCACCACCATTTTAGAAACAGGGATTTGTTGACCCTCCCGTTACAGCGGCCTATGATCCCGGCGAGTGTCGGTCGTCTGATTGAAATTCATCTTAGGGTGACCATATGCAAAGCAAAACAGCATGTCGGGTCTTCACTCTGCTCGCACTGACCATAGCCGCAGCAGTTCCGATCAGTGTCTGTGCGGCTGACGCGAAAGCAGTCGAAGCCGCTTCTCCTGCTCTGATGCCGCCGCCAACGATCACCGATCTGGTGATGCTGTTGCAAAGCTACGCGCCCGATTTGGCCAGGGTCGAGCGTCTCAAGGCCGAACTGGCGCAGCCCGTCGCCGAGACTGGCAACCCATCCGACTTAGCCCGCGCCTGGCATGGCAAGGCGCGCGTGGCCGAGGAGTTGGCGGCAACCGAGCAATGGCTGGCGGCTTTGAACCAGGCGCTCGCCTATGCCGAAAAAGCCGGCGGCACGCCGCGCCCGGAAATCGGCAATCGGCAACTGATCCTGCAGGATCGTGTCTGGGCAGTGCGCGCTACGCAAGGGTTCGGCGCAGGCATCGACGCCACACAACAATTTATCGCTGAATTTAAGGGCCAGAGCCCGGGAATGGTGATCAACCCTTTATTCATCTTGTCTTACTTCTATGTTTCCCTGGGCGACCTGGAACGAGCCGGCAATGCGATTACCGAAGCCGAGAGCCTCAGCGGCCGCATGCGCGGCAATGTTGCCGCCAATTACACTGCGCTCCGGACGGCATGGCTCGAGAGAGCGCGTGGCAATCTGTTCTTGGCCAAGGGCAAGCACGTCGAGGCCGAGCGGTCATTTGCCGCAGCCCAGCGCCAAGCCGAGCAGGCTGTCAAAGACAACCCGACAAATCTGTCGGCTGGGCGATTGTCCGTTTCCCAGCAACGCACCGAAAGTATCGTCGATCGGGCGCGGCGCGAACTGGCACTTGTCTACTTGGAACAACAGCGCCTTGACGAAGCTGAATTGCTGCTACGCGAAGTGCTCAAATCCTCCCTGCAACGCGACGGCAGAAATTCCCGCATGGTCGGACTGACGCTAGATTCATTGAGCCGGGTGATTCGCGAACGGGGACGCTATAGCGAGGCCCTGGTCATCGCCGATTGGGCTGCACGCACCTTCGTCGAGGCAGGATTTCCGACACAGAGTCTGGAGCGTTTCGACACCGGCAAGCTGCGCGCAACGTTGATTGCCACCGTTGGGCGCTCCGCCGAAGCCGTCAAGCTGTTCGATGAACTGCAGCAGGTCGCGCTTGCTGAGACCAGGCACGGAAGCATCATGGAGGCAAAGACGCTGGAAGCCGTCACCGCCTATCTTGAAGTCGGCCGGATTCCGGATGGCCTTTCCGTAAGCGACAAGCTGCTCGCCGACTTCAGCCGCTTTTACGGCCCGGACCATTACAACAGCGCCGAAGCGCGCGCCTATCGCGCCATGGCTTTGCATCGTTCTAATCAGAGCGACGAGGCGCGCCGGGAATTCGAGCGGGCCATCACAACACTGATCGATCCGAGCAAAGCGTCAGGCAAGCAGCAGACCGCTCCGGCACGCAACGAGCGCTTGCGACGCATCTTGAACGCTTACCTCGAATTGCTGGTGGGTGGGAAGACCACGCCTACCGACAAAGACAAGGCCGAAGCCTTCCGCATCGCCGACGTGGCACGCTGGCAGAGTGTGCAGAAAGCCGTCACCGGTTCGGCGCTGCGTGCGGCAACTGGCAATCCCGAACTGGCGGCGAGGATCAAGAAAGTCCAGGATGCCGACGACGAACTCGAAGCAGTCTATAAAAATCTGATCAGCCAACGTTCGGCACCACCGGACAAACAGTTGCCAACAGTGATCGCAGCGATGGAAGCGCGCATCGCTGTGCTGCAAAAGGAACAGCAAAGTGACCTCGGCCAGATCCGCCGCCAGTTCCCGCAGTACGACGCACTGGTCAATCCGCGTCCCGCCGATCTGGCAACCATGCGCCAGGCTTTGCAAGGCAACGAGGCGCTGCTGTCGATTTATGTCACGCCAGCGGGCAGCTATGTCTGGGCCAGCGCAGCCGCAGGGAAGCTGCATTTCCACTTCAGTCCGCGCGGCACGACATGGATAGCCGAGACGGTCAAAAATCTGCGTGCTTCAGTGGATTTTTCAAGTGTCACTGATTTCGGCCGTTTGGGGTTTGACCTGGCTGCGGCAGCGGCGCTGTACCAGGAACTGCTCGCTCCGGTGCAGGACGCCTGGAGCAATGCTGACACCTTATTGGTGGTGGCCAATGCTGCGCTTGGCCAGGTGCCCTTCTCGCTGTTGCCAACCGCCGCGCCGGGCAAGACTGAACCGGGCTTGCCGCTGTCCCAGTTCCGTCAGGTGCCGTGGCTGGTGCACAAGCTGGCGGTGGCGTACCTGCCCTCGGTAAGCTCGCTGGTAACTTTGCGTTCCTTGCCGCCGAGCAAGTCGCAGCGCGATCCTTTCATGGGCTTCGGCGATCCGGATTTCGGCGCGCATGCCGAAGCGCCAAGCAGCAGCCGCGGCGCAGGCAAGCGCGGCGCGCGCAACCTCAACACTACGCATGCCACGCGCTGGCAGGAAGGCACGGCGCTGCCTGCACTGCGCAGTGCCACACCCAGGTTACTGCCGCTGCCTGACACGCGCGATGAAATTCAGGCGATTGCCACAGCGCTCAATGCCGACATGCAGAATGACCTCTTTTTCGGTGCGCAGGCCAACCGCAAGAATGTCATTGCCGCCGACCTGCTGCATCATCGAGTGCTGGCCTTTGCAACTCATGGCCTGATTGCCGGCGACCTGCCGGGGCTGGATCAACCGGCGCTGGCATTGGCGGTCGAACCCGGCAATAGCATCTATGACGGCTTGTTCAAGCTCGAGGACATTCTCAAGCTGAGCATGGATGCCGACCTGGTGGTGCTCTCCGCCTGCAATACCGCGGCAGCCGACGGCAGCGGCGCCGAGGCGGTATCGGGACTGGGACGCGGTTTCTTCTATGCCGGCGCACGCGCCGTGCTGGCGACCCACTGGCCGGTCGAGAGCGATTCAGCCAAGGAACTGGTCACACATTTGTTCGCGCGCTATGCCCAGGATGGCAAGCTCACGCGCGCCCAGGCGCTGCGGCAGTCGATGCTGACGATGATCGACCGCGGTGTCGCCCTCGACAGTCGTGGCAAGCCGGAATTCTCTTATGCCCACCCGGCTTTCTGGGCGCCTTACGCGCTCTATGGCGATCCGGGGCGTTGAACGGAGCGATGCAGTCGGGCAGGTGCCCGTCGCCTCACCAAGGCAAAGACAAAGCTACAGCCAAAGCTTCCGGATGATTTCGAAGCTTTCGTGGAAAGCCGAGAAAGGAAGAATGCTGACGATCTTGAATTCGGCGGCACTGGTGTCCCTCTGGCTGGTTTCACTCATGGGCTTCCCTGCTGCGTTGATAAATGCGTATGCGATTGGGTGAATGCCGCTTTCCGGTTTGCTCTTGACGACCGCAATTTCATTGCTGACCAGTTTGAGAATGGTCCCCGGCGGATAAACGCCGACTTCCTTGATCATGATCTGGGTCAGACGGTTGTCGATCTTGCCACCGCTGTCTGTCATCAACCTGCGCAAAGCTTCCTTCGAAGGAATTGCCTTGCGTGTGGCGCGATTCCGGATCATTGCACTGTATATGTCGGCAATCGCCAGGATTCGTGCCGGAATAGTGATCGCACTCCCCGACAATCCTTTGCCATAACCCGATCCATCGAGACGTTCATGGTGTTGTTCAACGGCGGTGAGCCAGGTATTGTCATTGACACCCAATTCCCTCAGCCGTTCTGCGGTTTCTGTCGGATGAGTGTTAATGCGGACCTTGTACATGTCGGACAAGGGGATGGTCTGACGATCCAGCACATGCTGGATATCGAGCAGGTCGATGTCATGGGTCAATGCAGCCTTGATCAGACTCAGCCGCGGTTCATCCTTGACGCCGAGTTTCCTCGCAGTCGCCTCACACAACAGGGCGGCCTGCAGATGATGCAATACCGAATAGGGAAACTCGTTTTCGATATGTACATTCGCCAATGTGGCATCGAGGTCCAGTTCGCAGCATTTTTGGATGGTTGCCGCGACGTCATTAACCCGTTCAAAGAATTCTTCTTGCCCCTTCTTGATCACCAGTTGATCAAAGAGCCGCTTCAACCTCACCTTGGCCTTGTCCAGACTCACGAAGACATTGGTCACTTCTTCAGCTTCTTGGCTGTTCGCGGTCTTTTCTTCCGCCTCCTCAAGATCCTTGACGAAGATGCCTTTTTCAATCAGGAGTTGCAGTTGATGTTCGCTCGAAAGCGCGGCGCCTGCCTGGGCAATGACAGTTCCGGTCTTGCTGTAGAGCGTCGTCTCCAGCGGCGTCCCGACCGATAGCTCTCCCGGTTGAACCTGCCTGTAACTCATTTCATCAATGCCTAAGAGCGGTGTGTTGGATTTTCACAGTGGGACGAATCTGTTACGGCTACTTTACCACCCCCTTTTCATTAATGCGGGTAATTCATGGGTTCGGCTGCTTTGTTAAACGTCTTTGTCACACATCCACCGAAGCGGCACAAATATTGGGGATGTATGCGCGCAGCTTTCGTTTCTTTGAAGTCAGAAACCCGTAGCCCTGGCAAATTGAGGATATTGACAGGCATAGGCTTCAATTTTATGGGTTCTCAAGCAAGTAGTCATTGCATCTAGTCATAAGGTCGCGTATAATCTGACCCTAGACATATGACCAGGGGCAAAAAATGAGCTTACAAGTATCGAAGTCACAGTTCAAAGCGAAAGCCTTGGAGTTTTTTCGACAAGTGGAATCAAGCGGCGAATCTGTGGTGGTAACTGACCACGGCGATCCGAAGTTGGAGATTCGTCCCTATAAGCCGGTTACACGCAATCCTTTGGTGGTCCTTCAGGGCTCTGTTCTTCGCTATGACGACCCGTTCGCATCGGCAGAGGAAGAATGGGAGGCAATTTAGTGATTGTGCTCGATACTCATACCCTACTGTGGTGGGCATCAGGGGATAAGGCGAAGCTCTCCACGGGTGCGACCGATGCGATTGAGGCGGAACTGACGGGCGGTCAAATAATCGTCTCCTCTATTTCGGCGTGGGAGTTGTCAGTCTTGGTAGCCAAGGGGCGTATCGCTCTTTCCATGGATGTTGAGGCATGGCTCAAAGTGGTACAAGAAATTGAGTCGGTCAAATTCATGCCGGTTGACAACGAGGTTGCGGTAAAAAGCGTCGAATTGCCAGGTGAATTTCACAAAGACCCAGCAGACCGGATGATCGTGGCAACTGCCCGCATGTTGGCAGCGCCGCTAGTAACCGCTGACGAGAAAATACGTGCGTATCAGCATGTAAAAACAATCTGGTGAACTTCCCTGAACAGCTCGCTGTTGCAGGCCAAGCGGCTATTCGACCGTGACCGACTTGGCCAGGTTGCGCGGCTTGTCGACATCGGTGCCTTTCACCAGGGCGGCGTGGTAGGCGAGCAGTTGCAAGGCGACGACATGCAGTACCGGCGATAGCAGGCCGTAATGTTCGGGCAGCCGCAGGATCTGCACCCCGGTGCTTTCCTCCACGGCACTGTCGGCATCGGCAAACACGTAAAGCTCGCCGCCGCGTGCCTTGACTTCCTGCATATTGGAT
>Ga0172367_10010138_pt1 | contig 10200 bp, 10 predicted proteins | sample Lak10m_FD_114542 | JGI IMG/M metagenome (GOLD analysis project Ga0172367, IMG submission 114542) | Freshwater microbial communities from Kabuno Bay, South-Kivu, Congo - kab_022012_10m | ecosystem: Environmental > Aquatic > Freshwater > Lake | place: Democratic Republic of the Congo: South-Kivu...
CACGCGCCAGTCTGCGCCGCCTGCCCGGCACGGCCCTGAAGAACAGCGCGGGCGAGACCGTCTACACGCCGCCGCAGGAGCCCGCCGAGATCGTGCGGCTGATGGGCGAGCTGGAACGCTTCATCAACGACGACAGCCTGTTCGACGCGGACCCGCTGATCAAGATGGCCCTGATCCACTACCAGTTCGAGAGCATCCACCCCTTCTACGACGGCAACGGCCGCACCGGGCGGATCGTCAACATGCTCTACCTGGTCAAGCAGGGACTGCTGGAGAACCCCGTGCTGTCCTTAAGCCGTGCCATTGTGCGCCACAAGGCCGACTACTACCGGCTGTTGCAGGCCGTGCGCGAGCAGGACGCCTGGGAGGAGTGGGTGGACTACTTGCTGGGCGCCGTGGAAGAAAGCGCCACCAGCGCCATCGTCACCATCCATCAAATCAAGACGGCCCTGCAGGACGCCAAGCAGCAGATCCGCGCCGGCTACCGCTTCTACAGCCAGGACCTGATCAACAACCTCTTCACCCATCCCTACACCAAGATCGAGTTCCTGATGCAGGACCTGGGTGTTTCCCGCCTGACGGCCACACGCTACCTGGACGCCTTAAGCGAAGGGGGCTTCCTGGAGAAGCAGAAGGTGGGGCGCTCCAACTTCTACATCAATCGGCGATTGGTGGAGATCATCGTAAGCAGCGGGGAGTGATGCACGTTGCGCTGGTGTAGCAGAGCGGCAGGGTGGTCGGGCAATCCTGTTGGCGGAAATTCCTTGGAATTCTGATATCGTGTTGGCAGATTTCGTTTAAAACCTGCCAATAGGAGATCCCATGATCCCCCGCATGCTGGAGCGGCAAATCCCCGAGCGCCTGGGGGACGGCAAGGCGATTCTTGTGCAAGGGGCGCGTCAGACCGGCAAGACCACGCTGATCCGGAACCTGCTGGCGGGCCGGGAGAAGGTGCTGGCATTGACCGGTGACGAGGCGTTGACCCGCCAGCTTCTCACAGACCCGGATCTGGCCCGGTTGCGCGGACTGCTGGGCGGGCAGGCCGTGCTCTTCCTGGACGAGGCCCAGCGGATCCCCAACATTGGCCTGACCCTCAAGCTCCTGGTCGACCACTTCCCCGACCTGCAGATCCTGGTCACCGGGTCCTCCTCCCTGGAGCTTGCGGACCACGTCCACGAGCCGCTCACCGGGCGCAAGTGGGACTTCCCGCTTTTCCCCATTTGCTGGCAGGAGCTGGAGGAGCATGTCGGCGCGTTCGACGCCCGCCGCCAGTTGGAGCAACGGCTGGTCTACGGCATGTATCCCGAGGTGGTCAGCCGCCCGGGCTTCGAGCGGGACTTGCTGACACAGCTCTCCGGGGAGAGCCTCACACGCGACCTGTTGGCGTATGAAGGTCTGCGCAAACCCGAATTGCTGGGACGGCTGCTGCAGGCCCTGGCCCTGCAGGTGGGCCACGAGGTCTCCACGAACGAACTGGCGGGGCTGCTGCAAGCCGGCCGGGGCACCATCAACAGCTACCTGGACTTGCTCGAGAAAGCCTATGTGGTCTTCACCCTGCCACCCTTCCTGAGGAATCGACGGGACGAGATCCGCTCCACGCGGAAGGTCTACTTCTGGGACAACGGCATCCGCAACGCCCTGCTGGGCAGCTTCCAGCCGCTGGAGCTGCGCACCGACACCGGAGCCCTGTGGGAGAACTTCCTGGTCAGCGAGCGGCGGAAGCTCCTCGCATATCATCGGGTCCCGGCCCGGCTGTGCTTCTGGCGCACGCATTCCGGCGCGGAAGTGGATCTTGTGGAGGAACGGGACGGGCGCTTGACCGCCTGGGAGTTCAAGTGGAGCCCCACCAAGCGCGCACCGTGCCCGGCGGCCTTTCGGGAGAGCTATCCGGACGCCACGTTCCAGGTCCTTCACCGCGACAGCTTCCGGGACTTCCTCGTGGAGGACGCCCCGGTCCGCTGAATCCCCACTGGCCCCGGATACGATGGGTGAATCCGCCGAAATCTGCCGCATTCGCCCATCGTTTCCGGAGGGTGGCTGGAGCCGGACCGGATATGGGCCGATGTTCCGGAATCATATGGCGAATGCGCTGTAAAACGTTTGATTCACCACATGATTTCGGGGAAGCCACGACCCTGCGCGACAACCTCGACCGCTGAAACTGAAACCCAGCCGAAGAACATCCTGATGAGCCCAGCCCCGCACTTCGCTTGCGTGCGCGATCGAGGCCTTTGGGAGCCAAGCTTCAGGTAACACCGCGAGTGAATCCCGGCTTCGTGCCGAAAACGCCAAATCTACGTCCGAGATCATGCCGCTCCGCTCCAGGGCGGCTTTTGCGTGTGTCAAGTCGCCATTCGTGTGTAAATCAGCCGACCTTCCTCCAGGCCTCTTCCTTCGAGCCCTTCATTTGGGGCATGCTGACGTAGTGAGCGTCGGACTGCCAATCCTCGTCCTGTTCGATGGCCAGCATTGTGACCAGGCGCAGACAGCTGGCCCGATTGGGAAAGATGCGAAGGACGCGGACACGGCGGCGTAGTTCCTCATTGACCCGTTCCAGCATGTTGGTCGAGCGGATCTTGCGCCAGTGGTGCCGGGGAAACTCCATGTGGGCGACCAGCTCCGGTGTCAGCTCGTCCAGCCAGTCTGCCAAGCTCCCATCCCAGGTTGCCACCCACTCCACGACGTGACGCAGGCCCGCATGGTCGTCGCTGATGAACAAGTCCACCTGCTCCATCCCGCGCTGTCGCAGATCCTGTAGCAGTCCCGCATAGTCCGCTTCATTCTCCCCATGCACCACCGCCGTCGCAAGCAGCTCCCGACCCCCTTGCGGGTTGATGCCCAGGACCAGCAGGGTCGCCATGCTGACCACCCGACCCTCCTGGCGCACCTTATGGTAGGTCCCGTCGTGGTAGACGTAGGGATAGTGTCGGCCCACCGGCCGATGCCGCCAGGCCTCCACAACCTCATCCAGTCCCGCCGTCAGACGAGACACCACGTCCTTGGACACCGACGCGCCAAACAAGACCTCGCTGACCTTGCCGACGTTCCGGGTGGATACCCCTTGCACATACATCTCCAGCAGGCCCAGCAGCAAGGCCTGCTCGCTGCGCTGGTAGTTGGAAAAGAGCTCCGTCGAAAACTGGCCTGCCCGATCCCGTGGCACCCGCAAGGAGATCTTGCCGACCCGCGTCAGGACAACCCGATCATAGCTGCCGTTCCGGTAGCCCCGGCGACGGGTCGTGCGCTCATGGGGCCGGGCTCCCAGGAAATGCGTGAACTCCGCCTCGAGCAATTCCTGAAGCACCGGCTGCACCAGATCACGAAGAAAATCACGGTCCTGAAGCAAGGCCTCTTGCGCCGCAACCCGACTCTTCACACTCTGCACTCGGGCCATGTTCGTCTTCCTCCTTTGCCGTTTACCCTTGGCTTGAAGGAAGGCCATGGCCCGCTTTTTCTCAACCCCTCCGGGGGCAGCGAACCTCAACCGCTTTTACACAAAATTCGCGACACAACCCATAACCCGTCCCATCCCCCACTGCACTCTGTCCCGTTCCATTCTGCTGACTCTCAAGTAACGCGGGTCGACAGTCCAGGCCCGGTTGATCGCCAAGGCCTGGGAGTCTGTCGGATCATGCGGCACGACCTGCCAAACGACCAGAGCCGACAGACTTCTGGGCGGACAGTTCGGCCCGGGCATTTCTGTGCTCATCCCATCTCCGTGAGACCCACGGACCGGGTGATCCCTGGCTGCAGGTCGCCAGGTCGGGCTCTGCCCCATCCATCACCTATCAGATCCGGCGCGTCTACTCCGCCGCGCTTGCCTGCCCCGTAAGGCCGAAGAGGTCGAAGGGGGGCGCGCTCAGGCGGTCGTGGAAGAGCCAGCCGATCGCCAGCAGCCAGCCGGCGAAGGCCAGCACGATGGCCCAGTGGCCTAGGCTCGTGCGCTGGGCGGGGTGGCGTTGGTGGGGCGTGCAGACCTCGCCCGGGCAGTGCTGGGCGCGCTCCTTGAAGGCGAGGTTGTAGAACAGGCAGCCCAGGCAGATGCCGAAGGCTGCCTCGCAGAAGAGGAAGATGAGGCAGATCAGACAGATGATGCCCGTGATCGGGCTGAAGGCGTTGACGATGACCTGCAGGGCCAGCATGACCGTGGCCAGCCCGGCCCCGATCCACCAGGCGAACTGCTTCTGCCGCGCGCCGACCCATTCGGGCACCTGGTTGCGCACGATCCAGCGGCCGACGATCAGGGTCGGTGCCCAGCGCGGCGAGACCAGCAGGCGGACCAGGATGTCGCCGAGGAAGCCGATCACCGCGTACTTGAGCGGCGTGAACTGCTGGCCGAAGGCCGCCATCCCGATCGTCACGAACATGGCCAGGAACAGCAGGCCGGCCCCGGCGCGGATCTCCCGCTCGTTCAACACGTCGATCGCGTAACCGTCCACCTGCTCCCCGAAGCGTGCCATCGCCATCTCCTCGCAGCTTGTTGTCGTGCCACCCCAAGATCGGGAAGCGCGTGATCATCCACCCCGCGACCGCTCAGGCGACCTGTCAGAGTCGAGGGCCGCCGCCGCCCGGCCGCGGAGTGCCCCGGACCAGCACAGGACACGCGCCCCTGGGGCGGGCGCGTGTCTGGTCAGGAGGGTTGCGCGCCGGGGCCGGGCGCAGGCGCGGGCCATGCGGCCGCCGCCCACCCGTCAGCCCGCGGCGGCCGGGCGCAGGTCCAAGTTCAAGCGCAGGAAGAGGGCGCGGCCCGCCTCCAGCACCGTGTCGCCGGCGCTGAAGGGGTTGCGCGCATAGGACAGGTGCTGGGCGTAGGTGTGGTCCAGCAGGTTGTCCAGCTCCAGGGAGACCGTCAGCTGCCGCCAGCCCGCCTCCACGCCCAGGTCCAGGCGGTTCCAGGCCCCGGTCGGCCGCTCGTGCAGGGAGGTGTTGACCCGGCGCTGGGCGGCCGTCCAGGTGTGGCGCAGCCACACCTGGCCCTGGACCTGCCGCAGCGGGCGGCTGATCGTGCTCTCGATGAATGGCGGCGGCATCTCCGCCAGGGGCGCGCGGGCGGAGCGGTCCTGGCCCCAGGCGAAGCCCGCCCGGCTGCTCAGCCAGGCGCCCGTGTAGCGGACGTTCGCCTCCGCCATGTCCGCCTCCACGCCCCGATAGGTCTGCACGTCCTGGCGCGTCGTGTCCGAGGTGGCAAAGTCCGCGCCCGCCAGGGTGGCGTAGCGGCTGACGCGCGACACGGCGGCCTCCAGTTCGAAGGGCCCCTGCACGATCCGGCCGCGCAGGGTGTGCCGCAGGGCGGTCTGCAGTTCCGGATTGCCCAGCCACCAGGGCTTGCCGGCCGGTTTCTGCAGCGCCAGCCAGAGCGACTCCAGGCCGGGATCGTCGCTGGCGGACTCCAGCAGCAGGGCGCCCTGCGCGGCGGCCAGGTGGAAGCGGGCCTGCAGGGCCAGGCCGTGGGTCAGGAACCAGCGGCGGTCGGCGGGGTCCGGGTGCAGGCGTCCGATCAGGCTCCGCACGCGTCCGCTGTCGCCGGCCTTGTCGTGGATCAGGCCGGCCCGCAACGAGAGCGACCAGGGGCCGGCGATGGTGAAGGTGTGATGGCCCTCGGCGCTGAGCTGGGTCAGGTCGGGGATCATGTGGTTGGCGAGCCGGCCCATGGGCGTCAGGAAGGTGTTGTCCAGGTCCCAGCGGTAGACCGACAGGTGGTACCCGGGGCCGCTGAGGCCGAGGATCGAGTTGGTCGCGTCGGAGATCATGGTGGGTGCGCCCAGCGGCACGCCGTTGACGGTCCGCAGGCCGTTGTCCATCAGGTGGTCGGTCTGGTTGGCGTAGAGCTTGTGGCCCCGCCAGGACAGGTGGGCGGCCAGATGCCGGGTCTCGCGCTCGTCCATCTGCAGGTAGGGGAAGGGGATGTCCCGGTTGACGCTGCTGGAGACGCCGCCCGACCACGAGCCCCGGTCGGCGTGGAGCGCGATGTCGCGGCTGGTGTAGTCCGCCTGCTCCCCATAGGCGTAGAGCTCCTGGAACTCCCGGCCCTCCCCGTCCGCGAATCCCGCTCCCAGGGCCTGGCGGGCGCTGAGGCGCAGGCCGGCGGCCTCCACGCCCACGGCCAGCGCGTGGTCCGTGGCGGCCAGGGCGGAGGCCTGCAGGTCCGCGTCCAGCGACCACGCCTGGGAGGGCTTGCGCCGGTGGTACTGCACCACGCCGCCCAGGCCGCAGGAGGCCGCGCAACAGGAGCGCAGCACCTCCATGTCGGCCATCTCGCTGGGACTCAGGCGCGTGCTGGCGTTGTCCATGCGATTGGGGCAGGCGTTGGGGTGCCGTTCCCCGTCGATCAGGATCTCGATGTCGCCGCGACTGAAGGTTCCGGCGGCGAGGTCGCCGGTCAGGGCCGCGCCGCGTCGCACGGGCTGCAGGCCCAGGTCCAGCATGGCCCGCTCGATGGGGGCGCCGTTCAGGGGTCCGCGCTCCAGGCCGGGATCCGACGCGCGCGCCGTCAGGGTCAGGGGTTCCAGGAAGTAGAGGCGCAGGCTGTCCGGCGGCGGCACGGACCGGGCCAGGCCCGGGAGCAGCCAGCACGCCAGTCCGAGCGACCAGGTGGCCCGCCGGCCGGCGTCTGTTCCAAAGGTTTTCACATCAGACCTCCATGGCACGACTCACATCCACGGCCCGCCCCGGCCGGGCAGGGGCGGGCGCCCACCCGCGGGGCCGGTGGCCCGGCGGGACGCGTGAGGCTGTCGGCGGGTCTCAGTGGGGCGGCGACAGGAGCGCCGGCGGGAGGCCGTGGACTCCGGTGAAGCCGGGTGGCGCGTAGGGCCGCCAGCGCGAGGGACGCCGGGGAAGGTCCGGCGGTGCGGGCAGGAGGGCGGGGGAGAGCCGGGGCAGCGGGATCTGGATCTCCCGCCCGTGCTCCTTGGCGCAGCCGCAGGTGATGTGGCGGTTGCGGGGATTCAGGCAGGAGTCCGCGGCGTGGGGGTGCTGGCTGCAAGAGCAGCCGCAGCAGCAGTGCAGGCGGCCCTGGCCGTCCACGTGGTGCATGGCGATCCTGGGCAGGCCCGTCCGGGTGGCGAAGAAGGCCACCGTGCCCAGCAGTACCAGTTGGACGAGCGAGATCATGGCTGGCTCGACATCCTCCGCGGCGGCGCGGTCACCCGTTTCGTCGATGGCCGCGCTCCCTCAACCACAGCCGCCGCTCTTGTGGCCCGCGGCCCCCAGCTTCACCTTGCGCTCGAAAGGTGGCAGTTCCCGTTGGTGCAGGTCCGGCCAGGCGGCGGCATGGCGCTCGCCCAGGGCGGCGGAGAAGCGCCAGGCCAGCTCGTCCGGACCGGCGGGCCGGGCCGCGAGGGAGTCGCCAAACACCGACAACCAGCGGTTCAGCCCGCCCTCCAGCAGATAGACATTGGGCACCCGCAGGGCCTGCAGCTGCTGCCAGACCTTGGTCGCCCGCTCCTCGCCGTTGCCCGTGAGCACGAGGACGGCACCGGCGGGCAGGCCGCCGCGGGCCAGCGTCTCCAGGACCTGCTCCTCGAGGCGCAGGGCGCCGCGCAGGTGGAAGAGGTTGTAGTCCGCCTCGCCGCGCACGTCCAGGAGCCGCAGGTCGATAGTGGGATCCTGCATCAGGGTCGCCAGCTCGGCGGCCTGGATCTGCACCTGGCGGCCCTTGAGCAAGGCCTGGGCCTGGTGCAGGCGCTCCCAGCGCTCCCGCCAGTCGGGCTGGCCCACCAGGACCAGCCCCGCCGCGGCCGCCAACAGCAGCCAAGGGCCCCAGGCGGCCAGGCGGGTGCGCGCCTCCACCTGGCCGGTGACCATCTCCTTGAGGCGGTTGGCGCCCCAGAACATGCCCAGGGCCATCAGCACGACGGCCACGGTCACCCAGCCCGCGTCCACGCCCGCCACGTCAGGCAGGGTCAAGCGCCCGGCGAAGCCGCTGTTGGCGAAGGCCGCGATGCGGTCTGCCGTCTCGCCGAAGGCCGTGACGCCCAGCAGGGCGCCCAGCACGAAACAGAGGCCGTCGAGCTTGAAGGTGGCCAGGCTGACCAGGGAGGTGCCCGGGCAGTAGCCGCCCAGGATGAAGCCCACGCCCATCACCAGTCCGCCCACGATGCCCGGCCACCAGTAGGTCGGGTTCACCCAGAGGTCCTCGTAGGAGAGCCAGCCCAGGGCGGAGGCCCAGAAGATGAGCAGCATGGCGCTCACGATGGCCGTGAACATCACGCGCAGCACGGCCAGATCGCGGAAGTAGAACTGGCCGGCCAGGCGTCGGGAGTCGCCAAAGCCCGCGGACTCCAGCACCCAGCCGAAGGCCGCGCCGATGAGCAGCAGGATGAGCGTGTTGACGGTCGTCCCCAGCAACGGGGTCAGCTCAAGCGGAAACATCTGGGCCTCCCGTCCACAAGCGGCGGGCGAACCAGGCCGCGCCATAGGCTCCCGCGAAGACGGAGAGCATGAAGGCCCAGGAGCCGGCCGAGAGCACGGCCCCGCCCGACAGGGCCTGCCCGGACGTGCACCCCCGCGCCAGGCGGGCCCCGAAGCCCATCAGGGCGCCGCCCACCAGGGCCCAGAACCAGCGCCGGCGCGGGCTGACGCCCGGCCCGCGGTAGGTCTCGACGCGCAGCCGGCGGTGGAACCAGCCGGAGAGGAAGCCGCCCAGCAGCACGCCGGCCAGCTCGATCACCAGGTAGTTGTCCAGCGCGTTGCGTCCGCCGCCGGCCAGCTTGGCCAGGTAGGGGGTCTCGTCCACGTGGACCGGGGCCACCAAGTCGGTGGCGAAGGTGGTCAGCCGCTGCAGGCCGCCGGAGGCGCCCAGTCCGTTGCTGGTGAGCAGGAAGGCCAGGAAGAGCACGACGCCCAGCAGCAGGCCGGCGGCGTAGGAATTCCAGTAGCGCGGGTGTGGATCCATCATTCGTCTCCCTGCGACGTGGAGGTGCGCGGTGCTTCGACGCGGCCCACCTGGGACAGGCCGTAGCGCCGGCGGGGCGCCTCGCTCGCGTGCTTGTGGGCGCCGTGGTGCTGCTCCTCCCAGCCCACCAGCATGGCCTTGATGTTGGCCAGGGGCGTGTGCCCGATGGTGGCCAGGTAGATGTGGAGCAGGAAGAAGGCGGCGAAGCCCCAGGCGGCGAGCGTGTGCACGGTGCCCAGCAGGACCAGCCCGCCCAGGCGCTCCGTCAGCTGCGGCCAGCGCTGGGCGCCCCAGATCAGCAGGCCGGTGACCAATTGCGCCGGCAGCAGGAGGTTCAGGATCAGCAGGTAGGTCACCTTCTGCAGCGGGTTGAGCTTGTTGTCCGGGTCCTTCTCGATGGGATGGGGCTCGCCGCGGAAGATGCCGCTTAGATAGTAGGCGGCCTGCTTCCAGGCCATGTCGAAGAAGTCCTTGTGCTGGGGCACGTACTGCAGGATCTCCTCGGTGAAGACGTGGTAGAGCAGCCCCAGCAGGGCGTTGACGATCAGGGCGAAGCCCAGCAGGTTGTGCAGGGTGGTGGCGGTCTGGAAGCCCAGCAGCGACCAGGTCTGGGGGTGGTGGATCTCCAGGCCCGTCCACATCAACAGCATGATGGCCGCGGCCTGGACCCAGTGCCAGATGCGCTCGTGGACCGTGTAGTAGTAGATGCGGGCCATCAGGCGCGCTCCTTTCGTCGGGCGGCGCGCCAGCGCAGGCCGCCGTGCAGGCCCGCGCCGCCGAGCACGAGGGTGGTGAGCAGGATTCCCAGGCTGTCCGTCGTGCCCAGGCCGGCGGCGCCCATCACGTAGAGGCGCCCGGCCGGGTCGGGCGGCGTCAGCCAGAGACTGCCGTCCGCGTGCCGCTCCAGCTGGGCGCCGGCCAGCGACCCGCCGTCACGGACGAAGCTGGGCAGGACATCGCCGGGGACCCAGGCGGCCACCTGATAGGGGCCAGTCACACGGCCCGCCGGGTGATGGCAATCCAGACAGGCCCGCAGGGCGTGCTCGCCGCGGGTGATGCCGTGGTGCAGTTCCTGGGGACGGAGCTGGCCCACGATGCGCGCGTCGGCTAGGCCGCCGGCCGCCAGGCGGCGCCGGATCGCCTCGACCTTGGCGGCGCTGTCCAGGCGCCGCTCGCGGGTGTCCGCTAGTTGTGAAGACCCAAGAGGTTGTTTCTCCCCATTCGAGCTGAGACTGGGATACTTGGGTGTGCAATCAAAACCAAGCAGCCCAGGAGCTCAGCCGAATGAGGATTCATAGAAACGCCCG